>SAMEA3387494__coassemble_1781_pt1 | contig 107094 bp, 93 predicted proteins | sample SAMEA3387494__metabat2_low_PE_002 | metagenome-assembled genome bin SAMEA3387494 (sample SAMEA3387494) | Felis catus | biome: Faeces | place: United Kingdom | collected 2012
CTGTTTTCTCTGTCCGTTTTTGTGGACTATCAACTAATTCTTTAAAAAGAGCGATGCATAAAAAAAGAAGAGGTTTCCCCCTTCTCTGATATGTTTTTTAACGAACGATATCTTTCAAAGATTTACTAGCTTTGAAACCAGGAACGTTTGTAGCAGCAATCTGGATCTGTTCTTTTGTCTGAGGATTGATTCCAGTTCTTGCAGCTCTCTGCTTAACTTCAAACTTCCCAAATCCTGTGATATCTACTTTCTTGCCATCCTTTAATGCTTCAGTCATTGTAGCAAATAATGTATCGATTACTTCAGAAGCAAGCTTCTTAGTGATTCCATTTTCTTCTGCGACTTTGTCAGCGAGTACTTTCTTGTTAACAACTTCCATAATATATCCTCCTTTATGGCTAAACTATTCTATCATGCTATTGAGTTTATACAATACTTGACAAATAAACTTTTTTAAATTCTATTTCTTAATAAATTCAGTATATTTGTCATATTTTCCTGTGTCAGATTTTTCACGCCAGCAGCGCAGGCATGTCCTCCTCCACCAAACTTTTCAGCAATGTCATTAATTCTATTCTTTTTAGATCTGAGTGATCCATCATATAATGTTTTGCCAGATGCATCTTTTTTTGTTGTAAATACAGCATAGACAGAAAATTCTCTGACATTTGATAATTTACCAACAAAACTACGAGCATCAGAAGCATTTAGACCATATGACGTATATGTTTCTTCATCAATAATGACATAGGCAAATGCATTATCGAGTACTTCTGTATGAGAAATAATATATCCTGTAAACTTGAATCCACGAATACTGTTATCAAATACATCATGAGAAATCTTTGATAAATCTAAGCCAGTAGAAGCAAGAATTCCTCCTGCTTTTAATGTTTCCTGTGTTGTATTGTTTGTCGTGTAATTCAAAGAATCTGTTAATAATCCGCGATATAAATATTCTGCTGTCTTTTGAGAAAAAACATATTCTTTATATGTATCAAAGAAAAATGTAAGTATTTCACATGTTGCGGCTGCTGAATCATTGATGAGACAAATATCACCAAATGGTTCACGATCAGGATGATGATCCACTTTAATTACTTTTAAAGCTTGAGCGAAACGTTCATCATCTACGCGTTGTTTATTTGCGGTATCAAGTACGATAGCAATGGAAGAAGCAATGATATCATCGCTGACTTCATCATTGTCAGGCCATTCTGCCTGATGTGTAACTTCTTTCCCGCAGGCATACACATGTTTTTCTATAAAGTTTTCTTCAATCCAGTTTTTCAATGCAAATTGTGAGCCAACCGCATCACAATCTGGCGATACGTGACGAAAAATTGTAATCGTATCCGCCTGTTTAATTTCTTCTAACAATACAGAGAAGTCCATATTAAATGCCTAAAATACGAACTGTATCTCTTGCGATAACAAGTTCTTCATTTGTTGGACATACAACAACGTCAACTTTAGAATCTTCTTTGGAAATCACAAGTTCTTCTCCATGACAATTTCTGTTAGCTTCATAGTCAACAGAAAGTCCCATACATTCTTCAAGACCCTGACATACCTTTTCTCGAACTAAAGAGTCATTTTCACCAATACCAGCTGTGAATGCAATTGCATCAACATGACCTAACTGTGCAAAGTAGCCACCAACAACATTGACAATACGGTTGATGTAAAGATTCATTGTACGAATTGCTCTTTCATCGCCTTTGTCATATGCAGCTTCAATATCTCTACAGTCACTGGAAATTCCAGATACACCTAGCATACCAGACTTCTTATTGAGGTAGTTATCCATGTCTTCTGGAGTAGCATGTAATTTTTCTTCCATGTAGAAAACAACTGTTGGATCGATATCGCCACAACGTGTACCCATCATGATTCCTCCAAGTGGAGTTAGACCCATAGATGTATTGATGACTTTACCGTTACGGATTGCTGTAATAGAAGCACCGTTTCCTAAATGACATGTAATCATGTTCATTTCTTCAACGTTCTTGTTTAAGATTTCAGCAGTTCTACGGTTAACATACCAGTGAGATGTACCATGTGCACCATAGCTTCTTACTTTATATTTTTCATACCATTCATATGGTACTGGGAATAAGTAGGATTCTTCTGTCATTGTCTGATGGAAAGCTGTATCAAATACAAATACATGCTTGATATTTGGCAATGCCTTGCATAAAGCTCTATAACATACTAAGTGTGCTGGATTGTGTAATGGAGCAAGATCACTTAATATTTCAACCTTATTGACAACATCTTCATTTACTTCAACGCTGCCAGAGAAATAAGAACCACCCTGAACGATTCTATGTCCAGCACCCTTGATTTCATCTAAAGAAGCAACAATATTGTTTTCAACCAATTCCTTTAACATTAAATCAACAGCTACCTGATGATCTGCAATTGGTAATTCCTGTGTTTTCTTTTCGCCATTTACTTTAATTGTAAATGCACCCATTTCCTGACCAATTCTTTCTGCCTGACCACTTGTTAATACAGTTTCACTAGGCATATCAAATACCTGAAACTTTAAAGAAGAAGAACCAGAATTCACTGCGATAACTTTACTCATAATACCCTCCATTTTCATTACTTTCTAATTCCTTGATATAAGAAAGTACATTTTCGTCTGTTGTACTTTCTTCGATTTTTTTATAAATACTGCATCTGTTTTTATACGCTTTGCTGCAGCCAAGAATGGACTCATAATTTTCCAATTCTTGTTTTACACGTTTGATCGTATCATAGACTGCTGTTCTAGAAATATTCATATTTTCAGCAATTTCCTGATACGAATAATCTTCTCTGAAATAATCATTTGAAATCTTCTGCTGGTTTTCTGTTAATAAGCCACCATAGAAATCTAATAATTCATTCATTTCAAACTTATCCATTATGGTTCAGTCCTTCAGAGATACTGTATAGATATGAATCTAAATCAAATGGTCTGAGATCATCTGGATGTTCACCAAGACCTAGATACAATACAGGTACATGTAATTTATGTTTGATTGCAAGGACAATACCACCCTTTGCAGTACCATCCATCTTTGTCAGAATGATGCCTGTCAGCTTTGTACTTTGTGCAAATACTTCTGCCTGGGATAAACCATTCTGTCCAGTTGTAGCATCTAATACAAGCCATGTATTATGCGGTGCACCTTCAATTTCACGTGCACTGACACGATTCATTTTTTCAAGTTCTTTCATGAGATTGACTTTATTCTGCAGTCTGCCTGCAGTATCACAAATCAATATATCTGCACCCTTTTCTTTTGCAAAACGACATCCATCTACGATTGCTGCAGAAGGGTCACCATTTTCTCTGCCTTTGATGACTGGACAGTTGAGTCTTTCTCCCCACTCAGCAAGCTGATCAATTGCACCAGCTCTAAATGTATCTGCCGCAACAAACGCAACTTTTTTGCCTTGATTCACCCACATATACGCAAGCTTTGCAGCAGTTGTCGTTTTGCCAGAACCATTAACACCTTCCAGAAAGAATACTGTTGTTCCATTTTCATTCCACTGTACAGGAACATCTTCATATTCATCATAGATTTCCTTCATGATTTCCATTAAGAAGTTCATTGTCCAATGGAATGTGAGTGATGGGAAGTCTTTGCATTTTTCTTTGAGTTTGTCACAGATCAGATCTGCAGTTTCAATACCAACATCACTTTCCAGTAAAATAATTGTTAACTGTTCCAGAAAATCATCATCACATCCATGGAATTCATATTCCATCTTGCTTAAAGCATCACCGAATGTTTCGTTTGTTTTCTGAAATCCAGCTAAATATTGCGCTTTATCTTCTTTTTTAGAAAAAGCTTCTTTTAGTTTGCTTAAAAAACTCATGCACTTTCTCCTGTATCTGCGAGATTCACAGCTTCCTTTAATTCAACTTTGAGCATTTGAGAGACACCTTGTTTCTGCATTGTTACACCATACAGAACATCTGCTTTTTCCATTGTACCAACACGGTGCGTTACAACTAAGAATTGTGTACGATCTGTGTAGTTATGCAGGAAAGAAGCAAAACGTTCTACGTTGCCTGGATCTAAGGCAGCTTCAACTTCATCTAGAATAACAAGTGGTACAGGTTTAACCTTTAATATTGCAAATAATACACACAAGGCTATTAAACTCTTTTCACCACCTGAGAATAACATGTTATTCTGTACTGCTTTTCCTGGAGGCTGCGCATCAATGTCAATGCCTGTATTTAAGATATCAGACGGATCCAACAAAAATAATTTTGCCTTTCCCCCACCATATAAGTTTCTGAAGATATCATCAAATGCACTGTTGATAGCATCAAATGTTTCTTTGAATTGCTTCTTCATGATCGTATCCATTTCATCAATTGCGGATAAGATCTTATCTCTGCTCATTGTGAGTTCTTCGATATTCTTCTTTAACGTTTCATATCTTTCATTCACTTCAGAATATTCTTCTGGAGCATTCATATTGATGTTGCCAAGATGTTCAATTTCACTTCTCAGCTTCGCAACTTCTTCTTTCGCATTTTCAATGATTTCAGCATTTACTTTTGTTTTTGCAAATTCAAATGTCAGCTGATATTCACTCGCAAGGCGCTGCAAATTTGCTTCCATTCTGGATTCAAATCTAGAACGGTCTATTTTGATATTGGCAATCGAATCTTCTGCATTTTTCAAATCTTTACGCATTTGAGAAAGCTGTGCTTCTTTACGCTCAATATCAGTATTCAGTGAGATTCTTCTTTCACGCTTCACTTTGATTTCATTTGTGATCGCATCTCTTCTTGAATATGCTTCATTCAATCTAACAACCAGATCATCAGCATGTGCCTGCGTAGCATCACTATCATCTACCTGATTAGGAGATAATAAAGAGAGATCATTGCTTAGCTTTTCATATTTTGCCTGCTTTGCATCAACAACAGGTTCCAAAGCAGCTGCAGAATATCTTTTTTCCTGAAGATATCTTGCGGCTTCTTCACGTTCACGATTCGCCTGATCATATTCTTTTCTAGCAAGCGCTACACGTGCTCTTTCAGCGTCAATCTTTCCAGAAATCTCATCACTTTCTTTTTTCATTGTGACAAGATTTGTGTTGTGCTTTGTCTTGCCACCTGTCATAGAACCACCACGATGGATAACATCTCCATCCAGCGTAACGATTTTGTATAAACGATTCGTTAAAGCTGACAGGCGGTTACCATGTTCCATGGAATCTACGATCAGAACATTGCTTAAAAGATTTTCTACAACAGGATTGAATTTAGGATCATTTTCAACAAAGGAAGAAGCTGTTCCTAAATATCCTTCTGTATTTTCACAGACAATCAGATCTTCTTTACGTACATAGCGAGGCTGGCAGACATTTAAAGGTAAGAACGTAGCTCTACCACTCATATTTCTTGTCAAGAAACGGATGGCGTCTCTTGCGGATTGTTCATCCTGCGTCACAATGTTATTCATTGCACCGCCAAGAGATGTAGAAATTGCTTCTTCATAGCCATCTTTCACATTCAATACCTGACCAATGACACCTAAGATACCATGCAATGCATTTGCATGATCCATAATGGATTTGATACCCTGCTGGTTATTGAATGGATTACGTAATAATGAATCCAGAACGTTCTTTCTGTTTTCTAAAGATCTTAAACGATTGGATGCCTGATCATAATTGCTGGATTTATCTACAATATTTGTAGCAGCCTGATTCAGTTTTTCTGAATACAGACGAATTTCAGTATTTAAAGCATCCAGTCTAGATTTACGATCTTCAAATTCAATTTTTGCCGCATCGACTAACTCTTTTAATTCTTTTGCTTTTTGTTCATTACTTCCAGTTTCGACGATGTATTTTCTTTTTTCATCAAGTTCTGTCTTACGGGACTCTAATGCAGATACATCATTGAAGTTCTGCATTAATTCATCCTGTAATGTTTGTACTTCTTTATCCAATGCAGAAATCTGTTTTCTTGCATCTTGTAATTTTGTTTCTGATATTTGAATATCTGTAGAAAACATTGTTGCTTTTGTTTCTACATCAAATAAAGTTTTTTCTAAAGCTTCAATTTCTTTATTTGCATCATCAATTTCATTTACCAATACAGATATTTCAATTTCTTCTAAACGTGCCTTCTTTTCACGATACAACTCAGCTTTACGCGCTTGACGCTTCAGAGGAGAAACCTGCTTTTCAAGCTCATTTAAAATATCCGCTGATCTTTCAAGATTTTCTTTTGTGCGTTCCAGTTTCGATAAACTTTCCAGTTTTCTCTTTTTGTACTTTGCTACACCAGCTGCTTCTTCAAAGATGCCTCTACGCTCTTGTGGTTTTGCATCCGCAAAGGAAACGACTGTACCCTGAGAAATAATGGACAAGGAATCTTTTCCAAGTCCAGTATCTAAAAATAAATCAACGATATCCTTGAGACGTACGTGATTACGATCAATCAGATATTCAGCATCTCCTGAATCTCTGAACAATCTTCTTGTCACTTCTATTTCTTCTTTTTCACTATTTAAAATATGATTGCTGTTATCAAAAACAAGTGTAACTTCTGCCATGTTGAGTTTTCTGCGATCTGCACTTCCGGCAAAGATCACATCATTCATTTTCTCACCACGCATACTTTTTGCACTTTGTTCACCCAGGACCCAACGAACTGCATCAGTGATGTTTGATTTACCACAGCCATTTGGTCCAACAACACCTGTAATTGGATTATCAAATGAGATGATTGTCTTATCCGCAAAGCTTTTAAAACCCTGCATTTCAATTCTTTTTAAAAACATTGATAACTCCTTTTTAGACCACAGACGATTATATCAAAAAAGGTGCATAAAATAAATGGAAAACGAACATTTCCACTTCTTTTTACGAACACTTGATTTGTTAAAAAATACACAAGATTTCATTGCGTTTTCAGATATACTTTTCAATTAAAAAACTGTTTGATTCAAGAAGTATTTTCTTAAACAAAACAGTTTCATTTTTTATTTTTTTCTTCCAGCAAGGAAACGATTTTTTCTAAAGCAATCAGTTCATCACTCTTTTTCGTTTCATTTTCTTCTACTTTTTCTTCATGAAACATGGAAGATATTTTATTGATTGTTTTTACAATCATGAATAGTACAAATGCCATAATGAGAAAGTTAATCACTGCAGTAATAAACTTTCCATACGCTAATGTAGCACCATTGATTGATACAGATAAGGTATCAATCAATGGTGAGATGATGTCAGATACAAGTGAAGAAACAATTGCCTGAAACGCAGCGCCAATAATAACGCCGACAGCCATGTCCATCACATTGCCTTCTAAAGCAAATGTTTTAAATTCTTCTAGAAATTTCTTCATAGCTTTCCTCCAGGATATCCATACTCTTCTTTCCTTCAACTATCAAGTAAGATCCAAAGCAATATGGGTTCTTGCAAACATAGAGTTCAGGCTCGTGGATCGTAGTGATTTTGTTTTCTTTTTTTACTTCATACACAAGATCATTCAAATCTCTAATTGCATTTATATCTTCGTTAACAAAACGGTCTTTGATATACATGACAGTACGCTTGCCATATACAAGACGATATGTTTTTGGTACAAAGCCATAACGATCTGTAAATGCATCAAGAGCCTGCTTGATTTGTTCATTGTCCATTTCACTAGAGAATACAACGCCACTTGCACCTTGCGATAATACATATGCTAAAGCATATGAGTTGGCAAGATTCATTGTTGGTGACGCAATACAATGATCTAATGTATTATTCAAATCACATACACTGCTGATCAGTACATCACTGTATATTTTTTTCTCTTTGTTATCTTCATCAATGACATCTAAATGATGCATGTGATGGATATCGCTATTACTGAAATCAACAGAAGAAGATTCATAAATGATTCTAGGCAATGCATCTGTGCTTTCACTTAATTCTAGATGATATGGCTGTTTGCCAGCATTGATGCGATATGTGCTTCTTGCTTCATCAAGCAACTGCAACGCACGTCTTCTTGTTTCATTCATGATAGAAACAGGCAAGAAAATATCTTCTGCTTCGCCATGAATATCTACAATTTCGTATGGATATTCTCCTGTTTTAGAAAGAGAACGCACGATTTTATCTTGTGTAACAGCAGCATTTTTTGCTTTTTCAATGATAGAATCACTTTGCGCCTTTGCTGCATGTCCATTTTCATCTTCTACAATGACTTCAAATGGTTGACCGGTCAATGCTCGATATTTCATGTGCAATGGAATCAAACGAGGATGTTTTTCCATCTGTGCATGGATCCAGTCTAGCAGGTGTGTATCTGTTGTTTTACGTAGAATTTGTCCTTTTTTTGGTGCAGGATCACTTGGACATGTAATCCATACGATATCATTTGCTTTAGCATGATTGACAAGCAAGTCATTTTTATAGATCTTGATTGCAGATAAGCCTGTATCATGTGGTTCATTGATAATTCGTAAACCATCATTCTGATATAGATCATCACTTAATTTTACCTGTACTCGACCATTGCGATATGCTAATACTTTACCAATGGCAATGCCTTGATGGTTTGGACGATACTGACTCATTCGATGCGTAACATCATCATGGAATAAATGACCATTAGAAAATCCGCGGTAGAACATTTCTTCCAGCTGCTTCAAGCGTTCGCTGGATACATGGTATGTTTTGTTTGCATAGTATGCATCAATTGCTTCTCTAAATGTTTTAATTACAAGATAGACATATTCACTTCTCTTCATTCTGCCTTCAATTTTCAATGAAGATACACCGGCATCAAGAAGTGAAGGAAGCTGATCAATGACATTCAGATCTTTTGGAGAAAGAATATAATCTCCTTCTTTGAAGTGAGAACCATCAACACGCGTATATTTCAGTCTGCAGCATTGTGCACACATCCCTCGATTTGCACTTCTGTTTTTCACACTGGCACTCATCATACATTGACCGCTGTAAGAAATACAGATTGCACCATACGTAAATACTTCAATTTCAACACCCATTTGACATGCATGCTGAATGATCTCAATTGGTGTTTCTCTAGCAAGAACAACTCTTTCAACACATTGATTTTTCATGAATTCAACGCCTTTGAGATTATGAATGTGCATCTGTGTAGAACAATGAACAGGCATATCTGGATAACAGGTTCTAACATAATGAAACAGTCCAAGATCCTGAATCAAAATTGCATCACAGTCATTTTCATACAGAAAGTCGACTTCTTTTTTTGCATTTTCTATTTCCGTTTCATAAAGCATTGTATTGATCGTACAATAGATTTTTACATTTCTTGTATGACAATAATGAATGGCTTCTATAAATTCTTCATGAGAAAAGTTTCCCGCAAACGCTCTTGCAGAAAAAGATTTCAATCCGAGATATACTGCATCACACCCTGCATTGACTGCTGCTTTTAAAGCTTCCATATTTCCTGCAGGTGCTAATAATTCAACTTTCTTCATAATTTCTCCAAAATAACTTTGTAGGATTCTACAAGCTGATCTAAATGCATTTTTGCATTTGCACTGCTTGTAGATGGTAAGTAAATATGTTCTATTTCTAAATCAATATATTTCTCATATAGCTGAAACGCTTTCTTGCCTGTTAAAAATATTGCTTGAATATTTGAATTTTGACATAGCAGTGGAATGTCATTGACTTGTACATTCTGAATGGAAGAATCTGAACTTCCTTCAATCGTACAAGAATAAATAACATCCCATAATGCGATATGATGATCAAGACAGAATTGTTTTTTATCATGTATTTCTTCTTGAAATAAAGCTTCCATGACTTTCCAGAAACGATTGTTTGCATTCATGTAATAGAAGTTTTTTTCTCTAGAAACAACAGATGGAAAAGAACCAAGAATCAATACTTTACTAGAAGCATCGTAAACTGGTTCAAATGGATGGATAATATGTTTTATTTCTCCCACTCTTTTGCTAATCCTCCTTCTGCGGTTTCGCGTAAGGAACGAGGCAGCTGAGAGCCTGTATCTTTCATTGTTTCTACGACCATATCAAAAGATACAAGATGACTTCTGACTCTAGATAAATACTTTGCAAGATTTGCAGAATCGACTGCTCTTCTAACACCAACGGCATTTCTTTCAATGCATGGAATCATGACATATCCAAGAACTGGATCACAAGTCAAGCCAAGATTGTGTTCCATACCAATTTCTGCAGCATATTCAATCTGGGAAGGCTGCAGGCCTTCTAAATATGCACAGGCAGCAGCAGTCATAGATACGGCAGTACCTACTTCTGCCTGGCATCCGCCAACAGCACCGGAAATCGTAGCATTTGTTTTTACAACATTTCCAAAAATACCAGCAATGATCAATGCATCAATACATTTTTCTCTTGTAATTTCACAATCGTTATATGCGTAATACATAAATGCAGCAAGTACCCCACATGCACCTAGCGTTGGTGCAGTAACACATGTATGTCCTGCAGCATTTTCTTCACTTGCCGCATATGCATATGACATCAGGCGAATATCTCTTTGATCAGACATATTTGCATGCAATCCTTGTAAATATAGATCATGTGCAGAACGACGCATCTGTAATTCACCAGGAAGCATGCCTTCTTCACTTAATCCACGTTTCACACAAGCACACATTGCATCTAGAATATCAGAAAGATATGTACGAATATCACTTTCATGTCTTTGCGCATACTCCATTAAAGTTTCATGATTCTTTTCACAAACCTGATAGATTTCTTCTAAAGAAGTTTCAAAATACACTTCATCATTGTAATTGACAGGATGTTCTTTGATTTGAATGCTTCCTCCACCAATCGAAAAGACAGTCCATTTCACCTGCTTGTTTCCATTTGTATCTAATCCATATATATAGAATCCATTTGGAAAGCTTTCATCCCAGTCAAGTTTAAAGACAACTTTACAATTGCCACCTAACGTTTCTTCAATGATCTTATCTGTGTGGTGCCCTTTTCCTGTTAAAGATAATGATCCATAAAGTTCTACGAGATATCCTGGATATGTTCCATTGACCTCTAGAAACAACTTGCACGCTCTTTCTGGCGCAAGTGTATGTGAAGATGATGGTCCTCTTCCAATTTTAAAAAGTTCTTTGATACCCTGCATGTTTCCTCTTTCCGTTTCTGATTAAAAAATTTTCAAAACTGTTTTTTGGATCTAATGTACCTTGCTTGATTCCTTGATCCATACCTGCCAGTTCGTTTAAATAAGATAATATCTGCTTTGATGAAAAATGAGAAGCATCTTTTAATGCATAATATACAAACCCACTTTTCACATGCATCCTTGCTGCAACTTCATCATTGGAATATCCAGACTCCCGCAGCAACATCATATTATACAGCGTACGTAATCTTTTGGATAACATACTGATCATGACTGTATAGTTGTAATTGGCAAGAAGCATATCATCTACAGCTTCCATACAGCCCTTCAAATCTCCTTTCGTAAATGCAGTTGTCAATTGAAAAATATTCACATCTGAATTTAAAGATACAAGATGCTTGATATCATTCAGATTCAGATTTTTTTCTCCGTAAAGATCTAATTTTACAATTGCAGAATGGAGCAGCATTGTATCTCCACCAAGGCGTAAAAGAAGTTCAGCTTTTGCTTCTGCAGTCAATGAAATTCCTTTTTGCTTGAGATTCTGATCAACATATTTCTGAAATTCCATTTCATCCATTTTTTTGAAGGATACAATCTGTGCATTGTACTTTTCTAAAAGCTTAAAATCTTTTTTTCTGGAATCGGCCTGATATCCATGGCATTCAAAAACAAGAATTGTATTTGGATTTTCATTCAACAAATACTTTTCCATCAAAGCTAATCTTTTCTCACGTCTACCAGCTTCATTTTCTTTTCTTTTTTTGACTGCAGGTGTATCTGTTTTTGCTGGCTTTTCAGCTTCCTTGGAACTTGATGAAAGAAAGAAAGGGTTTTTCACAATAACAGCTTTACATTCATCATCAAACAAGGAAAAAGAATCGCATTCAACAAGTACACTTTCAATCGTAAAAGAACGCTTGTCTGATGCATCAATTGTAACTGTATGATCTGCATCAATATGCCTTTTGTTTAAAAGCAGTTTCAAGCCTTCTTCAATACGATAGATATCTTCACCACAATAAATATAAACTGACATGCATCTATTATATCAGACCTATTTCAAATCTCGATGTAATAAAAACACGAATCTTGCCAAAACATAGAATTGTGATATCCCCACTTGTTTTTGTATCGAAATATGGGATATGTCGTTTCAATAATTTCTGTATTGTTTCTTCACTTGGATGATGATAGATGCGATAAGCACCTGATGAAATCAAGGCAGTTTCTGGACGTACAACATCTAAAAACTGATCAGAAGATGATGTTGATGAACCATGATGACCAAGTTTCAAAATATCGCATGATAATGTTGGATATTTATGGATGATTTCTTCTTCTGTTTTGTCTGATGCATCGCCCATTAGACACACCTGTTTTCCATTAAAGTTAACGACATTGACAATGGAGCTGTCATTCTCATCTTCACTTTGAATTTCATTGATATCCTGAAGTGTGAAAATAGAAGATTGTGTTGTTGTTTGATGTGTTTCAATGCATTGCTTTACTGCAAAGTCTTTTTGAATGTTTGTCTTGTTTCCACTATGATCATTATCATTATGTGTAATGATCAATGTATTAATGACATAAATACTTTTCGCATCTAGATATGTTTTTAAAGCGTTGTATGCTGATGGTTTGCCAGTATCAATTAAGATATTGTCACTATTCAATGGCGCACGAATTAAGATAGCATCTCCCTGTCCTATATTGATCATTGTCATTTCCATACATGGATGAAATAATCCAGTCATCTGAAATAAATATAACAATACAATTGCAGCTTTGACTTTATGATGAAACATGCTGACAACGAGGATATATAAAATACATCCAGCACCAGCAATGGAACCTTTTAGAGAAAATGCATTCATCAATGTATTGAATAACTGTAATGCTGAAGCAATCAAAGATACAAAATCAACCGGTGTAAAGAAACGCACAAGAGAAAATAGAAAGAAGAAACCATGCAGAAACATGTTCAAGGGATACAGGAAAGAACGCATTGGATTAATTGTCTGAAATAAGATACTTTGCAAGATTGAAATCAATAGAAACAGGATTCCTTTTTTATGCTCATTAAATAAAAATGAATAATGGTAGAGAGAAGGAATCAGAAAAGAAGCAGAAGTAATCTCAGAAGGATAACAAAACATAATGAACATTGTGATAAGTGAAGCAGACTTCTGTCTGGACAGTGGAAAATAGCGAAATACACGGAATAAAAGATTTTCAACAAGAATCATAGGAAAGCGATACACAATCAATAGAAGAATCGTAATTACAGAAAGCACGACATCTTTCTTTTTTTCACTCATGAAATATTTACAGATTACATGAAACACAAACAGTATCGAAATATAAGAAAACCCTGCTTCTTTCATCCATGAGTTTTCTTTCGTATCTTTAATATTTAACAAGCTTTTATTTAATAGTGACTGTATCGATACATCTTCTATGGTATTGATCTTTTTCTGAATCCATCTTCGTATCGAAATGTTTTCTTTCTTCAACGTAATGAAAGATTCATCTACTGCATAATAGATTCCCTGACTGTTCAGCCAGTGTGAATACGAAAATCCATATGAATGAAAGGATTCATCAACCCTTTTAAATTCAGGAGTCACTGTATATGATGCATCAAAAAATAAAGGTTCTTTTGTATAGACAATAACCTTTTGATTTCCACTTTTTAAAACTGCATACGAAGAAGAAACCTGGATTGCTTTTGCTTCCATCATGTCAGGATATCTTGTATATCCTCGTGGTATAGAAAATATCACTAAAATAATACATACAAATAAAAAGCTATGATTTTTTGTACGAAGTATCCAAAGAACAATACAGCAGCAAAGAGATAAAACAAATATCTTTTGATAACACAAAGCAAAAAGAAACATAAGAAGAGATAAAAATACACAATGATTCTTACACGAAGTCATAACGTAATCTTCTCTTTGATTTTCTCAAACTTTGCATTTCCAATTCCTTTGACTTTCATGATATCTTCAATTGTCTGATACAAACCATGTTCCTCACGATATTGAATAATTGCATCTGCAGTTGATGGACCAATACCATCTAACTGCTGCAGCTCTTCACGTGTTGCCTGGTTGATAGAAACGCGTGGGAGTTCTTCTTTATCTGTCTGATATGGTATCGTTAATACGTCGGCATCTTTTAATACCATGTTTGGGTTAAGAGAAGAAATATCAGCATTCTCTTTGAGCCGAATCTGGTCAATTGCTTCCTGTACCGTTGCATATTGCTTTAAACTGATTGTTTCTTCTTTTTCAACTGCACCTTTGATAGAAACATGAATTCGTGTATTTTCAGGATCAGATAAGGCAACTGGTGTAAGATCAACACTTAAAATTCCTGCAAGAAGAAGGACGATAATCAAAAACTGTCTTTTCATATGCATTTTGTGTATTTTGATTTATGATTTTGTCTTTTAGAAGCTTTTTGCCAAGTTTAATGATGACAGTACATACGTCGTCTGACCCTTCAAAAACGACTTCAAATACAACAGAATCATCATCTTCAGCATCAGTTGAATGATGTTTTTTTATGGATTGAATTTTAAGATGAGTGATGGATTCAATCCATTGAATGATTCTTTTATCATTTACAGAATAAAAGGAAACAGGATCAAACTGATAAGAATGCTCTATATTGTGAATGCTATTCTGGTTCATAACATAACCTCCTACAATATAGTTATTCACGTATTTTTCTAAAGTTCCAAAAAAAAGTTGGAAAATTTCCAACTTACTTAATGTTTAGAATTGTAACCTTGTAAGGCTTAGCAACTTCAACAGTAACAACATCTCCAGTTTTGCTTCCTAAGATAGCCTGTGCTAAAGGTGTTTCGTTTGATACTTTACCATTTAATGGATCAGCTTCTGTTGAACCAACAATATGATACTGAGCTTCTTCTTCAGTATCCATGAACTTCAATGTAACTGTGCTACCAATCTGAACATTCTTCTTACCCTTCTTCTGTGTAGAAATGATTTCATAATGTCCAACCTGTAACATGTTTTCCAATTCCTGGATACGATGTTCAACTTCAGCCTGCTTTTCTCTAGCAGCATCATAGTCAGCGTTTTCACTCAAGTCACCCTGTGAACGAGCTTCAGCAAGTTCAGCCTTAACTTCTTCACGGACTACATGAACCAGATTATCATATTCATCTTGTAATTTTTTCAGACCTTCTTCAGTGACATAGATTTTATTTTCTTCAGCCATTGTTCTACTCCTTTTTACATGCTTTCGTATTATAGCATTTCACTTGTCAGTATGCTAGAAATTTTTGTGTTTAACAAATCAATTGCAACAGTATTTGCACCACCTTCAGGGATGATAATATCCGCAAATCGTTTTGATGGTTCAATAAATGATTCATGCATTGGTCGAACCGTAGACATGTATTGATTCACAACACTTTCCATTGTTCTGCCACGTTCCTGTACATCTCGATTCAATCTTCGAATAAAACGAATATCTGCATCCGTATCAACAAACACTTTGATATCCAATAGATTTCTAAGGCTTTCATCTTCTAAGATGAATAACCCTTCAAGAATCAAAACATCACATGGATAACAGTATTCACTCACATCACTTCTTGTATGATTTACAAAATCATAGGTAGGCTTTTCAATAGGCTTTCCATCCATTAGATCATGTACCTGCGATACAAGCAGATCATTGTCAAAAGCACTTGGGTGATCATAGTTTGTCTTGATTCTTTCACTCATGGGCTTATGAGACTAATCTTTATAGTAATCATCCTGACGGATGACAAGTACTCTAGTCAAATCAGAAAATTTTTCCTGAATATGTCTGGAAATAGATGTTTTTCCGCTGGCAGAACCACCAGCAATTCCTATAATTAATGGTTTCATACTGTATTCTCCACGCATTGTATTAAACGATCCGATGCATCATATGTAAGATCAAAATCAAAATGCTCTTTCCGTAACATTTTCTTTAAGAAAAGAATATCACCTTCCCATAAGTCAAGTGTAAAAATCTGATCTTGTGGAATCCATACTAGTTCACCTTCATCACAAGAATGGATTGTTCCACTGAAATCATATGATAAATAAATCTCACATATTTCATCTTCAAAATGCGGATAATGAAAACGAATGGTTCCATAATGTTCTAATGTATGTACATGCAATCCTGTTTCTTCAAACACTTCTCTGCATGCACATTGTTCCATCGTCTCATTTTCTTCTAACTTTCCGCCAACCCCAATATATTTGTTGTGATTGACGTCATTTTTCTTCTTGTTTCTTTTTAAGAACAGCCACTGTTCATCTTTTATTAAATAAACACAAGAACTGTATTTCATATTAATAACATTTCAAATATTTCGATACATTTGCATTATGTTCATCTAATGTTTTTGCATAATGCACCGTACCATCTCCACCAGGACAAACCTCAGCCATAAAATACAAATAATCAGTATCTGCAGGTGAAATTGCAGCTTTGATTGCTGCTTCTCCAGCATTTTCAATTGGACCAGGTGTCAGACCACCATATTTGTACGTGTTATATGGAGAATCAAAATCAGGATTTACTTCACATGCCTGCCAGTTATCTTCCAGCTTATCAAAGTCAATTGCATAGCATACAGTTACAGAACTCTGCAGTTTCATTCCTTGTGCTAAGCGGTTATAGAATACAGAAGCAACCTTTGCAAGATCTTCAGGATTTGTTCCAGCTTCGTATTGAATAATAGATGCCATTGTATAGATATCCGCAATGCTATGATTACTAGATGCAATCTGATCCTTGTACTTATTAAAGATTGTCAAAGACTGATCAAGAAGTGTTGTTGTGATTTCTTCTGCAGTTGTCTCTTTATTGACATAGTATGTATCTGGAGCAAGATATCCTTCTAGATAGATTCGAACACCACTCTTAAACATATCATCCGTCAAGAATGGATATTTTTCTTTCTGTGAAACAATCCAGTCTTTATTATTCCATAATGCTAATAAATCTTCACTGGATACATTTGTAACTTCACTGAACTTTTTTGCAGCATCTTTTGCCCAGTCACCTTCGATTACAGTCACGGAAACCTGATCTCTCCTAGCTGCATTCTGATCATTCAGATACGTAAACATCTGCTTGATCCCCCAGCTTTTATCTAATGTAAACAAACCTTGCTTCACATCAGTCAAGTGATTCAATCTTGCATAAGTATATGCAACATCAGCATTCTTAATGATGTTTTCTTCCTGCAGCTTTTTCGCAACGTCTTTTACAGTAGAGCCATCTTCTACCATAAACTTCACTTCTTCACTTGTAGAAGTCACTGGCTGTAAACCAGAATAAATCAAATAGACACCAGCACAAAGAATTGCCAAAAGAACAACAATAATAACAGTCACGATTTTCTGAATCATTGGTGTTGTTTTTCTTTTCTTCATACGGATTGCCCTTTCTTCATCTGTTTCTCCACTGGAAACAAATGCTTCTTTATATAATTCTTCAAATGGAACTGGGGTTGTCGGAATGACCCTCTGTTTTGTTGTTCTAGCATGTTTTGGAACACTTGCTGTACCTGTATATACAGAATCTAACGCATTGATATTTTCATTTTTTGTTTCTAATGGAATTGCTTTTGTTTCCTGATTTTCTTCTTCTAGAACAGGAGACAATTCGTCGTTGACACCAGGGTCTTCATCTTGCAGAGAAACAGGAATTTCAGGATCAATCAGCTTCAGGTTCTTGTCTGTCACCCATTTTGTTCTGCCATTATCTACGATTTTATAACGTGCAGTATTTGGGTTGAAGTCTTCAATTTCAACTTCATTTCCAAGATAATCAATCCTAGTACCGTTTCTATATTTCTGCCCTTTTTTCAATTCTTCTAAATGAAGATCATCATCTACAGATTTTTCTAAAACAACTGTCTTTTCCTGTGCAGAATCAGCCTTTGCCATTTCAGTCTGTTCAATCTTCTGTTTCAGCAATTCTTCTACACTAGGAATGCCTGTTGTCTGATCATATACATTTACTTCATCTAAAGCTTTATTCTGCTTAGATTGCTGCTTTGGTTTTGTATCTATAACTGGTTTGCCATTTTCACGTAATTTACGCATGGCAAGCGTCTGCTCCCCAAGAACAACATCAGGCAATTCATCGAGTTCATCGTAATCGATGATTTGATCCTTTCTTGTGTTATTCTCAGCCATTATTCATCTTCCTCTAAAAAAGCACCTAATACTTCCTGACACATGTTCCATTCTTCTTCATCTTCGATGTCAATCATATTGCCATCTTCATCATAGCTGTATGCATATACATTTCCATCATCTGTATTAGCATCAGTAAATAGAACATATTTCTTTTTGTTCTTGTCATCTTCAAAGGTTAAAATGATTTCTACTTCTTTTTCCTGACCGTTTTCGTCAGTGATTGTCATAATTTTTGTATCTTCCATGTTCATTCTCCTATCAAAGCAAAAGGCGTTTTGCGCCTTTTAATGTGAATCTAGATAGCGCTGTAAAATCTGGACAGCAGCTAACTGATCGATTTTCTTTTTACGATGTTTTCTGGAAACATCTGCCATCAGTAGAATGGATTCAGATTCCTGTGTTGTATTTCTTTCATCTTGCATTTTTACAGGAATTCCACTTTCAACTTCTAAAACTTTTCCAAACTCCAGGCAGATTTGAGCTCTTTCCGCAACATCTCCATTTTCAAGCAATGGTAGTCCAAGTACGATGATATCTGGTTTCATTTCTTCAACCACTTCTAATACACGATCCATCGCTGTATCATAGTCATCTGGTTTAAAGCGTATTGTTTTTACAGTAGATGCGATAAAACCAGTCTCAGAAAAACTAACTCCACAAGTAACACTACCCAGGTCTAATCCAAGGTATTTACTCATTTATCATGCTCCTCTAAATAGAAACGAACGAGTTCCTCAATGATTTCATGACGTTCAATTGACTGAATGACACTTCTAGCATTGTTATGAGAGGAAATATAAGCAGGATCATTACTGATCAGGTATCCAGCAAGCTGATTGATTGCATTATACCCTCTTTCATTTAATGCCTTTTCAACATGTTTCAGTACTTCACGGATATTCTCACGTCTTAATTCTTCTGCTGAAAAGCTAATTGTTTCTGTAACACTTTTTTGAGCCATAATAGAATCCTCCTTATTGCTTCTATTCTACTCTAAAATATACAAATTGTATAGAAAGCCAAAAGCAAAAATTATGAGAAATAAAGGAAATCTTAAGAAACAATAAAAGAGAGCAGTGCGCTCTCTTTTATCACTTATTGCAGTTTTTCTTTAATGGATTGGATTGCTTCATCAATCTTGGAAGCATCCTTTGAACCAGCCTGTGCCATATCAGGTCTACCGCCACCATTACCGCCACACATTGTAGCAGCCATCTTCACGATATCACCTGCTTTGATGCCCTTCTGGATTGCTTCCTTGCTGGAAGCACATACGAAAGTTGTCTTGCCATCTACTTCATTAGAAATAAATACAAATCCGTTTGTTAATTTATTTCTTAAAGTTTCAGCATATTCTTTCAATCCCTTTGTATCTTTACCCTGCAGTTTCAAAAACAATGCCTGAATACCATTGTATTCTTCAGCCTTGCTTAGTACAGAATCAGCTTCAGAAGCCATTGCTTTACTTTCGGCTTCATTGATTTGTTTCTTTAAGGATGCATTTTCTTCTAATAGCTTCTGAATTCTTTCATGTAAGCCATCAAAACTCTTCATCTTTAATAAGGCAGCTGTCTGCTTCAGGTATTCTTCTTCGCTCTTGAAAGAGTTATATGCTTCCATCTTTGTTTCACAAGTAATACGTCTGACACCACTGCCGATAGATTCTTCAGAAACGATTCTGAATGAGCCAAGGTTGTTTGTGTTATCTACGTGTGTACCACCACAGAATTCCTTAGAGAAATCTCCCATGGATACAACTCTGACTTCATCACCATACTTTTCATCAAATAGGGCTGTTGCGCCAGTCTTCTTTGCATCTTCAATTGCCAGTACTTCTGTAGTTACTGGAAGAGATGCATTGATCTTTTCATTGACGATTCTTTCAACTTCACTTAACTGTTCATCTGTTGGCTTTTCAAAGTGTGTGAAGTCAAATCTGCCATATTCAGGACAGTTATAAGAACCAGCCTGTGCAATATGATCCCCAAGAACTTTTTTTAATGCAGCCTGCAGCAAATGCAAGGAAGAGTGATTTGCGCGTGTACGCTGTCTAGCAGCATAGTCATATTCACCTTCTAGAATATCACCAACATGCAGGGTGCCTTCAATATTTTCTAAATGATGCAATGGTTGTTTGTGTGGAGCCTTCTGTACGTCAGTTACATCAGCTTTAAATGTATCATTCCATACTTTACCAGTATCAGCACACTGACCACCGCTTTCAGCATAGAAGCAAGTTTCACTTAAGATGACATCACCACTGTCACTCAAGGAATCAACCTTTACGCCATCCTTGAATAAACCGATAACTTTACCTGTTGAATGAGAATCTGTATAGCCTGTGAATTTGCTTTCTTCTGTGAAATCCATTAAATCCTTGGACTGACCATGCATAGACTGTTCTGCACCTCTTGCAGCTCTAGCACGTTCTTTCTGTGCTTCCATTTCTCTTTCAAATCCAGCTTCATCAATTGAATATCCCTGATCAGAAGCAATTTCTTCTGTCAGTTCTCTTGGATATCCATATGTATCATAGAGTTTGAATACAACTTCACCTGGCAGCTGCTTTGTATCAGCATGTTCTTTTAATGCATCATTCAATAAAGCTTCACCATTAGCAAGTGTCTTATGGAAACTTTCTTCTTCATTCTTTACTAGTTTAGAAACAAGAGCAACCTTGTCTTCAACATATCCATAGTAGTCTTTCATGTTATCTGCACAAACCTGTACAAGGTTATACATGAAGCTGCCTTCAATTCCAAGTTTGATACCATAACGAACAGCTCTACGAAGAACACGTCTTAATACATAGCCTCTTCCTTCATTGGAGAACATTGCACCATCTGCCAGTGCAAATGTAACTGTACGGATATGGTCAGCAATAACACGATAAGCCATCTTGTATTCAGCTTCGTCATAAGAATGCTTTGCATACTTCTCAGTAGCGTGAATGATTGGAAGGAACAAGTCTGTATCAAAGTTTGTTTCACCTTCCTGCAGGAAACATACAAGACGTTCTAGACCCATACCTGTATCAATATTCTTCTGTGGAAGTTCTTTGTACTCTGTTCTTGGCATTTCACCAGGTCTGCAGTCATACTGAGAGAATACGATATTCCATAATTCTACATAACGATCATTTTCCATATCGTCAAAGAACAGCTTTTCACCAATACCTTCTGGATCATATTTTTCACCACGGTCATAGTATAGTTCTGAGTCTGGTCCACCAGGTCCTCTGCCGATTTCCCAGAAGTTATCTTTGTTTCTTGAAATATGGGATTCAATCATACCTGCCTGAACCCATAAATCATATGCTTCCTGATCATCTGGATAAACTGTAACGTAGAGTCTTTCTTTATCCATACCGATCCATTCTTCACTTGTTAAGAATTCCCAAGCCCATGGAATTGCTTCCTTCTTGAAGTAATCACCAATGGAGAAGTTTCCTAACATTTCAAAGAATGTGTGGTGACGTGCAGTTCTGCCTACATTTTCAATATCGTTTGTGCGAATGCATTTCTGTGCGTTTGCGATACGTGGACATGCTGGCTTTTCTGTACCGTCAAAATACTTTTTTAAAGTGGATACACCAGCATTGATCCATAACAATGTTGGGTCGTTGTGTGGAATCAAACTAGCACTTGGTTCAATCATGAATCCTTTGGATTTGAAGAAATCCAAGAACATCTGACGAATTTGATTTCCTGTTAAATTCTTTTTCATACATTCCTCCAATAATAAAACGTTCCTGTATATACAGGAACGTCATTAACGCGGTACCATCCTGATTCACATATGTAATATGTGCACCTTAATTTCATCCGTAACGTGGATAACGGTATGTTTTCATACTCTCAAAAGTAGCTTCACGGCATGCATAATTGAAAGCTTTTCACCTTACAGCTTCTCTCTAGACATTCTATACAGCGTTACTTGTCTTTGTCATCGATTTGCATGTTTAATGATATTTCATTATTTGAGAATGTCAAGTTTTATGTACTTAATTCTGTAAGGTTATTATACAGCATAGTAATCATTAAATATGAGTTTTGTCCATTATTTTTGTTTATAGACAGAACTATGTAAAGAATTTATTTCTGTTTAAGAGTATTATTCATTAGTGTTTTACAGAGATAACTTGAGAGAGAATTTGTTTTGTTTATTTTATTTTGAAGTCAGTAAAATATTTTAACGAAGAGTTTTGTCTTTTTTCGAGAAAGTGAATTCTTCTTATATAATATGTAAAATAAGATCCATATAAGGAAGTATCGTTATGGAAAAAGAAAGGTTTATTGAAGATTTAGAAGAAGTTGGTGTATGCAAGTTGGTATATAAGAGAAAATATTTTCTAATCTCAGAAGAGAAGACAGTTACTCGAAGTGATGAGACTGGTCATGTGTATTCTTCTTGGGGAGAACTGTTTGATGAAGCAGTCAGTGAAGATAAGATTCTTGGAGATTTAGTTGATGAGCTCGAATTTGTAGACAGGAGTGTACACTATCATCTACCTATGTCGGTATATGATGAGAATGGAGATAGAATAAAAATTTAAAGTTTTATGGGCCATAAAAAAAGGACTGAGTTTCTACATGATGTAGTTGCTCAGCCTTTTTGAGATATTTAATTGTTTGTATCTGTGCCATCTTCATCATTTGAATTATCAGCAGATGGAGTTACTGCAGGTGTTTGGTCGCAATCTTTGGTTGAAAAATAATTGAAGTCTGTTGATGCATCAGACGGTACTCATTAGTTTTTGTTATAATATAACTACAAGGAAGGTATTTCTCATGCCAAGAAAACATATCATACTGCTGTCTTTGATTGCTTTACTTGCAGGATGCAACAGTAAACCTGTATCTTCTGAAAAAGCATCAAGCACTCTTAATACACCAGCTCCCACAACACCAACACCATCACCAGATTCACTTACAACAGCCACACCACAGCCTGTTGATGAGGTACAGAAGGAAAAAAGCATGTATGGCGTAATGCAGTATATTATTCCTGCTGGATGGAAAATTGGTGAATCACCTGTTGAAAAAAATCCTTATCATTCTGATGATTTTATTTGCATACTGAATGAAGAAAAGAAAATTGAAATAAGTCTATTGATGGGATGTCCAGCAGGTATTGGATATGATCGTGTATATGAAAGAAATATTGAAGATTTACATGTTGGTTCATATACATTAAATGGCGGAATCAGTGACAACAACACACATTTAGAATTGACAAATATGTTATTTGAAAACCCTGAGCATGGAATCATGTTTGTTAACTATACAAATCCAGATGGTGTTTCTGAGAATGATCCTGTTCTCTCAGAATTACTGGAAAACTTGGAAGTGAATGATTGCTTTGGTACAGTAACTGTTGAAGCTGATCAAATCAATATTCGTGATTGTGAGAATACAGATGGAAACATTGTTGGAACAGCAAAGAAGGGTGAAACTTATAAGGTGTTTGGCATAAAAGGACCATCAGAATATTCCAACGAATATACTTGGTATAACATTGGCTATTCAGAATATGTTGCGGACTACAATGGCGAATGGCTCAGTTACACTGAAAACAAATAAAGTTTCAATCAGAAAATATTCTTTGGTTGTCTTGACAAAAAATAATTTCTTCAAAAATTAACTTTTGCTATATTATTTGTTATCAAATAATTTCAACTTGATAAGTTTCTTTTCGATGCTGAGATTTTTTTTCCAGCTTTTTTTCTTCCGCAAATAGGGCACCCATATCCTTTTCGAGCTCTAGAAATAATTGTTGCAGACCATTCATATCCGCATTCCGAACATTTCCACCATACTTTTTTTCCGCTTCCAGAACGGACTGAATAAGGTGAAAGTACATTTTTACTAAAATCCCATTCTTTTAAAAGATCAGGTTTAAGTGTTGCAAAATCATTAAAGCCTTTTACAACAACATTACCATTACAAAGTGGACATCCAGTTGCTTTACCATCAGATCTAGTACGCTCATTTACTTTAGCTTTCCATCTATAACCACATTTTTTACAACACCATGATGCTAAATAATCACTATGCTCTTTTAGATGTGAAGGAAGTTTTGAATTTTCGCTATAATCCCACTCTTCCATAAGATTTGGGTGCAAAGTTTCGAGGTCATTAATGCCTTTAAATACGATTTTTCCAGAGCATACGGGACACCCACTATTTAGACTACCTCTATTTTTGGGTGTTGCAGCCCATTCATATCCGCATTTCGAACATTTCCACCATACTTTTGTATGTGTTCCTGATGAAACTTTATTAGGATCTAAGTTTTTGTTTTTTTCGTAGTTCCATTCTTTTAGAAGTTGTGGATATGTACTTGCGAGAGATTTATTTATTTTAAATGAGTTAATTAAAGAAAGTGCTACAGGAATATCTCTATCTATATCAATATTTGGAATGTCTTGAATCATGTTTTTTTCTATAAAAAATCCGAATAAATTTATTAGAGCTTGATTCATGTGAGAAAATGTCGATGTATAAGTGCCTGCATCAAGTTCAATTGAACCATCATTTAATTTCGGACATCCCGCTTCTCTTAAACGTATTATTGTTACTCCGTGCTCTAATAAAATTTTATCTTTATTTTTATCCATTAAAATACGTTTTTTTGGTGAATGCCAATTTACGCCATCATATTCTATCCCTATATTCAGAGATGGAATAAAGACGTCTAATTCTTGTAACGATTTCAAGTAAGGAACTTTATATGAATTAATAGTATCTGGGAATAAATTATGAACATAAAGGAAAATTAATTGTTCTGGAATAGAACTATGCGTTGATTTGGCGCATACTGGGCAACCATGACCACTCGTTCTAACATATACACTCGTTTTCCATTCATGCCCACAAGTAGAACATTTCCACCAAAATTCTTGACTGCTACCCTTAGTTACATCTAAAGGAGTTACATTTTCATTTTTCTCGAAATCCCATTCTTTTGCAATATAAGGGAAAGTAGTAGCTAAATCAGTTTTTCCAACTATCAAGTTTTTTTTCCTCAATGCCTCTTTATGATGTTCCGTAAGACAGTGTTCTTTACATTGCCCGCAACCATTAAATCCCTTAACTCTATTTCTTATTGATGCACTCCATTCATGTCCACAAGTAGGACATTTCCACCATACAACTTTGTGTGATCCGATTACAACTTCATCAGGAGCACAAATTAATTGATTTTTCTCGAAATCCCATTCATTTAAAAGATCAGGTCTTTCAAATGCTAATATCTTTTTTTCATTCATTGTAAGTACCTCTTCTCGTGGGTGCTTCGCCCGTGTCCAAAAAAAAGCACAGTTGAATTTATTTCAGTCAGCTCTGTGCTTTTCAATATGTACAAATATTTCAGTATACAAATTATAGCACATTCAGAATTTAAACTTTCGTTAAATATTTAACGATTTAGATGGTTTTGAATGTATTTTCTAGAAATATTTATTAAAAATGCTTAAAAAGACTGCCTATTTCTCATATTCATATAAAAAGGCAGCTTTCTTCTGCCTTTTCTCACAGTATAATTTTATCACTAATTTATGCATATTGCACTATTTTTATCACAGGATGATAATTCATTTAGAACTGTCAATGATTAGCTTCATATTCCTGAATTCTGGAATACAGAGTCTTTCTGCTTATATGGAGCTTGTCACACATGTACTTCTGTTTAATGATTCCGTTCTTCCATTGTTTATAAAGTTCCTCAAACAGATACTGATCTACATGTTTCTTCTGTCCGCCTTTGTACCTGCCCTCTCGCTGTGCAATAGCAATTCCTTCTCGCTGTCGCTGTCTGATCTGATCACGCTCAAGTTCTGCCATAGCTGCAAATACAGTCAGCATAAACTTTCCCTGAGGTGTTTCTGTATCGATGGATTCCTTTTGCGAAATGAACTGCACACCATTTTCCGTCAGTTGATCAACGTTGCTTAAAAGATCTCTTGTTGATCTTGCCAGTCTGCTGATAGACTCAACAAAGAGCACATCTCCTTCACGGACATAATCCAGCATTGCCTGAAGCTGCGGACGATTCGTATCCTTTCCAGACAACATATCCAGATATATCCGCTCGCATCCCTGTGACTGCAGCCATTCCTGCTGACGCTGAGGATTCTGTTCAGCTGTGCTGCATCTTGCATATCCTATCTTGCTCATAAAGCCTCCAATACTTGTGTAACTAAAGTATAAATTATTCATTACACAATTACGAGTAAACAAAGCATATTTATATTTACCCATAACTCAAGTTTATAAGAAAAATGAACCTGCAACATTTGGGTAATCAGGGTTTACCCTGTTTGCTCGTCAAGAAATGCAAAAAATCCGTCAGCTTTCTTCATGGATAAGAAAATTAACGGATTATATTTTTAAACAATGCGATAAACTGAAAATTACCCTTTGGTCAATCCCACACTCCTTCAATAGCTATCTCCATAATTGAACCACATTCGGGGCATTTAACATGTCTGTCTATGTTTTTATTCATACGCTCTGAAAAGCCAGGAACTACTGATGTATGACCATTACATCTAGAGCATCTATGACTATACCTTTCATACAATGTATAGTGTTTATCTAATTCGGACAAGGTAACATACCCATAACCTACTCCAGAAAAACCTGATGACCAAGGAATTTTTCTTTCAATTTTTGTATAATCAATTTTGCCTTCAGGAACATATAGTGAAAGATCTGGAACATTCATAAATTCCCCACAATCATCACACTGTACAACTATTTCTTCGCACGATATGGCGCCTTGGGGAAAAGCCTCAATGAATTCTTTCCCATGCAGACCAAATTGTCCTTCTTTCATTTTATTAACTGTTTCAGTATACGTTTTAGGGTACATCATACCAATACCAACGAATGCTTTAAAAGTGTATCCGCATTTTTTACATTTACATTTTAATATTAATCCCATTGTTTCCTACCATCTATTTTCATCTTCCGATTCATCTTTTTGACTAAAGTATACATGAATGATTAACGATATTAGAAGAGCCCATTAGTCTAACAATTATCGACAGGAGTATAAGTTGTCGGCTCTGCTCCACTTCTTCGAAGCAAGTTTTATTATTCTGAACATATCAAAAAAGGAACTTTGCTATAATAATGCTATACAAGAGGGCTTCTATGCATAACAAAAATGCTCAGAAAATATTAAGCAATGTCTATTATTATGCGTATACAACATTGTCCGTTGTCTTTATTCTCGGTATGCTTGGAGGAATCTTTTCTGGAGACGTTATTCCTGCACTGGAAATTGGAATCATAGGCATACTGATAAATCCACGAACAGAGGAATATATCTGGATACATCATTCAAAGTATCCAAGATTCGCAAATGTACTTATATTAATAATCGGGCTGATACTGTTCGGTATATTGCTATAACTCATACGCATCAAAAAAAGCATTCTCTACGGGTGCTTTTAATATTCTAATCAGAAAAAATTACTTTCTTTCAGCCTTCAGCCAACGAACAATGATGTCCTGTATGGACAGCTCACAATCTATATCACCAGACGCATCACATTTTGTACATGTCCCGTTCTTTCTGGCATTGGCACAAAAATCGATGCAGAAATCTGCCGGATAAAACTTGCCATTCGACAGGTCTGTCAGCCAGTCTGAAAGTTCTTCATCTGACAGTGTTTTCAGCCATTCTTTATTTGTCATTATTATCCTCATCCATCACTGCACCACAGAACGGACAGTGTGGTTTCTCCATGTTTACTTCCTTGCCACAGTTTGAGCAGGTGCATTCTCTTGCATAGAAGAAGCCAGAGACTGTTGTTGGATCTTCAATCTTTTTATGAATCCAGTGTGCATGTATTTCTTTGTTTTGTGTCATACGAATATTCATTTCCTTTAAAAGAGCTTCGACTGCTCTACAAGTATTGAACCTTTTACAGAATGTTCTCGCGTAGGCAAAGATCTGGCAAAGGCATCGATATCTTCCTGTTTGCTGATTGGCACAGCACTATACTTCTCAATGAGCATTCTGTTTCCAGCCTTTTCAACCATATCTGGTGGCAGACAGCCAATCGGTCTGTGAAGCTCTGCCGCTTTTCTGACTGCGTGCATAGTTCCACCATCCTCGAATGTCTCAAGCACGATCAGTCCGTCTGCAATGCCAGCCTGAAGCCTGTCTCGTTCTACATAGGACGCTTTGGTTGGTGCATGACCAATTGGGTATTCTGATATCGTAAGTGAACCGTTATCAATCATCTGCAGAAACAGTCCTGTGTTTTCTGACGGTACTACCATATCCAGACCACATGGCATAACGGCAATTGTATATCCTGATTCCATTGCACCTTTGTGTCCGGATGTATCGCTTCCTAAAGCAAGCCCACCGACAATTACATATTCGTTATCAGCTAGTATATGTGCCAATCGTGTGCCCACTCTGGCAGCATAATCAGATATCTTTCGACTGCCAATGACCGCAATGAACTTGCATGGCTTACGGAGAAGCATAGTGTTTCCCTTGGCAAAGAACAGCACAGGTGCATCACTCCCCAGTGCTCTGAAGTTCTCAGGATAAAGATAGTCATACAGGGATATCGCTGTGATTCACATGGATTCTTGCGTCTCAAGGATACGACCAGCTTTGTATAGAGCATTCTTAAGTGTCACTTCATCTACAGGCATGATTCGAGGATTTATCGTGGTGCGTTGATTAACAAGCCTGTTCAAAGTTTCAATCTGAAGATATCCATTTGTAAGAATCTTCCTGTATGGCATAAGAAATCTGTTCAGGGTTCTCCGTCCGATTCCAGGCAGCAGAGACAGTGCAAGTATTATCTGGTGGTGTGTGTCGCATGGCAATATTATACATCTAAAAAAGCGACTTTAATTGTCGCTTGATTTTACGTTGTCTACACTATCTGCTAATATGTATGCCCCTCTTTCGTTTTTTATAATTTTAAATCCTAGCTTTTCAATAGTTTCAAAACAGTCTTCGAAGCTTTCATCAAGAGGCCCTTTAACTTCTTTACGAACTTCATTTACCCACATTAAATACATCATTACTTCTTCAAAAAATACATCTCTGTCTTTTTTAGCTAGTTTATGAAATTCTGATATATATATTGAATTACATTTTTTGAAATCATGAACCAAAGCGTAATAAAGTAACGAACCATCTTTTGCTTCATTAACACCCCTTTCATATGCGTAGGCATCAAACTCAGCTAGAAGATAACGATTGCTTTCGTGTGTTTTTGATTTTGCACTGTAACTTTCGCAAATATTACGGTACGTTTCATATTTGTTTTCATTACGAGCACTCAAAATTTGATCCACATCTTTTTGAAATTGTTTGTATTTAGCAACCAGTTCAAATCTTTCATCATCAATTTTGAACATTAATTCTGAAATACTCTTCATATACTTTTGAAAAAATTTAATCTTTTCTTCTGATTTTGGAATCTTATAATCTCTGTTTACACTTTTAACAAACGTTTGTAATTTACACAAATATATTAGTGCTTCCAAATAAAGTTCTTCATCCTCTTCATTTGTACTTGAATGACTATCAACATTTCTGCTCCCTTTTAAAAATTTAAGTGACTCTACCGTAATGGTACTGGGTTTATAAATGAGCAGATTTTTATTATATTTTAGTATTGCATAAATTAAAGTGATGTCCATTTGTGTAATTTCATAATTTTCAAGACCATATCTCAAAATTGTTTCATAAGCTTCTAAATAAATATCATCATAGTCTCCAGGGCAATTCTTTTCGCAGATCTGAAAAAAATCATTTTTCCAGTCAGACTTAATTACAATCTTTAAAAAATCCTGTAATGCATTAGTACAGAGTTTTTCTACATCAGGTTGTCTATTTCGTATATTCATTGCATCACTCATAACCGTTCAGTTCTCCCTTAAAGAAATAGTGGATGCTGTAAAGCAGCCACTATTCCACACAAGCCTTGCCGAAAGAGGCAAGTACTTTTTCTGCACCTGAAGAATCCAGCTTACGAGCTAAGATTACCAGTGCAGTACTAACTCCAAGAGCAAAAACAGTCTTAGAATCAAAGACAATAGTACAGTTCATCATTTTCTCCTTTCCAGGAACTTGGTCCCAATATCATCGAGAAAATATGTGTTAAACATTGCTCTTGGTAAAGTAATCATACCATAGAATGTCATCCCCTGTTCGTTCTTCTTTAATATACGTTCTGTTAATATACTCAAATCACTGATATGATTGATGTAACAGATTGTTTTATTAAGGGGTAAAATATGTCAGACTTAAGAAAATTAGCAGAAAAATTTGGAATCGCACGTAAAAGATGGTTTGCAAATCTTATTGAATCAAAAGGATTGACTAAGATTGAAGATATCGAGCATGAACTCAAGCATGCAGACGAAAACTATTTGCTGGATGAAGCAGTTGAATACAAAAAACTTAAAGAAAGATATAAGGATCCAAACAGTCCTGAAATCCTAGCATTTGAAAAACAGGCTGCAAAGAATGTAAGAGAACGCGATGAAGAAATTAAAGAAATCCTTGCAGAACAGAGAAAAAGAATCAAGCTCGAAGAACAGCAGAAAAAAGCACTTAAAGCATTGTTTGGATTTTTTGCGGCAATGTTTGTGATTACCTGTCTTTCTAATATTTTGATTCCAGACAAGGATGATAAAACAGACAAGAAAGATGTGGACACTGCTGAAGTAACACCTACGCCAAAGCCAACTGAAACACCTAAACCTACTCCAAGTGCTACACCAAAACCAACCAGCACTCCTGAGCCAACACCAGAAGCAGGAGAAAACCCAGCGACTCCTGTACACCAGACACTGTACGAATCAGACAGTCCAGAACTCCAAAAATGGATCTACAATTATGATTGTGACTGGGACGGGGCTAAAGACTTCTTTGAATCACATTACGGTGATACTATCAAGTTTGATGGAAATGTTCTAGATGCCTATTCCGATGATGGAACATACTATACTTTAACGATAAGTGCTGGCAATTATGGTAATACATCTGCTACCATTGCATTTGTCGCAGAAGATATCTATGCATGTGACGGAGACGGCATCACAGATGGCTATAATCCACCTTCTCTTACTAAAAAGAATTACTGCATTACTGCAGAAGTCGGCAGCTTTGACAAGTCAGCAGGCAGATGCTTTATAGAACTTAAAAAACTTGAATCAAGATAAACAAAGAGACCTCCAAAGGTCTCTTTTACTGTTCATTTTGAATGATTTATTCGCAATTCTTGTCCCTTTTTCAATGACAACCGAAAGATAATTTCTTAACACTTCAATATCTTTTCCCTTTTCTGTCACTTCACACCCTTGTTTTTTTCGCATAAATAGGGAGTCAAAAACTCATTTCCCTTTTTTAGTCACTTCAAACGGCATTTTTTTCAGCATAAACAGGCACCTGAAATATCGTTTTCCTAATTCTGTCACCTGGTGTTCACTATTATCATTATTGTTTTCACATAGCAAAAGGAGACTAAAAACTAGTCTCCTGATTACTATTCTTTCGTTAATCGTCTTCTTTTCTTCCAGTATGCTGTCTGTGAATGTGGCGTTTTTCGTACTGCTCTTTCTGATATTTTATTTTTGCAATTATCAACCATAGACATAATAGCAAAACAATACCTGATATACACAGTACTACTGTAGTGGAACTCATAAATTCCAAAATTGAATTCATCATATATAAATCTCCTATAAATTTATTTCATCTGGAAAGCAAACAGCCTGATTGACCTTATCTTCTCTGAAATTTCTAACAAATGGCATTTGGATGTTGTCTGACTTTGATCTGTTACATTTCCAACATAGAGTCTGAAGATTGCTAGGCACTGTTTTACCACCTTTTGAAATCGGTATAATGTGATCTACTTCAAGCAGAAGATTGGGCTCTCTGTATATTGAATTGCCGCATTGCTGACAGGTCCAATTGTCTCGTCTCAGTATTTGCTGTCTTAATTCTGGTGTCATTAGCGATCGCTGTATCTTTCGACTTGAACGTTTATACAGAAATTCTTCAACCTGAGAATATAAAACACCTATCGTCTGTGAGTTGAACACATAGTCTGTCGAAAAACTACTTCTACCCGTCGAAGATTGATAATACATTGTGAATTTCGGATACAATGTATTTCCAAACTGTTCCCATTCAGGATTACTAACGACCAGTTCATCAAGTTTTGTAAGCAACTCAGTACATTTTTTCAGATGGAAAAGCGTTTCGTCGTTGACGGTAAGTCCAAAATATTTCTGAAGATAGTTCAGGTGCCTTTCAAAATCATAGAAATTAACAGCCAACTGTCTAGAACAGGGAAACGATCTGTAGATATCCCTCCTGCCAAAAAGTGACTGAAATTCATCACCAAGTTTTGTAGCAATTCCACTGTCAAAAAAAGCTTCTTCCATTTCGTGCTTAAGCCTTTTTGTTTCACGCAGCTGAATAATTTCCAGGATTTTTATAGTAACTCCAATTATTGCAAGAATGACTACACCAGTTATACATATCACTAAAAACTTTTCCTCGTTAGTCATCATCGGCTATACACCCCATAATCTGACTGCTGTAAGCACAGTTTATTTATCATGTGACTATTATAACGTCAATAACAGTGAGCAAGAGAAGAAACTTACAATTATGTGGTTACTTTTTTTTTCTGAACCATATTTAATTTCTGTTTTCCTCGAATGATCTTCATTAAAACAGTAATGGAATCATTTTAATAATTATGTGAAAATATCATTTTTAAAATAACTTAATTTCAAGGCTGTTTAAGCACGGCTTACTGTTAGACATATATTTAACCATCTACTGCCAAAATTCTCGTTATTCAGCCTAAAACGAGCTGATTTCTGTGCCACAGCATTATGAATGACAAAAAATTAAAAAGCATATGCTTGAAATCGGCATATGCTTAATATTTTTATAAGAAATGCACACTTTTGATTCTTCTGCCATTGCAGAAAGTACATGCATTGTGCCCTCTTTTTTCTTTCAGCAATCTTTGTTTGACAGAAAGCAGATAGTTGCTTCCACATTCTTTACACTTCCACCAGACTTTTCTGTTATCAGTGTCCATGATTTGATCTGGATCAATTCTGAGTATTCCGTTCTGAAGCTTACACCATTCACTCTTGATCAGATCTGGATTTTTTGCCTGAACCGAATTATATCCAGGGAGCACTTTTTTATCATTGCAATACGGACATACGCAGTCTCCTGTCTGTCTGTCTGTCTTTGACAGGATATGAATATTCACCACAACAATCAGGGCATTTCCACAGCACTGTTCTAGATGATGTAGCAAGTACTTCATCAGGAGCAATATCGTTATTTGAAGACCACTCTGAAATTAGTTCTGGTTTGATATCTGCCAGCGAGTTCATACCAGGCATTACTTTTCTGTTATTGCAGTACGGACATGCCTTATCACCGGCATATCTTTTGAAAGGTGCTGCCGTGTATTCGTTACCACAATCTCTGCAAATCCACAGATATAAATTACGCCAGTTTTTATAGGCCTTGGAAGCCGGAACTCTATTATCAGGCGCCCATTCTTCTGCTAAATCTGGATCAGTTGTCTGCAGGTCATTAAATCCAGTTTTTATTACTGTGCCAGCACAGATAGAACATGCATTGTCGCCAACAAATCGGTCTCTAACAATAGCACGATATTCTTGACCACAGGTATTGCATGTCCACTTACCATAAATACCAGCATCTCTCCATATCTGAGAAGCTGGTTTATCATTGCTAGGAGCCCATTCTTTTGCAAGCTCTGGATCTACAGTCTCAAGATCATTTATACCAGGGACAACACCTCTAGGGTAACATACAGGACAGTACTTATCTCCTAAGCTGCGTCCTGAAGGTGGTGCACCATATTCATACCCACAGTCTGGGCAGATCCATAAAAAGTAGTTTGACCAGCTTTTTTTAGCCTCTGAAGCAGGTCTGTCATTGTTAGGAGACCACTCTTCTGCAAGCTCTGGGTCTGTTGTCTTCAGGTCATTGAATCCAGTTTCCACAAAAGTACCATAGCAGTATTGACAAGCCTTATCTCCTAAGTATCTGTTTTTAACTTGTGCAGCATATTCATGTCCGCAGTTTTTACAGATCCAAAGATAAGTTGATGAAGAATCTCTTCTTACGGAAGATGGAGATGAAGTGTTTCTTGAAGACCACTCTTTTGCAAGCTCAGGTTCCAAAGTCTGTAAATCATTCACACCTTGCAGTGGTCTAAGTCCCTTGCAGTATGGACAGGCATGATCTCCTGCATATCTATCACGGACTTCTCTAGGATATTCACCGCCACAATCCGGACATATCCAATATGCTGTATAAGCTTGTGTTCTGAGCACCGTGTCAGGAGTTCTTTCATTCCTTGGAGACCATTCACTCGCAAGCTGAGGATCTACGCTTGCCAGATCATTGATTCCTGCAGCTACTTTTACGTCTTTGCATACAAGACATCCTTTTGTATCTGTAAGTCTTTCTTCTATACTGGCGAGATAGTCGCACCGGCATGTCTTGCACACCCACAGATGGCGTTCTTTGCTGTCATACTTTACCTCATATGGTGTTTTATTATTGTTTGGTGACCACTCTTCTGCAAGTTCAGGATAGACTGCTTTGAGTGATGTGAAATCTGGATCCATACGCAAATTCTCGCATACAAGACATTTGAATTGATTTGCTTCCAGGACAGTTATTGAGCTTCTGAATCTGTGCCCTTTATCACACTTGAAGTAATAGATTTTCAGCCTGTTGGCTGATACTTCACTAGGCTTTTTATGATTTGCTTCATTATCCCAAAGTTTACGTACTAACGGATACACTGTTTCAGCGTCATTTACACCAGTCTGAAGTACATGTAGCGAACATACGGGACAAACACCTTTGTATGCTATCTGCGTGCGAACAGAGCGTTGATAAGCGTGTCCATATTTGCATTTCCACCATCTGGTACTGTCAGATTCTCTGCATGTTACTTCTGAAGCTGAAATTTTATTTTTCTCTGCATCAAAAGATGAACTGTACTCAGGATATCTTGTCTGAAAATCATTGTATCCTGCTAAAACTTTCAGATCGGTACAGTAAGGACATCTAAAACCTCTTTCATTGATAAGTGCAAAAGAGTCTGTAAAAGTATGACTGCACTCAGCTTTCCATAGATACGGTGTGTAGTCAGATATCACGCCCTTTTCAAACTGGACAGGATTTTCTTTGCAGAAGAACTTCTTCAGGTCTGGATGCATAGCATTGAAGCTTGGACGGTTCCCGTTAGGAAAACATTCAGGACATAGTTTGCCTCCATTTGCACGTTCACTTACTGCAGCTTTCCAGGTATGCCCTTTAGAGCATTTCCATGCTGCTTCATAAGATGATCCAGCAGTGACTTCAAATGGTGTTTTCTGATTTGAACTATCCCATTCTTCGACCAAATCTGGATATAAAGTTCCGAAGCTTTCTTCTGCCTTGACTTGTGTGCCGTGACAGAATGGACATCCGTTATTGCCAGAACGTATTGCTCTCACCATGGAAGACAGAACTGACGTAATTTTGCCGTGTTTTTTACATATCCATATGTACTTTTTCTGCCAGTTTCCAGTTACTTCAGAAAGTGGAATTTCATTATTTTCAGAGTAAAGATCAATCAGTTCAGGAAACTGTTTATCCATTGTGATGTTTCTTGCATTGCCGCTGCAGGCTGGACAGCTTGCTATACGGTATGGTTTAGTTTCTCTACGGATTCTTCCGTAAATTGGTGCCATCCATTCATATCCGCATATATGACACTTCCAGTTGATTCTTTTATGAGAGCCACTTCCTTCTTTTCCTAGATTGATTTCAGGATTAAGTGCTTGAGATGTATCTAAAGCCAGCTGAGGATACTCTGTACGAAAGTCATTGATTCCTTCACATACGACAGCCTTTGTTTCGCAGACTGGACATTTTGCTTTCTTTTCTAATGCTTTAGATCTTACCTGTGCCATCCATTCATATCCGCATGATGGGCACTTCCAAAAAGCATTTTCAGCACTCTTTGCCTGCGTAAGCTGCGGATTCAGAGTGTTTTTTTCTGTATCCCAGATTCGCATCATCCACGGCTTGCCTGCTACTGTACTTGATGCTTTGCTGCATATAGGACAGCTCTGCTTTCTCCTGAAGTTTGCAACAGTACGCTCAAATTCATGTCCTTTCGAACATTTCCACCATACTTTACATGTAGACTTCAGGTTTTCATCTGTCGGCTCAAATTTGTTTTTTTCATAGTCCCACATTATCGCTGCTTCAGGAATAGTCAAAAACAGCATTGGATCAGGAGGTGCAAGACTAATGTCGCTTTTAATCTTGTTTTCCATCAGTCAAACCCCTTTAATAAATCGTTTACTGGATTATCTGGATCATCATCTACGGCTGCTTTTTCTAAAGGATTTATTTCATAATTGTCTTCTGATGACTTAGAAACATTTATTGAATCTTCACTTTTGAAAATATTATTTATTACTTTATCACACTCTACAATTGATGAAGTCAAATCGAAAACGCCTTCTCTATCAAGAATCACATTTGCAATATCAGGCTGAACTGAGTCTTTGATATATCTGATAAGTTTTTTTATTATTTTCTGTTGATTTATTATTTCTTTTTTTAATGAACTGAGGTTATTGACTTCTCTTGTTAATTCTTCAATATCTTTTTTCAGTTTTGTATTTTCTGTTTCGATTTTTTTCGATTTTTTTATTAATTCAGCAGAATAATCTGCTAAATGAGAGTAGTAATTATCACGTTCTGTCAGTGCATCCATTAATTTGACACGTGAGTTATTCTTTTGTAAAAAAAGATTTGCATCTATCGGCTTATGAGTGACAATCAGCAGTTCAGCATCATATGGATTGTTTTTTTTGGAATTAAGTTCATCAATCAGTTTTCTGGCTTCTTTATATCTTCTTATAGTGTATTCTTCAACTTTAATACCGTTTTTCTGCAAATATTCTGTTAACTCTGGAATTTTAATCTTATAGTTTGGATTTTCTAGATGATATTTCTGGATTTCTTCCAGTATGATTTTTATATCAATGCTTCTTGCTCTTCCCATTTTGGATCTCCTTCTCAAGACAGTACTGCTCATATGAGTAGTTTTCTGTACGTATACGATTGATTGCTGTGATAAGATCTTCTTTACAGCCTTTTTCTTTTCTTACATCTTCTAATATTTTTGCAAGCATCTTACATTCTGTTTCTATTCTTTTTTTATGCCAGTCACTGTTATCGTAGAATGAATGTCCGTTCTTCCGGAAGAATCGACAAGCTCTGCAGTCACCTATTTCACCATGTTTGCCAACTACTTTCATACAGTCAGAATAATCATTGTTTTTTCTTGAAGTTGACCAGCAGAATCCATCATCTACTTTTGTTGGTGTACCAGATTTAAGTACTCCTGTGTCAAAGCTTGAGAGTGCATATTCCTCACCACCCTTGATCATTTTTTTGTATTGCCTGTATACTCGGCATTCAATTAGTTTTGGTATATTAGTGTAATAATGTGATGCTGTTTTTGGTGAATCCTGGCCTGCCAGCAGCATTGCTACGACTGGGGCTGCTCCTTCTTCAATCAAATTTATCAGTGCGAGATGTCTTAAATCACCTAAATGTATAAAGTTGATTTCGTTATCTGACAGATAAGATGAATCACGCTCATACACTATTGTGTAACCGTATCTTTCATGAATGACCTGTTCGTAAAAATATCTCAGGCATGTAGCTAAATTAACATATGTAAAAAATCTGCTTTTATATGGACGACACATGTTCCATTTTTGATAATGTGGATCAGTGATAAGTAATGTTTCTAAGTCATTGTCATCATATTGATTTGTTTTATCTATGTACCAGCGGATTGTATCTTCCATTTTTTTAGGGATGGCAATCTCCATTTTTTTGTAGTCTTTTGTTATTTTGTAACTCTTGGTTTTGCCGTACCCCTTCAGGTTGTTTTTTCGAATAGTTAAAAAAGTTTTACCATTTCTGACTGCCAGGCATTTTCTGGGAATTAACAAGAATTCACGAGGTCTCGTAGGAATTACAGATGTTAAAGACCACCAAAGCCACACTGGAAAGAAAAAGATTTTTTCATCCTCATCTGCAGTTTCCCAGAAGCTATTCAAGATACTGTCAAATTTAAAGTAGCTGTCAAAAGTTGCAAGAGTTCTTTGATTTTGAGTACTGGACATATCTATCTTGTAATAAATATTTTCTAAAGAATCTATTATTTCCATCTGTTCATCAGTCATTTCAGATGTCAAAAGAGTGAAAAATTCACAAATATTGAAAACCTGATACATTCCATGATATTCAGGAAGTTTGTCAATTTCTTCTATATCTGACAAAATCACATATTTTGACTGTGTTATGATTGACTGCAGAACTTCAAGGCTTAAAGTCCCCATTTTATAAAGTACATAGATTTTAAGCTTTTCCATAATCTGATTGAAAGACATATTAAACAGTCTTGAAACTTCAGTTTCTTCTTTATCGCCGCTGAAATCAAATCCGAAATTTTCGTATTCATCAGTTAAATACCATTTATTATCTGTAAAAATACAATTAGAGATTATTTCGTCTTCTTTATAGCCACGAAACAATCGCAAAGCAACTTCCATTGTCTGATCATCCAGTGAAGGAATCGTTAGAATAGAAATAAATTTATCTGTTTTATTTGACTTATTTATCATTTTGAACTCTCCTGATTATTTCTTTCATTTCTTCAGCTGACTTCTCTCCATACTCATTTTTTATGCAGAACAAAAGTTCATTCAGCTGTTTTCCTACTATTTGTGAAGCGAGAACTTTATAGCGATTTTTTTCTTCATCTGATTCTGAAGAAGCATAAAGGTTCTGCAGTCTTTTAATCTCGTTAGCCATCAGCAGAACTGTTGACTTTGTGCCTATTTCATATTTACACCCTATGCATGAAGTCCTGTCCAGGAATGGACATTCACATTTCATTGCTGTTTTCAGACACAGACATGAATCCATCTTTGACACAGCCTGTCCGCTTCCTATCAGATGAAGAATATTGACAATATCCTGTTTTGAATTCGCATTATAAATTTCTGCAGCAGTCTGTGAAGCCTGCTTGATTGACTGATTTAAAGTAGAAACTATATTTTCTGCCTCGATAGGACTTATATTTACTTCGTGGTGCAGCATGCTTTGCTGTTCAATAGGTAGTCTTTCATATTCTTCACTGGCAACCATTTTCAGAAGCATGGAAGTTATTAAAGACAGTGCACCTCTTTCAAGCATTTCTTTTGCGACAAACTTTGGCGAATATCCAGACATCTTTGCATCTTTAAGGTAGGTTGATGTTGTAGTGGCAAAGCTGCCGAAAGAGCCCTTATGTGAACGTGCAAGAGCTGCAAGAATATATCCTTTTACATGGAATTCATCTTCTTTATCTGACAGTATACTGTCTGTCATGGAGTAAATCATTTGAAGATATGATTTGTTCATCGATCTTGTTCTGAAGTTTGCCTCCAGAAAAAGATCACCAATCTCATCTCCCATATATCTGCTGATTGCTTCATAACTGCTTATTTCCCTGATCAGTGGATCAGACTGAGGTTTACCTGATAATTGAAAGTGTGCTTCAGCAATGGCAAATAGAGTTCCCATATGAACTTCAGCACTGTCAGGAACATAAAACTGTATGCTTGATACATTCGATACAGATTTTGTCTTATTTGGTACTGTGGCAAATACTGATATACTTTCGGTAACTCCGTATAAGGTGAGTCTTGCATCTGCATCACTGAAAGTTTTATCTTGAATTTTTTTCAGTACTTCTTCTGGCGGATATGGAAGCTTGGGATGCCTGAGTCTGATTAAATCAGTTTTTCTGAGTGCTCCGAAAAAATGGAGTGAGATAAACAGCCATGTATCTGCATAGTTTTTCGAATTTACTGCTTCCTGATACATATCATTTTCCAGGATGTAATCTTCATTTAACATGTAATACAGGATTTTTAGATATTCATGCTGTTCATATGCTTCTGATGATTCAGATTGATCACTGTAGTTTGGTAAAAAATAAACACAGTTATAAAGAGTTTTGATTCTAGGATATCTTTGTATGAAGTTTATAAACTGTGTGACTGCTTCTCCAAAAATCTTATTCAGTTGAGAATATGCCGTTGATACCAGTTCCTGGATTTCCTTATCAGTTGACAGATGCATTTCTCCAGGCAGATACGCAAGAAAAAAATCTAGAACATAGTAGTGTATTTAATTGAGAATTTATTCTGCTTACTGAATTTTCTGTATAAATCAGCAGTAACTGGGAATTGAGCTGCGAATCTTTTAAAGAGCAGTTCAACCTTTTTACTGGTATCTAAACCGTAATTGGAAACATATTCTTCAATTGCTTTTTTATATTTGAGGAGATTCTGCTCATCAGCATAAAGAATTCTATTTTTAAATTCCAAATTTAAATTTTCAGTCAGATCGTTCGCTTCACAGAATATTGAAAATTCAGTTTCAAATTCCTGATCGGTAATTGAAAATTGCTCTTTAAGATTATTTATGTAGTCAGTGAAATTTATTTTCATTAATTGTTATCCTCATGAAGCTTTTCAGCCTTTTTAAGTGAAAAGTCAAAGATTGAATCCATTACTGAATGAAGGTTTTCAGCAATATCAGATTTATTGTTAATGTAGTTTAATGAAGATTGGACATCCTTGTCACCTCTCCAGTATTGAAGTGAATTTAAACTTTCACCATACAGAACCAGTTTGCAGGAAAAAAAGTGCCTCCATATGTGTGTGCCAAGTTCATTTTCAAGAAGCAGCTGCCCATAGATAACTGCTTTCGGTATATTACTTTGCAGCAGCTCTGGTATACATTCTTTGACGACAGTTTTGAATTCATCAAAATATGTTTTATAGATCATTGCTTTTCCACGTTTATTAATCGTTAGAGGACCATATTGGGCCTCATAGGGTTTTCCCTCGATGAACTTCATATACCTCTTATAGCACTTTAGGAATGCTGGTATAAATCGAGGGTATACTTGAGCAACTCTTTCTTTCTTTATGCCGCCCACTTTAATGAAGTCAGATCTCAGATTAAATTCCTTCGTTAAATCAATGTAGATATTAACCACTTCTCCATCAATTTTTTCGAATCTGATACCACTGCCAAGTTTAGAATCTTCTCTTCTTACACAGCAGGCTTCAGAAGGTCTTAGACCGGCAAATGCTCCAAGTGCTGCCAGCATAAGAATTCTTGGATGAGATTCATATATTCGATTGAAGATAATTTGAAATGCTTCTTCAGGAATATCTCTGAAAATTTGTCTGCTGGTCTCACGATAATATATTTCAAAGACAGGTTCTTTTGTTTCGATGTATCTTTTTCGCTGCCTGCTGAATTTTTGAACTTTTTTATAAAGCTGTGTAGGTTTGATTTTTGCTTCAGGATTATCTTTGCAAAGTTCTTCTATGAATGAAGAAACTGCATACACACATTTTTCGACCGTCTGTTTAGATCGGTGTGTATCTTCATTATCATTCTTCAATTTGCATAACCCATAATCTATCAAAAATGATTTGACTATTTCTATATTCAGATCAGTCAGTCTTTTGATATGGTATTCATCAAAGAAAGCGTAATTTAACAGCTGGACTATATTGTTGAATTTGTTGCTGTTTTCACTTTCAAGCTTTCTGACTTTGTGACCACTCACAATGTATTTATGGAAGTCTGTCCATTTAGAAACAAGGTTTAATTCATCTCTAATGACGATGAATTTTCTTTCGATAAGAGTCCCATCACTAAGTACTAATTTATGATTGTAAACAGAAAATCTCATAGCCACCCCCTATAACCAAAGAGTAACATGGAATTCAAAAAAAAAATTCGACATTTTTGGAAACGCTTTCCTATATCACATAAATTTAAAAAAACAAGTACAGATTTTGTACTTGTTTTTTGCTGTTTTTCTCAAAATGAACAAAACTATTGATTTTTTTCATTTCAGATTTTCGAACTGTTTTTGCAAAAATGAACAATATTATCGTATTTTCAAAACTTCAGGTAACTCTGCTAATTTTGTTCATTTGAACAATATTACATCAAAATTTTTTTTTCCGATTTTTTACAGAATGTCAATATTTTTTGTACTAACTTTGTATTTCTCTGATGTCTTTCTTCCACATTGCATCCTTGAAAGAATACCTCTTTGTTTCCAATGAGAATCAAAGTATTCTTGCAGCGTGTTATCGCTGTATAAATTAACTTTTTATTCAGCATGATCCACTGATTTTTCGCAAATGGCATAATTACAATTGGATACTCACTGCCTTGTGATTTATGTATAGAAATACAATATGCAAGCGTAATATTTGAAAAGCTGTCAGGTTTATATTCTACAAAGTTGCCATCAAAATCCACAACAATGGTTGTCTTCTTGTCTTCTGTTTCTTTTGCATCTACGATTTCTATTAAAGTTCCAATATCACCATTTGAGACTTCATCATCAGGCTGATTCTTTAGCTGCAGAATTTTATCTCCTTCTCGAAATGTAATATATCCTAATCGCACTTCATTCTTATCAACAGTCTTTGGGTTAAATGTTTCCTGAAGCGCCTGGTTTAATACTGTAATTCCAGCATTTCCCGCATACATTGGAGATAATACTTGAATATCTGATAACTCATATCCCTTCTCTAAACAATTCTGTACGATCTTAAGAATGCTTTGCTTGATATTGATTTCATCCGTTTCATAGAACAAAACACCTTTTTCATATGTATTAAAATTAATACGATTCTCTAATAAATCTTTAGATAAAGTGATGACACTGCTGTCACCTTTCTGACGGTAGATATGTTCAAGACGAACAGTCGGAATCACATTTGATGCAATAAGATCTCTTAACACACATCCAGGAGAAACAGACGGCAGCTGATCTTCATCACCAATGATACAGATCTTTTTAACGTTATGACTTGCTTTTAAAAGATTTGCAAATAAATAGCTGTCTACCATAGAAAACTCATCAATAATGAGTACATCACACATGAGTGGTTCTTTCTCATTCTTTTTAAATTCATTGCTTTCCAGATTCCACTGTAAAAGAGAATGAATCGTAGATGACTTTGTTTCACATAGCTGTGATAGTCGCTTTGCGGCTCTACCTGTTGGAGCACAACATTCAATGATACAGTTTGGATACATTCTTTTTAAAAGTTCAACAATGGCGCGTACAACAGTTGTTTTTCCTGTTCCAGGTCCGCCGCTCATAATCGATACAGGTGTATCAAATAATGTGTGAATGGCATGAATCTGTGTTTCATCATATGTAATACCAATGCTATCTTGTATGTTTTTCAGTGCATCTTTGACTTCATCATCATTACAAGGTTCTAATGTACGATATGGAAATGCCGCTAAAAAAGAAGCAATGTATGTTTCCGCATCATACTGCGCTTTTGGATAAATACAGCCATCATCATTGATCAAAGCTCTTGATAAAACACAGCTGTCTAAGACTTCATCAAAGTCAACTTCAAACTCTTTTGTTTTTTTCAAGAATGATTCCTTCAACAATGCTTCAGGAATATAAGAATCTCCATTTTTCATACAGAGCATTTCACACAAAGCAATCAGATACGCATGCAGACGATTTGGATCATTCTTTTCAAAGCCAAGTTCTTTACCAATTTTGTCTGCAGTCGCAAATCCAAACCCATCCAGTTCTTCAACGACACGGTATGGATTTTCCTTGATCAGCTTTAATGCATCTTTGCCATATTTCTGATTGATACGAATAAGATTACGAATACCAATACCATGGATATTCATAAAAGAAACAAGCTGCTGCAAGCCACTGTCATCTTCCTGTATTCCATTAACGATACTTTCATACTGTGCTTTGCTTAAGCGTGGTACACGCAAAAGGCAGTCAGGATTTTCCTTGATCATGGCTAGACAATCTTCGCCCAGTGCTTCTACAACTCTTTCCGCAAGTTTTTTTCCAATGTGAGGAAACTGGGAAGAAGATAAATAACGTATGATACCTTCCCTTTCATTTGGCAAAGGCTGCTGTATCGTCTGTACATGAAACTGCATTCCGTATTTTGGATGTTCTACGTATGTTCCCTGAATATCATAAAGGACATCTTCCTCAATTTCGGGTAAGATGCCTGTGATTGTAATATGACGTTCTTTTTCATCGTTGACAAGGAACTTTGCTACCGTATAGAAGTTCGTTTCATTACGATACAGAACATATGTAATTTTACCATTTAATGTAATCAGCTCATCCATAGTGTAATTAAAATCGTTATAAAGTTATATAGCATATGTGAAAATATCGATGTAGTAATGGTATCTGTATCTTCATAGGGAATACACAATACAAACCCGCACATCGCATAGATTACGAAGAAAATACAGTTAGAATAATTCTGCGTAAGTAAAGATGCAACGATATGCAAGAATCCAAATGCACATCCTGAAATCGTTGCAGATAGAAGAAAAGAATGCTTTTCACGAATTTTAGCAAAAATACATCCACGAAAGATCGTTTCTTCTAGAAATGGTGCAAATATTACTGCAGTTAAGATGTAGAAAGCTGGTGCAGACTGAAATACAAGATCGTTATTGATTTGATTGTCTGCCTGTACCGTTGGCAGAAAGAAATAAATCAATTGTGCTAAAAACAGATTTGTTAAAAATAAAGATCCAACTGTCGTAAGGATATGTTTGATATTCCATTTGTAGTTTTCTACAAATATTTGAAAGTTTTGCATAAAGTATTTTAGTCCGATGAAAACAAATGCAAGAACCATACATAGATCCATTACAATACTGCTGATAAAATACATTTTCATTCCAAAATTCTTTCCAATCAAAACACTCAAAAAATCCTGGAATGCAAGAAGGTAGACACCAAAATACAATATTAGGAAAACAATCACTTTTTTGTTAGATAAAGTATTACGCATTGACTGTATCTAGGATTTCTTTCATTAAATCTTTATCATTTTGATATACAACATCGATCTTGCCGCCACACACCAATGTATCACCATCATAAATAACAGCTTCCTGACCAGGCGTTACAGAACGAATCTTTTCTGGGAAAGATGCAATGAGTGTACCATCTTCTCTCAAAGAAACAGTGACAGGATTATCCTGCTGACGATAACGGAACTTTGCGTTACATGTTAATGGAAGCTTTCTATCCGCAAGCCAGTTTACATCAATGATAGAACAGGATGTAGAATAGAGCCACTCTTGATGTTCTTCATCCGTAACATACAATTCATTTTTTGTAACGTCCTTGCCGATGACATAGAAAGGACCAATGCCACCAATATCCAGACCTTTTCTTTGACCAACAGTGTAATACATGACACCACCATGCTGACCAACAACTTTCTTTGTATTGATGTCAATAATATTGCCAGGTTTCATTGGAAGATAGTTTGACAAGAACTGTCTGAAGTTTCTTTCTCCAATAAAGCAGATTCCTGTAGAATCTTTCTTTTTGGCAATGGAAAGATCTAATTCTTCAGCTAATCTTCTAACTGTAGGCTTATCTACATTTCCTAATGGAAATAAAACGTAATCAAGTACTTCACGATGAATTTCTGTTAAGAAGTATGACTGATCTTTATTGCGGTCATCTGCCTTCTGCAGTACATGCACTCCATTTTCTTCACTGAGTTTTGCATAGTGTCCTGTCGCAACTGTATCAAAGCCTTTGCTTTCAGCAAACTTCATAAAAGAATCAAATTTTATATATCGATTACATAGAATATCAGGGTTTGGAGTTCTTCCACGCTTGTATTCATCCAGGAATGTTTTAAATACATCATCCCAGTACTCTTTAATAAAATCGATTCTCAGTAAAGGTAAACCTAATTTATCAGCAACATCCTGTGCATCTTTATAGTCTGCTTCCTGTGGGCATACAGCATCATTGATCGTTGGATTTCCTTCAAAATCATCATTTGCCATAGAGTCCCAGTTACGCATAAATGCACACGTAACATCATATCCGTCTTTCTTTAAAAGATATGCGGCGATTGCGGAATCAACACCGCCACTTAATCCTACTAGTACTTTTTTCATGAGTATCATTATACAACAAAAAAGAAGCAATTAAGCTTCTTTATGTACCTCTCCACATGTTTTATAGTTTGGACAATCCGGATTACATACGTGATCTGCAAGATTTCGCAATTCTCTTGGCACAAATACACCAATTTCTTCTTCGTCATATCCAACCTGAAAATTACTTTCATTCAAGATAATTGGGCGTTTCAGAACACTTGGATTGTTTTTAATAAAATGAATCAATTCATCCGTTTTCATCGCATCAATATCAATGTTACTTCCTTGAATGATCTTGCTTCTTTTAGAAATGATATCATCAGTGCCATTTTCACTTCTCATCAATAAATGTTTGATTTCATTATCATTCAATAATGTTTTAAAGATGTTCTTTTCAATGAAAGGAAGATTGCGATCTTTCAGCCACTGTTTTACTTTTCTACAGGAAGCACAGCCTGGTGATGTATATACAACGATCATAAATACCCTCCTTTGTTAAATCAAAAATATTATATCAAATCTGTCAACAACTATAACATACACTTGATTGTAATTGTCAAACAGAATAAAATAACAGCATAAAAGAAAGTGCAACGTTTCTATTTCCCTGTAAAGAAAGACAGTGGCTGATGTAAACTGTTCATAGATAGAAATGTACTGGAGCTTTATAACAAACTTTTATACGTGAATCGTTTACCTTCATAAAAGTGATCTCATACATTGAGATAAGACGGGTGGTACCGCGCAAAGTCGTCTCTTGCGTCCCTTCAGTTTGATTGAAGAGACGTTTTTATTTGGAGGTTATTATGAAAAGAATGTTATCTGGCATCAAGCCTACTGGTGAATTGCATCTAGGCTCTTACATTGGTGCACTCAAACAATTTGTGAAGTATCAGGATGATTATGAAATGTTTGCCTTTATCGCAAATCTTCACTGCATTACTGTTCCACAGGAACCAGAAGTTCTCAAGAAGAATCTTCATGATTGTGTCGCATTATATCTAGCATGTGGTCTGGATCCAAAAAAAGCAACGATCTTCTTACAGACTGATGTTCCTGCGCACGCTACACTTGGCTATATCATGTGCTGTCATACATATATGGGTGAATTAAACCGTATGACACAGTTCAAAGACAAGCAGGCGAAAGGAGAAAAGAATCTGAGTGGTGGTCTGTATACATACCCTGCTTTAATGGCTGCGGATATTCTTTTATATGATCCATCCTACGTACCTGTTGGAGAAGATCAGAAGCAGCATGTTGAATTAACAAGAGATATCGCACAAAGAATGAATAACCGTTATGGTGACTTGTTTACTGTTCCTGAACCACTTGTTGGCAAGGTTGGTGCTAGAATCATGTCTTTAACAGATCCAACAAAGAAAATGAGTAAATCTGATGGTATCAATAAAGGATGCATTTATTTATTAGATGATCTAAAAGCAGCACGTAAAAAAGTCATGGGTGCAGTCACTGATAATCTGGCACATGTTCATTATGATCCAGAAAATCAGCCTGGTATTTCTAACTTGATGCAGATTTATTCTTCCTTAAACAATGATCGTCCTTTTGATGAAATTGAAAAGGAATTTGAAGGAAAAGGATATGGTGATTTCAAACGTGCAGTTGCGGACAGCGTTTGTGAATTGCTAGAAAGTATTCAGGCAAAATATAATGAAATCTGTAATTCAGATATCATTGAAAAGACATTGAAGCAAGGTGCTGAAAAAGCAAATGTCATTGCCAACGAAAAAGTTAAGAAGGTTCAAAGAGCAATTGGCATGGAAATTGTAAAATAAAATAGAAGCGATACTTGATTAGCAGGTATCGCTCTTTTTAATTCAGCCATCAAAAAAGGTGTGATTTTACACACCTTTTAGAACAATGATAACTGATTCAAATCCTGCAATCCTTCTAATACACCCATCGCATCCAGTTTTTTAATTAAAGTACCAGACAGCTGTGTGCGTTTTTCCAAATCTTCTTTAGAAAGGAATTCTGCTTCACTTCTTGCAGTTTCAATAGAACGCGCAACGTTTGCACCTAATCCATCAATAACAGTAAATGGAGGAATGATTGTTTTTACATCATCTGGATCACTTCTAAATTCCGTAGAAAGTGATTTATACAGATCAACATTCGAAATACGATAGCCTCTTGCATATAACTCTTCACAGGCCTCCAATGTATCAAATAAAGATTTTTCTTTATTTGTGACTGGATTGATTGTATCTCTAGAATTCTGACGATCCTGGATATCTTTCATACGCACACGAATGGCTTCAATTCCCTTTGACATCGTATCAATTTCATATGCATCACAACGATGCGTAAAGAACTGGATATAGAAGTTCTGTGGTTCATGCACTTTATACCAGGCAATTCTAACTGCCATCATAACATAGGCAACCGCATGTGCTTTTGGGAACATGTACTTGATTTTTTTACAAGAATCAATGTACCAGTCAGGTACATTATGTGCCTTCATGTCTTCTTCCCATTCTGCCGTAAGACCTTTTCCTTTACGTACAGATTCCATGATTTTAAACGCATCCAATGGTTTCAGTTTTTTATCTAATAGATATGTCATAATATCGTCACGACACGCAATCACTTCACTTAATGGATGTCCTGCCTGTACGAGCGATTGTGCATTACCAGCCCAGACGTCAGTACCATGTGTCAGACCAGAAATCATTACAAGTTCTGAGAATGATGATGGTTTTGTTTCTTCAAGAACACGACGTGTTATACGTGTACCGAATTCCGGTAAACCTAAGGCACCATTTTCTTTCTTATAGATTCTTGGATCTGCATGTAAAGCATCATCACAATAGAACAATGAAAGTGTTTCTGGATCATTCATTGGAATATCCAGAGGTTTGACTGTACCAATTCTTTGCAGCATACGAATTGCAGTTGGATCAACATGTCCAAGAATATCAAATTTCAATACGTTATCATGAATATCATGGAAGTCGTAATGTGTTGTCATCCAAGCTGCTGTTGGATCGTTGGCTGGATACTGTACTGGTGTAAAGTCTTCTGCTTCATACTCATCAGGAATGATGATAATACCACCAGGATGCTGTCCTGTTGTTCTTTTAACGTTTGTACAGCCTTTGGCCAGATAATCTTTCATTGCACGACGCATATCTTCACGATGCATCTTTTCACAATATCCCGTAACGTAACCATATGCTGTTTTATCTGCGACAGTACCAATGGTACCGGCTCTAAACGCATGATTTGCCCCAAATACTTCTTTAATGAATTCATGTGCTCTCCATTGATATTCATTGGAGAAGTTTAAGTCGATATCAGGTACCTTATCAGCATTAAATCCTAAGAATGTCTGGAAAGGAATGTTCTGTCCATCCCCTTTCATAATGCCTCCGCACTTTGGACATTTCTTCTCTTCAAGATCAAATCCACTCTTTACTTCTGGATCATCGATCCATTCAGTATAGTGACAGCATGTACAGCGATAATGTGGTTTTAATGGATTTACTTCTGTAATACCTGACATTGTAGCGGTAAAGGAAGATCCTACAGATCCACGGGAACCTACAACGTATCCATCCTTGTTGCTCTTTTTTACAAGCAGGTGTGCAATATAATAGTGCACATCAAATCCATTTGTAATGATGTTGTTCAGCTCAAATTCCAGACGTTCTGATACTTCTTCAGGTATCTTTCCTTCAAACTCATACATTTCTTTCGCTGTCTTGTGGCAGATATTACGCAGTTTATCACCAGAAGCTTCAATGTGTGGCGGAAATGTTCCACTAGGAACAGGACGAATATTTTCATCAATGGAATCAAACAGTTTATTTGGATTATCTATCACAAGCTGCTGAACAAGATCTTTATCCTCCAGCCAGTCAAATTCACTGCACATTTCATTTGTCATACGAATATGCTGATCCGGATTCTTTGTACGAAGTCTTAAATCATCATCACGGATATAGAGAGGATGCGTTGCACCACCTACACCTTGTGACATGATATAAACATCTCTAAAGATCTTCTGTTCCTTTGTACAGTAATGCGCATCACTATCTGCAATCACTAGAATGCCAAGTTTCTTTGCCATAGCAATGATACGTTTCTGTACCTGTTTTAAACGTGTAATGTTTGGAATGGAACCTAATGCAATGGATGTAGAGTAATTGCCTAATGGCTGTAATTCAATATAGTCATAGAACATCATTGCCTGCTCTAATCGAGCATCTTCACCATTACAAGCAAGTTCAAATAATTCACCATTCAGACATGCAGAACCAATCAACAGATTATGACGGTGTTCCTGGATATCACTACGCGTAACGCGTGCTTCTGCCGCAACGTCTGTACCTTCTTTTCCACTTGCTTTTCCCATGACCGCAAGTGTTTTTGTATTACTCTTTGTAACAAGACGATACAAATCTCTCATACCATCCTGGTTTTTAACAATCGCACAAATATGTGATCTTCTAACCTTCTTGAAGATTTCATCATCCTGTGTCTTTTCTTGCAGATCATTGATCGTAACACAGTCATACTGATCCTTTGCATCTTTTAACAGACACATAAATACACCAGAAAGACTCTCTGCATCGTAGTCAGCTCTATGTGCAACTTCTTCATCATATTCCACGTGATAATAACGTGAGATATTACCTAAACGATAAGCTCTACGATTTCTCAAGATTGCACGAGAAAGATCTAATGTATCGATGACTGTATTTGTTAATGGTGGACGATGGATTCTTCTTAACTCTTCATTGATAAAGTGATAGTCAAAACTTGCATTATGTGCAACAAGAACACCATCTCCGATCCACTCCAGGATTTGATCAATGCATTCATTAAAAGGCTTTGCATCTTTGACCATATCATTTGTGATATTTGTCTTATGAGAAATAAATGGTGGAATTGGGATTGGCGGTTTGATAAACATCTGCAGACGATCTACGACTGTCTGGTTTTTGATCTTGACCGCACCAAATTCAATGATGTGATCATAATATGCTGATAGACCAGTTGTTTCAAGGTCAAAAGAAATATATTCAGCATCATCGATCTTTGTATCTACACCATTTCTAACAATCGCTAAACAATCATCAACCATATTTAATTCACAGCCAAAGCCAACACGGAATCCTCTTTCAGGATCTTTTTTTGCAAGAGATGCGCCTGTATTATAGGCTTTGACAAATGACTGTACGTCTGCGTGGTCCGTAATCACGATACCACGATGACCGATATTATATGCATATTTTACGATACTGACAGGATCACATACACCATCCATTTCACTCATATTGGAATGCATATGGAATTCAATTCTCTTCTTTTCTGCCGTATCTTTTTCTTCTGATTTTTCTAAGACTTCAATTTCTTGTGGCATGACCACAAGATCTTTCGCAAAGTTATCAAACTGAATGGAACCATACACTCGTACATAGTTTCCTTCTCCATAGCTGGAAAGAATTTCACGTGTGATGCCTCTACCTTCAAAACGCTTCATGATCATTGCATCTGTACCATCATAAATGGCCATTGTCTGGATCATACGATCATTTTTTGTAATTGTCTTTTCTTCCTGGAAGATTTCTCCTTCAAACTGGATGTCAGAAATTGGATCTTTGATATCTTTCAGATTGATACGTGTATAGTCTTCCATCTTTAAGCGACGGTAATTATTTTTTTTCTTTTCTACTGGCTTTTGCTGAAAAGTTTGTTCCTTTTCTGGAATGACATTCATGACAACTTCTCGTACATCTTCAACATGTGGTGCATTGGTAATGCATTTGACATGGATTGTCAAACCACACGAAGCCAGGTCATTTTCAATATCATTTACATATACACTGCTTCTTTCAACATCTTCCCGTGAATTTAACAGGAAAGAAATTGTTTTAGAATCACTGTCATATGTAAAAACAGTATGTGCAAGATCACTATAGTCGCCATGAATTTTTGCCAGATAGCTTAAATACTTTTTGATTCCGACAATATTTGTATTGCATTGATCACTATGAATCAATAATTGAATATGACAGCCTGTCATTTCTTCAATCCCATAGCAAAAAGAAGAATAGTCTTCAAAAGATAAAACGTCGTACGTATGTAATGTAATTTCCACAATATTTCCCTTCTGGAACATACGTACACGTTCAATCGTACTATCCGTTAACTGTGAGGATAAATCATTAAATTTACCATTCGCAAAATCTTTAACAAGTAATTTCATAGCCCACCTATTATACAACAGAAAGCGATTTATTTATCTTCAATTTCTTCATGCAGAGTTAGATAAACATTTTTCGCAACAGCCTCTGGAACAACCATTGCAAGATCTTCTACTGATGCTTCTTTTAATTTTGTGATGCCGCCAAATGCCTTTAACAGTTCTTTCTTTCTTTTTGGTCCAACACCTTCAATATCATCCAGGATGGATTTTGTCTGTGCCTTGCTTCTAAGTTTTCTATGGTAGCTGATCGCAACACGATGCACTTCATCCTGCATTCTTGTTAACAGAAAAAACAATTCACTGTTCTTATCGATTTCAACAGTATTGCCATCGGTATCCATCAGTGCATTTGTAGAATGCCTGTCATTTTTTACAAGACCCATCAATTTAATTGTATTAGATAAATCTAAAGCATCTAGAATTTCTTTTGCCGCTTCAATCTGGATCCATCCACCATCGACAATAATTCCATCTGGAAGTCTTCCGTTATCTTTCAAAAGTCTAAAATATCTACGGTAGATGACTTCCTTCATCGAATCAATATCAGAATTGCCTGTATGCAGCTTAAACAGGCGATAATCATTCTTTCTAGGTTTTCCATCTTCATACACAACACAGCTTGCAACAGTAAACGCACCAGAAATATGAGAGTTATCAAACAGTTCAACACGATTCATAGGGTGGTGTGCAATTGCATTCAGCTGACGGATGGCTTCTTCTGTTTTCTTGTCTTGTTTTTCAATCACAGAAAACTTCAGATCTAATTGCGTCTTTGCATTTTCAATACACATATCTATGAGTTTCTGACGGTAGCCCTTCTGTGGCTGAAAGATTGGAAATGGGAGTACTTCCTGGATTGTTGCAATATCCATATCTAATGGCAATACAAGTTCTCTTGCGACAGGATTTGCTTCATAGTACTGAAACAGAAAGGAAATAAACTCTTCCTGTGCGTCGCCATATAATGGTTTGAGCTTATATTCTTTGTTTAAAATCGTGCCTTTTCTTACGAGCATGCCTGCAATCGCAAGATAGCCTCGATCTGTATAATAGGCAAAGATATCACGATCTCCTCGATTATCCTTTTCAATATTCTGTTTGTCACTGACAACTTTAGAAATAGATTCCAGCATGTTTTTATACATCAGTGCTTTTTCAAATTCCAGATTTTCACTTGCCTGGATCATTTTTTCCTTGATATCTTTTTCGACATCTTTCGTATCACCATTCATAAAGGATACAACGCTGGAACAGTATTCTTCATAGACTGCAGGATCAATTTCTTTTTCACAAGGTCCTAGACACTGTCCCATATGATAGTAAAGACATAATTTATCTCCCATATGATTGCACCTACGGAATGGAAACATTCCCTGCAGAAGCTTTAATGTATCCCTGGCAGCATTGGCATCAGGAAAAGGTCCAAAGTATCGTGCACGCTTATCTTTTTTAATATCACGTGCTACGGATAGCCTTGGATATGTTTCTCTTGTGAGTTTGATGTATGGATAAGAAGAGTCATCCATAAATTGAATGTTATATTTTGGACGATTCTTTTTGATCAGATTGATTTCCAGAACCAATGCTTCTTTTTCTGTCTTTGTGACAATAAAATCAAAATCATCAATATTTTCTACAAGCTTTGTTGTTTTAAAGTTATGTGCACCAACAAAGTAGGAGTTCACGCGATTATGCAGATCTTTGGCTTTGCCTACATAAATGATTTCTCCATTCTTATCCTTCATCTGATAGCTTCCAGGACTATGTGGAAGCTGTGATAGTTTTGCTTTGATATATTCTCGATCCATAGATTTATTTCATTATAACGATCGTAGCACCTGTACCGCCTTCTTGTGGCATGCCCAATCGAAATTCTTTGACACCACTGTCACGCTTTAATCTTTCGTGAACAGCTTTACGGAGTCTGCCAGTACCATCTCCATGAATGATGCGGAAACTCTTTAATCCATTGAGGGAAGCTTGATCCATGTAGCTATCCAGTTTCTCCATGGCTTCATCTACATGCAAGCCAATCAGATTCACTTCTAAAGGCATTGTTGTAAATAAAGAACGCCCTGTATTGATACTGACATTGTCTTGCTTTTTCATCTTTGGAAGCACATGAATACTTGGACGAATCTGGTTTGGTTTCACACGTACTTCCCTGCCATTCATCAAAATGGTAATATCTTTCTTCTTGATAGAAATGATTTCACATACTTGTGAATTGCCTTTGAGTTCAACCGCATCTCCAACATGGAATACGTATTGTTTTTCTTCTTCCTCTTCTTGTGGTGTATCATAGAAAGAATTCAATTCCTGGACCGCCTGCAATGCTTCATGATACTTGACTTGTTCCTGACGCTTGCGAATATCTTTTAAGATACGGTTTGCTTTATTCTGCACTGTAGCAACATAGGCATCTGCTTCTTTCTTTGCCTTTATCTGCAGATTTTCTTTCTGCTTTTCCAATGCATCTTTTTCTTTTGTTAACTGTTTCTTCAGCTTTTCAATATCAGCAAGCTGCTTGTTTAACGTATCCTGCTTCAGTGTTGCTTCATTGAGTTCTTTTTCTAGCTGTTCAATCAGTTCATCTTCTTTTGTTTTTGCCTGATTCTTCAAATATCTTGCATATTTTACAATCGATTTTGGCAGACCATATCTCTCCGCAATTTCAAACGCATTGGATTGACCACTCATTCCTTCAAGATAGCGATACGTTGGTGATAATGTATTTGTATCAAACTGTACAGAAGCAATCATGATATCTGCATGTCTTTTTCCATATGCCTTCAAACGGTCATAGTGTGTTGTTAAAACGGCCATTGTACCAAGATGACGCAATTCATTTAAAATAGAAATGGCAAGTGCTTCTCCTTCTCTAGGATCTGTACCAGAACCAACTTCATCTAACAAGACAAGAGAATCTTTTGTTGCATACTGACATACTTCTGCCTGTTTCTTCATATGCGATGAAAAAGAAGACAAGGAAGATTCGACTGACTGTTCATCTCCAATATCAACAAATACACGATCAAAGAATGGAATCACAGCTTCTTTACAAGGAATAGGCATTCCACAATATGTCATAAGTGTAAATAAGCCAATGATTTTCATGGATACTGTCTTGCCACCTGTATTTGGACCTGTAATCAATAATATCTTCTTTTCTTTTGTTAAGTGATAGGAGTTGCTGACAACCTTTAAAGGATCAATGAGTGGATGGCGTGCATCTGTAATAGAGATTTCTTTTTCTTTTGTTAAAGAAGCTGCCGTTGCATCACGATCTTTTCCCCAGGATGCTTTTGCAAAGATGCAATCTAAAATCGCAACTGTTTCAATGTTTGCCTTTTCTTCTTCAGCAACGCTACTTACAGCTTTGGAACATTCTTTCAGTATTTTTGCAATTTCTTCCTGTTCTGAAGATACAAGTTCCTGTTTTCTGTTATTGATAGAAATGAGTGCTGGCGGTTCGATGTATGATGTATTTCCAGATTGGGAATCTCCATATACAAATCCACCAAATGTATTCTTGTCACTTGCCTTGACAAGAACAACACATCTGCCGTTACGGTTTGTGATAATGCCATCAACACATGTATCTTTATGAGACTTTAAAAAGTGAGTTGCGACAGATGTAATTTCTGCATCAATATTTCTTAACTGCGCGCGAATTGTTTTCAATGCAGGTGTTGCATTATCTTTGATTTCTCCGTATTCATTAAGGCAATGATTCAACATTGTTTCTACTTTTGTATGTACGATCAGTGTTGAATAAAGATCATTGAGTGCTGGATGTGCAATATCGCTGCATGTCTTTTCATATGACAAGATTGCCTTGATGCCTAAAATGACCTGATATTCTTTCAGCAGATCAAAGGAAGAAAGCATTCTGCCTTTTAAAGCATTGTCTAAGATTTCTCGGATATCATGGAAACCATGGATTGGCAGTGAACCATATTGAACAGTACAAGCCAGTGCTTCTTTAATTCTTTCGTTTTCCTGTTGAATCAAAAGTGATTCATATGTTGGTTTTGTATTTTGAATCAGCTTTTTTCCTAAAGAAAAACAGCTGTATTTTTCTACCTGCTGGAGGATTGTGTTTAACTCTAATGCATTTTCAATAGACATATTTTATTCTCCCTGTGAGAAGAATTTTTGAAACTCTTCTAAACTGTTTTTGTTCTGTTCCACTTCCTGCAGCATTTCAGAAAGCATATCTGCCTGCTGAAGTGGAAGTGAAAATGAAGTAAATACAAGTGTGCTTGCTTCCTTGATTGGTGAAAGTATCGTTTCATTTACAATCATAGAACCATGATAAAATACTGGACTTTCCAGTACAACGCATATTACAAGACACCAGATACATGTCTGTATGAGACCTAATATCATACCTGATACACTTGATACAAAGTGATAGCCAGGCATCGTCTGCAGTACTTTAAGCAAGAAATCTAGAAGCATGCATACAATACGGAATACTAGAAATAAAATTACAAAATAGATCAGTCGATTTGCGAGTGTGTAGTACTGTGCTGTGAGCGTCTCTAAAAGTGGATCTAAATTTGTATTCCTGATTAAAGGCATGGAACTACTTAAGTTTTCAGAAAACATCCATGCTAGATAAAAGGAAGCAACTGTTCCAACAAGTGACAATAAAGAACGTAACAGTCCTTTGCGATATCCATTCCACATGCATACGAATGCAAGCAGGATTACAATGCCATTGACTGGCATGATCATTGATTCATTTAAATTTACCATATGTGCTATTTTACCATCATTGTATTCAATGGTACAATTGAATGCATGTCAAACGTCATAACATTAAAGTTAACAAACGCACAAGAAGCGAAATTATACGAAGCATGGAGTGAAAATGCAAAAACACCACCACAATATGCCAAATGGCAACTGAAATGTGAGAATTGCGTCATTACCTGCTATACATCTGGAAAGACAGTCTTTCAGGGAAAGGAAGCAAATGTATATGCTTCTCCATTTATGGAAGAAGAATTGATGCAGCCAAAACTTACAGTGAAGGATACCCTTCCACAGGCTGGTTCAGATGAAGTTGGTACAGGAGATTATTTTGGTCCTGTTGTTGTATGTGCAGCAATCGTTGATGAAAATACGAATGCCCTTCTGCATTCTTTAGGTGTTAGAGACTCAAAACAGCTCAAAGATGAAGATATCTTAAAGATTACACCTGAAATCATTGCGAAGGTTCCACATTCTTTACTCGTCGTAGATAACAAGAAATATAACGCTGTACATGAAACAAACAACCTCAATGCGATCAAGGCAAAACTGCATAATCAGGCATACGTCCATCTAAATCGCAAATATGGCTTGCCACAGCTCAAAGTCATTGATCAGTTCACACCAGAAAGAAGCTATTACCGTTATATCCAAAATGAACCAATGGTCATTCGAAACATTCACTTTGAAACAAAAGCAGAAGATAAATATATTGCGGTTGGATGTGCATCCGTTATTGCACGTTATGCATTCTTGAAGAAAATGGAAGAAATGGATGCAAAATGGAATATGCATTTTGCAAAAGGTGCTGGAAGCAATGTCGATGCATGTGCGAAACAGTTTGTGAAACAATATGGTTTTGATGCATTAGAAAACGTTGCAAAACTACATTTTAAAAACACAGAGAAACTCAAGTAAGTTCTCTGTGCTTTTTTTACAGCTTTCTTTTTAACGTCATTGTATAGTACACTAAATTCATCAAAATCTCTCCATCTCATAACCATTCTCCATAATGACGTACATACGCTTTTTTAATACTTGTTACTAGAAGCATGTAGAGTAGATTGCATGGAATCAGGAATGCAAAGTATTCTTTAGGTAATGCCAAAAAGCCAAGAGATGTACCAAATGGTGTAAATGGAATGATTGTTAATGTGCCAATACCAATGATGCTTAATAGTGTGACGGTCATAGATGCATGGCTTTGAATGAATGGAAGTTTTTTTGTACGGATCATATGAATAACAAGTGTCTGGCTCCACATGGATTCTACAAACCATCCAGCCTGGAATAGTCCAATGTATTGTGCCTGCATTGCTAATAACTGTGCGCCAGAATAATATGCAGGAAGTTCATTAAACAATACACCATTAGAGATAAACATTGGACAGAATACAAAGTACATAAAGATATACGTCAAGAAATCAAAGATAGAACTTGTAGGTCCAATCCAGATCATAAAGCTTGCGATACTGGAAGCATCCCATTTTTTTGGCTTAGCGATGAATTCTTCATCAACGTTATCCCAAGGAATTGCAGTGCAGCACATATCATAGATTAGATTTAACATTAAGATCTGTACACTCATCATTGGAAGGAATGGCAGCAAGGCAGATGCTGCTAGAACAGAGAACATATTCCCAAAGTTGCTGGAAGCAGTCATCTTAATATACTTGATCATATTGGCATATGTCTTGCGTCCTTCAATGATGCCCTGTTCCAGTACCATTAAATCTTTTTCAAGAAGTACAATATCTGCACTTTCTTTTGCAACGTCTACTGCAGTATCAACTGAAATGCCAATATCTGCTTCTTTCATTGCTGCAGCATCATTGATGCCATCACCCATATAACCGACTGTATGACCATTCTCTCTTAAGATAGATACAACACGTGCCTTTGCATTTGGTGTCATTTTTGCAAATACCTCTGTTGTTTCTGCAGCCTTGGCAAGTTGTGCATCACTCATCTTTTCAATATCACTGCCTAGAAGCATATTTTGCACTTCTAAGCCAACCTGTCTACAGATAGTTGCAGCAACCTTATCGTTGTCTCCTGTTAAGATCTTTGTTGCAACACCATGTTCTTTTAATGCCTGGATGGCATCTGCCGTAGATTCTTTTGGTGGATCCAGGAATGCTAGATAGCCAATCAGAACCATATCAGATTCATCTTTTACACCAAATGCACCTGCTGGAGATGGATTGTTTTTCTGTGCGAGTGCAAGCACACGGAATCCCTGCTCATTCAGATCATCCACAGTCTTCAAGATGCGTGTACGTACGTCGTCAGTTAATGGTTCTACACTGCCGTCAAATTCTGCATAGGAACAGATGGAAAGCATTTCTTCCACTGCACCTTTTGTTACCATCTGTGTCTTGCCTTTTTTATCCTGTACTACAGTTGTTAAGCGACGCCTTGTAAAATCGAATGGAATTTCATCTACTTTTGTATAGTTTTCAGATAGATCAACAAGCATTGAATCATTTGTTTCCTGTTCTTCTGTTTTATGAATGATTGCAATATCCATGAGATTTTTGTAGCCTGTCTGGAAATAGCTGTTTAAGTATGCATGTCTGAGTACTCTTGCATCATCTTCACCATTGACATTTAAGTTATATTCCAGAACAACCTTGTCTTGTGTCAATGTACCAGTTTTATCTGTACATAGAATATCCATTGCCCCAAAATTCTGAATGGAATTTAGATTCTTGACGATTGTCTGTTTCTTGCTCATGGAAACAGCACCTTTGGATAAACAGGTTGTTACGATCATTGGCAGCATTTCTGGTGTTAAACCAACGGCAATGGAAATACCAAACAAGAATGCATCAAGCCAGTCACCTTTTGTTAGACCATTGATTAGAAATACAAGCGGTACCATGACAAGCATGAAGCGAATCAGTACCCAGGATACCGCATTGACACCCTTTGTGAAATTTGTTTCAACTGCTTCTTTTGCAACTGCAGAAGCCATGGAGCCAAATAAAGTATTGTCACCAACACATACCGCTACAGCAGTGGCACTGCCTGAAATGACATTGCTTCCCATAAATGCAATATTGGAATATTCTGTAATGCTTTCTTTTTTATTGTTAATAAGAGCTGTCTTTTCAATTGGTTCACTTTCTCCTGTTAATGAAGATTGTGATACGAACAAGTCTTTTGCTTCAATGATTCTAACATCCGCAGGAATCATATCTCCCGCAGATAAATGTATGATATCCCCTGTAACCAATTCATCCATAGGAATTTCAATCTTTTCTTTTTCATCACGTGTGACTGTACATGTTGTGGTAATCATTGCGAGCAGTTTTTCTGCCGCATTCCCACTTCTAGATTCCTGCAGGAATCGTAACACGCCGCTGATAATGACCATCATTAAAATGATCATGGCAGTTGCTGGATCATAGTCATCTGGTGTTCTTCCTAGCATATGAAAGTGTGGAAATACCATATCTGTCAATACAGATACAATGGTCAGACAGAATAAAATTGCGGTAAATGGATTTACAAATGTGCCATACAGACGCTTTGCGATGGATTTCTTTTTTTCATGTGTTACTTTGTTGCTGCCATAGAGATGACGCTGATTTTCTACAGCATCTTCATGTAATCCATACATTGATGTATGCAGATTTTCTAATACATCCTGGATGGAATTCGTTGCCGCAAATAAAATACGTTTATTCATTTCGTCCCGAATGACTGCCTTTTCACTGACTTTGCGAACGGCAATACGATTATCTTTCTTTTTCATTGTCATACCCTCCTTCTCTTTTGCAAAAGCAGAACGTCATTCAGGAATATTTCTCGAATGCATGTCACTGCTTTCGTATTGTTAAATGTTTTCGTTTTTCTTCACCTGTGATTGCAACCACCTCCTTCTGACAATGAAAGAATACAAAAAAAGCAAGGACATTCACATGGCGAAAACCTTGCGAATTCCTTGCGATTTGACAAGAATTACAACTGATCATTAAATTTATATCCAATACCCCAGATTGTCAAAATATACAGTGGTGCATCTGGATCTGGTTCAATCTTTTTTCTAAGCTTTCGAATAAAAGCCATAATATTACTATCATCCAGCAGGTAGTCATTCGACCATACTGCACGATAGATTTGTTCCTTCGTAAAGACTTCACCTCTATTTTCCGCAAGAAAATACAGGATATCAAATTCTTTTGGTGTCAGAGTAACTTCTTTTTTCTGCATGATGACTCTTCTATTTTTTGGTAGATTTCCATCTCTCCCACTTTAATGACATCATTTACAATGGGAATCGTTTCTGTTGTATTGCTTAACAGCAGTGAGCTGACTTCTCCTTGCAGCATTTCCTGTAAAGCGGAAAAAAGTTCTTCACAACATGTGCTTTCTGGTGGATCTTGAAGTAACTGTTTTAAGAGCCATTCTTCAAAGGATGGATCTATTGGAATCAAACGAATATTTTTTTTCATGCGTGATCCTCCTTTATATCAATTCATGGTATTTTGACTGATAGAATGTTTTGATGATCGTTGTGAAGAGCATATATAATACAACTACAATGAATAGATAAATGAAATACCATGATGGAAGTTTCATAAAGCCAAAAAAGGAAGCTCCTTTTGGAAACGTGAATGCGGTAAAAGCTATCATACCGATGAGTGTAATACAGATTACAGGCAGTGATGGTCGACTTTGGATGAGTGGTATTTTTCTTGTACGCAAAAAATGCAGAATCAATACCTGTGTCCACATGGACTCTAGAAACCATCCTGTCTGAAATAAAGCGATGTACTGCTGTTGAAGGAATGGATCACTGATCTCTAGATACGTTGCACCACAGAAATATGGACACACTATAAAATACAGGAATAGAAATGTAGCGATATCAAAGATTGAACTGATTGGTCCGAACGACAACATGAATCTTCCCAGTGTTTTTCCTGACCAGTCTTTTGGAGCAAGTGTATCTTCAATATCAACGTTATCCCATGGCAGAATAATACATAGCACATCGTATAACAGATTCAATAACAGTATCTGTATCGCAGTCATTGGAAGGAATGGCAAGAATGCACTGGCACATACAATGGATAGAATATTGCCAAAATTGGAACTGGCAGTAATCTTGATGTATTTCAGCATATTCGTAAATGTTTTTCTTCCTTCTACAATAGCTTCTTCTAAAACACCAAGATCTTTTTGTAAAAGAATGACATCTGCCGCATCTTTTGCAGCATCCACTGCGTTATCGACAGAAATTCCTACATTTGCTTCACTCAGGGCAGGAATATCATTGATGCCATCTCCTAGAAATCCTACGGTATGTCCGTTCTGCTTTAATATATCTACGATACGGTATTTCTGTCCTGGTGTGAGTTCACAGAATACATGGACCTGTTCTACAGCATCAGCTAATTGCAGATCTGTCAGCGCATCAATCATTGCACCAGTATAGACAAGTTGCGATGGAATGCCAACTCTACGACATACAGATACCGCTACATCTTTTTGGTCTCCTGTGAGTATTTTTGGGATGACTTTCAATCGCTGCAATGCCTCAATGGAAGTTTTGACTGTTTTCTTCGGGGCATCAAAGAATGCCAGGTATCCCATTAAGATAAGATCTTCTTCATCCGATGGTTCAACATGTGTTTTTGTTGAGACATTTTTCTTTGCAATGGCTATGACTTTCATACCATCCTTTAACATTTCATCAACAATGGCATTGACACTTTCTATCTTGTCTTCTTCCATTGGCATTACTTGATGACGATATTCAATGTATTTGCATCTTTGCGTAATATGAGAAATTTCACCTTTGACAATAAGAATATTTTCGTCACCATTTTCCACTAACGTACTTACAATTTTTCTGGAATAATCAAATGGAATTTCATCTGTTTTCTGATAGTTTTGAATCAAGTCTTGAAAATACTTCTCTTTTCCTGGCATTGATTCACATGCCACGATCGCATGATCAATTGGATTGCGTACACCAGAATGATAGTAACTATTGAGATAAGCATAATCTAAAACTTCTGTACTTTCATTGCCTAGTACATCCATATAGTATTCCAGCAGAATACTTTCATTTGTTAGTGTACCTGTTTTATCCATACATAGTACATCCATGCTTCCAAATCCCTGCATGACATTGATATCTTTAATGATTGTTTCTTTTCCTGACATGATAAGACTGCCCCTGGCAAGACATGCACTGATGACCATCGGCAGCATTTCTGGAATTAAACCAACCACAACGGATAAAGCAAATGCAAAAGATTCGAGCCAGTTGCCACCCGTAATCCCTAGTAGAATGAATACGATTGGGATTAAAATTGCAATGAATCTTAGCATGACAAAAGCAATGGAATTGGCACCTTTTTGAAAGTCATCTTTTTCATTTCTATCTTTGGAAAGAAAGCTTCCATAGAGCGTATCTTTGCCTGTAGCGATGACAATGCCTTCTAGCTGCCCACTGATAATTGTTGTTGCCATAAAGGCAAGATTATCTATCTGCATCAAATTTATATCACAATTGTATTTCAGCTTCTCTGCATGTTTTTCTAGAATTGCACTTTCTCCTGTAATTGCAGCCTGAGAAATAAATAAGTCATGTACATCTATTAAACGCAGGTCTGCGGGAACACGGTCTCCTGCAGATAGAAATACAACATCCCCAACAACGAGTTCTTCTGCAGGTATTGTAATCATTTTACCATCTCGTTTGACTTTGATTGTTTCATGAATCAGACGATCCAGCTGCATTGAAGCATTCATTGCACGTAATTCCTGAATGAAACGAATGATTCCACTGACTAAGATCATGATAAAAATAATAATTGCGGTTGTTGCATTTTTGGAATAATGAGAACTTAAAAAAACATCCGTGATCAATGAAATGATTCCAATGACAAATAGAATCATATGAAATGGATTAATAAATGCACGACGCAGTCGATACATCATTGTATCTCGATGTTGTTCATCAAAACAATTGGAACCATATGTTTTACGCATTGTTTCAATCTGTGCAGATGATAAACCATTTTCAGATGTTTGCAAGTCATGATAGATCTTAGATAAATCTAAGAATGCATATCTTTTGATACGACGATTAATGAATTTTGTTTTCAGCACAAGGAGTCCTCCTTTGTACCTTTAGTTTAACATTGTACATATTGATCATGTCGTCTCATTTCTTGCTTTTTTCTTGCATTTTATATGAAAATGAAGTTTTGTATATGAAAAATATTATTTGAATTCTTCACACATTTCTACATATTGTTTCAAAAGTATTTTCATGTCTCTCATAGTAAAATATAAGTGGCAGAAATGCCATTAATTACCAGAAACGGTAAGCGGTTGGCTCCCTCAAATGTTAGCTTTATAGAAAGGAAAACAAGAGAGGGGTTCTTTTCTTAGATACCCTCTTTTGAGGGGCTGCATATGACAATGGATTCGCTGATTGGTGTAATATCGTTGATATTCTCGATCTTTAGTTTTTGTATCGCAGTTGATTCTTATCTGGAATCAAAAGACAAAAAGAAAAATGACCGCTAGACTCTTCCAAACTTTAGTGGTCATTTTTAACTAAATGTGGAGTCAACCGCTCAAGGGTAACTCTTCATTAATATAATAGCATAAAATTATTTTGCCATGTGTTCTTTAATGATATTTGTGATTTCACCTGCGGCACGATCCACATCATCATTACATACGACATATTCATACTTGTTTTTTAATGCAAGCTCACCCTTTGCCTTCGCAAGTCTAGATTCGATAACATCATTACTTTCTGTACCTCTGCCACGAATTCTCTTTTCTAATTCTTCCATGCTTGGTGGTACGATAAAGATTGTTAATGCATCTTTTACTTTCGCCATGACTTGTTGTGCACCCTGTACTTCAATTTCAAGCAGAACATTTTTTCCTTCATTTCTTAAACGTTCCACTTCCTTTAAAGGTGTACCATAGCAGTTTCCAACAAATTCTGCATGTTCCAGTAATTCACCATGATCAATGGCTTCCTGGAATCTTTCCTTTGTAACGTAGTAATAGTTTACGCCTTCTTCTTCACCTTCTCTTTTTGCACGTGTCGTCATAGAAATAGAGAATGCAAGTTTTAAAGATGGATCATTCACAAATTTCTTTAAAATTGTTCCTTTTCCTACACCACTTGGTCCACTCAATACAATCAACAAGCCTTTATTTTCCATCATTCACCTCTTTTGTTTGCATACTAGATTACTCTTTTTCATTTGTTGCGTCAATGGTATGATTATACTCATTAAAGGATGTAAAGAACAATGGCATTAGATGGTATTTTATTACACAAAATTATTCCGGAACTCGCTAGCAGTCTTCCGATGAGAATACAGAAAATTTATCAGGTTTCTACAACAGAAGTATTATTTCAGGTACATACAAACAATGGCAAAAAACAGCTGTTGATCAGTACGCATTCTGAATATAATCGTTTGTTATTTACAACAAGAAGCTATCCGACTCCAAAAGAGCCAGGCAATTTTGTTATGCTTTTAAGAAAGTATCTGGAAGGCGGTATCATTGAAGAAATTACACAGGCTGGCCTAGACCGCTGGTGTACGATGAAGATCCGTAGAAGAAACACATTAGGAGATGTTGAATATATTCCTTTGTATGTTGAACTGATGGGAAAATATGCAAATGTCATTCTCGTTGGTGCAGATGGAAAGATCATTGATGCATTAAAGAGAATTCCTCCATTTGAAAATCAGAAGCGTGTCATTCAGCCAAATGTGCTGTTTACGCCAGCCACTCCACAAGATAAAAAAGATCCATTTCTAGATCATACAATTGATCCAAATGTATCTTTAACAAAACAGTTTGCTGGCTTTTCACCTTTTCTTTCCAGGGAGATTGAATATCGCTTATCTATGAATGAAAGCTTTGCGGATATCATGCATGAAATTGAATGTTCAGATTCTTTGTATGTTGCCAATGTGAATGATGTTCCTGTATTCCATTGCATTCCTCTTACAAGTATTGGCGAATGCAGGAAATACCCATTGATGGAAGCTTTTGATATTCTATACTTCCACAAGGAAGAAAAAGAAAGAATCAAATCCATTTCTGGAGATATCTATCACTTTGTAAAGAAAGAATTGAAACATCAGTCAACAAAGCTTCCTCGTCTATTGAAGAGCTATGATGAAGCAAAGGATTGTGAAAAATGGAAGGTATATGGAGATCTGCTCTATACATACAATGTAAATGACACGAAAGGTTTGAAATACATCGAACTGGAGAACTATGAAGATGGTGCGATGGTCAAAGTTCCACTGGATGAAAAACTGGATGGAAAAGCCAATGCACGCAAATGCTTTACAAAATATAACAAGCTGAAAAAAGGTCAGAAGTATCTGGAAGAACAGATTGCAATCTGTGAAAATGAGATATCCTATTTTGAAGGTTTACTGGAACAGCTGGATCTTGCTGATTTTGAAACTGCCTTAGAAATCAAAGAAGAACTTGTAAAGCAGAACTACATGACTGACAAGCAGAAAAAGCCAAAGAAAAAGAAGAAGGATGATGGTCCTCATCTTTCTTCCATTACGCTTTTGAATGGCATTACAGTTACTTATGGCAAAAATAATCTGCAGAACGATGCATTGACATGGAAACTTGCCAGAAAAAGTGAATACTGGTTCCATACAAAAGGTTTCCATGGTTCTCATGTGCTTGTACATAGTGACAGGCTGGATGAAGAAACCATTCGTACTGCTGCAATGATTGCTGCATATTATTCTAAGGGAAGATATTCATCCAGTGTTCCTGTTGTCTATTGTCAGATCAAAGACCTCAAAAAAATTCCAGGTGCAAAACCTGGAATGGTACAACTCACATCGTATAAAACGATCTATATCGATCCAGATGAAGAGTATTTAAAATCGATTGGACTAGCGATCAGTTAATGACTGATCGTTTTTATTTACAATGGACATCAGCTTACGTACCTCAAACATACGCAGCTTACGATACTGTCCCTGTCTTAGATTGCCTAGATCAAGGAATGCATATTGAATACGATTCAATCGCGTTACTTCACAATTGAAGAATTCCATCATTCTTCTTACCTGACGGTTTCTTCCTTCCTGAATTGTAATCTGTAGAACTGTTTTATTTTTCTTTTCACTTCTTTGCAGAACAAATACTTCTGCAGGCAGTGTCTTTCCATCTTCCAGCTCTATGCCTTTTTCTAACAGAGCACACATGCCATCTGTCAATACACCCTTGACAGCGACTTCATATGTCTTACGGATATGATTTCTTGGATGCATTAAGCCATTGGCAAATTCGCCATCATTTGTTAAAAGAAGCAATCCTGTTGTTTCATAATCCAATCGACCAACAGGAAAGATTCTTTCCTTGCAGTCAATGATATCTACAACGGTATCTCTTTCCTTATCATCGGAAACAGAACAAATCGTTCTTTTTGGCTTATTTAAAAGATAATATACTTTTTCTTCCTTGTTGATTTCATGACCATCGACTTCAATTCTATCCTGTGTAGATACTTTGACACCCATTTCTTTCACTGTCTGACCGTTGATTTTCACACGACCCTGCTGGATCATTTCTTCTGCTTTTCTTCTAGAAGCAATGCCGCTTGCGGCAATGACTTTTTGTAATCTTTCCATGTACCCTCCTAATGGTGATTTCTTGTATTTCCCCAGAAGCCACTTCCCGCATGTGAATAGTCATTCATCAATACAACTGGAATTCTTCTGAATTTATCATTTTTTTCGCTTAATATCTGACACGCAGACAGTCTTTTGTTTCCATCAATACATTCATAGTATCCTTCACGTACATTGACTTGTACCGCAATCGCTACGCCTCTTTTTTCTATGGACTCTAGTAAATGTTCTGGATCTGTATATGTATAGTGAATATCTTTGATATCAACGATTGTATTAATCATGTATTTCCTTCTTTCTTACACCGATAACGATGCAGCCATGCAATATTGTATACGTATGCAGGAAATTTGCAAAATTTTCTTGATGATTTCTTCTGCGATAGACTGCATTATAGAAATGTGCATCAGTTTCATTGATCTTATCAAACATTGCATAATGAGCGCCTCTAGTATGCGAGTACGCAAGGATTCCTGAAGAACATGATTGAAACACATGCATTGCAGCAGAAAATCCAGGAAGTGATACAAATACATCCAAACCTTTCTGTTTGAGATAGACAACAAGCCAGAATAATTCCTGACCAGACACTTTTCCTAGTAAATTATGCTTTTCTAAGTCGTGTATGACTTCATGCATTGGCGTATATCTCCTGTTTAGCTTTAACAGGTTATATGCTGCAATCCAGCCACACCCTTTTCTTTGCGTATCAAACCATCCAAATGGAATGGATTGCATACTGCCCTGATCAATGATATATCCTTCTTCATCAAATACATGATCATCCAGTATATACCGATATGGCTCTATGATATGTTGGAAGGATTTCCCCTTTGCATAATACCCAGCAGCATTCATTAATTTACATAAAGAAGCTTCACAAGCTACAACGATCTTTTCTGGATGAAATTTCTTGATACACCATTCAGTCATAAAACAAAGATCATGAAATGTATCTTCGCTGTTTCCATACGTTTCAATTTCAATGGATACAACATCATCGTTATATGTATACGACATGATAAAAGCATCCTCAGGTGTATGCATGAGTTTCATACGATGCGTGTGATCCGCATCACTTTTTAACAACACAATCTTTACCATGGTGTCTTCCTGTACTGCATTGCCTGTTTCAATACTTCAGCATCATTGTCATATGTAATACAGCCCAATGCTTCGATTGGCTTCATCCAGTACATATGACTCAATTCATCCTTTTCCATATGTTCTTTGCCGCCACTCACATATGCAATAAAATAAGTATTCTCTTTTTCATTGCCATTGGAAAGCATATAATGAGTCTTCTGTGAAAACTTTGTATCCAGTTTTACTACAAGTCCTGTTTCTTCCTTGATTTCTCTAAGAGCAGTTTCTGCTTCTGTTTCATTCGATTCCATATGACCTTTGACAAAGCAATAGTGGCCGGCAAGCTGACGAATAATCAGTACTTTGGCATCTTTCTTACGGCTTTCAAAAATGACAGCACCACATGATTTTTCGATATTCGTTTTTGACATACGCATATTATAGCACACTTAAAAAAAGACTCGTACATGCGTACGGGTCTTAGTCAATTGCACGAATACGGATCTTCCAGTTTGTACCAGTGCCTACGTTATAGGCACGTGCGAAGGAACCCTGGTTGATTGCGATACCAACACGATATACAGAGTTGATATACAGCAAAGGAGAACCAACAGGAACTTCCGCAAAGGAATGCTGGTAGACAACCTGGTTCTGGTATACAAGCATATTTTCATGGAAAATAGATACTTCATAACGCTTGCCAAATTCAGGATTCAGCTGATAGAAATCATCTCTAGAAATAGATGTCCATAAAGAACCAAAGCGTACATCAAGAATGTCTACACATCCCTTCACACTCTTTTCTTCAGCGTTATATTCTGTTTCAACAACATCCAGCTCAACAATATCAGATAATGGAAGTTCTTTTCCAACTTCTTCATATGTGATGACTCCAGCTGCAAGTCTAGCACCAGTATATGCATAAACATCACGGCCATGGAATGTATAAGATAATTCTGTATTCTTTCTACGGTTGATGCTTTCTTCGATTTCTCTGAGTTCGACGATACCTAAGTACTTGTTTAAGTGTGTTAATGTACCGTTATCTGGTGTAACGATATAGTGACCTGTCTTTGTTTTCGCAACAACTGATTTACGATTTGTACCTACACCTGGGTCTACAACAGATACGAATACAGTACCTTCTGGCCAATAGTTGACAGTCTGGAATAAACGATAGCTGCCTTCGAAGATGTTATATGGTGTGATGTCATGTGTTAAATGATAAAGCTTTAATTCAGGATCTACCTGTAAGGCAACACCTTCCATTGCGCTGACAGCACCATCAACAAGACCGAAATCTGACTGAAATACTAATGTCTTATTCATTTGTCTGCCTCACTTTGAAAATACAACTTTATAGTCAGCGCCATGATCTACATGGTAATTGTTTTTGAAGCTGTTCTGGTTCATAGCGAAAGAGATCTTGTTGACTTCGTTATTGTAAAGAAGTGCCTTGCCCTTTTCACTGTCACCAAAAGACTTGTAGTAAGTGATGTCTTCATCAAATAGAACTTCACCATTCTTTGAAATACATGCATGGATTGTATCGCCATGATGAATATCGAGTTTTTCGAAGTAATCCATATGGATGTTTGTCCATAGGTTGCCAAAGTTAGGATCATCAATTTCCATGAAGCCTGTGACTGTATTGCCTTCTACAACTGGTTCAGGAAGATCAAACATCTGAATATCTTCTACTGGGTAGCTTGGTCCTACCTGTTCATATGTAATGACACCAGAAGCAAGTCTAGCTGCTGTATAGCCAAATACGTCTCTGCCGCCAAAGATAGCAACACGGTCATTGTCCTTGCCCTTTAAACGGTTAATGGATTCATCGATTTCTCTGACTTCTTCAATACCGCTTGTAAGTGCGATATGTGTTAATGCACCATTATCTGGAGTGACTACATAGTAGCCATCTTTTGTTTTCGCAACACATGCTTTTCTAGATGTACCGACACCTGGATCTACAACAGATACAAAAATTGTTCCCTTTGGCCAGAAACGCATATACTGCATTAATCTGTAGGAAGCAGAATATGTATCGTACTGCGGAATCTGATGTGTCGCATCAATAATTTCAAGTGTACGGTCTACAGATTTTACAACACCATACATAGATGCAACAGCACCTTCTGCATATGTAAAGTCTGTCTGGAATACAAGCATTGGTTTAGAATAATCAATCATTTAAATAACCTTCTTTCTATTAAAATGGATAGTAAAACATTGTTTTTGTGACATAGAAACGCATCACCATGCTTAATACAAGCACTGCTAAGCTCATAAGGCATACACAGTAGTCACTTGCCTGTAATTTACGATAAGAATACCAGCTTCTTTTCTTCAGCTTGCCATAGCCTCTTAAACTCATTGCATTAGAGATGACTTCAACACGGTCTAACGTAGAGAAAATAAGTGGAATGACCATTTTGACTGTCATGACAAATCTCTTGGAGAATTTTTCTTTTTTACTCAATTCAATACCACGTGCCTGCTGGGCTAAAGAGATATTTGTATAGTCACGAATAATATCCGGGAAGTAACGCAGTGTCAAGGAAAGTGTTGTACATACTTTGTATGGAACACCAATATGGTTTAAAGAGGATGCAAATTCACTTGGATTTGTTGTAAAGATAAAGATCAAACCAAGAGGAATCATAGAAAAGTATTTTAATGTTTTGACTGCCAGATAGAACATTGTTTCTTTCGTGACAATGAAGTAGGAATTGAACTGAAATAGAATTGTACGTGTTCCATAGACTTCTGTTCCAAAGTCTGGTTCTAGAACATATGTGAGTACAATATTCATAACTAAGAAGAATAGTACATAAAGCAGTACGATCTTGATTTGCTTCAATTGTATTTTTGCAACTTTAAAAGCAATCATAGAAATGACAAGTGTCAATAACATAATGCGGTAGTCATATGTCAACATGACCGCAAAGGATAGAAACAGGAAACTGATCAGTTTTGTCAAACCAGATAAACGATGAATGAATGTATCTAGCTGTGAATAGGAAAACATTTTAATTTTCATATCTGATGTCCCCTTTCATGTTGGATAAATGTATCAATAAATGCGATACGGTCTTCAATGCCTGCTTTTGCAGCAAGCGTTGATAAACTTGTCTTTTTAAGATTTGCACGTTCAATGAGTGCTTCATTGCCAAGGACTTCACTAGGCGTAGCATCAGCAATCTTCTTACCACCTGTTAGCACAACACTTCTCGTTGTATATTCCAGCATCAAGTGCATATCATGTGTGATCATAACAATTGCGATACCCATTTCATTCAGGCTCTTCAAGAATTCCATGATTTCTGAATATCTGCGATAGTCTTGTCCAGCAGTTGGTTCATCAAGAATGATCATCTTTGGTTCTAATGCAAGAATAGAAGCAATTGTCACACGCTTTTTCTGACCATAGCTGAGTGCAGATATTGGCCAGTTTCTAAATGGATACAGACCACAGATCTTTAATGTATTTTCAACTTTTTCTTTGATTTTATCTTCACTGATGCCACGGTTTCTAAGACCCATTGCAACTTCATCAAAAATCATTGTATTACAGATCATCTGGTTTGGATTCTGTAATACAAATCCAATGCGATCTGCTCTTTCTTTGACAGACAGATCATTCATATCTGTATTTTCAAATGTCAATGTACCAGCATCTGCTTTTTCAAAGGCACAGATACATTTACAAAGTGTAGATTTACCAGCACCGTTCTTACCGACCACAGAAATCATTTCACCCTGGTGAACATCTAGAGAGACGTGATCCAGGATTGGCTTAACACCATCATAAGAGAAACATAGATCTTTGATTGTCAGTAATGGCGCAGATTCTTTTTTCTTTACACCTGTTTTATTTGTGTTGTACCAGTGAACGAGTTTTTCTTTTTGATCCTGTAAATCATAATCAGTATCATCTGCAAGATTTTTTACTTTGCTTAGATCAACATCAGCATACTTCATTGCCTGCACATACAATGGCAGACGAATTCCATTATCTTCCAGCAATGTTGTCGCAAACAATTCTTCTGGCTTACAGTCAGCAAGAATTTCACCATTATTAACAAGCACAATACGATCCACAGGACGATGCAATACATCTTCTAATCGATGTTCGATAATAATAATTGTTTTCTTCTGTGTCTTATTGATTTCATCAATCAATTCAATCACAAGCTTCCCAGTTGCAGGATCTAGATTGGCAAGCGGTTCATCAAACAATAAGATTGGCGCTTCATCAACCATAACACCAGCCATACAGACATCCTGCTTCTGCCCTCCTGATAATTCAAGTGGTGACTGTTCGAGAAACTCACCCATACCGACAAGATTAGCCACCTTTTTAACGATTTCATGCATCTTATCTGTATTAACGGCATTGTTTTCTAAAGAGAAAGCAATATCTTCACCGACATTGAGTCCAACAAATTGAGAGTCTGCATCCTGCATGACTGTACCAACAAGCTTGCTGGAGGAAAAGATATCAAGCTTTTCACTGTCATTTTCTTCAATGAACAGCTTACCTTCTTTTTTTCCAGGATAGGCAAATGGAATCAGTCCATTAATGCAATGGCCAAGTGTAGATTTCCCACTGCCGCTTGGACCAACGATCAGTACCTTTTCACCTTCTTTGATTTCAAGATTGATATGATGCAGTGTTGGCTTTTTTTGTGATTTGTATTGAAAAGAAAAATCTTTAAATTCAATCATTGTTTTCATTTAAAAAGTCCTCAAAAATATAAAAAACCTGCTGATTAATAGCAGGTTCCTGTTCGTATTATTCTTGATCCAAAGAACCAGTCTTAGTACGTGTTTTAGAATATGCTGCAGCTAACAGCAGGCATACAACGATAGAAGAAATTCCATCCGCAGCGAAGCTCATTAAACCCTGCAGGAATACTTTCTTTACAGGTTCAGCATAGATAACAATATCTAAGCATGGAGCTACAAGCACCCATGCAATGGCATTTCCAATCACGTTGATAACGATAATTGCCAGGATAGTCTTTTTGTTGAATTCACCTTCATCAAGCTTTGTGTAGTAATATGCAAAACCAGCAACAAGTCCGGATACTGCAGATGCTACAACCCAGCTCCACCATGGTGAACCGTAGAAGATAAAGTCATTGAGTGTATGACCAATTGCAGCAATCAAGCATGAAGCAACTGGGCCAAACAAGCATCCAAAGAATGCAGAGACACCATAAGCCAACTGGAAGTTTGTTTCTGGAATTGGACTAGGAATCTTTACGTAAGCGAATAGGACAAAGAATAGAGCAGCACCTAATGCTGTAGCTACCATTGTCTTTGTTGAAAATAAACTTTTCTTTTCCATATTTAATCCCCTTCTTAATGTCAATAAGTATAGTACATAAAACGCTTTCTAGCTACCTAAGTTTTTGGAAATATTGTGAAAGCCATTACATTTTTGATGAATTCATCAAAAAAATAAATTATTTTTAGAAAAACAGCAAAAAAACTTACTCAATGAGCAGGATTTTGAAATTCAGTTAGATTTGTGCATTCTGTTTCTGATTATTATTCCAGCAACACCAACTGCAACAATCTCACCAATTGCATACAATGCTACGTTTGTTGTATCACTTGTATCAAAGAATTTATCTGCTGGTTTTACTTCTTGCTTCACAATACCGGTAAGAAAATCTGTAAACTCTTTCCATCCAATTTCCAATTGTTACTATCTATATGCTTTTTTATGATTTGTCATCCTAAAAGCCAGTCAATGACATTCACAACTTTTATACCATCGTAATTTCCGAGTGAAAAACGATCCAGTGTCAGGACAATCTTCTCATAATTATCCTGAATGCTCCTTAGTGGTCTCATTTCTCTTTCAAATGTTTCTTCCGCCGTCATATCAGCAGTTACCTGATAATATGTAAGCACACCTTCCTTCTTTGTCACAAAGTCAACTTCAGTAGAACCATATTTTCCGATATTGACTTTACCACCCCTTCGTGAAAGTTCGAGATACACAATGTTCTCAATGGTAAATCCAAGATCGTATTGTTTTCTTGGAAGAATGTGGTTTCTGATTCCCATATCTACCATATAAAACTTATTGTTAACTTTTAAAAGCTGCTTCCCCACAATATCAAAACGCTCAACAGGATAAAAAATGAAAGATTCTGTCAACGCTTCAACATAATCGCTGACTGTATTTTGCGATACTTTTCTGCCCGAAGAGGTCAGATAGTCGGTTATACTTTTCATAGATACTGGACTGCCGATAACGCTTGCCAGGTACCTGGCAATTGACTTAAGAAGCGCAATGTCTGTGATTTTTCGCTTTCCATATTCTTTTTCTCTTCTTATCTGACGCTGCTCAATATCTTTTACAATGACGGTGTTGTAGATTCCTTCCAAATACTGATCAATTTTTTCATCTGTACGGTTCATTACTGTCACATACGGAATTCCACCAGTTTTCATATACTCTGCAAAAGCCTCTTCTTTCGTCATACCTGTTACCACCATATACTCGCGAAAAGAAAACGGAAGCATCTTGATTTCTGTATACCTTCCTGACAAAAGTGTTGCAAGCTCACTTGATAGCATATAAGCATTGGAACCTGTGATATAAACATCTACATTGTCCCTGATATAAAGACTGTCAACCACTTTCTCGAATGATGAAACTTCCTGAACCTCATCCAAAAAGATGTATGTCATCTTATCTGCACACAAACGTTCTTTGAGATAATTGTACAGCTTCATATAATCTTTTAATGGTTCGTAATCTAGATTTTCAAAATTGATAGAAATAATCTGTTCTGGTGCAACTCCATTTGCTAAGAGTCTCTGCTGATACTGTTCTAGAAGCACAGATTTTCCACAGCGTCGAATTCCAGTCACAACCTTGATCTGTTGCTCATCTTTCCATGCCCATAGCTGATCAAGATATTCTTTGCGTTCAACCATATCTGCATTCCTCCTTTTTTCTCAGTATAGCATAATATAACTATAGAAGTTAAATATTTTCCCATTTCGGAAACTTTTATTTCATTTAGAATAATAGTTTCCGATTTTGAAATTATATATGATACAAAGTACAGTGCTTTATCGGAATGTGTAGCTTGTTGATGTGCATTAAAGCTAGTTTCGTTCCAAGATCTTCTACAATTATTTTTTAAACTCCATCACTGAAGTTTAAAGGTTATGATGCATGGGAAATACAAATATCAATCAAGAAGAGCATGCACCAGATTACAAATTCCTTCCATATTGTTGACATGAAGAAAGATGTTCTTTACTGGTTCTGTTGGCTCTGTTGATTCTTCTTGAAGCTTCCATAGCTGTATGCCATAGAATGGGTTGGCTGTACCAATTGCCATTCAGTCATCACCCTTTGAAATGCTCTTAAGCCATGGTTGTATAGAATGATGAAATATAGCTTATTTATGCGAAAATATTGATATTTTCATTTTGAAATAGCTGGAAGAAAAATGGTGCTTTCATCTCGGTTATTGAATGGTCGAGGATTCCCGCTTGGTTTCCTAAAACAAAAGAAGGTACATTTCTGTACCTTCCAGTCTCATTTATTCATGAAATTTTTTCTTTAATACAACAACGCCAGCAAGTGCAATCATTGTCATGAAGAATGTACCTGCATAGAATACAACATGATTGTTGTCTGAAGTCTTTGCTGATTTTTTGTCATCCTTCTTTTGTGTTGTATCTTTCTTTGAATCGTCTTTCTTAACAGTTTCTTCCTTCTTAGGTGAATATTCTGCCATCCATTTCCATTCATTCTTCTTGCAGTCATCACAGATATTGGAATTGTTATCAAAATAGATCCAGCTCCAGTGACCCATATACTGATATGGTGTACCTGTCTTTTCACTTGTTAACTGACCATCTTCATCCAGCCAGAATCTGCCTGTTGTATCATGTACATCATCCCATACAGATGTATGTACTGGAATACCAAGCTTCTGCATACGCTTGATTGTTGGCATCGCTGTTAATGTTGGATCAACAGTTGTATCATTCTTGGCATATGTGAACCAGAACTCTGTTCCACCCTTCTTCACAGCCTTCAGCATGTCATCAGTAATGAATTCATCATAGAATGCTTCACAGATTGGATATGCTTTCAAGAAGTAATCTGGATGTTTGAGAACCATTTCCATTGTCATATAGCCACCATTGGAGCATCCACCAATGATAATACGATCAGGATCAATTTCAGGATTGTTCTTTACAACATTCTGAATCAACTCAAACAATGTCTTTTCATACATGGAGCCTTTATCACCATTCTGGTATTTTCCATCTCCACCATCCATCCACATTGTCTGTGCCTGTGGTGTAATAACATAAGCACCGCCATCATATAATTTCTGGAATTCATTAGATACAAGCGCTGTTACTTCATTACCAAAAAGATCTACGTAGTTATCATTGTCATAGTTACCAGCAGCACCTACGCCTTCACCTGCACCATGCAGCCATACTACCAATGCCTTCTTCTTGCCATTACTCTTAGGTGTATATTGACCATAAGGCATGACAATACCATCACTGCCAGTAAATGTCTTTGTAACGTCAAACTTTTCAGCAGCATCTGTTACCCAGTTGCTATGATCTTTCAGATCAAGAACCTGATCAACATTGATCAGCTTATCTTTTGCTTTTCCATTGACTGTTAACTGATAATGGTTGACCCACTTGTTACTGCCAGTTTGAAGATCATAACGGAATGGTGAACCTTCATTTGGAGAAATATACATTTCAACTGTAACAACATTACCTTTTTGGACATCTACTTTATTTCCCTTATCATCAGATAAGTAAACATCTAATACTGTTCTAGGAGCAGTTGCATTGTATACTGAAAAATCTGCCCAGTTTGTTGATTCCTTTGTTTCTTTGACTGTAAATGTCGTTGGATCTAAATCGGATGCATTCACTTCTTCATCAAGTGTCAACATAACCTTATTCACAGCTGGACCCCAGTCATCACCTGCAACAAATACTTTTTCACTTCCATAAATAACGTCATCTCGTACTGTCTTGCCAGTTGTAACGTCTCTAGAATATTTAGACATGAATTTCCACATCATTTCAGCATCTGGTGCATAGTTCCAGTGACCCCATCCATAGATACGGTTCATACAGATTTCTACGCCAGTATCAGATGTTAAGATACCACCCTTGATTTTAGCAATACCTTCTGCATCAGCATCAATTGTGTATGTTTCATCCCAGTTAATTCCATATAGATCCTGGTTTTCAGCATCATTTCCATCAGGAATATTCATTCCATTCAGTTCTGCATATAGCTGTGCCATTTCTAAACCACCAGAAGCACCAAGCTGATCCCAGTCACCTAGATACTCATCTTTATCACCAGAGAAGTAAATAATTGGGAAATCATAACTGTCTTTATTTGCAGCAACACCAGCCTGCAGTTTTGCTAATCCATCAGCATTGTTCTTGAATGGACCAGACTGTCCAGCACCAGCAGCAAAATACTTTGTATTCACTAAACCATTGTTTGTTGTATTTCTGCATCCTGCGGATAAACCAGAAATATAGACTCTTGATGGATCAATCTGTGGATATTTTTCCATGACTCTCCTGTAGCATCCTGTAATGAAATCTGATTCTGAAGTAAAGTTTGTATCAGAAGTCATTGGATCATATGTATAGCCTTGGTATGTATGACCTTGCCATTCTGGACATACAAGAATAATACCTTCTCTAGAAGCAACAGAAGCCCATCCGGAAGTATCGTACTGTGTACGTGGATCATTTGTATTACCATGCATTAAGAATACAACTGGTACTGTTCCTTTTGCCTTCTTTACGTTTTCAGGAACATATACATACCATAATGAGTTGATGCCATTACCATTAAGATCTTCTGTATAGATTGTACGAGTCATATTTGTAATGTTGTCAACAGAATCAAAATACTGATATTTTCTAGCAGAGTCACTTGCTTCATCACCAGTAATCAAAGGTCTGGAGTACCATGTTCCAATACCATTACCTTCGATATAGTTACCAATTCTGCCAAACTTGCAAAGTACAGTATCCCATGCTGCCTTGTAGCCATCTACTGCATTCTTGCTTGAACTATCTGTAACAACAATTTCAAAGCGACTGTCTGGATTCTGGTATGTTACTACAGAACCATCTGTGTTGATCTTTGCTGCATGATCTGCTTCAATATATGCTTTTGCAATATTTGTATTTCCAGATACATATGTTGGTACAGATGCACTCAACTTGCCTGTTGTACCGTCTGGGTTGATTAAAGCTAAGCCAGAAACAAAATTCATATACTGAGAAAGATTTTCATTGATAAACGTTGCACCATTGCCAATACCAACAAGTTTTACATTACTAGAGACAACGATCTTTCCAACGATTTTTTTGAATCCTTCTACATCACTCGCAGTAAACTTTGAACCATTGGATGGACGCGCAACATATACACTAGATGCATGTGTATCTGCATATGTACTCATGCCAGTTTCATCTAAATACTTCTGTGCCTCTGCATCACTTAGATTTCCATCTGGATAAACAATGATTGATGCAGCAGCAGTATTATTCACAGTTTCAATACCTAATTTATTTGTTGCACTGTAAACATACGCATCATTCATTTGATTCAACTGCTTTAAATATGTATCTACATATTCCTGTGTTGTATCAATTTTAGCTTTTGCACCATTGGAAGATAGTTCAATACCAGTAACTGCGCCAGCACTGTAAGGCTTGGATACTGTTGTTCCATCACTCAAGCCTTTGATTACCTGTGCCATGTCATTGAAATACTGAATTGACATTTCACCAGGTCTTTCATCATTCTGATCCCAGAACTGCTGCCATCTATGACCAGCAAGAATACTTGGCGAAGTCATTTTCTTTAAAGCAGTCTGTGCTTTTGAAATACCATCATTCAATGCTGCAATTGGATTGCCACCATTCATGTCCCAGAACAGCCATACAAATCCAGAACCGAATGTATCACCTGTAAATAACACATTATCTTTCAGATCTTCAACCATTAAAGAGCCTTCTGTATGTGCATTGACAATCGTTGCAGTATATGTTGTATCACTGACAGTAAATGTTGTATTGTCATCAAGCAATTCAATTTTTCCAGCAAATTGTGTTAATGCAGAGCTTGCTGCAGCTTGATCTGGCTTGCTGACATACACCTTATTTACATTAATACCATCAAATACTTCTTTACTTAAACCTAAGCCAGTATGATCACCATGTGAATGTGTAATCAAAATGGATAGTTTCTTAGCACCAACCATCTCTTTCACGATTGTTTTAGCATCATTCACACCAGTGTCAGCTGGATTTCCTAAATCCACCATTAATACTTCATCTTCTCTTTCAACAAAGTAAATGGAGGAAGGATTATTCATATTTCCAGCTTCATCATTGGCTCCACCAGGAAGTGCTTGAATGCCTTCATCCATGTGATAGACATTCTCTTTGATCTTTTCAACTTTGTACTTTCCAACTTCAACATAACCATCTTCGTTAAGATCTGTCCAAAAGTCTTTTGTTGCAGGTGCACCATCTGCAAGTGGTGCAACCTCTTCTTCTTGTGATTCTACAGTTGTACTTTCATCAGTAGAACCTTCTTCAGTTACTTCCGTAACAGGTTCTGTATCTGCAGGATCTTCTCCTTCTGCAAATACAGGTACTGCAGCACTGAGTGCCATGACAGTACTTGTCAGGGCAATGATACCCCTCTTTATCTTTCCCATTTTTTAAATCTCCTTTTCTAGATAGAAAAAATAAGCTGAAGAAATATAGATATTATGATATTTCTTCTATGATCCGCACAATTGTGCTTCGAAATACTAAAGCTACACATATGTTTTATGTAAACGCTTTCTTTTATCTAAAATATAAAAGAATATGCAAGCATAGTCGATGATATAAAGAAACAAGAGTTTCCAAACTGGAAACTCTTGTAATGTTTTTGCTATTTATAATAATTATCCTTATGATTTTAAAGTTTCTAAAAGATTTGTATAGACACACTTATATGCATCTAGTTCTGTCTGATTTGTTTCTATTTGAAGTAATGGAATATGTATGAAGTTTGGATGATCTATCCCGTCTTTTGAGATTAGAATGGCTTGTGTATTGAGTGATTCAATGAAATGAATGAAATCAAATTCAAAGGATAACTGCAGCATGCTTTCAAAAAAAGAAGTACCTGCGTCAATAAACAGTATTGCATCATCTAGTGTTAATGTTTTTAATTCATCAATGACCGTTCGATCATATGCGTAAATAACAGTTTTCGCCATCACATTATATTTCAATAAATGCCAGCAGAATTCTTTGGCAAGATATTCATATTCCAGTTTCGAAAAAAGAATGATTCTTTTAGCACATTGGATTTTATATTTGAGAAAACGTAGATCAGTAACATGAAGGCATTTCTCATGATATCTGCGACATCTGCGAATCAATGTTTCTTCTTTCTTTTGCATGAATAATTTATGGCTTGCCTTTTCTCTATTACATGCCTGCTGAAAGCTTTCAAATGTACCTGTTTCTGTCATTGTTTTGAAGAATTTAGAAACAGTCCCTTTTGTTACATAGGAACCTTGTGCAATCTCTTGAATAGATAACGTAGAGATATTTTCATAGTTTACGAATAAGTATTCAGCAATCTTTCCATTTGTAGATGAATAAGAAGATTGTTGCACCATCTTCCATAAGTGTTCATATACGGACATATTTTGTATCTCCGTATGTCTGATAATACCGATATTTCATATATTGCAGAACTAAAGGAATACACGCATTTTCAATTTCAACATCTCCTTTAAACGGCAGTTCTAAGAACTTTGTTAAATGAATCTGTTCCGGTAAACTGTTTGGATTTCCGATGCCAACAATAGACACGTTATTTTCTTTGAACTTCATAATTTCATCATAATGTTCAATATAGACTCTACCAGTAAATGAAATCATTAAAACAAGCGTATCATTTTCGACTTCACCAATCGAAGTATTTACAGGTGAAGAATGGATGAATTTACCCATCATCAGCATATCTTCCATATAGTGCAGACTTAACATTTCAGGATAAACAGCACCAACAATGATTACTTTCTTACAATCATAGATATACGTATTGATTTGATCAATGGTTTGCGTAAATCGTGCATCATCCATATCTACATTGGATAATGTGTGTATCGCATTGATGATTTTATCTGGATCTGCATTATTGAAATGTACTTTCATCTGCAGTTTTCGAATATCAATCGTTTTAATTAAAGCAAGCTTTAAATCAGAATAATTCTTATAGCCAAGCGTAGAGCAGAACATGCTTAAGACACGATTTGAAACACCTGCATTCTCACATACATCACTGCGAGATACATCACAGATATGTGAAATATTGGATAGTAAATAATATGCGATTGCATAGTCAGAAGTGTTCTTAAAAGAACTGCATACAATGAGTAAAAGTAAAGATACAACAGTATTCATATAACCCCCTCAAATTATGTTCACTGTTTTTTTCTATCATTATAGCATTGAAACAAAAAAAATATCCTACTCTTGCCTTAGCAAGAATAGGATATGTGTTAATTAGGAATATAACTTGTTGATTCTTGATCTGGGAGTGGATCTTCACTGATTGTTTCGCCATTCAACATTCTATTGACTACATCTGTAGTAAATTGAACCTGTGATTCAAATGGCTGACATACATAAAGCATACGATTCATACCCATAGAAACTGTACCTGCCATTGTACCTGTACCACCTAAGTGATAACGGATATACTGCCATGGCTGTGCTACATCTCCAGAGCTTGTATATAAGTTATACAAGTCATTGATATTTACATTCGTTAAGAAGTTTGCTGATAATGCAGCAAGTACACCTGTTTTATCACCAGCTGCAGCATTCTGCTGAACTTTTTCTAGAATTGCCTGCATGATGATTCCCTGGTGTTCATTTCTGCCATAGTCACCATTTGACAAGGAATATCTTTCTCTAGAATAAGCAAGAGCCTGTTCACCATTTAATGTAATTTCGCCAGCATCAAAGTGATAATCACCAGAGTTTTCTCCATCAAATGCATATGGGTTATTGATTGTAACACCACCTAAAGCATCAACTAACGCTTCAAAGTGAGTGAAGTTTGTACATAGATAATCCGTTAAGTTAAGATTAAACTTACGGTTGATACCATCTAATGTATTGCGAATACCCTGGTTGCCTAAGTGTGTGAGCTTATCCATACCATCAGATAAACCTGGGTTTTCAATATAGTAGTCTCTTGGAATAGATACGAGTAAGATCTGTCTACTTGTTGGGTTGACAACCATGATCATATCTACGTCTGTTCTACCAACTGTTGTCAAGCCAGAAGCACGTGTATCGTTACCTGCAACGTATACGGCAAATGGATGCTGATCAGAAACTGGTTCTGGTTCTTCCTGCACTTCTTCTTCGCCAAACTTTAAAGATGATAATACAACTGTATCATTGTCAAAGTTTTTAAATGCCTTGATTGTTTTTAAAGCAGATACAAATGCATCATTTAATACTAAGACTTCACCTTCACCATTGTAGAATGCTTTAATAGCATCATATACAGTATCTTTTGAAGTAACATTTGGTGTTGCTTCTAAGACTGCTTCAATCTGAGAGATTGCATTTTCTGTATTTGCTGAATCAAATTGAGACTGTGTAATAAATGTTTTATCTGCATAGTCTAAGATATTGTCTGAAGAAGTTGTATCTTCAAATAAGCTGGAATGATTACTTTTATACTCACTTGTTAAAGCATAGAAGTTCATTGTTGTCTGAGATTTCTTTGCTGGTTCCTGGAAGATATTTTTTTCTTTTTCTTCCATCTTTGGTACCGCAACACAACCCAATACCATAACAATCGCTAATACAGCATTGAGGAGTGCTGCTGTAGAACTTGCCTTCTTGACTGTTAGGAATAATGCAATCAACAGTACGACTGCAGAAACAATCATGAGTGGAAGCTTGAAGCTGGAAGCAATATCATACTTAGGAATGATTACGTTAGCGAGTACTGTGCAAACAAGTGCCACAACAAAGAGTAAAATACTTACACCTTTGAAGTTGACTTTCTTTTTCTTCTTTTCTTCAGTCATCATTTAGCCTTCTTCTTTTTATTCTTTTTGTTGTCTGGATCATAGTTACCATAGTATGATCCATATCCCTTGTAATAGTAAGAACTATTTCTAGATACATCTACACGGTTGAGTACAATACCAAGCAGTGGCTGGTTTGTTACCTTTAAACGTTCAATGGTATCTCTGACAAGTGCCTTCTTTGTAAAGCCACTTCTTACAACTACAATATTGCCATCAGCAATCTTACCAATTGTTAATGCATCCGCAACTGTTCCAATTGGTGGTGTATCAATAATGACATAGTCAAATACATCTGCTACCTGATCTAATACTTCTTTGAAGTGTTCACTTTCCAGTAATGTTGATGGATTGCTAACTGAATTTGCAGAAGGAATCATGTATGCATTTGGAATGTTTGTTTTATACATTACATCCTGTACAGCACATTGCCCAGAAAGTACATGTGCAATTCCAAAGAATGCATCTGATGTTTGAATATCATAGATATCTTTGATTTCTGAAAGTCTTAAGTCACAGTCAACAAATAATACTTTCTTGCCTGTCTGAGCCATTGCTCTCCATAGACATAGAGCTAAGAAGGATTTTCCTTCATTTGGAATAGAACTTGTAACAACGATCTTTTTGATATTTGCATCTGTAAATGAGAGATTGACTCTTAACTGGTTTACAGCTTCCGCTAAGTCAAATGGAAGTTCTGAGAAATTATTGATTGTTAATGATTTCATGTTTATCTTCCACCTTTCTTATCTCTTCTATGAGCCTTCAAGCCCTTGATCTTTCCTTCTGGAATGACTGCTAATGGTTGTACACCAAATGCCTTGTTAATATCTTCTGGTGTCTTGAATGTATCATCCATTAAGAACTTCGCAATGATATATGCGCAATATAATAATGCAAAACCTAATCCACCAATCGCTGTATTCTTTACAGTACTTGGAGAAGATTTCTTTTCTGGTACACGTGCATGTTCATATACACTTGGAGCATCACATTTCATGATTTCTGGTAAATAGATCTTAGTCTGATTACAGATTTCATTGGAAATGTCTGCAGCTAACTGTGGATCTGGATTTTCTACACTGACATTTAAAATACGTGTGTCTGTTGGGTTTGTGACAGTAATTGTCTTTAACAGATCTTCATATGTCGTATCTAACTGTAAGTTATTAATGACATCTTCTAATAGTGACTGGCTTGTAATCAACTGCTGGTAGTCTGATTTTAACTGTGAGCTGATCTGCAGTGCAGATAAGTCTACAACTGATCCAGAACTACTGGATAAAATATACATGGAACTTGTTGCTGTATATTCTGGTGTGATTAATACTTTTGTATAGCCAAAAGCTACTGCAGCACCTAGCACTAGAAACAAGATGATTTTCACTAAATTTGCTTTTAGTAAATGAAAAATTTCTAATAAGTCAATTTCTTCTTCTGTATCTTCGTTTAATACTTCGATTTGTTGATTTTTATTCTTAACGCTTCCCATAATACCCTTTCATAAATTTTAGCTAAATAACCACCGAATAGCTTACATTATCAACCTACAATCACGGCATATATGCACGTAATGCACGCTATTTCTGAAACAAAAATGATTCATTTACATTTTATAAAATACACTCTAAAATAGTATATGTATGCTGAATATATTTAAATCAAACATCACTTATACATTGATGCACAAAGACATTCCTGTATTGAATGCAGACTATTCTACAAAGAACCATAAATTCTTAGAAATTCATGAAATGATTGATGCTAAACACTTGCCTGTTGGCTGTTCACCGAATGGTGTATTTTCTTTGAAGGCATTGAACCATTGGTTTCGCTGGAGAGGTATTCCTGGATACCGTGTCGGACTTTTACAGCTGCAGAATCGTTTGCAGATTGATTCTCCAATGGAACTGTTAGACATGGAACATGCTTTGAGTGTTTCAGATACATACTGGCTGAAAGCAAATCATGAAAAGATTACGTGGGCACAGGTGAATTTCTACCAGCATTCCTATGATCAGTCTGGATTTGGAAAAGCAATGTTTTCTTCATTGAATTCTGAGTTTTCTTCTTCTGTACTGCACACACCAAATAACTGTACGTGTGGCTATCATAGAAAAGCATGGTTTAAAAGAAATGGTACATTATATTTATTAAAAGGTGGTTCCCCTTTCTATCAGCAGGAACCAGTGAATGAATGGCTTGCATCTAGAATTGCACAGGAACTTGGTTTATATGCAATCCCTTATACAACAGAAACTTATGAGAATAATATTGTTTCTGTTTGTCCAAATATGTGTAAAGGAAAAATGGATCTCGTAACTAGTGAATATGTGCTTTCTGATACTGGTGCACCTGAAGATGTATTTCAATATAGTCATTATGTTAAGACATTAGAAGCACATGGTGTTCCTAATGTCAGAAAAGCATTGTCTGATCAATTCTTAATGGATTATCTGTTAATAAATACGGATCGTCATACACAGAATATGGGTATCTTAGTGGATGCAAATACGAATCAATGGGTTGGTATGGCACCAGTATTTGATACAGGTACTGGTCTTGGATGCTTAGTGGAAGATGATGAAATCTTAAATGAAAAACATGAGAAGAAATGTCAGTTATTTAATGCCAAACATTTTTCTCATGATGCTTTATTGAAATTTATTGACTTTAAACAATATGATTTCTCTTCTTTACAGAAGATTCCTCAGGAATATGGGAATCAGTTAGTGAAGTATCAGCCTTTAACAAATATCTCTAACAAGAGAATTGAAGATGCATATACACTTCTATATAAACAGATCTTAGATCTCAAACACGCAGCAAAGTAAGTCAAACATGGCTTACTTTTTTCATGCATTGAACAACTAGAATACCAATCATACAACCAAGTGTATTCATAATAATATCATCAATCTGAAAGTACCCTCTTTGTGTGATCAGCTGCGTAATTTCTAGACAGCAGGAAAATAACAATCCACTGCATCCTACAAGTATGGAATGATTACTGATTAAAAGAGATAAGAGAAAACCATATGGAATTAACATAATAACATTCTCTATCACATATGCATGAGAACGTATTGTATCTCCCCATGTTGAAAATAATACAAGATCCATACCATCTCTGCTTCCACTTTCTCTGGATAGTAATGTTTGTATGATGACAACAACTAGATAACAAAGAAAGATACTGATAAAGCGGAGTTGTTTCTTGTGATTCTTGAATAGAAATGATAAAAGCATGTACAACAATAAAACCATACAGATTCCGATTGGCAAGTATGAGATTGGTTCTAACATGTCTTGTACGATATAACTGAATAATTCTTTCATAACTAACAGTTATATAGTATAAGACTATGTAAGAGGAAATACAAAACACCATCATTAGTATTAGCATTTGCTCTAGTAACAAATGATATTTTGAAGATTTAGACTTTCATTTAAATTTTCAATCAAATAAAATCATTAATTTTTTTAGTAATTCCCGGAAATCTGAATTGTTTTTTGCGCTTAAAATATGAGACGGTTGATTTGTTGAATAATTTATCTGGTTTATAAATTTATATTTGTCGTACTTGTTCATTTCTTCATTTTTTAATGTTGCTGTAAAGATAATCTGTGTATCAATAAACTGTTTAAATGTATTTAATACATAATTTTCTTTATCTGAAGATAATTCTCCATCACGAAAATAATCCATCATTATAGGGAATTGATGATTCAAGACTTTTTTGAGCGAATATAGCCTAGATAAATAAAATTCTGTTTCTTCGCAACCAGAAAAAACACTTTTTTTCTTAGTAAATAAATCATCAAATACTAATGTTCCATTTGGATCCATATTTTTGTAATAATCATTCATCGTATTAATAATAGTATTAAATACATCTTTTTTCTGTTTTTCATCATTCTCAAAATTTACTTTAATATTCTTTATTTGCTCTTCTACTAACTTTAAATCTTTATTTATTTCTGTTAATTTTTCATCTATATCAGATAATGATTCTGTTTCATTTTTATAAAACAATAATTTTCTAATGATACATCATCATCTTTTATTACATTTTGCAATTGAATTTGTAATTCATTAATTTTTGAAGAACAATCAGAAATTTCTTCTTGGTAAGCCTCAATACGATCAAAAATAGAAACCAAAATATTATTTCTCATAATTTCATTTGAAATATCAAAAGTATATGATCTATCCCCTGAAATATAACCAATATTTTTTGAGTTACAATCTAAACAAACTAAAGAGCCAGATTTTTCAGTTCTATTTAAAGATTTTAATTCTTTAAGTGTCTTTTCATTTTTAGCTTTTCTTGTAAATGCTCTATTTCTTTGCTTACTAAGTTCTGCTATTTGATCATTTATATTATTTGCTTTTTTAATTTTTTCTTCAAAATTCCGTGCATCTGAATTTTGAAATAAAACATTTAATGCAGGTGTATTTTTTTTTAATATTTCATTTTTATCAAGCAAAACTTTCTTTTGCTCTTTAAGCTCTACCATCTTATTTTTTAACTCAATTTCATTTAAATCACTGTTAATAATTGGTTTGAATCCCATAAAAGAAAAAACCAAATTTCTAAAATCATCTTTTTTATAAAAACCTTCATTAAAAATTTTAGAGGTATCCTTTCCATCTTGACCAACGAAAAACAATTGATACAAAAGAACAGGATCTACCATTCTTTTAACATTATTTTTTATTATTGTTGGAAACACAATTCCATTTTTATTGAAAAATCTTTTCAAATCACTTGTTGAATCAAATAATGATATTGAATCCATAAGTAATACTACAAATGAATTTTTCTTTCTACAACAAGAAAGAATTTCACCATTTTCTAGCTCAACTTCTACATAATGATAATAATCTTGATAATTAAATGAAGCTGGAAATATTGGTTCATTTCCTAATGCATATAAAGCTGATTGCATAACGATAGTTTTTCCTTTGTTGTTATCATCCGAATAAATAATATTAAATCCATCTGATAATCTATCTTCAATAAACGATAAAGAATTGTCACCAAAAGCAATTTTTTGATTTTCACAATCAATCACCTCTTTCATTACAGATATTAAATATTGTATTGTTAGAATTTCTAATCTAGGATTACGTAAAACTGGATTATCAGCTATTAAATTATAAATTTCCAGAACAGTCTTCTCTTTATTATTCAAAATAGTATCATAAATTAATTCAAATATTTTCCAAAATTGATCTGAATTTTCTTTATCAAAAAGAAGTGTAGACAACTGAAGTTGGCAATCTTCAATTACATCTTTTTTTCTTACAAAATCATAGTTTTTTATAATTTCAGTAAAATAAATTGGTACACCATCTCGAATAAGATTTCCATTTATTATTGTATTAAGAACCATCATTCTAATTTCTTTTGTCTTTATACTTCTATCATAGCGAAAACAGTCTGAAATTCTTTCTATAGTTTCTCCTTCAACTGATGGAGTATTTTTCTTAGCAGATTGCTTATCTCTTATAGTATTGAAAATTGAATCTAAAACCTCATCTTTTGGAATTAAGTTTTGATTAACATTGATTAAACCTTTTATATACTCAGATTTACTTTTATCATTAATAACAAAAGTCACTTTCTTAATGAAATTATCAAAATTTTCATCAGTTAGCCATTCATTACAAATATAATTTTTTTCTTTTCCTACTTTAAATAACCCTTCTTTAAGTTTAATTTTTGATTCTTGAGTGACATTATTTATATCAAATATATTTATTGAATCATCGATTCTAAATGTTTTGGAAACTCCGCCCAAAAATAATATTAAATAGTCAAATTTTAAATCCGACATAAAGTTTTTAAATAATGTTACCAATTCACCTCCAACACTTTTTGGAGATGAATTTGAAGCAGCTTTAGATTGTATATCCCACGCTTTATCTGCATAATTATTTAAACCTGTAATATCATTAAAAAAATCTATTATAAAATAAACTATTTCATCACTATCATTTCGACAGTTCATGAGATATAGCATAGCTTTTGTTTCAAAATCAGAAGCATAAGCTCTAACTTTTTCTGTGGAACGCACAACATATGTCATTGTATTCTCCATTCTAAATACTATATATAAAGCATCATTTAAATAATAATAGAACATAAATAAAAGAAAATAAATTAAATATTGTCAGCGCCCAGTGAAAATGCACATTCATAGAACAGTAAAATATCCAACTTTAAATATAAAAAAAAGACAACGCATCAAACAGGTATCAAGGTTTTAAGATTAATTATTAAAAAAATCAAAAGTACTTTCAACTTCTAGTATCTCCATTTCTAACTCATTTTCATAATAGTTACTTATCACCATTCAGCATACAAAAATATAATATTGTTATATTTTCAATCCAATTGAATATTCCACTCCTCCAGAGCCACCCGTTCCGTAGAAAGAGCCATTTTTTAATTCCGGTAACAGAGCCACCTTCATATTATAAGATTATTTTGTGGATCCATATCCACAATGTCTTATGAATGGAGGTGCTTTTTATGTATGACAATAAGACAATTCTTAAACTTCATTTCGATGGAGTAAGTATTCGTCAAATTGCAGAACGGTCAAAAAAATCGAGAAACACATTCATCGCTACAGAGTTGAAGAACAATCTTATAAAGGCTGCATGTCTGTCCTTAAGCTCGCAGATAAATACACAGCCCAGAGATTAGAGAATGCATGTGCCATTGCCCTGGAACACATTCCTAATCCTACCTACAAGAATATCAGATTAATCCTGGAAGCGGGACAGGATGAAATGATATCTAAAGAAAATGAAGATGATACTTCAATACAGGAACACGCAATTCTACGCGGTGCTGATTACTACAGGAGAAAATAATTATTATGGACTACGAAATTACAGAAAAGAAACTGAAAGAAATGCATTTGTCAAAACTAGCAGATGAATATAACAGACAGCGCAATGATATCACGTATCAGAACAGATCTTTTGATGACAGACTGTATGAACTCGTATCAGCAGAATATGATTCCAGATATAACAACACGGTTAAAAGATATATCGCTAAAGCAGAATTTTCATGCGAAAATGCAAATCTGAATGATGTCAACTATAATCCAGATAGAAAACTGGACAGGCAAATGATCGAATCTCTACGTACAAATGAATATATTGAATCACAACTCAACATCATCGTAATTGGTGCATCTGGATGTGGGAAGACATGGCTGTCCTGTGCCTTTGGAGTCAATGCATGTCAAAGTAAATATCGAGTCAAGTATTATCGACTTCCGGAATTGGTTTCGGAATTTGAAGCACAAAAAATTCAAGGCAAATACCGCCAGTATCTTTCTGCACTAGGTAAATATGATTTACTGATTCTGGATGAATTTCTTCTGACTAGTACAACAACAAGTGAAAGAGAAAACCTTCTAGAACTCATTGAATCAAGAACAAATAAAAAATCTACAATATACTGTTCACAATGGACACCATCCGGATGGCATGAAAAACTTGGCGGAGGAGCTGTGGCTGACGCAATACTTGATTGAATTGTCAATTCACCATATATGATCGAACTGAAAGGAAATTCTCTAAGAGAAGAATATTCCAAATTAAAATAATCAAAAAAAGGAACTGTCAATTTCTCAATGAGTGGCAGTTCTTTTATGTGGCTCTAAACTATGGAATATATGGCTCTCGCCACCGGAATTAGGGTGGCCCTACTGTCCGGAATGCCTGGCTCCGCCATTATGGAATATTCATAATGAGCTTGAATTGTCTATTTTTACCGAGATTTGAAAATTAACCAAGCATAAAATTGATATGGATTTTTCTGCTTAGACATTAACTTTCTTTGGCTTTTTATTAAATCTTATTATTTTAGACATTCATAAAAATAGCTAATCTGCAACCACACAATTGTAGATTAGCGGATTATTTTTTTTGTGGATCAAATGTATATCCAAAACTATTTTTTAATTTCACTTCGTCTAAATAGCTAACTGCTAAACAATCATCAGGCATATATATACATGTGTGTTCTTTGAATTTTGGACAAGTTTCATAAAATAAGGATTCATTAATAAATTTTTTGTTGATGTATATATGATGGTTTGTATCGAAAAATAAAAAATATAAAGTGTTTTCAACTTTTTGACAAACAATGCGTGCTGGATAATCATGTCCTAATGACGCAGAAAATTCGTATAAGCAATTACCTTCGAATATTTGATCAATAATAGCATCAGTAAACTTGTATTCTTTAAGCACATTTTTAACAATAGTTCGATGAGTATCATCTATAGTATGCAAATGTAATTGACGACCTTCAGAAGTTGTTTCGCTGATTTCGTTATACGAATGAGATGTAATTTTTGGTAGTATAATACTTAAGAAACTTGTTAAGACTTTTAAATAATGAGCTTCATCCTTAAAATGATTGTTAAATTGATTGTTGATACAAATGGGTGTTAAATGAAATTTTGAAAAATTGACAGATAACATATTTGAGTTTTCAACAAATTCAACTTTATCAATTATTTTTTTGTCTTTTTGCCTAGTTGGCGATGGAATCTTTCTTGTCATGTATATTAACTTAAAGTTGAATAGTATTGAAGTATATCGTAATTAGATATTACATTTGTACAAGGATCGCATGCTAGAATGCCTTGTCTTGCATTTTTCCATGGTGGTTCGCTGTGGGAAATTGCTTCTAATTCATCTGCAGTTAGAGAACCATAGGCATCCCAAACTTGTTGCAAAAGAGATTCAAGTTCTTCTGTGAATATTGGTTTCTCTTTTTCTTTTGGAATTTCAAGCCAACCATAAGTTTTGTATTTTTGATAAAGTGTAGGAGAAACCGGTCCATGTATCCATGCTTGAAAGGACTCGGAGCATAAAACATTAATGTCAAATGATCTGTTTTCATTAACAGCTTCTAGATCATTAAAAAAAACAATATACCAACAATAAGCATAATAACATAGTTTTTGGAGTTTCTTATTTGTTAATGCAGATTTATTTAAAAACCATTTTGCTATGAGATTAATTGAAACACCATGCTTTATAGGTTGTCCTGATGAATTTTCTGCCTCAATAATAATGTTGTTATAAACTCCATCTTTCATTGCTATAGAAGAAGTCGAACGAATAATTTTGCTTTTTATATGTGTGGCACTTTGAGTATCTATTTTAATATATTTTTCTGCTGAAAGTTTAGTAGATGTCATAATTATTTACCTTTTTATTTCAGTTTGAATTCGATTGAATTTGTTTTTGGCGTTGTAATTCTTCAAGTTGAATATTAAGCCATTCATAGATTGATTTTGCTGTTTCCTCAGTTAGCACTACACCAGTAGATACATTACGAATTATTGTGTTGTCACAATTTTCAGGATCGACGTTAATAACAGCTCCTAAAGTGCCATTCTCATTCAGTTGCTGTGTTATCGAGTTAGGAATAGGCATACGCTCCAAAAAAAAGTTAACAACAATCTCTCCATGGGTAGATACCCCACCGAAAGCACCATTACAATATGTTGGATTATAATCAGTTGGGAAAATATATTTAAATTTTATCTTTTTATCATTATCCATAGTAATCTCCTTTAATAATTGAATCTTACAAAACAATTATATAAGAAATTTTATCAAAAATGAAGAATTGAAAAATTTCATATAATTGACCATCAGATTCACTACTGAGAAAAAATAGGAAAAGCAGCATTCAAATCATTCGCAATCATGTCTACGAGTCATTGGATGAGATTTGGAAATATATTTAGCTGCCTTATTTATCATCTGCTTCCCAGTATTTCTATGATTGAATCTGTATTCCTGTTTTCCAAAAAACAATGGCAGCTCTATCTTTCTTGCACCATGGTAAATACCAATGATATTGTTTTTGATCGCACCAAGAATAGCATTCAGCCAATAGAGTCTGTGATTATCCTTAGAGTAATCTATCTTCTCATTTATTACTGTGATTCTATCTTTCAGAATATTGAATGTTGTTTTACCATCTGTATTTAATGTCCTGTCTTTTGATAGAACAAGTGACTGTGTCAGAAATGCATTTGTTGTTTCACTGTCATCTTTTGGTACTGCTCTTAAACAACAAATCTTATAGAAAAGGTGTTAACTTTCGTTAAAGATTTGTTTTCTTGAATTTTAAATTAATATCACTAAGAATTTATTTACCTTAACTTAATGCCATTGCCAATTTTGGAGCACCACTTTTTTTATAGATAGTCTATGTACCGATATAGAACAGATTCTTTATTGCGGTATTCCACCGTTTTTAATGATGGAGTTTGCTATTCCCTCTGCTGCAGCTGTTAAAAATGCAGCAGAAATGGTCTTAATTGTTTCGATAACAAGGGGGAGTCCCTTTTGTGCAATTACATCTTTAACCTTTTTCCATTGGGAGTTATCTCGGATTTTATCAAGAAAATCGTGGCCCTCCCATGTTAAAGAACCTATGCCGAAGCGCCATAAACTGTTATCCGCATACTGGGCAACGTAATCAGAAATCAGCCCAGCTTCCTTTAATATTTTGCAATGATAGGCGACAGTTTCCATGTCGTAGCCACTAATTTTCAAATTATAAATCGTTGTTGAACGGTATTCTTCTTCAATTTTTAAAAGAATAAGCCGAACAAGCTCCATGTCTCGGTTCATAAATGCTCCTTTCAATCATGCTTGCTATCTACAAATGGTTTGTTAAATCCGTTCGCAGATAGCAAGTCCGCAGAATAGCCGCTTAGCGGCGCAAGGGGTGCAACCCCTGTATAAAAGTGCTCCCTTTCCAAAGGAATTTATAAGGTGCTGATAAAAGTTAAAAGATCAGTTCGTTTTTTCCAAGTGCTTGATTGGTAATATCAATAGAGGGTTGGAAAATACTCAAATTACCTTCAAAGTGATTAAACTCGTTGATGAGTGTCTATTTTGATGTCAAACGGATACGGTTGCGGAATTGTTCAACATCGTTTTCATCAGGATATGCAGCCGATATTATTTGCTCAAGTTGTTCATAGCGAGTAGTGTCAATCCCAAATTTTTCAACTAGATTTTTCTCAGTCAAAAGGCGAAGAAACAGATACACAAACGAATGGCACAGTGTTCTATCCAGCAAAGGAAATTTTCCACTATCAAATAAGTGTACATCATCGACTGTTTTGCTGAGAATATCTTACAACGAAACTTCATAGGAAATTGGGAAATGTTCTGGGTGTGCTCTAAACAATTCCGAATAAGCTCTTGCAATGTCCATCTTTTCTTTTTTATAACCATGCATTACTTAGGTCAGAGATTCAAACAACGTTCTGTTGCAAATAATATTTGCATTTTTTCTAGTAAATTCAATCATAGATGGTTTTTGTCTTTATATTTAGACATATACTTTTACCTCGCAGTTAAAGTGTATATCTAGCAATACGATTTTACTGCACTAAAAAGTGGACACTAAAGAGATTTTTGGACTTTTTTGAATCAAATGGTCAATTATGTAAAAAATAGTCTTCTTCAAATCTTCGCCGACCATAAGATCGTTGCCTGCTGCTCACCACGGAGAAGTGTGTAATATTATTAAGAGCAGCGTATAGAGCTACCGCTATTATTTTATCATATGTATAAAAATAAATTGAGAAATTTCGATCTCTCACACCGTACGTACGGCTCCGTATACAGCGGTTTCAAATTTACGTAAAAGTTGTGTACTAATATAATGGTCTACTAACGAAAGTAGGACTTTCTTTTTAAGAATATCGTTTCTTAATGCAAAACGTACCACTTGATTGTTCACACATCTCATAGGACCTTTTCTTTTGTAAACACTTTGATGATCATTAAACTATACAGATGATCCTGTAAAAATACGAAAACAGATCAACAACGGTCTTAATAGAATTGTTTTTGATAATGGATTCGCATATATGATAAATAATCCGTGTTTTGCTTCCCATATATTGAAGTGTAGAAATTTCGTTATATTGATTCATTTCATTTGCCTCAATGCTTTTTCAATTTTACTTAATATAGTTTAGTCATATACATCATGCTTCCTTTTTTCCAATGCCAACCCAATCAATCGATCCGCCTGATCTGCCATGAACAGCGGGATATTAAGCACATCATCGTCCAGTTTCAGATTGTCCAATGAGAAACGGATGCGAAGCTTGACCTTATCAGGGAACAGTTCCTTGAACTTCTTCATACTCTTGCTGGTTGTGTTGGCTTCGGATTTGACCTCCACGGGGAAGATGTCGTTCTCCCGCTGAATGAGGAAATCTACCTCGTAAGGTGGGTTGTTCTGGCTCCAATAACGGGGCATGACTTCAAACTGAGTAATTAAAGTCTGCAACACAAAGTTTTCGGTTAATGCGCCTTTAAATTCAGTAAATAGGCGGTTTCCTTCACCAAAGGCAGTGGGGGCCAACTGTGCCAGACGGCGAAGCAGTCCCACATCTACCAAATAAATCTTGAAAGCAGACAAGTCATCGTAAGCTGCAATCGGCAAGCCAGGAGCTGAGCTGCGATAAATTTTATGCACCAGACGGGCATCCACCAGCCATTGCAAAGCATCCTCGTACTCACGGGCTCGCGCCCCTTCCTTGACCACCTTATAGATAAACTTCTTGTTCTCCCTTGCCAGTTGAGAAGGAACAGACTTCCAAATCATTGAGATTTTCGGGAACTCGCTGAGATTAGGATGCTTGGCAAAATCACGTTCATAGGCTCCTATGATTCCAGACAATGCTTCCTGCATGGCAGAAACATCCCGTGCCTTCGTCCACATCAATACCGACTCCGGCATACCACCAGTGACATAGTACATCTTCAGCTTCTCATACAGCGGATTAAAGAATGCGTCAGGGATAGGTTCAAGGGTATCCACCAGTTCCAGATACTGCGCCAGATTTTCATCACCGTTGGCAAGTAGAAACTCGGTGAAGGTCATTGGGTCAATCTGCATGAAGTTGACCTTGCCTACTGGAAAAGAGGAAGGCTTAGCCAAGGCGATACCTAACAGAGAACCGGCGCAGGCAATATGGTACTGTGGTGCGTTCTCGCAGAAATATTTCATGGAGTTAATGACTTTTGGGCAGTCCTGTACCTCGTCAAAGATGATGAGGGTCTTTTCTGGCAATATCTTTTGACCACTTGCCAGCATAAGGTTTTGTAGAATCCGGTCCACATCCTTGGTTGTTTCGAAAAATTGCTTATATTCTTCGTTTTCGTCGAAGTTAAAGTAGGCTGTATTTTCATAGCAGCGTCTGCCGAACTCTTTTAGAATCCAAGTCTTTCCCACTTGACGTACGCCCTTCAAGATTAAAGGTTTGCGGTATGGAGAATTCTTCCAATCCAACAACTTTTTTAAGATAAATCGTTCCATAGAATCACTCCTCACATTTTTATTGGTGTTTTATGTTTTATAATCACACTTTTATTATATGCGGAATCTATTAAAAATTACACTGAAATCACAAAATTATTAATATTTAACGCTTATAAATCACACTTTTATGTGAAATGGCGAGAATATTTATATAATAAAGGCAGATTGCAGCTTAAACATTAGTTATATTACATCCTATCATTCCTGTTTCTTAACTTCTAAAAATTTTGTTCCTCAAAGTAAGAAAAGCCAACAGTTAAAATGATACTAATTGTTGACTCTTTTACTTATTTTTTTAACACACTCAGCTGCACTCTCAGCGATTCGATCCTATCTATTTCATCTTTCTTTTGAATACGATTTAGTCTAGATATCTTTGCAGATGTCTTGTAATGATTTCATCCTTCTGTTTGATCAGATTTTTTACCTCTATATGCAGTTCATTTACAGATGTTCCTGTATTCTCATTTGATGACAAATATACATCCAATGGAATGATATTACTTTCAAATCCATTTTTAGATGCAAATGTCTGAATACTGTGATTGTCATCGATGTTGATCATTGTATGGTCTGAAAGCTTTCTCTTCAAAGTCCACCGATTTTAAAAAAGTGTCCAATCAAATTTATTTAGATTCTTTTACATCCTTCACTTCCCTTGTCCATTTACTCCAGCTGGCAAATGGTTTAATAACTAGTCTAATGATCGCATAGAATGGAACTAAGAATGGATATGCATCTAAGAATTTATTATGTTCTCTAAACCAGGAAACACTTGGAAATAATCTTTGAAATATATATTTAGCTTTTGCATGCCTGCTGCCTTCTAACTCTAACTTATGAATACTATTCTGTATTCTTTGTCTAGCAGTACCGTAGGTACCACTAGAGAAGTAATATTCAATATATTCATTTTCTTTTTGTGTTAGAAAAGAAAAGTCTTGTACTGGCTGATCAAATAGCTTATATGCAATTGTTCTAGCTTTTTCTTCATATTCCTGTATGCCTAGTAATGTACATTGTTCATGAATATAGTTTCTATCTAATTGACCTTTACAGTGTTCATTGTACACATATAGATCAATTAATGTACGAATACCTGTACCACTGAATATGAAATGTTTATATGCATGTGCAACGATATATACATATGCATCATTGACATCCATCTGTCTTGCATATGTATTCTCTTTGTCATCCCATATGTATTTATGTTCTAAGTTTGAATAATATTCTAAAAAGCCAGGAATTGTCTTATCAAAAAGAGATACATGCATTTCATAATTGTAGATTGGTTCTTTTTGATACACATCATGATTTCCTTTATTGTATGCTTCAATTTCATAACCAGCATCTAAGAAGATCTCTCTTACTTTTTCTCTATATGTTGCATCAAAAAGAATATCATTATCTGCCATTTGTCTCATACCAAAAACAGGATACATTTCTTTTAAAAGAACACCCTTTAATGGCATATACCAGATACCAACTTCATCTAGTTTAGAAAAGATTTGTTGTCTTTCTCGATCTAACAGCATCACTTTTCGAATTGCTTTATTCTTTTGATCTACTAACGCATTTACTTTGATACCAGCTGATTCTAATGCCATACAGATCATAGAAGCTATTATGTGATGCATTGCTACCTTAGTAATCTCATCTAGATTCATTCCTTCTGTATTAGGCTTTGTTTGATGGATTGCACATGCTGCTAAATATAAAATATCTTGTTCTGTTTTATTCATCTGCTTTTACCTTAAACTGTACTTCTCTTGTACAGATAGAGAGTGCTTCTAATCGATGCGTTACAATAATGACTGTCATATCTTTCATTTGCTTTAAATTACATAATACTTGTTTTTCTGTATTTACATCTAAAGCACTTGTTGCTTCATCTAGCAATTAAATTGGTCGATGAGAATAGATTGCTCTAGCAATTGCTAATCTTTGCATCTGTCCTTCTGAAATGCATGATCCTTGTTCTTTTAATTGTGTGTCTAATCCATTGGGAAGAGATTTTACAAAATCACTGGCACATGCAATTTCTAATGCCTTCCATATTTGTTCTTCATTTACTGCATGAGAAAATGTTACGACATCTCTTACTGTACCAGTCATCAATTGATTTCCTTGTGGTACATAAGAAAAGAGATGACGATATGCTGATGTCAGCGCTTCTTCTTTTCCTTGACACGTGATTGTTTTTGTTCCATGCGTGATTGGATATAGACCTAACAATACTTTTAAAACAGTACTCTTACCACATCCACTTGGACCAATAAACCCAACACATTCACCTTTCTTTAGAGTGAAGCTGAAATCATGTAAGATTTCTTCTCTATTTTGTTCATAGGAGAAATCTACATGTTCTAAAGAAATGGAATCAAAGTCTGTACAGCCATTACTTTCTTCTGCATCTATGTTGCTTCTTTCTATTTCTAATAGTCTTTCACTGCTTGCTAACATGGCATAGTATTTAGGAATATAACTAGTGATATTAGCAAATGGAGACTAGATCTGATTAATGAGCTGTAATAATGCCATAAGTGTTCCATAGCTGACTGTTCCCTGATATATACCAATAACACTATAAATTGCACCCAATACATATGCACCATTCATCATGAAGGAAAAACCAATATTACATACATTGGAGAACTTTGTTTTCTCCATTCTTGCTTTCTGGTGTTCTTCCATTGTTTCTATTGATTGCTTATATGTATCCTGCTCTTTTGTGAAGACTTTGATGATCATCAAGCTATGGAGATGTTCCTGTAAAAACACACGAACATCTCCATCTTTTTCCTGCATGACTTTATGATATTCTCTGAGCTTTTTTCTGAATATCGTTGTGAGTACTACCATGAGTACTCCACCAATGCCAATAACAAATATAAATCTTGGTTCTAATACAATGATCATGCTTAATGCACCAGTCATCTTTGCTGTCATTCCAGCAATGCCTGGAACGATTTCTGTTAGGCCAGTAGATACAACAACAGTATCTGAAGTTAATCGATTCATCCATTCAGCGGAATGTACACTTGTTACAGAACTGTAATCTCTATGCAGTATTTGCTGGAATAGTCTTGCTTTACATGCATTTTCAAATGTGGATTTACTGAGTTCATTGTAATATCTTAGCAATGCACTAAAAAGCATCTGCAGACAAATCAAACCAACAAATAAAAAAATATTCTGGATCAATAATCTTCCATCATGCGTCACTGCACTATCAATTACACTTCTCATGAGCAATGCAAAACAAACACCACTGATTCCTTGCAATATCTGTACAACCATTAAAATCAGGAAATATTGTTTTTTAGTATATAACGCAAAAAACACCATACCTAGTAAGGAATATTCCTTGCTAAGTATGGTTTTAAATCATTCATAAAAATAATATATGTATCTTTATGGAAGATATGGATGTAATCAGTCACGAACTTGTCAATGAATATCAACTTTTTACAAGATATCAGACATTCAACAACGAATGTCCTCCAGAAGCTGCACGTGAACAATTCGAAGCAGTATATGAAGAATTTGTATCATATGATATACCTGCATACAGAGAATTCGTTAATCTTATGGATCACTGAAAAGAAGAAATCATCTATTCCTTTGAACGTCCAAATGGAAGAAAGCAGTCGAACAGTCTGACAGAAAATATTAACTCACAGATCAGAACATATCTGGCTGTCTCAAGAGGATCATCAAATTTTGAAAGATTCAGAAGACGAATTCTGTACTGTCTGAATAAAAGTATTTTTTACTGCTGTACAGAATTTTTAGCATCTTTGAAAGAAGAAAAAAGCCTAGAGGTTCTTACAGAAAGAACAAAGACTAAAACACATAACAGAAATTCTAGCTCATAAATACCTGTGGTACAGTTTCTGTACTAGATGTGCATCATGCTCGACACACACATGTAAAAAGCACCATTTCTAGCAAGGTTGTTAGCCTTACCAGGGATGGTGCTTTCAAAATAATATTATTTACGGTTCTGGAATTGGATTCCACATTCCTTCTGTTTCCGCACGATTTCGAATATAGGTTCTCATATCATCAATTGATTGTTTCAATTCTTCTTGCGTAAAATGTGTATTGTTGTGATTTTCCGGATGATGTATCTGATGTCTGACGTATTCAGTCAAATCAAGGTCCCAATTTTTTTGCGTTCCATTTTTTTCGTATATGTATGTTCTTTTTGCTCTTCCACTTTTATAGTCATTAAGCCACTTATGAAATTCAAGGAAACCATACAACTCATTGTGATATTCTTCTGTAGCTTCACCATAAGCCACATAATTTACTTCATTTAAGGAAGGATATTGCAAAACAGATGGTTCTACTGAAAGGATTCGTTTTCCTTGTTCATCCTCATATATCAATCGCAAGTTGCTATAGTCCAGTTCCTTTACAATTACAGGGCTATGAGTAGTAAGAATTATCTGTGCATTCACATTCCGTGACAAATCCTTTAACGCATTTATTAAAAGGCGCTGATTATTAGAGTGTTGTGAAGTTTCCGGTTCTTCAATTGCGTAAATGATTCCAGCACTGTCTCCTGCTTCGGCTCTCCGTTCTGCCTCTGCTCTAAAAAAGTTCAGAAGAATTAATCTCTTTACTCCACTTCCACGCTTGTTAATTGGAATATCTCCGTCTCCAGTAACCGACACGCTTTTAAACACATCAGCCCATTTTAATTTATCTGCTGTAGGAATTACAGGATTCAGACTACTTGCAACCTCTGGATCCATTTCTCGTAGTTTTTCCAGTGTTCTACCGGAAACTTCTTTAAGCTTTTCTTCGACAACTTCTGCAACTGAATTTAATGTTCGTTGTAATTCTTCATCACACATAATTTGACGTACAGCTTCTTTTAGTGGATCTTGAACTTCGCTATCTCCATCGCTATTTTTACGATCAGCTTGGAATAGTGAATATACTGGCATATAACCTGACAGTTTATCCCAGATTTTTTTTGCATCCTCTTTGCTTACGTCAATTTCTGTATTAGCCAAAGAGAGATTATCCGAATAATTCTCCCAAATGGCTTTTCGCATCACTGCATTAATGCTTTGATTATCACACTCTATTCCTTTGTCAGCAATAATTCTTTTTAATTCAGCATTCTTCTTGAGCAGCAAATCTTTACATTCCAGATTTGTAGGGTGATTTGCCCGAATGAAAACAGAAGCTTTTCCTCCATTTTTATACTTCTTCACCACTTCTAAAAGACCATCGGAATTCAACATGTACTCATCTACGAGTTTCGTTTGAACTGTTGAATCTATGACTATTGATTCCGGTAAATTGGAAAAGCACACCGAGATAACAATTTCGTTATCACCATTTCTTGAATTCAAAACATTAACGTCTGTCTTGTCAATTTTCACCACACCATTACCGTCATTAAAAAATATGTCCAAAGCCTCAAGTATTGTTGATTTTCCAATATCATTTTTCCCAACAAAGGCTGTCAAATTATTTAATTCTATTTCTATTTCGTTCTTGTAGCTTCGAAAGTTTCTAATTTTTATCGAATGGATCTTCATACTTTACCACGCCTTCCTTTTTACAATCTTATTCCAAGTGAATACTTCGTCATCCGAATACAGTTTTCTATTCCTTCTCTTACTTGCTCATCATCTCGAATATTCCGAATTTCGATTGGAGTGCAAACAATTTGATTGCGGTCTACTTTCGTTGGTGTATTTGCTCCATATGAATTTACCGTATAGTTCCATAGATCTTTGCAACCAACAATAGTTACACAAACATACATCGCAGTCGAACGTCCCAATTTTTGATACATTTGCGATGTTCCCTGTATCAATTTCTTTAGTTCCTCCAAGAAGTCAAATATAATCAAATATCGTTCCGTTTTTAGCTGTTGGCTTCTTGAATTTTGTTCTCTTATCTCAAAATCAATTTTTAGTTCAACAGTGCCATTATTAAAAATCTGTAGCTTCTCAAAATCTCGCTGTTCAGAGTAATCAGGAAAATAAACACCATCCACATTTGGAACTGCACGGTCATACATCATGCCATTAAATAGAGCATCAAAATTTAGTTTTCCCTCTCTGTACATATCGTACATCGGAACATGATCACTTCTAAATGTGGCCGGAATCACCTGCACAAGTGCAAATGGTTTCTTCATTTCCGTGATGTGTTCTTCCAGTCGTTCTTTTCTAAAAATCTTGATATCTTCTGACATCATTGCATCGTTTAAGAATCCATTTCGTATCTCCGTATAACTCATTGCCTGCTTTTTGTTTCCATGTCTTATATAGAAATGGAACTGTCCTTCTGGTTCTTCTGTAATATATGGTTTATACAGTCCTCGTTGAATATGGAGCACCACAACATATTTGTCATCTTGTAATGAAATGAACGAAAAATCCACCTCCGGCACAGTTGGGCGAATTGCCTGCAGTTCATTCCGGCGATCCAATTCAAAGCAATCAATATTAGGGATTGAAATACCCATTAATTTACTGGCTGCTCCACAAGATTCTCCGATTCCATAAAAGATGTATCCTCCATCTGCATTTGCGAAGGAACAAACATCATTTCTAAATTCAGCTTGTTTTCTCTTCCTATGGTTCTTATCTGTAAGGGGTGCAAAATTCACCTTATAATCAATAAAATTATTCTCTCGATAGGCATCATTCATAAGAAGAAACTGAAGATCGTCCGCAGTCCATTCTCTAAATTCTTTATTGTTTATTCGCATATGACTTATCCCTCCTATCTAGAGTTTATTCTTCACATCTCAGCCAATCATAAGACCGTTGCCTGCTACTCGCCACAGAGAGGTATGTTAAGATTTTGGCAGCTACCGTATAGTTTTTTCCACGCGGCTTTATTCTGCCTAATACAGACATTGATTCGACGGTATTCGACTTTTTAATCATATTTTGTTCATTTTGCGTTTACAGTTTAGTACCAAGGGTCTGACACCAATGTAGGCAATTTAGAAAGAGCTTTATCAAATGGAAGGTTTCCTATTGTTGATAAAAATTCTGCAAATTCATTTAATATCTTTTTTCTATTTCGTACTTTGTCATCTTAAATTACTCTCAATAATTATTGTTTATTATATCTTTATATCTTTTGCCTCGTAGCCGCTTATCATTAGATAAACGTTGCCTACTGCACACCTCGTAGCTGTGTGCATTTTCTGAGTAGCTACCGTGTGGGATAACCACACGGTTTTTTATCTAATTATACTACTGACTTACATATTTCTCCAGTTAATTCTCATCTTTTTCTTTTGCCGACTTTTCCAAATTTTCCATGTATTTTTTAGCATCTTTCATAAAGCTGATGGCAATCATCACGATTACCGCCCCAATCGGGAATGCCGCCACAATACTCACTGACTGAAGATTATTCATGGAGCTTTCTGCAAACAGCAAAGCAATCGGAAGCAAAATCAGCAGAATACACCACATCAACTGAATGCCTTTATACGGTTGCTCACCATCCTCCAATGTGTGATAGCTATAGCAGGATGCTGTCAAAGCAATCGAATCAAAAGAAGTCGCATAGAAAGCAATCATCGTCAACAGAACAACTACCATGATAAAAGGCGCAGCCGGCATCGTTTTGATGATAGAAACAATCATGCCATACAGATCTCCGTTCTCCAGATACTGTGCAATAAAGTCAGCCTTTCCAGTGACCTGCATTCCCATAGAATAGTTACCAAGTACAATAAAACTTATCAATGTAGAACCAACACCAAATATGTAACCACCAAGAATTGTCTGACGTACTGTTCTACCACGAGAAATGCTGCCAATAAAGAACGGAGCAGCCACACACCAAACCATCCAATAAGCCCAATAGTAAATCGTCCAATTCTGCGGAAAATTCGATGTGCGAAGCGGGTCAGTGAACGTAGACAGATCAATAAAGTTCTGTATCATCCGGCCGAGAGAAGAAAAACCAGTTTCAATAATATACCGTGTTTCTCCACCAAACAGCAGCACAAAAGCAATCAGACCAAAGAACATATAAATACAAATATTTGCCAGCTTGCTGATTCCCTTAAATCCATGCAACAAGGAATATGTATATACAGCACAAGTAATCAGAAGAATAATAATATTGATTACAGTACGGCTAACAGCAACATGGAACAGCTCACTAATAATGGTTGCCATCAGCGGTGTTGCCACGCTAAATGTTGTAGCAGTACCAGCAAGAAGTGCAAATACAGCTAACAGGTCAATAATGCGACCTGCCCAGCCATCGGTATGCTTTCCAAGAATCGGACGGCAAGCCTCTGAATACTTCTGACGGTTTCTTTTTCTTACATGAAGCATAAAGCCAAAGGCAACGGCCAGTACCAGATAAAATCCCCATGGAATAAAGCTCCAATGGAACAGCGGATATACGCCTGCCCAATTCTGAATACTTCCCATCTCTGCCAGATGTGGATCAGTCGCATACAGCACCCATTCCGAAAACGAATAGAACAAAATATCTGCTGCGAGACCACAGGTGAACATCATCGAGCCCCATACAAAGAAGGAATACTTCGGCTTCTCATTCTGCTCACCAAGGACGATGTTACCGTACTTAGAACCGGCAATATACAGAGAAAGGATAAAAATTCCCAATCCAATTACCAAATAATATGTACCAAAGGTATCACCAAAGAAAAAACGGATCTGGCTCAGTACAGCATTCGATTGTTCCGGGGCAAAAAAGAATAGAATACATAATGCAATCACGATTGCCAAAGGCACAAGTGTTATCATCCAGTCTATTTTTCCATGCTCTTTTTTCGTATTCATTTACTTTTCCTCCTCATATTTTTTGTAGCTGGCATCCAGAGCAATTAACTCACTCAGATTATCCACCTCTATAATATCGTCCTTATTCATAGGACGGATACCCAATTGATACTCCTCCGGGTAACAGAACATTGCAACATCATCCCAGTAGATTTGTCGATTCTTCTTTTGTTCAAACTCAATTTCAAGATGGTGTTTCAGTTTTTTCCCATCCTCTGCAGTCCAGCGGGAAATACTGTACAGTTGCCATCCGCCTTTTCCGCCTGTCCGACTACATATCGTAACAATGCCATTTTCAACAGTCTGAAGCCACTCATCCGTTTCATCATCTGTCCAAACACTGTTATAACCAGAGCGGGCAAATTCCGGT
>SAMEA3387494__coassemble_1785_pt1 | contig 96564 bp, 77 predicted proteins | sample SAMEA3387494__metabat2_low_PE_002 | metagenome-assembled genome bin SAMEA3387494 (sample SAMEA3387494) | Felis catus | biome: Faeces | place: United Kingdom | collected 2012
CCTGTTGCCAGGTAAAACTCTAAATTCTTGTTTTTGCTTAACTTAATGACATTGGTTATTGAAGTAACTCACTTCTTTCAAAAGTTAATGTTTTTTCGTGGTACTGGTTTAAATCTGCATAAATTTTGAGCTTCAGAGAAGGATTGTTTTTTTTCTTTTGCGCTTCTTCTTGTTCGCTTAATAAAATCAGACAATTACTTTCAAACAAATCAATATCAGATAGTCTTTTGTAATTGCTTTTCTCTCTAAGAATACTTTTGACTTTTTGACATGCCAGCAATGCTAAAGCAGGTTGATTCATTTCCCGTGAACAACTCGGTCATTGAATGGCCGAGCATCAAAATGCTTGACCACAAGCCGATAATTTGAAAATATACCCAATCTTATAGTCCGAAGGGCTATGAATCAGCATATATCTTCTTATTACATCCCATACATGGACATGCCATGCACAGAAAGCGGTAGTTCATATGTTCTACAGAACAGAAACAACGTTTCCTGTTTCCTGCAGAATCGGTGTTGTTAGTTGTTTCATCTGCCAGTCAAGATGTCTGTTATCCAGAAGCCTGATCAGCCTTGCCTGAATATCTTTGAGGCTTTTTGCATCCTTGCAGAGTTTAAGAAGTTCCCTGTCTGCTGCACGGTTTCTGATGTTTACTGCACCAACGTGGTCGGCATCATCCTCATAGCCACAGCATCCACATTTGAAGAGCTTACTGTTAACTGTGCTGCGGTTTTCTGCATTACGATAGCTGCAGATCGGGCATGTCTGACTTGTAAAATCTGGTGGTACTTCTACATAGTCATATCCATACCAGTTGAGCTCAGACATAAGTTTCTGCTGCAGTCTGCCACGTGCAAATGTAGACAGGTCTCCATTCAGCCTGCGAGACTTTTCAAATTCTCTGATATCAAGCAGTTCAAGCACAGTTAAAGTATCATGTGTGATACATGACATATATGCTTTTACATTCTGTTTGATTTCATGATTCAGCATATTGTAGTAGGTCCGCTTCTTGCGATACGGTGCATCTGCTGTACGTATCATATGTTCCAGTCTGTCCATCTTCTGAATGAGAGAACGTCTCACATCCAAAGGAAGGTTTTTATGGTGACGCACATAATAGCTGATGCTCCTTTTCTTGTTACGCAGGCTGCTCAGCTGTGCAAATGCTGGTTCAACCTCACGATGGTAATAGTCAATAACTTCTTTCATGGATCCAATGGAACGTCCATCAGACAGAAAGAACGAGTCTTTGATTCCTGTATCTACTCCCATACAGACGGCTGTATCAGGCTTCCTGAATGATTTTGCATAAGACCACCCAATACGGACTTTTGTACCTTCCGGTTTGACTGTTACAGTAGCAGCCATCTTGCCTGCTTGAATCTTGTGCAATGAATGCCTGCTTGTATTGATTGGAATTGAAATACGATTTCCTTTTATAAAAGGATTTGTCAATGTAATGACATATGGCATTACTGTATCTGTAGAAGGCTCAATTCTCATTAATCGACTGTCAAAAGGAATCGCTTCGCTCTTTACATGTGGTGTTTTAAACTGAATGGAAACCATTTCATAGAGGTCATGGAATTCAACCATCTGTGCATTGAACTTGTCATCAGACATGTTCTGCAGCTGTGCAATACAGTCCAGATAGAAAGCAGTGTCTTTCCTGTTTCGTACAGCCCTGACAACTTCATTCAGGCAGGCAGTCATTTCATCTTTACCTGCACCATCAAGACACAGGCCAAACAGTACCTTGGACTGGCAGAAAATAGAATCAATGGTCTTGAACATTTCCAGACGTACTGCATCAAGTCTGGTTGACAGCTTTGTAAAAGCAGCATCAAATGCATTCTGACAGAATGCAGAGTTAATGCTTTCAGGACGCAGCTGCTTCTGAAGCCTGCGCACATAAGAATTCTTCCTGTCGTTCTTGATGAGTTGCAAATGGATATCTGGAATACCAGTCAAAACATCAATATTGAAGTTGATCATCTCTACATACTTGTGTTCCATCTGCCAAAGCAAATCAAGTTTGCCTCTGTTTGGATTTCCAAACAGAAACACGCTCTTTACAGGAGAAGATTCAAATGCAGAACTCTTTTTCTTGCGAGTTTTCGGCATAAAATGTGACTCACTTTCTGCATATATTATACCACGGCAAAGTATCAAAATATAGCATATTTATGCAGAAATATGAACTTTTGTTTTGCGATAACTGAGAAGAAAAAAGCAACGCTTTCATCTCGGTCATTGAATGGTCGAGGATTCCCGCTTTTGTTCCTAAAATAGCAATTTCTTGAAATGCATTCATCGCGAAAACAATTGAATTACTAGAGCAATAAGAATATGAAAGAATTAAACATTCATGAGCAACTTTTGCTTTTGAAATATCTCGTTTATAGAATAGAGCTAATAAACTGTAATAAACAGATTTCTCATAATCAGAAAGTGCATAACAATAACGATCAAGTAATAATTTGTACTCTGTTAATGCATTTGTATCGTTTGAAACACGTATATGATAAAAAAGTTTGAGAATTGTGTAAGTCAGGAAAGCATAGGAGCTTTCTTTTTTTTGATGAAAATGCTTCGCTGAGAATGTTTATTTCTTCTGCGCGTTGTTTTTGAAAGAGGAATGTATAGGCAGAAGATAACATTTTTTCTGCATTTTCTCTTAACGAAATGGATTCATCAAAATTACATGAATAGTAACTATTGAGCTGATTGATGATTCCCTCAGGGAAATGTCGATTCCCATGCTCGAGGTCGGACAAAAAGCCTTTGTTAAGATGAAGTGCTTTTGAAGCTTCAATTAAAGATAAATCTTTTGAAAGTCGCTGTTGCTTGAAATATGCTCCGGCAATGGAACGTAATAATTGATCATTATTGGAAGATGAATATGTGATAGAAAATGGCATGTTTATTACTCCTGTTAATAAGTATAAACCGTCAGGAAATGAATGAGATGTAAATTTCAGTGGTTAGTAAACATAAATGAAAAAAATTCTGGATTAACAGTGATAGAATGAATGGAGAATCTTTCTGATGAAAAATGTAAAGAAAGATGAAATCGATATGAAAAATTGATGTGTCAATGCGTATTTGGTAAAAGTGAAAATTGAACTTTAAAGTTGATGAATCTATTATTTTGAATGAAGGTGTTTTTATGAAAAGTGTACTTGCGAAATATCCCAAATTGAAGATTTATTATGTCATGGTTGGAGGATTATCTTTGATTTGCAGTGTGCTGCTTTTATATGCTACAAACGCAATGAGTACTTTAACTGCACATATAACAACAAATGGTCTCATCAATATATCTATTTATATTTATAAAGTTCTACTTCTTTTTCTATGTTTTCATTTTGTGGATCATGTTCTTTTTCGAAAAATGAAAAGTATGGTTCAACAATATTTGCACCAGCAAGTGTATTGTCAGTTAAGTGATGGATTGAATCGGCAAAAATTAAATGATTTTAATGAATCTGGTGATTTATATGCTTTGATACAAAGCGATGCGGAAGATAGTATTTCTTTTTTGTCGGATACTTTTATTGATATTATTTATCAATTGATTCGTTTGGCGATGGTTCTTGTGTATATTTTTGTAATAAATATTCAATTGTCTTGTTTTTACGTTTTATCAACAATTATATCAATTCTTGTTCAAAAGAAATTCTCTGCAAGTGTTTCTAAAGCAAATGAAGATACAAAGCAAAAAGAAATTGCAATGAATACGATCTTGCAGAACATAGTGAAAAATAGACTGGTCATAAAGATGAATGATGCGGATGCATTTGCGAAAGAATTATATGAAGATAAAGTGAATGCATATACAGATGCATATATGAATGTTGAAAGTAAAGCATTGCCATTTCGAATGATTGGAATTTTCTTTGGATTATTTCCAATTTTGAGTTTATGTGTTGCAGGAGTATACATGGTTCCAAAAGGTCTTGTATCTTTGAGCGCTTTTTTATCGATTGAATATATTTGTAATTGTGTTGTATATGATCAGTTACATTTCTCTGATTTCATTACAGAGAGTGCAAAAGCATTTGTCAGTGTAAAGAGAATTGTTGACTTTGGGAAAAACGTAGAGAATGATTGTGAGCATGTAAATCAAACAGGAGATATTGCGCTAGAGCATGTTTCTTACCAATATCCAAATGGCAATAAAAAAGCTTTGGATGACATATCTCTTCATGTTCCATATGGAAGTAAAGTGGCAATTGTTGGCAAAAGTGGCTCTGGGAAATCAACATTACTGAAAATAATTGCTGCATTTATTAAGCAAGATCAAGGTGTATGTGATATTCCTGAAGTGTCGTTTGTTGAACAATTTCCATATTTATTTACTGATAGTGTTAAAAATAACATCACATGCTGGAAAAACTTTAAAGAAGATGAATATCAACACGTTTTACAGATTTGCAAGATAAACGAATTTCTTAATGATGATCAAATGATTCTTGAAAAGAATGCTTCGAATTTGAGTGGCGGACAGAAGCAAAGAATTGCCATAGCTAGAGCGTTGATGAATCATAAAAATGTATCGTTGTTTGATGAATCTTTTTCTGGAATTGATACAAAAAATGCTTTAGAAATACTGAAAAATATAATTGAAGAATATAAGGATCAAACCATGATTTTTTCAATACATCAATTAGAACTGTTAGAGATGATGGATCGGATTGTTGTGATGGAAAATGGATCAATTGTTTTTGATGGAACGTATAGAGAATACGAGGCAAACTATGGAAAAGAGTAATTGGAAGGTGTTTGTTAGAACGCAATCATATTTAAAGCCGTATGTGGTACCTTATGTTTTCTTTGTGTTTGTATCTGGCTTGGGACAGTTCTTAACATTTTCATCTGTTGGTGTGTTTTTGAAAGAAATAGTATTGATGGTTTCTTCAAGTACTTCAGATTTTACGATTCAAAAAGGAATTTTGTATTTGTTTGCAACTTTTTGTTTTACATGTTTCATGGGATTTGGCATTTTTAATATAAAAAAGATAGAACAGAAAATTAGAGTAACTCTAAGAAAAGAAATGTTAAATGGCTATATACACAGCGATGAAAAAGAAGTGGAAAAGATTTCTGATACTGAAGTGATGAATAGAATGTCGATGGATCTGACAAAAATGGTGGATCTTGTTGGATGGATCATGGCAGGCAGCATTTATATGCCTGTAATATCAGGATTTCTTTCTGTGATTTATTTGTGCCATGTTGATTTTTGGATTGCTTTTCTTTGTGTATTTATTAGTGTAATTGAGTATTATCTGCTTAGATTGTTTTCGAAAAAAAGAATGCAGGCAATGCAAGGAATTACACTGTCTAAGAATGAAATTGTCAATTTTTTGAATGAAGAAATTGATGGTGCAAAAGAAGTGAGAACATATGGATTATTGACAGAGTTTCAAGAATTGCTTGAGAAAAAAATAGTGAGATTGAATCAATTTGTTCGTCATTATAATGCAATGAATGCTACGAGATTGTTTGTTTCAATGTTTTATATTGAATGTATTGAAGAAGTTGTGCTGTTGATGGCTGGCGCATATCTTAGTTCAATTGGAGCCATTGTTTTTGCGAATATTATGATTGCGATTCAGTTATCTGATCAAATTAATCAAATGATTGTTGCGACTTCTATTTTGAAAATGTTTGTAGATGAATATGCAGTTTATGAAAAGAGAGTGTTTGAAATTGTTGATCTAAAGCCACAAATTGAAACAAGGAAAATTGATGAAGATTCTGTTCTGAGAATGGAACAAGTTTGCTTTTCTTATGATAAAAAAGAAGTTTTGCATGATATTTCTTTTGCAATTCAAAAAAATCAGAAAATTGGAATTGTTGGAGAAAGTGGCAGTGGAAAATCAACGATTATGAAATTGCTTCTTGGATTGTACAAGCCTGCTTCTGGAACAGTGAGCAAAATGCAAAATCAAAGTATTTCATATATGCCGCAAGATAGTTCCATGTTCTTTACAAGTGTTAAAAATAATATTTCACTATCATTTCAGGGATCTATGCAAAAAATAGAAAAATCCTCTTTAGATGCAGGCGCTAATGCTTTTATCGATAAAAAAGAAGATGGATATGATCATATGATTCAATCTGGAGAAGAAGGTTTTTCTGGTGGTGAATGTCAGCGAATCTCTTTGGCAAGGATGTTTTATCAAGATGCTGATGTTTTTGTCTTAGATGAACCGACATCTTCATTGGATATTAAAACAGAAAAATCTATTCAAAATATCATTGATAAGATTTCTGATAAAACAATCATTGTAGTTACGCATAGATTATCTTTTGTGGAAAACTTTGACAGGATTTTCGTTGTGAATGATGGAAAAATTGTAGAAGAGGGTACACATCAACAACTGTTGGATCAACAAGGTGTGTATGAAAGCATGTATAGAAAACAAAATGGTTCCTGAGGAACCATTTTACTTACAGATATTCAACAATTTCATGAATGTCTTTTCTTTGTGTATGACGAATGGATGGTTCATCATCTGCATATCCAATTGGCATTAACAAGACAGGTTTCATTGTGTCTGGCAGTTGAAATGTCTGTGCTGTTTTTGTGTTAGGAAAACGATTGACCCAGCACGTTTCTAACCCTAGATCTGCTGCTTCTAGCATGACATGTGCTGCGACAATGCTGCAGTCTTCTACACCTGAGTGGACACCTTCTTCATCAGGATTTGTCCATTCTAAAGTTTCATCATATGCAAACATGAGTACACATGGTGCATTGAATGTACATGGTGTGAGAGTAGAAATCTTTTCAAGGGCTTCTTCACTTTGTAGAACATAGATTTTGACTGGCTGATTATTTTTGGCTGTTGGTGCGATTCTTCCGACTTCTAAAACTTGATCAAGTTTTTCTTTTTCAATTGGCTGATCTTTATATTTTCTGGCGGAGTATCTTTTGTTTGCGAGTTGTAAAAATGTCATATATGTTATCTCCTTTGTATTATTATCATACATCTTTGTATCTAGAATCCATCTGTTTGATGAATGTGTATGATTTTCTGTTTGCATTTGCCACAATCGGAACAGCCATTACAGATCAGTCTGGAAGCACATGTAGCGCAGTTTTCTCGAAAATGAGGCTTGTATAAATCTTGTTGAGGAATAGGATTGTTAAATGTATCGTATAGATTCCACTGGATTGTTTTTCCTTGGAATGATAGACGAGACAGGTAAGCCTGCTTTGCCTGGAGTGGTTTACTTGGAATGTAATATGTTTTTTCGTCTTTGATAAATATATTGCCTGTTTCTATAAAATTGAATGTGATGTTGTATCTGGAGCAGGAATCGTGTAGATCTTTGACCCATTCGTAGTGAAGTGGTCGTGCACCGTCATAGTTTTCTCCACCGCAGATGACAAGCTCAATTTGACTGGTATTTAAATACGGTTCAATATCAATGTGGTCAATGAATGGTGCACACATGATACCTTTATGTTTTGCAGGAATAGATAAAAGAATCGGTATTCTTTCATCTGCTCTTCTTTGATTTTCACACGTGACATTAAGAATGACATTATCATAGCCATCTTCCCAGTCTGAAGGTAAATGCTCTTTGATTCTTTCTGCGCGTTTTGTGAGAATATAGAACTTTACATCTTTTCGATACCGAATGATATCCCAAATGTTTTCTCTCCATGCATCTGCTTCTTCTAGAAAGAAATCAGATGTCATACATACTCGAATGAGTTCTCCTGCCTGTACTTTAAAAGAACCATCTCTTTTCTTCTGTAAAGGATAGTTGAAGTTATTTGTCGAGTGATCAGTGTACTATTTACATCTCTAAGAGAGTCTAAATAGTACATATAACAATGATCACAGCCTTCACTGTATTTTCTGCATCCATGCCATGGATTCCATATATCGTGCATGAAGTAAATCTAACATGAAATAGGAAATATGAAAAATGATTTGCTTGTTGATATACTAGAAATATGTCTATGATATCGTTTTTGATTAAACCGGCATCTTCATTGTGTAATTTGAGATGCAAATATTGTTTCTATGCGGATGTGAGTCAGAATAGAGAAATGGCTTCCATGGGAATCATGCAGGAAGAGGTTATGCATGCACTGATTGATAAAGCATTACAGGTACCTGTAGATACCATACAGTTTAGCTTTCAGGGTGGAGAACCAACGTGTGCTGGAATTGCTTTTTTTGAAGCGTTTATTGCGTATGTGAACAAGAAGAACGTTATGAAAAAGAATATTCAGTATTCGATGCAGACCAATGGAACATTGCTGGATGAAAAATGGATTCAGTTATTGAAAGAAAATGAATTCTTAGTTGGTGTATCCATTGATGGTTTTGTGAAGAATCATGACTGGTTCCGTAAAGATGCGCAGGGAAAAGGTACACATAAAAAGATCTTGTATACGTTAAGATTGTTGAAAAATGCTGGAATTGCATACAATATTCTGACAGTTTTAACAAAGCAGCTGTCGAAAAAACCAGAGGAATTATATCGTTTCTATACAGAGCTTGGATATCCATATGTTCAAATCATCCCGTGCTTGCCTTCGTTAAAAGGAAATGAACCATCGGATGCATTTGCTTTAGAACCGAAGGATTTTGCTTTGTTTTATCAAAGATTCTTTGATTTGTGGTATACAGATTTTATGCATGGAAAATATATGTCTGTTCTGTTATTTGATAACTTAATGCAGATGTATTGTGGAAAGCTTCCACAACAGTGTGGAATGATGGGAAGATGTTCTATGCAGATGGTATTGGAAGCGAATGGAGATGTGTATCCTTGTGATTTCTTTGTGCTGGATGAATATCGTTGTGGAAATGTTTGTACAGATGCAATTGAAGATATGATACAAAGTGAAGTGGCAAAGAAATTTCTGCATGAAGAAAAGAAAATGTGTTCTCTATGTAAAACATGCAGGTTTGTACATATGTGTCATGGTAATTGTAAGAGAATGAATGTATGCTATTTTAATGATACGTATTGTGGATACAAGGCATTCTTGGAATATATTGAAGAAAGAATGTTTGTGATTGCAAAAAGAATCAGAATAAGTGGATGAAGTTGACTAGGTTATCTGTCAGCTTCTTTTCTTTTGGATAGACAAGATAGTATGGACGGATTAGTTTATGAGAAGCAATGCTGACTTGTGTAATCGAGTGATTTTCAATTTCTTTGATACACATGTTTTTTGGGAGAATTGTAATTCCTAGACCACTTTCTACTGCGTGGATGATGGCGTGTGTACTTCTGCTTTGCCAAAGGGTATCTACGTGTATATGATTTTTTCCAAAAAATGCATCTAAGTATTGTCTGAGTGCAGAGCCTTGTTCACGATGCAGAAACGGCATGCCATTGAGAGAAGATAATGGAATCTCTTTTTGAGATGTAAATGGATGATCATTTGGTACAAGAAGGACAAGTTCATCCTGATAGAAAGGAATGGCTACAACTTCCTCTGAAGAAATTGTATTTTCAATAAAAGCGATGTCAATTGCATTGTGCAGCAGATCTTGATAAATGTTTTCTCCATTGCTGACACTGACTTCGATGCGAATGGATGGATATTGTTTTGAATAATGTTGAATGTATTTTGGGAGTAATGTGTTTGACATTGTGACGGTAGAACCAATACGAATCTTTTCATTATGTGTAAGCATTGCCTGTTCAAGACTGTTGTAGCTGTTTAACACTCTTAGTGCATGTGTATACAGGATATCTGCAGATGGTGTTGCCAATAACTTGTGGTGATATCTTTCAAATAAGACTGTATGATATTCTTCCTCCAGATCTTTGATACATCTAGATACAGATGGCTGGGAACAGTAGTATTGTTTTGCGGTTTCTGTGATGTTTTTTGTGGTATATACCGATATGAATAGTTCTAGTGAATGTATTGTTGCCATATTTGCTCCATAAATAAAATGATATGAAATCATAAATATAATAGCATTTTATTTATGTGCGTGATAGGTATATACTAACGTCGATTCTATAGGGAGGGGTAAAGATGGAAAAGAAAATTTCGTATGGGAAATTGTTTATAGAAATGTTGAAGATATCCACATTCACATTTGGTGGCGGATTTGTCATTATTGGCATGATGCAGAAGAAATTCTGTGATGAATTGCATTGGGTTTCAGATGAAGAAGTATTGGATATGACAGCAATTGCACAGTCTGCACCAGGTGCTTTGGCAGTGAACAGTGCGATTATCTTTGGCTATCGTATGGGTGGCATTAAAGGTGTGCTGGTTTCTACACTTGCGACGATATTGCCTCCAATTGTGATTATTTCAATTATTTGTAATATTTATGATGCATTTTCAACAAATAAGATCATTCAGATTGCTTTACAGGTCATGAGAGCTGGCGTTGCGGCAGTCATTATGGATGTTGTGCTTGATTTAGGGGGAAAAGTATTTGAAACAAAAGACTGGATCAATATTTGTTTGATGATTGCGGCATTTGTTGCTTCCTGGATCTTTAAAGTAAGTTCAATTACGTTGATTCTATTGTTCTTGTGCTTAGGTGTTGCGAGATATTTTATTGAAAGAAAGAAGGTGCAGGCATGATTTATTTACAGTTATTTTTCGTGTATCTGCAGATTGGTGCATTTGCGTTTGGTGGTGGGTATGCAGCGATGCCTTTGATTCAGTCCCTTGTTGTTGAAGGAAAAGGATGGCTGAGTATGGCTGAATTTGCGGATCTGACAACGATTGCGGAAATGACACCAGGACCAATTGTGGTCAACTCTGCAACGTTCGTAGGGCAGAAGATGGCTGGATTACCGGGGGCAGTTATTTGTACACTTGGCTGTATTTTGCCTTCTTTGATTATTGTTTTGATTCTTGCGTATTTATATACAAAATTCTCAAATCTAGATATTGTGAAGAAAGTATTAGGGCAGATGCGACCTGCAGTTGTGGCAATGATTGCTTCTGCGGGTATGGGAATCTTATTGATGGGATTATTTGGAACATCTGTTCTTGCGGAAATTCAATTTAGTTCTTTACGTTTGATTGAACTTTGTGTGTTTATTGCCTGCTTTATTTTATTGAGATGTAAAAAAGCGGGACCAATTCAAATTATTTTCTTGAGTGCAGTTGCTGGTACAATTCTATATTGTGTATTATAAGAAAAGCACCTCTTTCTGATAAATATATCTGAAAGAGGTGTTTTTGTTATATAAATTAATTATCGATGATTTTCTCGAGATAGCGTAGCTAAAGAACCTAATATCATTTCAATAAAAACAATAAAGATTGCCTGGTTATCTAAGAAGGAATAGTCCATTTCTTTTGAAATGGATGGCAGACAGATGTATTGATCACAATGCTTTTTGAACTTCAGGTTTGGTGTCATTGTGATGCAGATGACTGGAATGCCTGCACTATGTGCTTCTGTTACGATTGGCGCATATTGTTTGTGGTTGTCTCGAATTGTAAAAATGATAATTAAATCATTTTTGTTGAGAATTTCTGGAAAATCGACCATTAAAGCAACGTTGTTCACTGCTTCTCCATCATATCCAATCTTTGCCAAACGGAGGCGTAATTGCATGGCACTTGTATATGTTCTATCAAAACCAAAGATTTTGATTCGATTACTTTTTTCAATCTTTTGTGCCAGCTGTTCTAGTTCTTCTGGCAGAATTGCGGTTTTGAGCTGCTGGATATATTGACAGTATGCATCTGCAATTGCATGAATCTGTGGCTTGTTTTCATCTGCAGTTTCTTGTCCATTGACTGTGACTAAAGACCTAGATAAATCAAATCGGAATTCTGCAAAACCAGAATATCCAATCTTTTGAGAAAATCGAATGAGTGCACTTTTAGAACTGTGTGCACTTTTGGCAATCGTGTTGATGTCTTTTCTAGCAGTTTCTAATGGATTGTTAATAATATAGATAGCAATCTCTTGTTCTGTTTTTGTAAAGTTTTCAAAATTTGACTGAATTCTGTCTAATGGATTCATAAAAATTTTCTCTTCTTTCAGAAATATTATACTGGGAAAAGTTTCAAAAATAAATAAGAACAAAAGTCCAAAAAAGCGTTGAAACTTGGCCCAAAGTGGGTTAGAGTATGTGTGCAAGATACAAGGAGGACAGAAATAATGAATGGTATCTTAGATAAATTGCAAAATGTACTAATACCTTTTTCTCAGAAAGTAAATGAGAACAAAGTGTTAAGGGGAATCAGTAAAGGTTTTGCAAGCATGTTGCCAATCGTCATGGTTGGTGCTATTTTCACTTTACTTGCATCATTAAACATTAGTGTTTATCAAAACTTTATTACAAGTACAGGTTTAAAGGGAGTTCTTTCAATTCCTGCTGCCTTTACTTCAGACATGATCTCAGTATATGCAGTATTCCTCATTGCCCAGGCGGAAGCTGATGTCATTGGTTTGAAAGATGACGATGCTACTGCTTCTGGAATTATTGCATTAATGGTATTCTTGATTTTACTTCCACTCGGTGTAACTGGTGTTGATCCAGAAACAAACGTTACAGTACAGGTGACTGCCGCAATCGCTACTGGCTACTTAGGTTCTAAGGGCTTATTCACAGCTATGATCGTTGGTATTTTGATTCCTAGAATTCATAATTTATTTGTTAAATACAACATTGTTATCAAGATGCCTGAATCTGTTCCACCAATGATTGCGAAATCATTCAACGCAATGATCCCTGCTCTAGGTATTGCTTTACTTGCCTGCTTAATTAAGACTGGCGTAGCAGCTACATCTTATGGCACAGTTACAGACTTGATCTATGGTTTGCTGAAGGCTCCATTATCCGTATTGACAGCTTCTCCAATTACTTATGCATTACTGCTTCTTGTATGTAACTTAATGTGGTTCTTCGGTATCCACGGTGGTATGGTTGCTGGCAGCTTTAGAGATGCTATGTATACAGAAGCAACACTCGAAAACCTTGCTGCGTATACAGCTGGAACACAGGCTCCAAACGTATTGACAACAGGTGCCTGGCTGACAATTGGCAACATCGGTGGTTCTGCATGTGCAATTGGCCTATGCCTATGTATTGCATTATTTGCTAAGTCTTCTAGATTCAAGGCTTTGAACAAGATTTCTTTACCTGCTGGTCTTTGTGGAATTTCTGAACCAATGGTATTCGGTTTCCCAATGGTATTAAATCCAATCTTATTGATCCCAATGTTAATTGCTCCAACAGTAACATTGTTACTTGGCTATGCAGCTATGGCTACAGGACTCGTTCCATACATGATCGGTACATCTATCCCTACTGGTACTCCAATTCTATTCTCTGGCTTTATTGCTTACGGAAGCTGGAAGGGTGTTGCTCTTCAGTTAGTATTGATTGCAGTTTCTACATTAATCTATTATCCTTTCTTTAAGATGTGTGATAATCAGGAATTAAAATTAGAAAAAGAATCTCAGAACTAATTGAAAGGAGTCTTTATGGCAAATCAACCTAATATTCTATATTTTGTAGCGGATCAGATGCGTGCGGATACGCAGCACTACCTTGGAAATCCAGCTTCTATCACGCCGAACCTGGATGCGTTAGTAGAAGAAGGGGTAGGTTTTGAAAATGCCTATTGTCAAAATCCAGTCTGTGTACCAAGTCGCTGTTCGTTCTTGTCTGGATTATATCCTCATACAACAGGACATAGAACAATGCATTTCCTTCAGGAAGAAGATGAACCAAATATCTTGCGCATTATGAAAAATGCGGGATATGAAGTGATCTGGATTGGGAGAAATGATGTTGTTCCAGGTGATAAGACAAAGACAGACTATTGTGATGAATACTACAACGGAATCAATCCTGGCAATACAAGAGATAAAACATATGATGTGATGTCTTCTCTTCAGCATACAAAACATGATGCTGCGGATGATACGCCATTTAATAAAGACGAATATTCTTTCTATATAGGGAAAGTTTCAGAAGAAAAAAGTGGTCCTGCAGATGTGGGGTGTGTCAATGCTTGTCTAGAATATCTAGATCGTAAGAAAAGGGAAGGGAATGACAAACCATTCTTTATCTACTGTACATTGATGTACCCTCATCCACCATACTGTGTGTGTGAACCTTGGTTTTCAATGATTGATAGAAATGCTTTGCCACCACGTAAAAAGTGGAATCCAGAAAAGCCTGAAATGCTTGTAGAAACAGCGAATCGCATGGATCTTCATGATTGGAGTGAAGAAAGATGGAATGAGCTGAGAGCAGTGTATCTGGGTATGACTGCGAAATGGGATGATCAGCTTGGCCAAGTGGTTAATAAGCTGAAGGAATGTGGTTTCTATGAGGATACTAACATCTTCTGTTTCTCGGATCATGGTGATTATACTGGGGATTATGACATTGTTGAAAAACTGCAGAATTGTTTTGAAGATGACTTGACGAATATTCCGTTAGTTATCAAACCATCCAGAAATATTTCATGCAAACCTAGAGTGACAAAGGCACTTGCAGAACTTGTGGATCTGAATGCTACTGTTTCTGAAATGACTGGCGTTCCATTGAATTATGTGCAGTATGGTAAATCTTTAGTACATGTTCTAGAAGGTGATGAAACACACAAGGAAGCAGTATTTGCGGAAGGTGGTCGACCAATGGGAGATCGTCCTGCAATGGAACTTGGGCATGATGATCCAGAGGATATGTACTGGCCTAGACTTTCTGTGCAGCATCAGGAAGATGGCGCACATGGTAGAGCAGTCATGTGCAGGATGGGTGATTTAAAATATACGATGAGACTCTATGAAAAGGATGAGCTGTATGATTTAAGCAAGGATCCTGATGAACAGGTAAATGTAATTGATGATCCTTCTTACTTGTCAGCAATTCTTGAGTTTCAGAAAACGATACTACGCTGGTATCAGGGAACAGTAGACTGGGTACCAGATCGGAAAGATAAGAGGTGAATTAATTATGCCAATTTTTTGGACAGACTTTCACAGTAATATTCATCATGATCAGATGAAAGACTTAGATAAATGGATTGCACAGATTCGCGAAACATTAGATTTCTGGCCAATTGCGTATTATCCATTTGGAATGAGAAAAGATAGTACTGGACTTGGAGTTGAAGATACAATTCCAATGGAAAGTATTAAAGTGGACTGGGAAGTACTGCGTGAAGCAGTAAAAAAGGTGAACGAAGAAGGTTTCCCAATGTTCATGGGTTATGAATGGCAGGGGAATGGTCTTGATGGAGACCATAACGTCTTCTTTAAAACAAATGATGAAGATCCATGCTTTGTTTTAGACTATCATAAGTTGATTGAAAATTATGATGGTATTGAAGCAATTGGTATTCCACATCATACAGCATATCAGCTTAAGAATAGAGGAAAAGACTGGGATAGACAGAATGATACATTCTCTCCATTTGCGGAAATCTATTCTTCTCACGGTTCTAGTGAATGTGATGATAACTGGATCAACATGGATAGACATGTACACATGGGACCTAGAACAGATGCTACTAGTGTTTCTACAGGTTTGAAGAAGGGTAATCATTTTGGTTTGATTGCTTCTGGTGATAATCATAGCTGTCCTGGTGTTTATGGATTTGGATATGCTGCGGTTGTGTCAAAGGATAATTCTAAGGAAGAAATCTGGAAGGCTTTGAGACAAAGACATGTCTATGGTGTATCTAAAGATAGAATTGACGTTGATTTCAAACTTGATGATGCAATGATGGGTGATGTCACAAAGGCTGGCAAGCACACAATGCATTTGCATGTTGAAGGTATGGATACAATTGACAGAATCGAAATCCTGAAGAATGAAAAGCGTATTGCATTGATTGCTGGACCAGATGAAGAAATTCCTGTAGGTAACGAAAAAGTTCGCTATAAGTTCTTTATGGAAGCTGGCTGGGGGCCAGATCTTAGAGTATTCCCTGAATTTACAGAAAGAGTCTGGAAGGGAATGATCAAGACACCTGGAAAGATTTTATCTGTGACTCCTTGCTTCAGTACATTTGGTCAGTCTATTGATAACAAGACTGATAATGAATTGGATTTTACTTTAACAACACATTCTACTACAGCAACAGGTAAGTGGATGGGCCCTAGCAGTGTTACAACAGAAGGTTTCCAGATTGAAATTGAAGATACTTTAGATTCTTTTGTTGATATTGAGATGGAAGGTAAAAAAGTTCATCTGACTGTCAATGAATTAGTGCAGGGTACACATGTTTACTCAATGGATGAAGAAGTTCAGCAATTGTTGAAGGAAAAGTATGGATTTACTGAATATTACAGAAGTGATCCTTTCTGGCATAACGCTTATAAGTTTAGAGTGCATAAAGCTTCTTTAGATAGCTGGTATACACAGGATATTCAGATGGATATGGATCTTGTGGATGGTGATGAGATTCGTTGTAGAATCTTGGAAAAGAATGGTTCATGTGCATGGACAAGTCCAATCTTTATTGAAGAATAATTTATACAAGAGTACATCGATGTGATGTGCTCTTTTTTGAAAAGTCGTTTGAAAAAGTTGAAGTTTACATAGAAAAGTCCCTTGAAAAAGTCGTATGTCATCCAAAAAAGTCCTTTGAAAAATATGAAATTCAAAGTAGAATGTAGCTAGAAGTTGGTACATGTATGTTGAAAAGAAAAATAGAAGAAAAATTGTTGCAATGGAAAAATACGAGCGAAAGAAAACCATTAATTATAAAAGGATGCAGACAATGTGGAAAAACATATTCTGTAATGAAATTTGCGAAAGATAATTATGAACATGTTGTGTATTTGAACTTTTTTGAAAATCCGGATTATAATTCGATTTTTTCTGGATCATTAGATGTGGAAAATATAACGATGATGATTTCTGCGTTGCTTGGTCAAAAGGCTGTATTTGAAGCTGGGAAAACAATATTGATTTTGGATGAAATCCAAGAATGTGCACAAGCACGAACTGCATTGAAATTCTTTAGAATCGATGGACGTTATGATGTCATTGGAACAGATTCTTTGCTTGGTGTGAGAGGCTATGGTGAACAACCTAAGTTGATTCCTGTTGGCTCAGAAACAACGTTACATATGAATCCTTTGGATTTTGAAGAGTTTCTATGGGCAAATGGAATATCTGAAGCAATCATATCAATTTTAAGGAAGTCATTGGAAGATGAAACTGTGATTCCTGAAGCGTTGCATCAAAGATTAAAGGAATTATTGTTGCAATATACAGTTGTTGGTGGAATGCCTGAAGTTGTGAGTGCGTTTGTGGCTAGGAAGCAAATGAATGAAGTACTTCAATTGCAAAGAGATATTGTTAGATCGTATGAAGATGATATGGTGAAATATGCGCAGGGAAGAGATAAATCTAAAATTCAAGAATGTTTTCAATCGATTCCTAGACAATTGGCAAAAGAAAATAAGAAATTTCAGTATTCTTTGATTCAAAAAAAAGCAACTGCGAAATCATTTGTTGGCAGTCTGCAATGGATTGAAGACGCTGGGATTATTACAAGATGTCATAATCTTTCTTTGACAGAACTTCCATTAGATGGAAATGCAATTGAAGAAATATTCAAAGTATATATGTGTGATACTGGTTTGCTTGTAAGTATGCTGGAAGATGGTACACAATTTGATATTCTGCAAGGAAATCTTTATGGGTATAAAGGTGCAATATTTGAAAATCTTGTCGCGGATATATTTTATAAAATGGGAAGAAAACTATACTACTATCGTAAAGATTCCGGACTGGAAATTGACTTTGTAATTCGCTATAAAGGGGAATGTACACTTGTTGAAGTGAAGGCTACAACAGGAAATACAAAGAGCACAAAAACAATATTGAAACATCCTGAGAAATATCATGTGAAACAGGTGATCAAGCTAGGTGATTACAATGCTGGAAGAAGTGAGCAAATATTAACACTTCCAACATATATGGCATTTTTGCTGACGAGTGTGTAAATTTCATCTTTGACAGTTCAAGAAGAAAAAACAGTCTGAAAATGGCTTATTTACGCCAGATTCTGACTGTTTTTGTTTTGTGCCGATATTACGTAATTTATTGTCTCTGTTTTGTAAGTTTGATGATATTTCTGATGCTGCTCTTTGTCATGATCTGATAGTCTGTATTGAATCCAAATATTTCATGAAGCTCATCAGTAAGGTCAGTTCTTGTATAGGAAGGCTGATATCCTGTTCCCGGGATGATATGTAATTCCATTTTTCTTAGTGCCGTTATGATCTTTTCTGCTGTGTATTTTTCTTTCAGCTTTTTTTCAAGTATCCGATAGATCATCAGTGACAGATAACAGATTAGAAAATGTGCATGTATTCTGTCTTCTCTGGAAAGATATACAGGTCCTGCCTGAAATTCTGTTTTCATGATTCTGAAAGATTCTTCGATCTCCCATCTCTGTTCACTTTGGCTTTTATGTATTCTCTGAAATCATCGGCCTCTTCGATCTCGAAGAAGAAGTTTGTGCATTAAAAAGTCTAAATAAAAGAATCTATACTATCAATACTATTTGAGCCAAGCTTCCTAAAATTGCACAAAGACAATAAAGGAAAATGGAGAGTGGGGAGCATTAATCAAAAACACTTAAAAATATTCCAAACATTCTCTTTAAACGTTGTACAAGAGGTTGCGGATTTATTGAAAGTTTAGCCCCTATACCTTAAGTCTACGCTTGACTATATATATATATATATATAATGAAAACGTTCTAAAAAATATGCTTTTGTAACGGAAAAATAAAAGTGTAAAATAGCAAAAAAATAGATTTCAAAAACAAAAAAAGTACAAAAACATATTAGAGAAAACGCATAGTATATGCAAATAGGGAGAAACAGAAATGAAGAAGAACGTAAAGAACAAAATTCTTGCTTTTTCAATGGCATCAGCAATGATTGTTCCAAATGTTGCTGTTGTATTTGCGGAGGCACCAAAAGCTGGATTAGCTACAGTTGCAAAAGAAGCTAGCGAAACAAAAATAATTTTCGTAAGTTATCTCGAAGGCGCTGAATGGAAAGCTAGCGAGCAGGTTAAAGTTCCTGTAGACGCAACATCAATTAACACAAGCCTTCTAAAGAATGTTCCAGCAGGCTATGAAACATGTGAAACAGGCGACTTACCACTTAATGGATCAGACTGCATTAACATTAATATTCGTAAAAAAACTACAAAAAAAATCTTTGTAAGCTATATCGATGAAAAAACTAATATGTCATTTGAAAATGGCATTGAAACAATTGAAGTTCCTGTAGATGCAACAACATTCAGCACAAGTTTACTTAAGAATGTACCAGAAGGATATAAACTTTGTGAAACAGGTGATGTGTATTTTGGCGATAATGACACACTGAATGTAAAAGTTCGTAAGAAGGCTGAAGAAAAGAAAACAATCAATGTAACTTATTATTACGTTGATGAAAAAGGCGAGAATATTTCATGTGGAACAGATTCAATTAAACTTGATGCATCTGCAACAACATTCAACACAAGTGCTCTAAAAAATGTTCCAGAAGGATATGAACTTTGTGAAACAGGAGATCACTATTTTGGCGAAAATGACGCTGCAAATATCGAAGTTCGTAAGAAGGCTGCAGAAAAGAAGATAATCTATGTAAGCTATATTGATGAAGAAACAAAGATGCCATTTGCAAATGGTATTGAACAAGTTGAAGTTGCAGCAGATGCAACAACATTCAACACAAGCGCTCTAAAGAATGTTCCAGAAGGATATGAACTTTGTGAAACAGGTGATCGCTATTTTGGCGAAAACGACACAATAAATATTGAAGTTCGTAAGAAGGCTGCACAGACAAGAACAGTTTATGTACATTATATTGATGCTGAAACAAAGATTCCATTTGAAAACGCTATTGAAAAGATCGAAATTCCAGCTGATGAAATTCATGTTAATACAAAAGATTTAAAGGAAATCCCAGCAGGATATGAACCAGTTGTTACTGGAGATCTTGATTTCTATAATACAGATGATGTAAACGTAGAATTACGTAAAATTGAAAAGGTTACAACATTGCATGTAAACTTCGAAACTGTTGATGGAACAGTAGTTGGTGAAAAGACATTTGAAAAGACTTCTACAGATGAAGAAAATGTAGTATTCGCTCTTGGTGATGATATTGTTCTTCCTGAAGGATATCACTGGGTAGATTATAACGATCAGATCAAGAATGTTACACTTCCAGCTGGAGCAACAGGTGGACATTGTATGTTCGTTGAACAGGATGAAACAAAAGCAGTTTTAACAGTTACATTCGAAACAAAGGATGGAGAAACAGTTGGAACAACTTCTGTTGCTAAGGAATTCGCAGTTGATGAAAACGGTGATAAGGTTACAACATTTGTTCTTGGTAAAGATTTCACACTACCAGAAGGTTATCATTTAGCTGATAGTGTTGATCAAGTAACTGAAATTACAATGCCTGGTACAGTTGGCGGACATACAGTAATTGTAGAAAAGGACGCAGTTGCACCTACACCTACAGAAGATCCAAAGAAGGATGATACTAAGAAAGATGATACTAAGAAGGAAGAAACAAAGAAGCCTTCTAAGACAGCTGATACAGCTGATACATCTGACGTAGCTGCTTATGCAATTCCATTAGTAATGAGCATGGTTGCTATTAGTGCAATTGTTGTTGGTAGAAAAAAATTATCCTAATTAAAACTACTGCATAATTGATTATTTCAATTAAGTGTTGAAAGTAAGTATAAAATTGTCGGAGTTTATCTCCGACAATTTTTTCTAAGAGGGATTTTATGAAAAAGAGAAAAATAAAAAAAGGAAATCTACTATTTTTAGTTGGTTGTATATTATTGTTTATTTCAGTTATTACTTTTGTTGTTATGTTTTTGTTAAATAGTCACAATAGTTCTGAAATGAAAAAGAAGATAGATGCGGCCCATAACTATACTGCATACCAGAATGTTGTAGTAACAGATAATAATTTAGATGGATCATTAAATGATGTACTTGCTGAAGGTATAAAAAAGTGGGTTAATTCATCAATAGGTATGGATGATTCTTACTCTTCTGACAGTAAATCGAAACTTTTAAGAAAATTCTATGATTCTATTGAAAATAGTGATCAAAAAAAGAAATTGACTGATACATTAACTGAATTTTATTCTGCCAAAACTATTACAGCAGAAAATATTGATGTCTCTATAACAGAAGCTAAAGAAGCAACTCTAAACGAAAAATCTGTTGGTCTTGTAAATTGTAAAGCAACAATTAGTGGAACTAGAGATGGAATTGATTTTCAAAATATCTATGATCTATCTTTGTTACTTTCCTACGATACGGATCCAGTTGGCATTTATGTTGTGAAAAGTATTGTCAAGGAATAAGTTTTAATTATATCTTAATACTTAGACATCATTTTCGGCTTGCCAAATTCTGATGGCACTTATGGGAGCAAGCCATAGAACAAACTGAAAAGAGATAAGAATTGAAGCCATTTGAAATGATTCCGTTCTTATCTTTTTCTTTTGTTCGATTCAATACTGTTATCTACTATTTTTTATATAGTTAGCTTTCTATCGGTTACGATTAAACGATTAATTATTAAATGATCTATTGACTGTACTTCGTCTAATTTCTTGCCTGTCAATATTGATACGACATACACATTCTACTCTTCGTATCATGATTTATATTCGTCTTCAAAAAAATGTTAAGAAGATTACTTTTTAACATATATGGCATTTTTACTGACGAGTGTGCGAGTAAAGTTGTTATAATAGAAAGCAGAAAGAGAGAAAATATATTATGGGATTTAGTAAAGATTTTTTATGGGGTGGTGCTACGGCAGCCAACCAGTACGAAGGTGGCGTATTCGAAGGTGGTGCAGGTCTTGCAACTGCAGACGTTATGACAAACGGTTCTCATACAGTTCGTCGCCAGGTAACATGGAAGAAGGAAGATGGAACAACAGGTTCTACACCTTTATGCTTTGGTTCTGAAGAAAGACATTTACCAGAAGGTGCAATTCCTTGTCTGTTAGATGATGACAAGTATTATTATCCTTCTCATATTGCTTCTGATTTTTATCATCATTACAAAGAAGATATCAAGCTATGTGCAGAAGAAGGATTTAAGTGTTTTAGACTTTCTATTAAATGGTCTCGTATTTTCCCTAATGGAGATGATGCAAATGTAAATGAAGAAGGCGTTGCTTTCTATAAGAGTGTCATGGAAGAATGCAAGAAGTATGGTATTGAGCCTCTTGTTACATTGTCTCACTATGAAACTCCATTATCATTGGCACAGAGATTTAATGGATGGGATGATCGTAAACTTGTGGATATGTTTGTGCGTTATGCAGAAACTTGCTTTGATCGTTTTGAAGGCTTGTGTAAGTATTATTTAACATTTAATGAAATTAACTGTATTGAAGCTGCGCCTTATGTAACTGCTGGCTTGATTCATGCGGATGAACAGAATATTGCTAATGCAACGTTCCACCAGTTCTTGGCAAGTGCGAAAACAGTGATTGCGGCACATCAGTCTCATCCGGAAATTCGTGTTGGTATGATGCTTGCTTTTGGCCCTGTATATGGCTATACATGTGATCCATATGACCAGTTATTAGCAAAACAGCAGGAAGATAGAACATTGTTCTATTCTGATGTGCAGATGACAGGTGTATATCCTACCTATAAGCTAAAGGAATATGAAAGAAAGAATATTACAATTCCTTTTGAAGATGGTGATGCTGCATTATTGAAGGCTGGTGTTTGTGATTTCTTGAGTTTCTCATGTTATGGATCACATGTATTAACGACACATGTTGATGAAGATATGGAAAAGGGTGAAGGAAATGGTGCAATGCAAAGAGCAGTTGCCAATCCTTATCTCAAAACAAATGCATGGGGATGGGCTACAGATCCACAGTGCTTAAGAATTGTATTGAATACATTCTATAATAGATATCATTGTGATTTATTCTGTGTTGAAAATGGTATTGGATGGAATGATAAATTTGAAGATAATACAGTACATGATGATTATCGTATTGATTATATGAGAGCCAATATTCAGTCTATGAAGGATGCGGTTGATATTGATGGTATTCCTTTAATGGGTTATCTGTATTGGGGATGCGTTGACATGGTTAGTAATGGTGAAGGTGAAATGGCTAAGAGATATGGTCAGATTTACGTTGATGCCGATAACTATGGACAGGGCACAATGGAAAGAAAGTGCAAGGATTCTTACTACTGGTATCAGAAGTGTATCAAGAGTAATGGAGAAGATTTGAAGTAGTGAAAGAAAGAGATATTGTATGAGTGATTCGCTCATCAATATCTCTTTTTTCTTCTAGATAGTAAGTGTTCCTTCTGCTAGATCTTTTGAAAGAAAAGGCAAAAAATATAGTGGAATTGTTAATAATCTTTGCTCGGAGTTATATCCGTAGTTGTTTTTTGAAATTTTAATAGCATATTCAAATTTATTCTGGTTAGAAAACTTCTCAAGAGAATTCAATGTTCCTCTTCCTTTTTTTACATCTATTGGATATAGTTTGTTATTAGATTCAATGATGAATTCAAATTCAGCAGAGGATTTTCCTTTCCAATAAAATAGGGGATTTCCTTTAGCAATTAGTTCATCGGCTACATAGTTTTCGAAGAATATTCCTGATAATGTGTTTTCTCTATCACTGGAAACAAAAGATTCTGCATTGATGCCACTTTGATAAGAAAACATACCGATGTCTGCAAGGAATAGTCTGAAATTACTTTCACTATCTGGCATTAATGGAGTTGTGATATGTTCTTTTAGTTGGAACGATTGATGAATAATATGAGACATTGTGAGCCATTGTATTGAAGTTGCAAAGTCTCTCGTTTTCTTTTTTTCTTCAATCAGTCCAGGAGAAAAGTTTTTCGATTCTTTATTAAGTTCTTTAAAAATATTTTGGAAAAGCAAGCGAGAACGAAGAATAGATTCTTGGCTGGCTTGATATAACTCCATATCAGATAAATAGTTATCATATAGTGACTTGAGGATATTTCGACACTGTAAAAGTGATGCATTATTTACATATGCATCTACAGCTTCAGGCATTCCACTAATCAGAAGATATTTATAGATTTGTTCCATTGCGAGATTATGAATCTGTGAAGAAAGAGGTTTTTTTTCAGCGTATGCATTCTGTAATGTCATGTATAGAATTTTGTTGCTGTTGAGCAAGAACTCATCGAATGACATAGGATACAGAGTTAATTGATCGATTTTTCCGACAGGAAAAAGAAATTGGCTGTTAGATCCTTTTTTGCGAATTTCTCTTTGCAGTTTGATTCGAACCATTGATCCAGTTGAAATAACAGGAATATCTCTATAATCTTGGCAAAAATATTTTAGAGCAGAAATAATGTTTGGGCATTCTTGTACTTCGTCAAAAATTAAAAGAGTATTTTTGTTGATTTCTTTGTTGAAACGCAAAGAAATATATTCAATTATTTTTTGAGGGTTCGCAGTTTGAAAACAAAATTCACGGATTTCATCTTCGATTTTAAAATCTATATAGATAAATCTGTTTTTATAAAATGTTTTTGCGAAAAGCTCTTTTATCAAATAGGATTTTCCTGTTTGACGTGCACCCCACACAATGAGAGGTTTTCTATTTGCACTCTTATTCCAGCAAATTAAATCATCTAATGCTAATCTCTCCATGTTTGCCTCCGTTCTATGATTGTATTTTACCATGATTTACACCTTTTTATACCTTTTTTGGAGTGTTAATTGCACCTTTTGGTACTTTTTTTGGATGATTATTTGCACCTTTAAGTATGTTTTTTGACCTATAATTTGCACCTTTTAGTACTTTTTTTAGAGAGCAACTTGCACCTTTGCACGAATTATAGATATGAGAAATGGATTATGCTTGAAGAAATATGAACGAAATGACAATATAGTAGTGGAAGTTTATACAAGGAGACAAATTATAATGACACAATTTTTCTGGGGCAATAGTTCTAGCAGCATGCAGACGGAAGGTGGATGGAATGAAGGTGGAAAATCTTTGTCTGTTTATGACATTGTAGAACCTGCAGAACATCGCAGTGATTGGCATTTTGCGAATGATAATTATCATTCTTTTGATGAAGATCTTGATCTGATGAAAGATCTTGGTATGAATATGTATCGTTTTCAGGTTTCATGGAGTAGATGTGTGAAGGATGGTGATGGGGAGTTCAATGAAGAAGGATTGGCTTTCTATGACCGTTTGATTGATGGCTTGTTAAAAAGAAATATTACACCAATGATTTGCATGTATCACTTTGATATGCCTTTGCATCTAGCAGAAGCATACAATGGATTTTTGAGTAAAGATGTAACGGATGCATTTATTCGTTTTGGTAAGAAAATCATTGATCGTTATAGTGATCGTGTAAAGTACTGGATTACATTTAATGAACAGAATTTATATCATAATCCTTATGCATATAAGATTGCGGGTAGTGAGAATTGTGAAAAGAATACAGATACGCTGTATCAGATTTTTCATAATGTAATGTATGCACATTGTGCGATTTGCGATTATCTGCATGAGAATAGTGATGCGAAGATTGGTGGTATGCTTGCATATAGTGAAGTGTATCCTGCGACATGTAAACCTTTGGATATTCTATGCGCGAGAAAGCATGATGAGTTTATGAATCTGACGTTGCTGGATGCTTTTGCACATGGGCATTATTCAGAGGAAATGATGCATTATGTTGAAACGCATCGTATTGATATGAAGGCAACGGAAGAAGAACTAGAGGTGATTCGTCATCATAAAGAAGACTATATTTGCTTTTCTTATTATTGTTCGACAACAGTGAATTCAGACAAGATTCCTGAAGGAACGGTGCCAAATGAATATTTGATGTATGGTGGACAGGATAATCCATATCTTGAAACGACTGAGTGGAACTGGCAGATTGATCCATTAGGCTTTAGAGATGTAATAAATAAGATATATAAAAGAACTGGATTGCCTGTATTCCCAATTGAAAATGGTATTGGTGTTCAGGAAGAATGGGATGGTGAGCATGAAATCCAGGATGATTATCGTATTGCTTATCATAGAGAACATATTAAAGAAATGTTTAATGCAATGCATGAGGATGGTATTCCTGTATTAGGATATCTTGGTTGGGGATTGATTGATATTCTTTCTTCTCAAGGAGATATGAGAAAGAGATATGGTGTTGTGTATGTGAATCGTACGAATCATGATCTAAGAGATATGAAGCGTGTTCCAAAGAAGAGTTATCATTGGTTGAAGAGAGTTATCGAGAGTGATGGAGAAGAAATGTAAATACTATTGATAATGTTGTAGGAAGAAATGATATGCATAATGAGGATGAATATAGACAATTAGAGGCTGAAAATAAAAGGCTTAAGCAATTGTTGAAAGAAAATGGAATATTTTATCTTGAAGATGGAGAAGAGTTGTCTTCAAATGAAAAGCTAGAAGTATTTAAAAGTTATTTCCGAGGAAATGACAATGTTTTTGCGTACCGTTTCTGGAATAAAAATCAGAATAAATATGGCTGGGCACCATCCTGTAAAAATAATTTAAAAGAATGTTGTCCACATAAACATCGAATGAAGCAGAAATGTATAGAGTGTCAATATTTTGAAAGAGAATCATTAACTACGGAGGTATTGTCAAAACATTTAAAAGATGCTGAATTTTTAGGAATTGGGTTATATCCTTTGCAAAATAACAGTACTTGTTATTTTATGGCGATTGACTTTGATGAGGATGATTGGTTTGAAGCAATGTTATGTGTCTATAGGGTTGCTAGAGAACTTGAATTAGAATGCGTCATGGAAAAGAGTGCAAGCGGGCAAGGCGGTCATCTTTGGTTTTTCTTTTCTACTGCGATACATGCATATAAGGCAAGAAAATTGGCAAATAGATTGTTGGAAAAAGCAATGAATCGTAATAAAAATATTTCGTTTAAAAGTTTTGATCGTATTTTTCCAAATCAAGACTATGTAAGTGAAAAGGGATTGGGAAATTTGATTGCGGCTCCATTTTGGAAGCATGCATTGCTTAGCAAACAGAGATCGACATGTTTTATTGATACGGATGGGAAATTTATAAAGCATCCAATGGAATATTTAGCACAAATCAGAAAAATTACGCAAGAAGAGATTGAAGTATTAACACAATATGAAGAAGACTACTTCTTTGAAAATGATCAATTATCATTGTCTCTGGATACGGATTTTAAATATTCTGGGAAAATTGAATGTATTGAGGAATCGATGTTAAGAATATCAAAGCATGGATTAAATGCGGCAACATTGAATCTGCTAAAACGTTCAGCGTCCATAATCAATCCTGATTATAAAAATAAAGTACAGATGAAATTGCCGATTTATAATACTCCAAGGATTAAATGCTGGTATGAAGAAACAGATCAATATTTATATATTCCTAGAGGAAGATTTGAGTTTTTGAAAGAAAGAATGCCAGGAACGCAATGGATATATGAAAATCATTGTATACAAGGAAAAGAAATTGAAGTTGCGTTTAAAGGAAACATTCGTGAGGATCAATCATTAGCAATTTCTAAATTGATGAAATATGATTCGGGAATTTTAAAGGCAGAACCTGGCTGGGGGAAAACGATTGCGACTATTTATTTGATTGCACAATTAAAAGTGAGTACTTTGATTATTGTGAATCGTGTGGTTTTGCAGAAACAATGGATAAGCCAAATAAAAGAATTTCTCCAATATGAAGGATGTGATAAGAAAAAGAATACTTATATTGGAAGGATTGATGGAAATAATAAACAAATATTTGGCAATATTGATGTTGCGGTAGATAAGTCATTAGCATCCATGGAAAATATTGATGAAATTCTTTCAAACTATGGAATGGTTATTGTTGATGAATGTCATAACATTGGAAGTACAACGTATGACATGATTTTAAAACGTGTAAAGGCAAAAAGAATATATGGTTTATCTGCTACCCCTGATAAACAAAAAGGCCTTTTTCCTGTCGTGCAAATGTATTGTGGACCAGTCAGAGTGAGCGAAAATAAACAGTCTGTTAGTGCGATACATAAGATATTAATTCCACGATATACAAATACAAGAATTCTTGAGAAAGATTATAATCCTACGGAGTTATTGCGTTATCTTTGCGAGAATCAGGCAAGAAATTACATGATTTTTCAAGATGTTTTGAAAGAGTATAGAGAAAATGGTCAATGTATTGTTTTGTCAGAAAGAATTGAACATTTAGAAACATTGAAACGAATGTTGGAGCAATCCATTGAGAATGTATTTATTATCCATGGTAAGACAAAGATTAAGGATAGAAATGAAACTTTACAGAAATTAAAGGACTTATCTGAAAAACCATTTGTTTTATTGGCAATCAGCAAAGGAATTGGAGAAGGATTTGATCTTCCGGCATTGCGTACTTTGTTTATCACTGCACCTTTTTCTGCAGATTATCGAGTCATTCAATATACAGGTCGAATTGAAAGAAAATTTGAAAATAAAGATACAATTAAAGTGTATGACTATGTGGATCCTGAAATACGAATGGCTAAAAGTATGTATGAAAAGCGATTAAAGACATACTTGAGTAGAGGGTACTTTATTCAAGAAGAAACAAGTGATAATGATGTTGAAAAAATGTTGTTTGATTATGAATCGTTTAGAAAACAAGTTGTTGATGATATGAAAACAGCCAAAAAAGAAATTACGTTCTTTTCTGCAGCAAATGATTTTGAATCGTTTTATCAGTTCTATGATTTATTGTCAAAACTTCATTGGAATGGTATTCGAATACATTTTGTTGTAAATGATAAGACAAATTCTCAAATTGTTAAATACATGACCGGATTGGGTGGAAATGTGATTTACAGCGAACATACGATGCATTTGATTGTCATTGACAAGGAAATCGTTTGGAATTGTCCAAGTGATCTATTTGAAAGTGGTAATTTTGTAGATGGATATTTGAGATACGAGAGTATTCAATTGGCAAGTGAAGCATTAAGTAGTGTGAATGATAAAGATGAAATTAACGAAGGGCTGTTTGCACTTTAGTAAATTTACTGCGTCATAGAAAAATAATTTTGATATACTAAAAAGTGCGTTATTTAACGTACTTTTTTGTGTATATAAATTATTTAGGGGAAATGAAATGAAAACAAAAAGATGTATTGAGGGATTATTGTCGTTTTTGATTCTTACTTCAAGTGTAATTAATGTAAAAGCGGAAAGTAATGTGAATTCATGGTCTTTCACAAATGGTGCATGGTATCATTTCGATGAGCAAGGTAATGCGCAGACAGGTCTACAGGAAATTGATAGAAATCTGTACTATCTAGATGGCAATGGTGTCATGAAAACAGGATGGCAGTATATTGGTAATGAATGGTATTACTTCCATGCCAATGGAATGGCTGCACGTAATGGCTGGGTAGGAAACTACTATCTAGGCAGTGATGGAAAGATGTTAAGAAATCAATGGGTAGGTGGCTACTACGTTGATGGAAATGGTGCATGGGTTCCAAGTGCTAGTGAATGGTGCTGGATCAAGGAAAATAATATCTGGAAATATCATAGTACAAGAACAGGCCAGAATTTAAGCAATGCATGGTCTTATATCAATGGTGCTTGGTATCACTTTGATGCACAAGGTAATATGCAGACTGGTTTACAGGAAATTGATGGGAACCTGTACTATCTAGATGGCAATGGTGCGATGAGAACAGGTTGGCAGTATGCAGGTGAATGGTATTATTTCCATGCCAATGGAATGGCAGCACGCAATGGCTGGGTAGGAAACTACTATCTAGGCAGTGATGGCAAAATGTTGAGAAATCAATGGGTAGGTGGCTACTACGTTGATGGTAATGGTGCATGGGTACCTGGTGTTAGTGAATGGCGTTGGATCAAAGAAAAAAATATCTGGAAATATCATAGTACAAGAACAGGCCAGAATTTAAGCAATGCATGGTCTTATATCAATGGTGCTTGGTATCACTTTGATGCACAAGGTAACATGCAAACTGGTTTACAGGAAGTTGATGGAAATCTGTATTATCTAGGTGGCAATGGTGCAATGAAAACTGGCTGGCAGTATGCAGGAGAATGGTATTACTTCCATGCCAATGGAATGGCAGCACGCAATGGCTGGATGGGTAACTACTATCTAGGAAGTGATGGCAAGATGCTGAGAAATCAATGGGTAGGAGACTATTATGTTGATGGTAATGGTGCATGGGTTCCTAACGCTTCTTCTTGGCAATGGATCAAAGAAAATAACAAATGGAAATATGTTAATACTAGAACAGGTAGTTTTGTAAAAAGTAAATGGATGAAGACGGGTTCTTTCTGGCATTACTTTGATAAAGATGGTTATAGTGTAACTGGCTGGCAGAAAATTGATGGTGATGATTATTGTTTTGATAATAACGGTGCAATGTTTGCAAATGAATGGGTAGGAGATTATTACCTGAATGCAAATGGAAAAATGGCTAGAAACCAATGGATTGGTGATTATCATGTTGGCGCAGATGGCAAATGGGATAATGTAACACCTGTTTATTATTCACAGCGTGATCCACAGTGGTCTTCAGTAACATATAATGGATATAGCTTATACAGTACCGGATGCGTACCTACATCTGTAGCAATGGCAGTGAATGGCTTTTTGCATAATGGTGTCAATCCTAAAATTATGGCTGACTATTTAGTGACAACTGGAGAATTTGCTGGAAGAAAGCATGGTGGATCTGGATTAGCAATTAAATATGGTGCTGAACATTGGGGATTGGCTACAACTGGAATTGATAGTCTGGCAACACTTGTAAGTCGCTTGGATGCTGGTGATATCGTAGTATTCCAGGTTGGTGCAGGAACATTTACTAGTCGAGGCAGCACACATGCAATTGTTTTATTTAGAAATTCTGGTGGAAGTACACAAGTATATGATCCATGGAATGCACATAATGGATGGTATGGAATTGAAATGATCTGGAATCAAAGAAGTACAAATAGTTATGATTTAACAGGTGGTTATGTAGGATACGGTATTCATAGATAAATTATGGACGGAGAAATCTTATGAAATTAAAGAAGAAATTTCTTGTTGGCGGAAGTATTGTACTTGTCGCAGCAATAACTACTGCGGTTGTTTTAGTGAACAATCATTACAAAAATAGTGTTTCTCATATTACTTTTACTGAGGATAGCTTGAATAAAGATCATCAGTTGGAAATTGAATATTCGAATGGTGAAATATCACCAATGGAATATGTTGTTACAAATGACAAAGTGGCTGTTTCTAGTTCTCCTGAAAAGATTTCTTTAAATGCAGTGGGAGAAACAACAGTAACATATACATTGCAGCAGGGATCGAAATCTAATCAGATTCAATGCGAATTTGTAGTGAAGGATACAAAAGCACCTGTGATTACATTCTTCAATGATACTGTTGATACAGATAATATGGATGCTTTTGATGCACAGTCAAATATTCAATCTGTAGAAGATCCTGTGGATGGAAGCTTGATGTATTTAGAATCTGAACCTGAAAAGATAGATGATGTGTTAGGAAAGAGAATGTATGAAACTGGCTGGTATACAATTGTAAAGAATGAGAATTCTGTGTCTGTGCATGCATGTGATATTCATGGGAATGTATCTGAAGCGTCTTATACTGTGAATATTAGTGCTGTACCTACGGAACAGCCAACAGATACATTGTTATATAGCTATAGGCCTGTTGATTTAGCTGGAATTGATGACCCATCTAATTGGAATCAGATTGATCGAAGTGACTGGTATTATGCAGAATGTTCTTACTTGAGTGGGCAATATGCTACAGCGCAAGAGGCACTGCAAGATGTCATTGATCATGAAAGTGCAAATGGTAATACAGCGAATGTTGAAAACGAAGCACGTATATTCTGCGTGACAGATGCAGAAGGAAATGTGTTATATTATCAGGCTGGATTTGAGGAATAGTGTATGAATGCATTAAAAACAACTTTGTGCTTTGGAGCGACGGTTTCAGTTTTATCTACAAGTACATTAACTGCATATGCCAAGGAAATCACAAAAGAACTCAATCATACAAATCAGAATACAGTTCATACAGTTTTAAATCAAAACAATTTATACAGATTAACAAATAATCAATATGCAACATATTCTGTAAAATCATTTGATCTTATAAAAGCAAAAAATATTGTGGATGCAACTTCTAATGAAAAATCATGGAAATTCATCAATGGAAGCTGGTATTATTCTGATGAAAATGGAAATCAGACAATTGGTTTAAATATCATTGATGGACAGATTTATGATTTTAATGCATCTGGTGCAATGTTGACTGGCTGGCAGTATGTAGATGAGTGGTATTATTTCCAAGGAAACGGTTGGGCAGTACGCAATGTATGGATTGGAAACTATTATCTTGGCAATGATGGCAAGATGCTTAGAAATCAATGGATTGGCGGCTACTACGTTGATGGTAATGGTGCGTGGGTACCTGGTGCAAGAGAATGGAACTGGGTAAAGCAGGGAAATATCTGGAAATATCAGAGTTCTGTAACTGGGCAGTATCTCACAAATCAATGGAGTCTGATTGGTGGCAAGTGGTATCACTTTGACGCAGATGGCAACATGCAGACTGGCTTGCATGAAATTGATGGAAATAAGTATTTCATGAATGTTAGTGGTGCAATGGTAACTGGCTGGCAATATGTAGATGAGTGGTATTATTTCCAAGGAAATGGATCAGCAGTTTGCAATGCGTGGATTGGAAATTATTATTTAGGAAATGATGGAAAAATGCTGAGGAACCAATGGATTGGCGGCTACTATGTAGACGGCAATGGTGCATGGGTACCTGGTGCAAGAGAATGGAACTGGGTAAAGCAGGGAAATATCTGGAAATATCAGAGTTCTGTAACTGGGCAGTATCTCACAAATCAATGGAGTCTGATTGGTGGCAAGTGGTATCACTTTGACGCAGATGGCAACATGCAGACTAGATTCTTTGATGTGGATGGCGCAACATATTATTGTGATAATTCTGGTGCGATGGTATCGAATGGATGGATGGGCTCCAATTATTTCTATCCAGATGGCAGACTGGCACGTGATACGTGGATCAATGGATATTATGTAAATGCAGATGGCATTTGGGTTCCGAATGCAACGGAGTGGCAATGGCGTCAAGATGGTAATCGCTGGATGTATAAAAATACTAAGAATAATGCATATGCGAAAAACTGCTGGATGGATGTAAGTGGCTCCTGGTATTATTTTGATCAAGATGGATATATGGTCACTAATACTAGAGTAGGAAACTATTTCTGTGGAAGTGATGGAAGAATGGCTACATCAAATGTGATTTATGGTGGGTATTATTATCACATTAATAGCAATGGGGCCATTGTCAGCTGTTCGAGAAGCTTATATGGTGTTGATGTCAGTCAATGGAATGGGGATGTGAATTTATCACAATATCAGAATGGGTTTGTGATTATTCGTGCTGGATATGGTTGGTCTACAGATCAGGAAGATACATATTTTAGAAAGAATATAGCAAAGTGTAATGCCTATGGAATTCCGTATGGTGTGTATTGGTATTCTTATGCTACGGATGTAAATCTTGCAAAACAGGAAGCAAATACTTTTATACAGATTTTAAGAAATTCTGGTGCAAATCCTACGCTTGGCGTATGGATGGATGTGGAAAGTGATCCATATAAAGAAGCAAGAATGACATGGAATCATGCTTCCCTGGATCCAATTGTTAAGACATTTTGTGATACGATTCAATCGAGTGGATATAGAGCTGGTGTATATGCAAACTACAACGATTTTGAAAACAATATTTCCACTGGTTATCTAAAATGGGTTGCACATTGGGGAGAAACCAATGATGGAACTTTGCAGAAAGATTTATCGAATTATGGTGCAGCAATCCATCAGTATACAAGTCGAGGAATCGATAAAAATATTATCTATGATATGGGGTATTTTGATTGATTAACTATTGTACAAAAAGATTGTTTATGCTATTCTATTAACGCACTTTCTTTATGCACGTATAGAGGCATAAGGCAGAAGGGAGAATGAACTATGAAACAAGGAATTCATCCAAATTATTACAAGACTAAGGTTGTATGTACATCATGTGGTGCAGAATTTGAAACAGGTTCTGTATTAAAGGAAATTAAGGTAGATACATGTTCTAACTGCCATCCTTTCTACACAGGTAGACAGAGATTCGCTGCAGCTGCAGGTCAGGTAGAAAAGTTCAATAAGAAATACGGACTTAAGTAAGAATAATGACTTGGGATTTTATCTCAAGTCTTTTCTTTTGATTCATCAATTCTTAAGAAGAGTATTTAGAAGATATTGTGTTTGCCATGTTATAATTGCATGGAAATTGAGTTTTTTTACAAGCTAATGGAGGGTACAATTATGCCTGCAAAGAATTACAAATCATTAGAAGAGATTAAACAATATCTTTTGGAACAATCAAAAAAAGAAAATGAAATCAATGAAAAGGATGTCATTGATATAGCTACAAAAAATCATTTGAGTGAAGATGAGGAAGAAGATCTATTCAACTGGATTCAGGAGAATGATGAAATCTTAATGTCAGGTGAAGATGAAGAAGATGAGTTAGATGATGAGGATGAGGACGAAGATGAAGACGAGGAAGAAGATGATTCTGAAGATACTTCATCTCAAGTAGATCGTAAGAAATCATTTGATTCAATGAAAGCGTATCTTCAGGAAATTGGAGCTGTTGATCGTTTGACACCGGAAGAAGAAATTGAAATTGGAAGAAGAGCAGCACAGGGGGATCCTGAAGCTAAGGAAATCATGATCAATGCGAATCTTAGATTAGTTGTTGCGATGGCTAGAAAGTTCTTGAATCGTGGATTGTCTTATCAGGATTTGATTCAGGAAGGAAATATCGGATTGATGAGAGCTGTAGAGAAGTTTGATCCAGATAAAGGATTCCGTTTTTCTACATATGCTACATGGTGGATTCGTCAGTCTTTAACGCGTGCTATTGCTGACCAGTCTAGAGATATTCGTATTCCAGTGCACACAACAGAACAAATCTATAAAATCAAAAAGATTCAACGTGAATTATTCCAGGAGTTCAATCGTGAACCAACACCAGAAGAAATCGCTGAAAAAATTCCTGGCATGGATGCAGCAAAAGTAATAGATTTATTGTCTGTATCACAGGATACAATTTCTTTAGAATCTCCTACAGGGGATGAAGAAGATAGTACTTTAGGTGATTTTATCAAGGATGATTCTATTAAAGGTCCGGAAGATGTATTTAAGAGTGAAGCTTTGAAAGATCAGATTGATAAAGTGTTGAAAGAATTACCTGAAAGAGAAGAAGCAATTGTTCGCATGCGTTTTGGATTAGATGGTACAGGAACAGTGAAAACTTTAGATGAAGTTGGTAAAATATATGGGATTACTAAGGAAAGAGTCCGTCAGATTGAGAATAAAGCGATGAGAAGATTGAAAATGATCATCAAGACAAAAGAAGAATATACGGACTTAGATGAGGAGTGAGGAATGGACGCAGTAAGGGAAAAGCTAATTGAATTAGAGAAGCAATATAATGAAATCAGTGATCAGCTGATTAGTGATGAAGTCATTTCGAATCCTAGAAAGATTACAAAGCTTTCTAAGGAACAGGCACAGTTGAGTGGCTCTGTAGAAGCCTGGCATGAGTTACAGGAATTGGATTCTAGAATCATGCAGGCAGAAGAAATGCTTACAGAAGAAGATCCTGAAATGAAGGAAATGGCACAGCTTGAATTGGATGAATGTGTTCCTGAAAGAGAAGCACTTTTAGAGAAGATTCAGAAGATGCTGATTCCTAGAGATCCTGAAGATGGCAATGATGTCATTATGGAAATCAGGGGTGGTGCTGGAGGAGATGAAGGCAACATCTTTGCGGGTGACTTGTATCGTATGTATACAAGATATGCGGAAAGCCAGGGCTGGAAAGTACAGGTTATGGAAGCTTCTGTTTCTGAAGCTGGCGGATTTTCTCAGATTGTATTCTCTATCAAGGGTACAGATGTGTATAAGGCATTGAAATGGGAATCTGGTGTACATAGAGTACAGAGAGTTCCTAAGACAGAAACACAGGGTAGAATTCATACTTCTACTGCGACGGTTTTGTGTCAGCCTGAAATTGAAGAAGAAGATTTTGAATTGGATATGAATGATCTGACATTTGAAACGCATAGAGCGAGTGGTGCCGGAGGTCAGCATATTAATAAGACAGATAGTGCTGTTAGAATTGTGCATATTCCTACAGGTATTACTGTTAACTGTCAGGAAGGCAGATCTCAGATTGAAAATAGAGAAACTGCAATTCGTATCATTCGTGCTAGAGTATATGAAGAAATGCAGAAGGAGAAAGAAGAAGCTGCTGGCAAGGAAAGAAGAGCGAAGATCGGTACAGGTGATAGAAGTGAAAAGATCAGAACATACAACTATCCTCAGAACCGTGTAACGGATCATAGAATTCATTTTTCTGTAAACCATTTGGATCAGATCATGGAAGGCAAGCTGCAGGAAGTGATTGATGCTTTACAGGCAGAAGAAGAAAGAAGAAAGTTAGAGGTTTCTGAATGACAACTTTCTCTAGTATTGTTAGAAAATATGAGAAGCTTTGTGACAACAAGGATATTCCTTGTGAAACTGTGATGGCGTATTTAACAGAATTGTCGCAGAGAGAAAGATATGATTTATATCTGCATTATGAAGATGAAATGCCAGAAGCCTTGGAAAAGGAATTTGAAGCTGGTATGGATAGAATCTTGCATTATGAACCAATGGAACATGTTCTTGGATATTCCTGGTTTTATGGATATAAGATGATTGTGAATGAAGATGTATTGATTCCTCGTCCTGAAACGGAAGAATTGTGTGCAAATATTCTTGCGAGAATGGATGAGTGGTTTGTGGATAATCAATCCATTGCATGTGCGGATGTTGGTACTGGAAGTGGTGCGATTGCGATTGTATTGGCTAAGGAAGAACCTAAAGTACATATGATGGCTACGGATATCAGTGAAGAAGCTGTTGTGACTGCTAGAAAGAATGCAGAGAACAATGAAGCTGATATTGAATTTGTGACTGGTGATATGTTGCAGCCTTTGATTGAAAAAGGTATCAAGCTGGATGTATTGGTATCTAATCCTCCATACATTCCTCAAGAAGAAGTAATGGAAAAGAGTGTTGTTGATTTTGAACCTCATGTTGCTTTATTTGGTGGGGAAGATGGATTGAAGTTCTATCGTGAAATCTTTAAGAACTGTAAGAAAGTTTTGAAAGAAAAAGCATTCATGGCTTTTGAAATGGGCTGGGATCAAAGAGAAAGAATGTCTAAGCTTGTTGAGGAAATGCTTCCTGGATGTGAGTATGAAATACTGAAAGACATGAATGGCAAAGATAGAATGTTGTTTGTGTATTTTAGATAAATATGGAATGAAGCTCTAGTTGTCTGCGCAGCTAGAGTTTTTTATTTGGAAGCGTTACAATACTAGTAAAGATATATCAGTTGTTGAACGGAAAAAGGATCATTATGAAAATAGAAATGAATGTATTTGAGAAGCGTAATTCTCAAAAGAAGAATGGAAGAATAATGAAGGTTGTTTTGGCTTCGTTTCTGACATTACTTGCGGTGAGTACAGTTGCATGTACAAAAGAAGATGCGAAAAAAGAGGGACAGAGTATCAAAGAGGTAGCGACGGTTCCTAAAAAAGAAGAAAAAAAGGAAGAAGAGAAAGCGTTGATTGAAGAAAACCCTTCTATTCTTTCTATTACTTATTTAAATGTTGGACAAGGAAATAGTGTATTTATAGAATGTGACGATCATTATATGTTGATTGATGGAGGAACATCTGATCAATCGAGTAAAATTTATTCTTTCTTAGAGAAGAAAGATATTGAAAAGCTGGATTTTGTTGTGGCAACAAATACAAACGAAGAGAATGTTGGTGGTTTAGCAGTGGCTTTAAAAGAATATGATTGTGATACTGTTCTGGCTCCAACAAATGAAGTTGCTAATGATGCGTATGCTAACTTGGTGAAATACGCAGAAAAAAGTGTAACTGTTCCTAAAGTAAATGATACGTATACATTGGGTGATGCAAAGATATCTGTTTTAGCCTGTGTATCTAAAATTGATGCAACACAACCACTCATTTTACAGATACAGCATTTTGATACAAAGTATTTGTTTGCAAGTGATGTGAAAACAGAAGAGGAAAGTGCTCTATGTAAACAATATGGAGATGCATTGAAGAGTGATGTTTTATTTATAGGGAATCATGGTTCTAGTGTTTCTTCTTCTGATGCATTTCTAGATATAGTCGAACCAAAGATTGCGATAATTTCTGTAGATGGCAATGATGGCAGTGGTTTACCTGGAAGTAAAGTTTTAGATGCGCTGCATCAAAGAAATATTGATCTTTATAGAACAGATTGTAATGGAGATATTAAATTGGTATCTGATGGAAAATCCATTAATATATCAACAGCAAAGAAAGCCAATCTCGATCAATTACTGATGCCTGGTTTTGTTCCAACGCCAGAGCCAACACCAACACCGACTCCAGAACCAACGCCAGAGCCAGTAGTGGAAGAGCAACAACCAATTGAACAACATTATATTATTAATACAAATACTGGAAAGTTTCATTATCCTACTTGTCGTAGCATTAATAGGATGAAAGAAAAGAATAAGCTGGAATTCACGGGAACAAGAGATGACGTGCTTGCTAGAGGATATTCTCCATGTATGATTTGTAATCCTTGATATTAATAGTGATTTTTATAGATTCTTGAAAAAAAACAAAAATGAATATAGAATTTCTGATGGAAAATGGAGGAAAAAAATGAATAATTTTACTTTTGATGGATTGAATAATATTCAAAAAAATGGAATAACAATATTTAAAGATGAGCAAGGTATTAATATTTCAAATTGTTCAGGAGATGCCGTAGCTTTACCTATCAAAGGGTTTCATGTTAATGTACATAGTAAAAAAATAAGGTACGGTTTTAAAACAAAATATATAGAATGTGGAGATTGTTCACTGAGAATTCTTGATAGAACGAATTGCGTCTTGTCTGAAACGAAATCAAACGAAATAGTAGTATTAGAAGAGGCTCCAAGATTATTTAAATTTCAATTGATTGTTAAAAATAATACAAAAGCTTTACTTAGTAATTATTTTTTTGAATATTACGAAGGAAATCTAAATGAAGAAGTAGATTGTTTTTATGATATCGATTCTTTATTAATTGCACCGGGTTATCCCTCACAAAGCAATAAATATTATTGGGCGTTTATACACAGTAGAATGAAAATATATGGAGAAAGCAATACTCCGGTTCGAGTAGTTGTTCCTGATTATGTTAAAGCACCAGTAGAATGTGAATTTGATGGAATAAAATATTATAAAATAAACTATTTTGATTTAAGAGAATTGTTACAAAAAAGACAATATAGTAATTTATTAGTTCATTATGTATCAAATCAATTAATACAAACTATACTATCATTGTCGTTGGAAAAGACAAAAGTCTATTTATATTGCCATAGTGCAGATTTGTTATATAGAGATACTCATATCTTATCCACTCCATATTTTGCTGATGTTAAGAATAATAGTATGGAAGAGGAAGAGGCGTATATTTTTAAAGATCATTTATTAGAACTGTTAAATCGACAAAAAAATATTACTTTTGTTTTTGGAACAAAATGGGCAAAAGAAAATGCAGAACATGAAAATAATATTATTTTTAATAATTTTGAGATTATTCCATGTCCAATTGATGAAGATTTATTTAGCTATCAAGAAAAGGAAAAAGAAATTCGAAAGAGAATTGTCCTAGTAAGAAAGTTTGATAATATTAATACATATGGCATTGATTTAGATGTCAAATGTATTTTAGAATTAGCAAAGCATCCAATATTCAAAGAACTTGAATTTGAAATATATGGTGATGGTTCTTTTCATGATACATTAGTAGCACCACTCAAGCAATTTGAGAATGTGAAAATACATAAAAAATATCTTGATCACAATGAAATGAATGAAGTTTTTCAAAATAGTGGCATTGCGCTATTTGGTACTAGATACGAAACACAAGGTGTTGCTGCAATTGAAGCGGCATATACCGGTAATGTGGTTATTTCCAACAATGTTGCAGCAGTTCCAGAAATATTTGGTACTGAAGACTTATGTGAAAAAGAAGATTATATTGGAATGGCCAAAAAAATAATTTGGTATGTTGAAAATCCAGAAAAGTTTCTTGAAAAAAGCAAAGAAATGCATAAAATTTCTAAAGAAAAATGCGGACTAAATATTTTTGAAAAAGAAATATCTTTTATAAAAAATAATAAAGCTAATAGCTATAATTATTGTGTTGAAAATATTAATGATGATGTCATTTTATCAATAATTATTCCATCATATAATGCACAAAAATGGCTAAAGCATGGAGTAGAAACTTTAATTTCTTCTAAATATTTTGGTGATTTAGAAATACTAGTAGTGAACGATGGATCAATTGATAATACTAAGCAAATTGGTGAAAATCTTGAAAAAATCACTTCTGGGAAAAATCGTAGTGTTGTTAAGCTCATTAATAAAGAAAATGGTGGTCATGGATCAACGATTAATGTTGGAATTCAAATTGCTAAGGGTAAATATATTAAAGTGATGGATTCGGATGATTATTTTGATGTAATTGCATTAGATAATTTGATTGAAAAATTGAAAATTGAAGATTCAGACTTAGTCTTAACAGATTATATTGAAGATTGGTCAAATCTAGCACAATTAAAACTCCAAAAATATAATGAGGAGACCATTGTGTATTTAAATCATATGGTCAGTATGGTTTTTAACTATTACAAGAGTCACATGTTTGATCGTGTCATTTCATGGGATGAAAAAGATGCAAATCAGTTAACAAATACAATTGATCGTGCGTTGGAATCAAAAGATTTGAAAGTTGTAACGACAGTTCCATTTCTTGTTGGACATAAAGAAGATTTGAAATCCACAATATGGGGATTTGAAAATACAGAATATACAGACTGGATTCATCGCAGCAGTGAGAAGCTGCAGAAGATGGTCAATGATTTTAAAGAAGGAGAAAAGCATGATTAATTATGCAATGGATGAAATACGATTTGAGAGTCTTGCATCATGTTTTCGTGTTTTTGCGAAGGGATGGATTCTTTCAAAAGAATATGTTGTTTCTGTAAGATGCAATGGAAAAGAGATCCATCAATTTCATGGAAATCAAAAACGGTATGATATCTGCATTGCGTATCATGTTGAAATTACAGAAGATGATTATGGATTTGAAGAATCGTTTGACATTCCTTCTAGTTGTGAATTGATTGAGTTTTATTATATTGCTGGTGGAAAAGAACAGCGTTTTTATTCCTTGGCACTTTCGCAGACAAAGCATCACCAGGAATCCATGCAGAATCTAATGGATTCGATTCATCGCTCTTTCGTGACAGAATGGGAAACAAATCATTTTAAATTGCCTGTTGGCAGATTGATCAAAGGATTCTTTAAATCTGTATTTGGAAAATCTCATGATCGTGTGTTTGATCCAAGTGATGTTGAACAATATCATGCATGGCTGAAAATTCAAAAGTATAAAAGAAGTTCTAAATTTAAAGATATTACAATGATTGATCTGAAAGATACAGAGTATCTGGATTTGGATCATATTCATACAAATTATGTATGTTTTGTTGGAAAAGAATGTCAATTGTATAAAGAATTTTATGCATATGTGAGTGAATGTTTGAAATATGATGTTCTTTATTTTGATCATGATGAGATTCATGATGGTGTTCGGAGTTGTCCGCAATGTAAACCAGATGCTTCTTTTGATACGTTGCAGTCCGTGAATTATATTGGGCATGTTTTTGTGGCAAAGAAAGAAATACTTAAAGAATTTGACAAGACAAAGATTGATTTGTATGCATATCTTTTAAAGCTGAGTGAAAAGAATCTGTGCTTTGGTCATGTTTCTAAGATTTTATATGCAGATAATGAAAAGAATGAATGGAATTCTATAGATGCATGTGAATTAAAGGATCAGCCGCTTGTATCCATTGTGATTCCAACAAAAGATCATATTGATGATCTGGATACTTGTATTTCTTCTATTATTGATAAGTCTACATATCAGAATTATGAAATCATTGTAGTAAATAACAATAGTGAAAAAGAAGAAACATTTGCATATTTCAAGAAGCTTCAGGGTCAGAATATTAGAGTGATTGATTTAAACTGTGAGTTTAATTTCTCTTATTTAAATAATTACGCAGTGAAAAATGTATGTCATGGTGAGTATGTTTTGATGCTGAATAATGATACAGAAGTTGTAACCAATGACTGGCTTGAGAAAATGCTTCTGTATGCAATGGAAGATGGTGTAGGCAGTGTTGGTGCATTTTTGATGTTCCCGGATCATACGATTCAGCATGCGGGAATCATTATGGGAAAAGGCGGTGTTGCTGGCCATGCCTATAGTGGCGTATCTGTAGATATTCCTGGTTATGGGTATGAGCTGAAAGTTCCATATGATGTCTGCTGTTGTACAGCTGCCTGTTTAATGACTTCTAAGAAGAAATACTTAGAAGTAGAGGGTTTAAATGAAGATTTAAAAGTGGCATTTAATGATGTTGATTTTGGATTGAAGTTATTAAAAGCGGGTTATAGAAATGTAATGATGCCTAGTGTGAAACTATATCATTATGAATCTAAATCTAGAGGAATGGATAAATCTGCAGAACAGTTGAAGAGATATTATGCAGAATGTGACTATATGAAAGAGCATTGGGATGCATATATTGAACATGATCCTTTCTATAATGACAATTACTCTAAAAACAGTGATTATCAACTGCAAGAGTAATGATTATTGTGTAAAATGATATGTAGGTGATGTATATGAGTAAAGTGAATATTTATGAGAAATTTTCTGATTCTAAAGTAACAGAGAATGTAAAAAAAGTAAGTGTAATTGTACCAAACTACAATTATGCTGCTTTTCTGAACGAAAGAATTGATTCGATTATTCATCAAACATATCCTGTATATGAATTGATTGTATTGGATGATTGTTCTTCAGATAACAGTATTGAAGTGATTCAGAAGAAATTATCTGAAATTGAAGGAATCAAGACGAAATTTATTCCAAATGAAAAGAATAGTGGACTGGTTTTTTCACAATGGCAGAAAGGCATCAAAGAAGTTACAGGTGATTATTTCTGGATTTGTGAAGCGGATGATAGTGCTGATCCACATTTTTTAGAAACTGTCATGAAAGGCTTTGATGATGAAGAGGTTGTGCTGTCCTATTCTGATTCAATGAGAATTGATGATCAGAATAATGTGATTCGTAAGAATTGTCAGGATCTGTATAACATGTTTGGTACAGATCATTGGAATCATAGTTTTGTGGTTGATGGAAAAGAAGAAGTAGTTCAATACTTGAGTGTTTTGAATACAATCTTGAATGTTTCTGGTGTTGTATGGAAAGTACAGAAAAATATCATTGATATTATTGAAGAAGCAAAGAATTATAAAGTAGCAGGTGACTGGTACATTTATGTGAAGCTGCTTGAAAATGGCAAGCTTGCTTTTACAAAAGATTGTTTGAATTATTATCGTAAGCATGAAGGCTCTGTAACAAGTTCTATCAAATGTGATATTGAATATGGTGAAATTGTTAAAATCCAGGAAATGGTTGCGAACCAGTACCATGTTGGAATGGAAATTTATAAATGGCAGAGATTGCGTAGAAGTTATATGGATCATGACGTATCAAAACAGGCGCATAAGAAAAGAATTGCCTGGATCATTCCTTTCCCTGGAAAGGGATCTGGTGGACATAGAACAATCATTCAAAATGTAAATGCATTGATTCGTCATGGATATGAATGTGATATTTATGCAGAAGCACCTGCAGAAGTGGATGATTATACTGTTGCGAAGCTGATTGATGAATACTATGAAACTTGTGCAGCAAAGGTGTATGCGAATTTTGGTCATAGAGAAAAATATGATTTGTTATTTGCGACTGGATGGCAGTCTTTGAACTATGTGAAGTGTATGGATGCGGATGTGAAGGGGTATTTCATTCAGGATTATGAACCTTGGTTCTTCCCAATGGGTGATGAATATCTTGTGATTGAGAATTCTTATCTTCTTGGCTATCAGCCAATTACAATTGGTAAATGGCTTGCTTCTAAGATGCAGAATGAATTCCATACAAAGGCACAACACTTTGATTTCTGTGCTGACTTAAATGTGTATCACCCATTACAGAATATCAAAAAAGAAAATGCGATTTGTTATGTTCTGCAGCCAGAAAAACCTCGTAGAGGTACAACCATTGCATTGGAAGCATTGAAAGTTGTAAAAGAAAAAAGACCAAATGTAAAGATTTATCTGTATGGATCAGATGTTCAGGTAAATATTCCATTTGAAGCGGAAGAGTTACATATTATTAATGTTCAGAAATGTAATGAATTATACAATACCTGTAAACTTGGCTTATGTTTGAGTGCATCTAATCCATCTAGAATTCCATTTGAAATGATGGCAGCAGGCTTGCCTGTTGTTGAACTGTATCGTGAGAACAATTTATATGATCTTCCTGATGAAGGTGTCATGCTTGCGGAATCTAGCTCTGCGGGAATTGCAGATGCAATCTTGAAACTGCTGGATGATGAAGAGCGTTTAGAAAAGATGTCAGCGTTTGGACCATCATATATGAAAGACTATCCTTTGGAAAAAGGATTTGAACAGTTTGTAGAAGCTGTGGATAAATTGATGAATGGTCAGGAGATTTCTTTACAGAAACTGGAAAGAACGTATAAAAAGGAAAGCAATATTCCTTCAGATGAATTTGTTAGTGAATGCAATCGTATTCTTAAACCTGAATTACCAGTTGCACCAGCACCATCTTTTACAAGAAGAGTAAAAAACAAATCTATTAGAATTCTAAAAAAGGTATATCACACGATTCGAAAAGATTAAGATTATTGATTGTGATATAATATACCGCGAACTTGAAAGAGGTAGATAATGAATAAAAAAGAGAAGCTGCCATTATGGCTGAAAGTTTTATTAATATATGTATGTATTGCAGGATATTGTCTTGTATGTTTTCTTGTTGGTGGTAGAGATATTTATTTAAAACGTGTCCATACTGGCGATGTGAATGAAATTGATAATATCGGTGAAATTGTTGATGGTGATGTTGTTGAACAGACTTTGGTTAGTAATGCTTCTGAAATATTATCATTAGAATTGAAAGTTGGTACATATGATAGAGTCAATGATTGTGATTTAGATATTTCTTTATTGGAAAATGATAAGGTATTAGCGTCTAAAACAGTTGACTGTAAAGATTTATCTAATGGAGATAATATAATTACATTTGATGAACCTGTAGATGTGGATGTAACCCAGCCATATACATTAAGAATTACTTCACATGGTGCGAAGAGTGGAAATGCGGTAACTGTATATTATGGTGTTTCTAATCCTGAGTGCACTTATCTTGAAGCAAAGAATATTGAACTAAAAGAAAGACAGCTTCTTTGTACAGTGAATGGAAAAGTAAATGAACCATTAGGAATGATTTTAACAATTGGTGTCATTGCATTCTTAGTTATTTTAGGTGTGTATTGTATTCATTTATTTGTTGCAGAGAAAAAGGGAAAACATACAGTTGGTATGGCAATCATGGATGCGTATCATCAATATTCCTTTTTGATGCATCAATTAGTGAGTAGAGAATTTAAAGTGCGTTATAAGAGAAGTGCACTTGGTATTCTTTGGAGTTTTGTGAATCCATTGCTTACAATGATTGTACAGTTCTTTGTATTTACACTTGTATTTAAATCAGCGATTCCGAACTATATTGTATATTTGATTATTGGTATTACATTCTTTAACTTCTATTCAGAAGCAACAAATGGTGGTTCTTTATCTATCATCACAAATGCTTCTTTGATTAAGAAAGTATATGTTCCAAAATACATTTATCCTTTATCACAGGTATTTTCAGCATCAATTAACTTTGGTATTTCTTTAATCTTGATGTTTGGTGTTGCACTTGTGAATGGATTAATGCCTAACATTTATTTCTTACTGATTCCATTTGCAATGCTTAGTATTTTTATTCTGAATACTGGCGTGGCATTATTGTTGGCAACAGGAATGACATTCTTTAGAGATGTGCAGTTTATTTACAACGTATTTATGACAGCTTTGACATATGCAACGCCAATGTTCTGGGATATGTCAATGATTCCAGATAAATATAACTGGATCTTTAAAATCAATCCTCTTGCAGATATCATTATTTTTGTTAGAAATATTGTGCTGAATAACATGTATCCAGGTACAGATCTTGTTGTTCTGATGATTGTATTCCCTATATTCTTCTTGATGATTGGTATCCATGTATTCCGTAAGAATCAGGATAAATTTATTCTATATATTTAGAGGTGTTTATGAAACAGACAATGGTTCAAGTGAATAATGTAACTGTAAGATATAAAATTGCGAATGATAGAGTATCAAGCTTAAAAGAATACATTATCAAAAAGATTGGAAAGAAAATTACAGAAAAAGAATTCTTGGCTTTGGATGATGTTAGTTTTACAGTTGAAAAAGGTGATGTCGTAGGAATTGTCGGTGCGAATGGTGCTGGTAAGTCTACATTGTTAAAAGTTGTATCTGGAATTCAAAAACCTGCAAGTGGCAATGTTGTATTAGGTGGAAGAGTTGTACCTATGCTTGAGCTTGGCGCGGGGTTTGATATTGAATTATCTGGGAAAGAAAATATTTATCTGAATGGTGCTGTATTAGGCTATTCGAAAGAATTTCTGGATGAAAAATATGATGAAATCTTAGCTTTCTCTGAACTTGGCGATTTCATTAATATGCCTGTAAGAAACTATTCTTCTGGAATGGTTGCTAGACTTGCTTTCTCAATTGCCTCTATGATCAATCCTGAAATATTGATTGTTGATGAAGTTTTGAGTGTTGGCGATGAAAATTTCCAGAAGAAGAGTAGAGATCGTATGGTTGAGTTGATGAGTGGTGGTTCTACTGTTTTATTTGTTTCTCACAACGTTGCACAGATTAAAGAAATCTGTAATAAAGCAGTCTGGTTAAGACATGGAAAAGTTGTCATGACTGGCGAAGCAAATAAGGTTTGTGATTTATATGAAGAAAGTTTAATGAGAGGCGAATGTTAAAGAATAGCGGAATGAAAAAAGAAACAGGATTGTGTATTTCATTTTTGTTTCTTGCTTTATTGATTACATTTTCATCTTTTATTAAGTTCACAATGAAGATCGTATCTTTGAGTGAACTTCTTTTACTATTTATATTTGCTAAGAATATGATGCAGTATGGATGGAAAGATAGTATCAGACAATCTCTTTGTTCTTCTAAAAGAAAATTGTTTGTTTTGGTTCTGTTCTTTATTTTTGTTTTATCGATTGCTTTATTAAAAGTGAAATTTGGTACATATTACCAAATGATTTTGTTGTTTTCGTGTGTTTCTTTTGTGGTGTTTTCTGGATTGATTTTGACTTTTTTGAATGCCATTGTTTGGAAAAAAGAACTTGAAAAAGTCATGTTCTCTATTGTATTTACGGTTGGAATGGCATTTATGATTGTCATCCCAGTAGGAATTGTTCCAGATGAAGGAATGCACTCATTCACTGCGTATCGAATATCTAATCAATTTTTAGGTATAAAAAACGAAGAAAATATGATTACAATGAGAGAATCAGACGGAACTCGATTCTTAGTTTCTGAAGCAGGAACGTATAATAATGAAAACTATAATCAGTATTTTGTTGATATGAATGAGTGTGAAGTAAATCCACAATTAAATAGCTTTACATTACCGTATGTTGTTGGAACTGATTTTCTATATATTCTGCCAGCAATAGGGATTGCAATTGGAAGATTGTTATCATTTAATGCATATCAAATGTATTTCCTGGGTAGAATTCTTGATTTTGCTTTATATATTTTTGGAATGTATTTCATCATAAAAAGAACTTCTACAAAAAAGTCTTTATTTTTGTTAATGGGATTGTTGCCTGTATTTATGCAGCAGGGAATATCAATTTCGTATGATGTACCTATTAATTTGATGCTTTTATATGTGATTTCAATTTCAATGAGATTGTTTTCAAATCAAGAGAATTCTATAAATAAACTTGAAATCGCAATAACTGTTATTAGTTGTATTGCTCTATGTGAAGTTAAGAGTCATGCGTATATTCTTGTTGGTTTATTGCCATTACTTTGCCTGTTGGCAAAGAAAATCAGTTTTTCTAAGAAGAAAAAGCTGATTTTAATATTAATGTTGATATTTGTATGTGCATGCTTTGCTGGTGTGTTTGCAGGTGCAAGATTTTTACCAGCAGTTAATTTAAATCCAAATGATAAGTATACAGTGATGTATTTACTTCAAAATCCTAAAGAAATTATATTGATCATATACAATACGTTATTAACATTTGGATCATTTCATTTAGATTCTTTTATTGGGCGATATTTAGGTTATCTTGATATAGGAATTCATCCGTATTTAATTTATGTATATTACTTATTATTGTTTATAGTTTCAATTCCAGAAGAAAAAGAAATTGTGATTTTACCAAAGTACATAAAATGTGTTTTTGTTGTTGTTGGAATTTTAACAGGTGCATTTGCATTTGCGGGGATGCTGTTGGCAAATTCTACATTACAGGATCAAATGGTTTTAGGAATGCAGGGAAGATATTTGCTGGCAAGTGTTGTATTGATATTAGTGACTTTAGATTTTAACTTCTTACATTTAAAAAATGACTATCAAATAGTAGTTTGCTGTTTGTTGTGTTTTGCTGAGTATTTAACAATCTGTAATTTAATGCTTGTATTATAAGGAGAAAAAAATGGGAAAGTTACTGTTATATTTTATTTCTTTAGTGATATTTAGTGTTGGCTTCTTTAGAATGCAGAAGAGTGAGCAGAAATTGCCAGGTATTCCTTTTCTTGGAATTACGATTCTTTCATATATGCTTGTAAATACGGTTTTAGCGGGTATATATGGGCTGATTGGTGCTCCAATCTGTGTATATACGATTTCACTTCCAGTGATGATTCTTGGCGGAATATTATTGGCATATAGCAAAAATCATGTACAGGAATATGTGCTTTCAAGAAATGATAAGATTGTACTTTGTTTTTTGATTGTTTTGACTTTATGCTTCTGGGTTGGATATTTCAGATGTAAATTGCCGATTCGCTATGTTTCTGTAGATGCATCTGTACATTGCAGATGGGCGAAGCAGATTGCATTACAACATACATTGAATTCCAATCTGTTCTTTGGATATGTCAATGATGGATTGTTTATGGAAGCATTGTTAACAGTTACAGGTATCAATGGTTTTTATCATTCCTTTGCATTCATGCGTATTGTTGACTTTTTTCTGGCTGGACTGTTATTTTACAGTTTGATTCGTGAATTGTGTGTTACGCGTTATCAAAAAATTGCAGGTATCGTTGTCACTGCGTTTTATATTTTTGGATATCCTTTATATGCATTGATGTTTGGCTTTGTATATTTTGGGGATGCGGTAACAATTATCTGTTTTATTCTTTTGGTGTTGAAAATGTATGAAACGGCAGAATTAAAACATCAGTGGATTCTGATAATGTTGAATTTAGGTCTGTTTGGTATTTTTACAACATATACGATGTTTGTTCCTAGTGTATTTTTAGGTGTATTTATTGATGTCCTTGCTGTACAGAAGAAACTTGGAAATAAAATCATAAGCAAAGAAAGTATTGTTGAACTATTTAAAGTATTTATCTTTCCTTGTATGTTGGGAATGGCACACGCCTATGTCAATTTAAAAGAAATAAGTTCTGGTGGTGGAATTGGCAATGATGGGGGTAAATATTTTGATTTATATAGTAACTTTGTTCTATTAGCACCATTTGTTATTTCTACTATGACTAAAAGAATTAAGCATCATCAATATGATGGTGTATTCTGGATGTTTGTCACAACAATTGCTTTCACGGGTTTATTTTTAGCTGGCAGCTGGTTTGGAATTGTTTCTACATATTATTTGAGTAAAATGTATAACATTATCTGGCTGCTGTGCTTTGTTATGATGATGGAAGAAATTGTAGAGCTATCCAGATATAATAAAGAATTCATGAATGCATTTGCGGCATGTATCTTTGTATTGAGTGTATTTGTAATTTTTGATGATGTTGACAAAAAATTCAGTGGAAATCAAGAAATCAAAACAGGAGCAAATTGTTTTTTGAATATTTACTGGTTTAATGGAAATTTCTTTTTGAATCAGCCGTTTATTGATAATGATGAAATAGCGTTATATCAAGAATGCCATGATATTACTGAAAGCTTAGTTGATGGAGAAATGTTATATGTGGGTGATGAAATTCATGCGAACTGGTTTAAAACATTTACAAGTCAAACAGAAATCGAAACAAGTGAAAATTTAAGTGTGATTCAAAGCAGAATAACTGGTGAATCGTACAAATATATATGTGTGAATAGTACATTGAACGAAGAGGAAATAAGTGAAATATATAAATTGGGGAATATTATCTATGAATACACCAATGAGCTTAGCCGTGGGAAAGTAGTAGAAGTTCATTAATTCTTAATAATTCTTTATTTTGTGAAATTTGGTATCTATTAGTGTGTGTGATAAAATAGACACAAGTAAGTAAAGGACTTACTGTGTCTATTTTTTAATTATGCAGAAATTTTATAGATGGATTAGTAAACATAGAGAAATCATTATGGCAATTGTTGATATTACAATTGTTATTTTCTCATATTGGTTTGCATATTTTGTTAGAACAGATTTTGGTAGAGAAGTTATTCCTTTTGAATATCAAGCATTATGGAAATATATGTATTGGCCAATCATTACGAATCTGGCTTCTATTTTGTTGTTCCAGTTGAATAAATCGTTATGGATGTTTATCTCTGTAGATGAAGCTTTAAGAGTGTCCATGTCAGTGTTTGTTGGAAACTTTGCGTGGTGGCTTGGAATGCTTCTTGTAAAGATTCCATGGTATGTTAGAAGTGTGCCTGTCATTGCAGGGATGATTCAGCTTCTTTTAATGCTTGGCTTACGTTTAATGTATCGTGTTGTTAGAAGAGACTCTGCACAACGTCATAGAAGTCATCGTGCAGTGATTCTTGGTGCTGGTTCTGCAGGTGTTACCGCAATGAGAGAGATTACGTATAGTGATCTTTATGACACAAGAATCATTGGTTTTATCGACAAAAATAAACAGAAAGTTAAGAAGAGATTAAGTGGTGTTGTTGTATTAGGGACAGATGATGATATGCCTCGTATTGTAAAACAATACAATATCGATACAGCATATATTGCTATTAAGAACATTTCACAACAGGATCTTAAAGAAATGATTGAAAGATGTAGACAAATGAATCTACGTACGAAAATTGTTTCCTTTGAACTGCAGAATAATGTTGGTGAAAGAGCATCTGTTCGTAATGTCAATATCAATGACCTTCTTGGTAGAGGTGAATTGTATTTAAACAATGATGAAATTGGTGGATATCTTACAGGCAAGATAATTATGGTAACTGGTGCTGGCGGCTCTATTGGTTCTGAACTTGTTAGACAGATTATGCAGTTTACACCAAAACGGCTTGTGTTGTTAGATATTTATGAAAATAACATGTATGACTTGCAACAGGAAATCAACATTGAAAGAAGACATGGTCATGATCAGAATGTAACGGATGTTGTATGTTTGATTGGTTCTGTGAGAGATAAAAAACGTGTGGATGAAATTATGAAGAAATATCATCCGAATGTTGTATTCCATGCAGCAGCACATAAACATGTACCACTTGTTGAAAGCAGTCCACTAGAAGCTATTAAAAACAATGTTCTTGGAACAAAGAATGTTGTGGAATGTTGTATTACGAATTATGTTGATAAGTTTGTTATGATTTCTACGGATAAGGCCGTGCGTACAACAAATGTTATGGGTGCAACGAAGAGAATGTGTGAACTCATTGTGGAAGGTTATAAGAACAATGGAGTTACGAAGTTATGTGCCGTACGATTTGGTAATGTTCTTGGATCTAATGGTTCTGTTATTCCTTTATTTGAAAAACAGATTGAGACAGGTGGACCTGTTACAGTTACAGATCCAAATATCATCCGTTATTTCATGACGATTCCAGAAGCTGCACAGCTTGTTTTACAGGCAGGTTCTTATGCAAAGACTGGTGAAATCTTTATTCTGGATATGGGAAAACCAGTGAAGATTGTTGATCTTGCGAGAAACCTGATCCAATTATCAGGCTTAATTCCTGATGAAGATATCAAGATTGAATTTACTGGATTGAGACCTGGGGAAAAACTTTATGAAGAATTGCTGGTAGATCCTAAGAATTCTACAAAAACTGCGAATAATTTAATTTTTGTTGCGGAACCTGAAGATATTACAATGGATGAAGTAAATACAAAAATTAATACCTTACAACAGTTAGTATCTGATAATCATGCAGATAATCATAAGATCATTGAAGTTATTACGAAAAAATAAACGGAGAAGTTCACTGCTTCTTCGTTTTGTACAAAAGGAGAAATATGAATACACATCAGTATACTTGGAAAGGGTTAGTTAAAGTTGGAATTGTTTTTTGTGTATTATTATGTGTTTTTAGTTTGCCGTATAGAAAATATAGGGATATGGGGTATCAGTATGAGGATATTGCTTCTAAAGTTGCGATATTGAATGAAGAGAGAAAAAATTCAATTGATGTTGCTTTTTTGGGAGATAGTCAGGGATGGGCAACGTATGATCCTCTGCAATTCTATACTAGTCATGGTTTTACTTCCTATAATGCATGTACACCAGGACAATTTCCATATGATGCTTATGTGATGTTGAAAAATGTTTTTCATAGACAAAAACCTAGACTTGTAGTGATGGATGTGAATATGATTTATACGCCATTGAATGTTTTGAAATTGGGATTACTGAATCTGTTTCCAATATTTCATTATCATAACGCATGGCTGTTTGAGGAAAAGGTTGATTATAGGGCTGACCGAAAAGGTTTTAATGAATCTGATCAGGTTGCGCCATATCAGGTGGATCATGCATATATGCAAAGAGAGCTATCTGAAAAATTGCCGGCTGATTCTCAAATTTACTTAGATAAGATTTATCAGTTTTGTAAAAGCGAAAATAGTCAGTTGTTGTTAGTAAATACAATTTCTCCTCTTGTATGGACAAATGCAAGACATTCCGTTATACAAGCATGGTGTGATGAGAATGGTGTTAAGTATGTTGATTACAATCAGCCAGAACTTTTAAAGAAAATTGCATTTGATTTTAGTGCAGATTTAAGAGATTACGGGGAGCATGTGAATATTCATGGTTCCAAAAAGATTTGTAAAAATCTAGGAAACTATATTAAACAGAACTATGCATTAGAAGATCATAGAAAGGACAGCTCGTATCAGGAATGGAATACATTAGCGCAAGATGCGAGTGAATATGATTAAGTATGACATTTTCTTATAATTCAATATTGTTTTATCTTGGATTTGTTCCAATGATTATGATTCTGTATTCTATATTTCCCCGGAAATATAGATGGATGACATTATTATTCGCTAACTACGCATTTTTCTTTGTATGGTCAAAGAAATTGATTGTTTATAATTTAGTTACGACTTTGATTACGTATTTGTTTGGAAAAAAGTTATCTTCAATGAAGAAAGCTCCAATAAATGTAGATCGTAAGAAATTCAAAAAACAGAAGAAAACAATTCTTGCAATTAGTATTCTAATCAATTTGATTGTATTAATTGCCTTGAAATATACAAACTTTTTAGGTTCTACAATTTTTGGTTCCTCTTTTACATCGCTCAGTATTGTCGCACCAATTGGAATCAGTTATTACACGCTGCAGAATATTTCATATCTTGTAGATGTATCAAATAAAAAGATTGAACCTGCGCATTCATTCTTTGATTTATCTTTATATAACAGTTTCTTTTTGACAATCATGGAAGGTCCAATTACTAGATTTTCTGACATGATTGACCAATTGAAATCAGGCAATCCAATTACGCCAGAGAATTTTACATTTGGTGTTGAAAGAATTGCATGTGGCTTATTTCAAAAGATGATTATTGCAGATCACTTGAGTGGTGTTGTGAATACATTGTTTACAAATTACAAGACAAGTGGTGCATTGAGTTTGCTGGCTGCAGTATTATGTACGATTCAATTGTATATGGATTTTAAAGGTACCATTGATATTGCATTAGGTGTTGGAAAAATCTTTGGTATTACGATTGCTGAAAACTTTAGACAGCCATTTTTTGCGAAGAATGCTGGCGATTTCTGGAGAAGATGGCATATTACTTTAGGTGCTTTTTTGAGAGACTATGTATTTTATCCAGTATCTTTAAGTAAACCAATTCAAAAATTAACAAAATGGTGTAAGAATCATCTTGGAAATATGGTTGCTAGATATGTTGGCCCGTTGATTGCTTTATTTTGTGTGTGGATTTGTAATGGATTCTGGCATGGACCGTATTGGACATATGTTCTGTATGGGATGTATTACTTTATTCTCATGGTACTTGAATTATTTATGGAAAAATCATTTGAAAAATGGTGTATGGAACATCATTTGGATGTGAATGGCTGGGGGATTCGAACATTTCGCTTTATTAAGTTATTTATCATTGTGATTATTGGTGAAATGTTCTTTAGAGCTCCTACATTTACAGATGGGTGGACAATGCTTGTAAGTATGTTTACAAACTTTAATATCAATGAAATGATACAAGTATTCCCAACTCTTGGCTTAACAAATCGAGAATGGATTTCTGTCATTGTTTCTTTTGGTGTTGTGATCGTTGTATCTGTGTTGAAGGAAAAGAATATATCGATTCATGGTTTACTGGATCAATGTCCATCTGCAGTACGATGGGGTGTGCTTTATGCTTTGATTTTTGCGGTCATCTTATTTGGGGCATATGGTCCTGGATATGATGAAGTTGCGATGATGTATGCGGGATTTTAATTTATGAAAAATGTATTAGAATGGCTGGAAAATAAAACTGAACAAGAAAAAAAGAAAATTGCATTTATAGATCCAAAAGATGAAATATCTTTTAAAGAATTGGAACAAAATGCAAAATGTATCGGTACATATATTTCGTATATGTGTGATGTTAGAAGTGCTGTTGGTTTCTATATGGAAAAGAATATTGATGCGGTATGTGGTATGTTTGGTGCCGTCTATGGAGGATGTCTGTATTCGTTCTTGGATACAAGACAGCCAGAAAGCAGGATGCATCAAATCATATCTGTATTACATCCAGCATTGATTTTGACGGATGAAGAGCATCTAGAAGAAGCATATAAGTTATTCCCTGAGATTCGTGTAGAAGTCATTGCGGGTATCCTTCTGGAAAAGAAGATGGATCAGGAACGACTAGATGCCATTAGAGAACAGGCACTGGATATAGATCCGCTGTATGTGAACTTTACATCTGGTTCTACGGGTGTACCGAAGGGTGTTACGGTCTGTCATAGGAATGTGATTGATTTTATTGAAATATTTGTTAAAACAACCGGCATTCAAAAGAGTGATATTTTAGGAAATCAGGCACCATTTGATTTTGATGTATCTGTGAAAGATATTTATAGTGGACTATGTACAGGTGCAAGTGTTGCCATCATTCCTAGAGAATACTTTTCAAATCCTACGGTATTAATGGATTATTTGAGTGCACAAAGATGTACTGTTCTTATCTGGGCAGTGAGTGCGATGTGCTTTGTATCTATTATGAATGGTCTGCAGTATAAGACACCTGTTAGTGTAAGACTTGTCATGTTCTCTGGAGAAGTGATGCCAATTAAGCAACTGAACAAATGGACAAAGGCATTGCCTTTTACAACATTTGTGAATTTATATGGACCTACAGAAATTACATGTAACTGTACATATGAAATTCTTGAAACAAGAGAATATGAACTAGATGAAGTGCTTCCGATTGGAAAAGCATTTGATAATGAAAAAGTATTCCTTCTGGATGAAAATGACAAATTAGTTCAGGTGCCAAAAAAGGAAGGAGAAATCTGTGTTTCTGGTACATGTGTTGCGTTAGGCTACTATCATGATATGAACAAAACAAATGAAGTCTTTGTTCAAAATCCTTTGAATGATAAAACATATGAAAGAATTTATCGCACAGGAGATTTAGGAAAATATACAGATGATTTGAAACTTATTTATACAAGTCGAAAGGATTTTCAAATCAAACATCTTGGGCATCGTATTGAACTTGGTGAAATTGAAGCACAGGTGGAACAACATACAGCGATTACACGTGCAATCTGTATTTATGATTCGAACAAGAAAAGAATTCTTCTTTTCTATGTAGGAAATATTGAGGGAAAACAGCTGATCAGTGAATTGAGAGATGTATTGCCTGGATATATGTTACCTAATAAGGCATTTGCATTAGATGCATTTCCAATGAATAAGAATGGAAAAGTAGACCGCAATGCGTTAAAAGAACTTGGAGGAATTAAACATGCTTGATCAGGAAGAATTGAAATATATTGCTTCAACGTATCAGACACCTTGTTTTGTCTTTGATGAAGAAGCATTGATTGAAAGAGTGAAAGAAATCAGAAAGATCAGCGAAGGAAAATATCATCTTTGTTATTCCATTAAGGCAAATCCTTTTCTGATTCCTTCAATGATTCAGATTGTGGATCATTTAGAAGTGTGTTCTCCTGGTGAATTACAGATTTGTAAAGCATTACAAGTTCCTGGAAATATGATTATTTATTCTGGGGTAAATAAAGAAGCATGGGATATTGATGAAGCGATTCAATATGGTGTAGGCATATTGACTTGCGAATCACTGAAACATTTGAAATGTATCAATGAAGAAGCAAAGAAACTTAATATAAAAGTTCCTGTATTGTTGCGATTGAATGCAGGTTCGCAATTTGGAATGTCGAAGGAAGATTTGTTTTCTGTAATTGATCAAATGGATGTATATTCAAATATTCAAGTTAAAGGAATCCATTACTTTGTTGGAACACAAAGAAAAAAGATTGAGCACAAAGTCAAAGAATTAGAAATGTTAAAAACACTCTTTCAAGAAATTGAAGCAGAACATCATGTGAAGTTAGATAGATTAGAGTATGGACCTGGATGTAACGTATCATTATTTGAAAATGAAGATTTTACAGATACATACAAACCACTCAAAGAAATCCATACAGAATTGAGTTCTTTTGCACAAGACGTTACGATTGAAATGGGAAGATTTTTTGCGACGTATTGTGGAACATATCTCACAAAAGTAGTGGATTTAAAAGAAAATAAGGGTGTGAATTATTGTATTGTGGATGGTGGTATCAATCATGTGAACTATTATGGAAGCATGATGGGGATGAATGTACCAGTGACACAACATATGACAGATATGGAAGCTGAAGCAAAAGACTGGTGTATCTGTGGATCTCTTTGTTCAACAAATGATATTTTGATCCGTAAGTATCATAAAGGATTATCGGAAGGAGATTTGATTGCTTTTGAAAATATTGGTGCGTATTCCGTAACTGAAGGCATTAATTTATTCTTAAGTCGTACGCTGCCTTGTGTACTTCTGAGAAAAAAGAAGTATGATTATGAAGTACAAAGAGAATATGTAGAATCTTATATTCTCAATATGCCTGGAGGAAGAAAAAATGGATGAATTGTTAGAGTTATTAGAAGATATTAAAGAAGATGTTGATTTTGAACATTGTGATACATTAATTGATGATCATATCATTGACTCTTTTGATATCTTGCAGATTATTTCCACATTGAATGATCATTATGATATTTCAATTCCTGCTTCTGAAATCGTGCCTGAAAACTTTAATAGTGCCAAAGCGTTATATGCAATGGTTGAAAGATTGATGGAAGAATAGTGTTTGTGAATTGTGTGAAGTTACACACAATCTTTTATGGAAGTGTCCACTGTGTTAAAATAATTCGGACACTTTTTTAGATGCAAAGGAGGGATGTATGGCTAATTCTATGAATAAAAAGAAAAAAGTAAAAATCAGTGGTATTTTAACAATCTTGTTATGCATAACTGCGATTGGTATTGTCGCGGCGCTTGGTTTTAATATTTACAAGATTAAAACAAGCAATACAGGTAATGGCGATACTGTTGAAACAGAAAAGGTTGATAACGAGTATTCCAATGAGAAATATTCCATTGGCAATAACCCAACAGATATCAACAAAAAATATTTCAAAGAATTGAATGAAGCTGTCAAAGGAAAAGACGTAAAAGATGAAAATGGTAATACATATACAGGGGAAGAAGCAATTGCGGAAACAGTTGTAAAGAACTTTATCTGCCAGTATTACACATGGACAAATAAAGATGGTAACTATGATATTGGCGGCATGCAATATATTTATAGTCCAAAGCAGTCTGACTTTGAAACTTATACATTGTATAACTTCTATAAAGATATGGATTTATATCTATCAAAGGATGGTAGAAGTTCTTTGATTGAAGTGAAGAAAGTGACAATCAATAATGTTTCTAGAGTCGATGATTATACTGTGACATATACAGATGGAAATGGTGATGAACAATCTGCAGGTTTACCATGCGTCAATGTTGAAGCTTCATGGGAATATGATTCTGATACAAAAATGAATGCATCTGAAATTCAGACATCCGCTACATTCCATGTAGTGAATAATAACGATAGATGGGAAATAGGAGGTATTGAATAATGAGAGATCCTTTTGATAATTTGAATCTAGATCATACAGATACACCTTCTTTTCCTAATGAACCAGAAGAATTGGGAAATGTATCAAATAGTACAAGCATTCCAGCATTCAACTTTAATTCTTCTTTTAGAAGTGAACCAGAACAGCCTAAAGTTGTAAATGATGAGGAAAAGAGCACAAGTATCCCAGCATTTAATTTCAATAAGCCAGTAGACGAAGAAACACCAAAGAAGAGTAATTCTGCTTTTGACTTAAAAGCATTTATGAATGAAGATGAGGATCAGAAAAGTTCTGCTCCATTATTTCCTGATGTACCAGTGGAAATTGAACAACCTGATTCACCGTTAGAGGCAACAGAGCAGACTGCCCAGTTGCCAACAATGACAGATGATTCTAATGGTGGTGGAAACAATATCCCTCCACAAACACCAAAGAATAAAAAGTCTAAGAAACCTAAAAAGGGAGAATTCAAAAAAGAGCCAACCGTTTTAAATATTATTGTTACAATTTTTACAATTGTAGCGAATATTCTTGTTGTTTATATTTTATTTAATACAACAAAGTTCTCTAGTATTGGTCAGAATATTTTTATGATGATCAATATTGTAGTACTTGCGATTCTTCTTTTATTGGACTTATTAGTCATTTTAATGATTCGCACGAGAAAAATTGCATTGTTTGTAATTTCTGTCATTGTTTTATCACTCTTTGTTGGTGGCGGAGGCTATGGCTTCTATGCACTTGGAAGAGTGAATAAGAATGTTAACAAGATTACAGGAGAAAAGAAGGAAGAAGAAGTTTCCGCATCTTTAGTAATTTACAGCGGTACAAGCGGTGATCCGATTACAGATGTTAAGGATCTTGAAGGTAGAAGAGTAGGAGTTGCGAAAGGTACAAAGACAGAAGAAATCGCAAAAACCAAACTTTCTTCCAGTAATACAAATGTTGAATATGTTGAAGTAAATGGATATACTGATCTTCTTTCTAATTTAATTACTGGTGCTGTTGACTGTGCTGTTTTACCTGTGAATTATCAGTCTCAATTTGAAGAAGATGAAAACTTATCAGCTTATCTTCCTGACACACAATCTATTTTAGATTTCTCTGAAACAATTACTTCAGAAAGTGAAACTGGTGCAAACAAAGATATTACAAAAGAACCATTTACGGTACTTGTCACAGGTGAAAATGAAGGTCTTGCCGATTCTATTATCTTGATGTCTGTAAATCCAATTTCCATGAAAGTCACAATGACTTCTATCGCAAGAGACTCTTATGTTCCTATCTCTTGTTATGGATCAAGTGAAAAAATCAATGCAGCACATGCTTCCAGTGAATCATGTATGGTTAAAACAGTTGAAAATTTAATGGGAATTGATATTGACTATACAATTGAATTCAACTTTGCATCTGTTGTACAAGTAGTTGATGCAGTCGGTGGCGTTGTTGTGGATATTCCAGTGTCATTTGATGCACAATGCTGGAACATTTATACAGATGAGTTAGCTGTATTTAGACTTGAAGCTGGAGAAAATGTATATCTTGATGGTGCAAGAGCACTTGGATTTGTAAGAGAACGTATGGCTTTCCCAGATGGAGATTTTGCTAGACAAAGACACCAGCAGGAAGTTATGGAACAAATTATTCAAAAGATTATGTCTTCAAAAGATCCTCAGATGTTTTTGAATGTATTGGATGCTGCTGGAGATAACATTAAAACTAACTTTACTGTTGAACAAATGACAGGATTCATTAATTATGCTCTACAGAAATCTAAGAGATATTATGATTCAAACAATATCTCTGGATTGTTTGACTTTGAATCTTCTAGAGTTTATGGATACGCAGCTAACTTGTGGAATAGTAGTCTGCAAATGGATCTTTGGATTTATCGATTATTTAATGGATCAATTCAAGACTGTGCAAACGCAATTAAGCGTAATTTGAGTACAACTGCTACTCCAGATACTCCAGCATCTGTCAGCTGGTCTGCTGCGAATACATTTACGCCAGATCCTGTATCTCAAGAGGTTTATAATGAGCCTCGCATTACAGATGATGGCAGACCTGCTGATGTTCCAAAGCCAAGTGAATCTTCAGAACCTGCAGATAGTCCAAGTCCATCAGCATCTACTAGTCCTACAACGTCTTCTGAACCTACACCAGAGCCAACAGTTGAACCAACACCGGAACCTGTTGAGCCAACACCAGAACCTGTTGAGCCAGCACCAGAACCTGTTGAGCCAGCACCAACGCCGGATACGAATACGGAGACACCTGCAGAAGGAGCGTAATCTTTAGTCTTATGAGATTGATTTCTCATAAGACTTTTTTTAATTGTTTGTTACGTGTAAAATATTGGTTATGGAAAATAATAGTTCAAAATTAGGCTTGATTAAGAAAGCATTTTATATATGGGCAGTACAGTATCATTTTGTGATACCGAAAGATATTCTGAAAATGTATGTTCATAAGTTTAGACATGAAAGTGAAAATATCTCTAAGTATGGTCAAAGATTTTTTGATCCTTCTAATGAAAAAGATTATAAGAAATGGTTAACTTTACAGGAATATAAAAAACAGGATGGTTTGTATACGGATATTACATTTGTTGGAAGAAATGTGAGTAATTTGAATGCTAATGGATTAGCTGCAGTATCTATGGATACAATGAATACATCTAGAATTCATACGTCATATACTTGTCTGGTTGGTGAAGGAATTCATTTATATGAATCATTTTTCGCATATTTGAATGAATGTGATTGCGATGCAATCTATTTTGATTCTGACTTATATGTGAATGGCGAAAGAAAATCTCCAAAATGTAAACCGGATTTTTCCTATCATACATTAAGGGGATTTAACTATATTGGAAATCTAGTGATTGTAAAAACCGAATTATTAAAACAGTTTGACGGGAAAGAAGTAGATATCTATAGATATTTATTAGAATTAAGTGATCAGAAGATTGAATGGAAACATATTTCTAAGATTGTGTATGGGGAAGCGGAAGATACATTTAATGTATACCCACTAAAGTCTTATATTGATGAACATCATATTCCATGTAAGTTAATGATGCATTCAGATTATGCATATCTGTCTTATCCTGTAAAAGAAGAACCACTTGTATCCATTATGATTCCTACAAAAGATGGTGTAGAGGATTTGAAGAAGTGTATTGATTCTGTTTTTGACAAGAGTACATATCGGAATTTTGAAATTATCATTATTGATAACAATAGTGAAAAAGAAGAAACATTTACATATTTTAAAGAACTACAGGAAAAGCATGACAATGTGCATGTACATGCATTAGTCATTCCTTTTAACTTTTCTATCATTAATAACAAAGCTGTGGAATATAGTCATGGGGAATATGTTGTGCTAATGAATAATGATACGGAAGTTATCACAAAAGACTGGCTTGAAAAAATGCTTGGCTACGCACAACAGGAAAACGTTGGCAGTGTTGGTGTGAAACTTTATTATGGTGATGATTCCATTCAACATGGTGGTATTATCACTGGTAAAGGTGGTGGATTTGCGCATCGCTACTATCGTAAACCGCATGATGAAAAAGGATATATGCATACATTGGATATTCCAAATGATGTTGCCTGTTGTACAGCTGCTTGTTTAATGGCTTCTAAAAAGAAATATTTAGAAGCTGGTGGAATGAATGAAGAATTGACAGTTCAATTTAATGATGTGGATTTAGGTTTAAAGTTATTAGAACATGGATACTTTAATGTTTTTATTCCTGATGTTGAATTATATCACTATGAATCTAAATCTAGAGGCATTGATAAAGATCCTAAGGCTGTAGAAAGATTTATGTCGGAAGTTAACTATGCAAAAGAAAATTATGCAAAATGGCTTGTTCATGATCCTTTCTACAATGATAATTTTGATAAGAACTATGATTATATGTTAATCGTAGGAACAGGAAGTAACTGATGAAAAAAGAAGGATACTATACGTCAGGTCAATTCGCGAAAAAAGCACATGTGACGTTACGCACGATTCGATGGTATGATAATAAGAATTTACTGAAACCTTCCTTTCGTACAGAAAATGGTACTAGATTATATACAGATGGGGATCTGGCGAAACTTCAACAGATCCTTCTTTTTAAGTATCTTGGTTTTTCTTTGGATGATATTCGTGAAATGACAATGACATCTACAGATGAAGATTTTTTACTTGGCTCTCTGGAAATTCAAAAGAAGCTTGTTCAGGAAAGAATTTCTGAATTACAGGATATGCACCAGGCGTTGTGTGATGCAACGGATGCCATTGAAAAGCATCAGTCAATGGATCAGATGTTGAATTTGATTCATATGACAAGTGCAGATCAGTCTTTAAAAACACAATATCAGGATGCCACAAATGTATCTGCGCGTATTCGTTTGCATAATGAATACTCTACAAATCAACAAGGATGGTTTCCTTGGCTTCTTGAACAGATTCAATTAAGAGAGAATATGAATGTTTTAGAAATTGGGTGTGGAAATGGTGCTTTATGGAAAGAAAATCTTTCTGTTTTACCACAGAATATTCATGTGACGCTATCTGATATTTCGGAAGGCATGTTAAGAGATGCAAAAGAATCTATTGGAAAAGATTCTAGATTTTCATATAGACGATTTGATTGTCATAAAATACCTTGGAAAGAAAAAACATTTGATATTGTGATTGCGAATCACGTATTGTTTTACTTTGACGATATTGATGTTGTATTAAAAGAGTGTAAAAGAGTGTTGAAAGATACGGGTTCATTTGTATGTAGTACATACAGTCAAAGACATATGAAAGAAATCACTGATCTTGTACAGGAGTTTGATCAGAATATTGTTTTATCTTCCGATTGTCTATATGAAGTGTTTGGTTTAGACAATGGAGCGGAAATTCTTTCAAAATATTTCAAAACAATTGAAATGAAGAAGTATGAGGATGCCATTGAAGTGAATGAAGCAGAACCACTAATTGCCTATATTATTTCATGTCACGGGAATCAGAATCATATTCTTTTGGATCATTATCGTGAATTTAGAGAATTTGTGGAAGAAAAAACAAAATATGGATTTCATATCACAAAAGATGCTGGAATATTTATTACAAAAGTGTTGTAGAAACGTGCTACAATTATCGGCATGTATAGAAGATTAAAAGACAAACACAAACATACACATTCTAGATATGCTTTAAAAAATAGGCGTAAAAAAGTTTCATTGAAAAAGGATGAAACTCTTCATGATGAAGCTAGAAGAAATGAAATCGTTCTTTATGAAGATAAAGAACGATTTCAAGGAAAAGTGAAAGCATTTATTCAAAAACAGAAACAGCTGCATCAAGAAGAAATTGCTTCAAAAACAACATTGATTCAATCAGTTGAAGAATCAAAAGAGCAGATGAAAGAATCTTTCTTGTCAAAAAAAGAAGAGCTAAAGCAAATCAAGAAAGATATTAAAGAACAGAAGAAACAATTAAAGCAAGAAAAGAAAGCTTTAAAACAGGCAAAGAAAAAAAATTATGGATTTTGGACGACCGTTTTTGTGATTCTTGTATGTACAATTGCGGCATTGTTGTTTTTTAGTGTGCAATGGGTTTTTCGTACATGGCCAAATTTGAAAATGGATGAATTAATATATCAGTTGACTGCACCGACTGAAGGTACAGCATCTGATATGTACTGGGCTTATTTTTACCAGGTGGGAATTCCGACAATTGTTTGTATGATTGTTTTTGTGATTGTTGCGATTACATTGTCATATGCATCAAAACAATTTAGAAATAAAGGAAAAGTTGCATTGAGTATTTGTTCTGTGATTTGTATTGGCTTATCTTTAATTGAAACAAATACGAAGCTAGATGCTGCGAGATATTTTGAAAATCAAGGAAAAGGCAGTACATTTATTGAAACGAACTATGTTGATCCTAATGATGTGTCATTGACTTTTCCTGAGAAGAAAAGAAATTTAATTGTTCTTTATCTGGAGTCTATGGAAATGACATATGCGGATAAAGAAAATGGCGGTGGGTTTGATGAAAATTATATTCCACAATTAACAAAGCTTTCTGAAGAAAATGAGAACTTTTCTGGTTCCAATACAGTGTTAAATGGTGCACGATCTACAAATGCGACAACATGGACGATGGCTGGAATTTTTGCTTCAACGTGTGGATTGCCTTTATTAACTTCCATTGATGCTAATTCTATGGATACACAGACTACATATTTTAAGAATGCCACGGTATTAGGCGATATTCTTGAGGATGAAGGATATCAACAGGTATTTGCCTGTGGCTCGGATGCAACATTTGCGGGTAGAAAATTATATTTTACAGAACATGGAAATTATGCAATTCATGATTTGAATTATCGAAAAGAAATGGGAGAATTGCCAGAAGATTATTATGTATGGTGGGGGTTTGAAGACGAAAAACTCATTGAATACGCAAAAGAAGATTTAACAAAACTCGCTTCCTCTGATCAGCCATTTAACTATACGATGTTGACGGTTGATACACACTTTGAAGATGGGTATGTATGTGATCTGTGCCAGGATTTGCATGATGGAAATCAATATGGAAATGTGATTTCTTGTTCAGATAAACAAGTGAGTGAATTTGTTTCTTGGATTCAACAACAAGACTGGTATGATAATACGACAATTGTGATTACTGGAGATCATCCAACGATGGATAGTGATTTCTGTGATCCTGTATCTTCTGACTATACAAGAAGAGTTTATACAACATACATCAATGCAGATCCAATAGAAAATAATTCTAAAGGGAAACGGCAATATGCAACTTTGGATACTTTCCCTACAACGTTAGCTGCGATGGGTGTATCTATTGAAGGAAATCGACTGGGATTGGGTACAAATCTTTTCTCAGGAGAGGAAACACTGCTTGAAAAAGATGGTATGCAGCTGATTAATACTGAATTCTCGAAAAAATCTGAATTCATGCTGAAATTGGGTGATATTAATCCAAATGCGGAAGGTATGCGTGATCGTGGATCAACAGTTGGATTGGATTTCCATGTGGATGAAGTGAATGAAGATACATTGAGTGTTACTTGCGATGATTTATATGGCATTAATGGAACTTTGAATAGCCTTGAATTATATGTTCAGGATAGTGATGGCAATCAAGTAAGCAATATCATGAACTATACAGGGGATGGAACATTTAAAGCACAGATTACAGTTCCGAATGGGAATATGGATTCTGTATATATTGGTGTAGATGCACATAGTACAGATAAAGATAAAAATTCTGTGACGGAAAGAATCTTTGAATATCGTGGAAATGCGAGAACATATCCAACAAATGATTTGACAAGCTTTTTGAATGAATTGAATGCATTGGATCGTAATAAATACACAATTCTTATGAATACACAGGGCATTGGTGTAACGAATTTTAGTGAAAACGAAAGAATTTTATTAGGAAAACTTGGTGCAGGAAACGTTGCTTCGAGTGATTGTAAAGCTGCTTTTGCGGTGATTGATGGAAATGCATCCTATTCTAAAGTGTCAGATGACTATCTAAGAGAAGGTGGTACGCTGTCTGATGGAACTCCATATGTGATTTCATCTTCTTCCAATAGTGAACAAGCATCTTCCATTTTGCTTGGCAATGATTATGATGATTATTCTTTACATGCGGAAGGAATCAACATTGTTGTGTGGGACAAAGAAACACAATCTGTTGTTTGCTCAACATATTATCAACAGATGAATAAGTCACCATCTTTTGATGGTATTTCGACAAAAACTTCTTTGTTAAGCAACGATGTAGAAGTGATTGCGGATAATCCAATGCATTTTGATGATGTGAAACATGTTGTAGCTGTGATGTATGATAATGAAAAATGTTCTAAAGTTGAAGAAGTGACAATGACATTGAATTATGACAATACATATATCGCAACATTCAAAGATGTGAAGAAAGAGTTTTCAAATAAATCCATTTATGTATATGCGGTATATGAAAATGGATCAAGAGAACTTGTTGAAAAATATACGCATGATTTTAAATGAATTATGTGAAATTATGGAAATATCAAATAATACTTGAAGATGACGTAACGTCATCTTTTAATATACTTGTAATAACGGAGGAAACCTAAGATGAAAGGTATTATTCTAGCTGGTGGATCTGGTACAAGACTTTATCCACTCACTCGTGTCACAAGTAAACAATTATTGCCAGTCTATGACAAACCAATGATTTTCTATCCAATTAGTACATTGATGATGGCTGGCATCAGAGATATCTTAATTATCTCTACGCCTCATGATCTTCCTAATTTTGAACAGCTGTTAGGTGATGGCAGTGAATTTGGCGTTCACTTTGAATACAAGGTACAGGAAGTTCCTAATGGACTTGCACAGGCATTTGTATTAGGTGAAGAATTTGTTGGTGATGATACTGCCTGTCTGGTTCTTGGAGATAACATCTTCTATGGTAATCATTTTGGAAGTATGCTGAGAGAGGCAGTGAAGAATGCAGAAGAAAATCATCGTGCAACTGTGTTTGGCAAATATGTGAATGATCCAGAAAGATTTGGTATTGCGGAATTTGATGAAGAAGGAAAGGTTATTTCTTTAGAAGAAAAACCAGTGCATCCAAAGAGCAATTATGCAGTTGTTGGCTTATATTTCTATGACAATCGTGTCATTCAATATGCCAAGGAATTGGAACCAAGTGCACGTGGTGAATATGAAATCACAGATTTAAACAAAATCTATCTTGAAGAAGGTGACTTAGATCTTCAGGTATTAGGCAGAGGTTTCTCCTGGATTGATACAGGAACGATTGAATCTATGGCTGAAGCTACAAACTATGTCAGAAGTATTGAACACATTCAAGGCATTCGTATTTCTGTTCCGGAAGAAATTGCCTTCTACAATCAGTGGATTGATGAAGATCAATTATTAGCGACTGCTGATCTATATGGAAAGAGTCCATATGGTGATTATTTAAGAAACTTGGCAAAGAATAGTATTCAAGGCCCAATTAATAAACAAAAGAAGGAGAAATAAGAAAATGAATATTTTAGTAACAGGTGGTGCAGGATTTATTGGTAGTAACTTTGTATTTCTGGAATTGAAAGAACATCCAGAAGATAAGATTATCTGTGTTGATAAGTTAACATATGCTGGTAACTTGAAGACATTAAAGGATGTTATGGATAATCCACAATTCAAGTTCTATAAGACAGATATCTGTGATAGAGAAGCAATTGACAAGATCTTCGCTGAAGAAAAGCCTGATATCGTAGTCAACTTTGCGGCTGAATCTCATGTAGATAGATCGATTGAAAACCCAGAAGTATTCCTGGAAACAAATATCATTGGTACAAGTGTATTAATGGATGCTTCTAGAAAATATGGCGTAAAGAGATACCATCAGGTATCTACAGATGAAGTATATGGTGATTTACCTTTAGATAGACCTGATCTATTCTTTACAGAAAAAACACCATTACATACATCTTCTCCATATTCTTCTTCTAAGGCAGGTGCAGACTTATTAGTCAGTGCATATCACAGAACATTTGGTTTACCAGTTACAATTTCTAGATGCTCTAATAACTATGGTCCATATCAGTTTCCTGAAAAGCTGATTCCATTAATGATTGCGAATGCGTTAGCTGATAAGTCATTACCTGTTTATGGTGAAGGTTTAAATGTTCGTGACTGGTTATATGTTGAAGATCATTGTAAAGCAATTGATTTAATTATCCGTAAGGGTACAGTTGGTGAAGTTTACAATATTGGTGGACATAATGAAATGAAGAACATTGATATTGTTAAGATTATCTTGAATGAATTAGGCAAGCCTGAATCTTTGATTACACACGTCACTGATCGTAAGGGACACGATCAAAGATATGCCATTGATCCTGCAAAGATTCATGCTGAACTTGGCTGGCTTCCTGAAACAATGTTTAAGGATGGTATCAAGAAGACAATTCAGTGGTATTTAGATAACAAAGAATGGTGGGAAGATATCATCTCTGGTGACTATCAGAACTACTATGAAGAAATGTATGGCAAGAAAGAAGTAATTGAGTAATGAAAGTATTTGTTACAGGCGTATGTGGTCAGCTTGGCCATGATGTCATGAATGAGCTGGCAAAAAGAGGATATGAAGGCGTTGGTTCTGATATTCAGGAAGCTTATGCTGGTGTAGCAGATGGAACTGCGGTAACAACAGCTCCTTATGTCTCTTTAGATATTACAGATCAGACAGCAGTTGAAAAAGTAATTACAGAAATTCATCCAGATGTCATTGTGCATTGTGCTGCATGGACTGCAGTGGATATGGCTGAAGATGATGACAAGGTTGCGAAGGTTCGTGCAATCAATGCTGGTGGTACACAGAATATTGCCAATGTCGCTAAAGCAATTGATGCTAAGATGGTATATATTTCTACAGACTATGTCTTTGATGGACAGGGTGAAACGCCTTGGCAGCCTGATTGCAAAGACTATAAGCCTATGAATGTATATGGTCAGACAAAGCTGGAAGGTGAACTTGCGGTTGCGAATACATTATCTAAGTATTTTATTGTTCGTATTGCATGGGTATTTGGCAAGAATGGAAAGAACTTTATCAAGACAATGTTGAAGGTTGGCAAGAACCATGATGAAGTGAAGGTAGTCAATGATCAGATTGGTACACCAACATATACATTTGATTTAGCTAGATTGCTTGTAGATATGATTGAAACAGATAAATATGGTTACTATCATGCGACAAATGAAGGTGGCTATATTTCCTGGTATGATTTCACAAAGGAAATCTATAAAGTTGCTGGATATACAACAAAAGTCACTCCAGTAACAACTGAGGAATATGGTTTGAGTAAGGCTGCTAGACCATTTAACTCTAGACTGGATAAATCTAAGCTTGTAGAAAATGGCTTTACACCATTACCTACATGGCAGGATGCGTTAAGAAGATATATTGATGAATTAGATATGGAGAATCTTTAATATGGGACAGATCAGTGTTGAAAAGAATGTTGGTGGAATTAAAGGCTTGTGTGTCATTACACCAGCAGTGCATGGAGATAACAGAGGTTACTTCATGGAAACATATAATGAAAATGATATGAAGGAAGCTGGATTTGATATCAATTTTGTACAGGATAACCAGTCTATGTCAGTGAAGGGCGTATTGAGAGGTTTGCATTTCCAGAAGCATTTTCCTCAGTGCAAACTTGTTAGAGCAGTGAGAGGTTCTGTATTTGATGTTGCGGTTGATCTTAGAAGTGATTCTAAAACATATGGAAAATGGTATGGTGTTGAATTGACAGCTGAAAACAAGAAACAGTTCTTGATTCCTGAAGGTTTTGCACATGGTTTCTTAGTGCTGAGTGATGAAGCTGAATTCTGTTATAAAGTGAATGATTTCTGGCATGCCAATGATGAAGGTGGCTTAGCTTGGAATGATCCAGAAATTGGTATTGAATGGCCTCATTTAGAAGGCACATATCCAGGAAGTGCAGATGCGAGTGGATATCATTTAGATGATGGTACTGCTTTGAATCTTTCTGATAAGGATCAGAAATGGTTGGGCTTAAAGGATACATTTAAGTTTTAAGGAAGATGTAGTAAAATAATGGTGGCGTAAAATTGCTGCCATTATTTTTATTATGAAGAAATTAATTATTATTCCAGCTTACAATGAGAGCGAAAACATTCTAAATACAATAAAGTGCATTGAAAAGGATGCACCAGATTTTGATTATGTTGTGATTAACGATTGTTCCAAAGATAATACATTAGAGATTCTAGAGAACAATCATTTGAATTTTGTGAATCTTCCAGTAAATTTAGGGATTGGAGGGGCTGTGCAGACAGGCTATCAGTATGCATTAGAAAATGGATATGATATTGCGGTACAGGTAGATGGTGATGGTCAACATGATCCTAAGTTTTTAGGTAATCTGTTTGAAACACTTGTAAAAGAAAATGCAGACATGGTCATTGGATCGAGATTCATTAAAAATGAAGGATTCCAATCTACTTTTATGAGAAGAGTAGGAATTACATATTTCACAAAATTAATTCATTCCTTAACAGGGAAAACAATTACAGATCCAACTTCAGGATTCCGTATGTGTAACCGTAGAGTAATTGAATTATTTTCTAAGGATTATCCTAGAGATTATCCGGAACCAGAAAGTATTGTGGCATTGTTGAAAAGAAAGATGAAAGTGATTGAAGTTCCTGTACAGATGAAAGAGAGACAGGGTGGTGAATCATCCATCAATGCGAGTAAATCTGTATACTATATGATCAAAGTATCATTGGCAATTTTAATAGAGAATTTAAGGAAGTATAAAGTATGACAGTACAGTTAAGAATCATATTATTTGTTTTGATCTTATTAACTTTTGCTTTATTTGTTGATCAGATAAAACAGAAGAAATTGAAATTACAATATACATTAACATGGATGTTATTACTGCTGTTTATCTTGATTGTAACTGTATTTCCTGGAATTCTTGGCTTTGTGGCCAATATAATGGGAATTGCATTGCCAATCAATATGATCTTCTTCTTTGGTTTTTTGTTTACCTTAGTGATTATCTATCGATTAACTATGGCGGTTTCAAAACAATCTGAAGAAATAAAATTCTTAACACAAAAAGTTGCATTACTGGAGAAAGAAATCAATGACAAACATAAATGAACAACCTTTGGTGAGTGTATGTATTCCATCATATAACAATGCAGATTACATTGATCAGACAATTTCATGTATTTTGAATCAAACATATAAAAACCTTGAGCTAGTTATCTGTGATGATCATTCTAAAGATGATACAGTAGAGGTAATTCGAAAATTTGAAGATCCTAGAATTCGTTTATTGATCAATGAAAAGAATCTTGGAATGAGTGGGAACTGGAATCATTGTCTTCAGCAATGTAAAGGTGAATTTATTAAGCTGATCTGTGCAGATGATATGCTTGCCTTAGATGCTCTTGAAAAAGAAGTGAATGCATTAATTGCACATCCAACTGCTTTGCTTGCGGAAAGCGATACACAATTTAGAGACTTGGAAGGAAATACAAAAGGCAGTTATACAAGATATAAAAAATCTGGTTTAGTAAGTGGGAAAGTCATCGCAAGAGCAGGTCTGTTTTCAAGAAACCTGTTTGGTGCACCATTGAATAATACATTCAGAAAATCTGTATTGGATCAGGTGCCTGGATTTGATCCTCAATTTAAATATATTTTAGATTATGATTTCTGGGTTAGTATTGCGTGTCTAGGAGATGTGTATATTATTCATGAACCATTGAATTATTTCCGCTTGAGAAATGATTCCAATACTGGAAAAGTACTGACAACAGAACAAAAGGCATATGTTGAAGAACATAAGATGTTGCTTAGAAAACATGCATCTGCATTGCATATTTCAAGTCTTGATTTTGCATTGAGTGTTTTTATTCGAAAATGCTTGAATCTGGGGTCAAGAATCTATTTGCGATTGTTTATTGGAAAGTAGTAAAGGTTTGACGAATGAATATTTTGTATACATTTAATGATAAATTTGTTCCTCAAGTATCTGCAGCGATTACTTCTGTATGTGAAAATAATAAAAATGTATTTGAGATTCATTTTTATCTGATGTCTTTAAATGTTTCTCAAGAAAATGAAAAAAAATTAACAGCGTATATTCAGAAGTATGGAAGAGAAGTGTCATTCATTGAACTGGGTGATATGTCAGAACATTTTGATTTTGAAATTAATACATCTGGATGGAATCCAATTGTGTTGGCAAGATTGTTGCTAGATAAACTATTGCCTTCTTCACTAGATAGAATTTTATATCTCGATGGAGATACGATTGTAAGAGGTTCTTTAGAAGAATTGTATCAGACAGAAATGAAAGATCATGCGATCGCGGCTAGTTTAGAACCAACATATGATCGTGAACGTAAAGCTTCAATCGGTATGAAAGGGATGCCGTACTACAATGCTGGTGTGCTTCTGATTGATTTAAACAACTGGAGAAGCCAGAATCTTGGAAACAAAATTATTTCTTTCTATAAAGAACATGAAGGAAAACTTTTTTCAAATGATCAGGATGCAATTAATGGAACGTGTAAAGGACAAATTCTGACTTTGTCTCCTAAGTATAATTATTACAATATATTTGATCAGTATTCGTATCGTTTTTTGTCTAAACTTTGTGATTATCCATATATTGATAAAGATGTATTTGAAGAAGCTAGAAAGCATCCAGTGATTATTCATTATCTTGGAGAAGAAAGACCATGGAGAAAAGGAAATCATCATCGATTTAAAGATGATTATGACAATTATTTGAATATGACTCCATGGAAGGGTATGAATTATGAAGATGGATGGAATACATATTTTATGGCATGGGATACATTTAATGTTCTTACTAAACCATTTCCATCATTGCGCTATCATATTATCAATGCATTAATTCCAGCATTTTTGAATTACAGAGCAAAGAAGGTGAAGAAATGACAGAAGATATCAAAATATATATTGCGACACATAAAAGCTTTACTCCTCCTAAGAATGATATTTATATTCCTTTGCAGGTAGGTGCGGAAGGTAAGAAAGACTTAGGCTATTTGAAAGATAATACCGGAGATAATATTTCCAGCATGAATCCGTATTATTGTGAATTGACTGGAATGTATTGGATGTGGAAAAATACATCCGCAGATATTATTGGTCTGGTACATTATCGTAGATATTTTTATGACAAGTATATCTTTAGTGATCCTAAAAAAATTCTGGATAAAAAAACGATTCAGAATATGATGTCTAAGTATGATGTCATTGTCGCTCAAAGAGGGTATACATGGTTTAACAAGGTTGGACCTCGCTATGGAAAATACTTGCCGGAAGGAAAAAGTGATATGAAAGTCACAGAAGAAGCAGTAAAGATAGTCACTCCAGAATATGCAAATGCTTTTGATACTGTGATGAATAGCAATCATTATTCTCAATTCAATATGATGATTTGTAGAAAAGATGTATTTGATGCATATTGTGAATGGTTATTTGCAATCTTGAAATATGTGGAAGAGCACTTAGAAATACCTTTAAGTGAAAGAGAAGCATATAATGCAAGAGTATTTGGATTTCTTTCGGAAAGATTATTAAATGTATGGCTGGTAAAGCATTCTGAATTGAAAGTAAAAGAACTGCCAGTCTTAAATACAGAAGAATCTATTGGAAAACAGAAAATAGAATCATGCTTTAAGAAAATATTGAAAGGAGTATTGTAAGATGAAGTACGATTATTTAGTAGTTGGATCAGGTTTATTTGGATCTATATTTGCACATGAAGCTAAAAAGGCTGGAAAGAGGGTGCTGGTTATTGATAAAAGGCCTAATATTGCGGGAAATGTATATACAGAAGATGTAGAAGGTATCCATGTTCATAAGTATGGCGCACATATTTTCCATACAAATAATCAGGAAGTATGGGAATATATTCAGCAGTTTGCAACATTTAACAGATTTACAAATAGTCCTGTTGCGAATTATAAGGGTGAACTGTATTCTCTTCCGTTTAACATGTACACATTTAATAAGATGTGGGGTGTTGTAACACCAGAAGAAGCACAGGCTAAGATTGAGGAACAAAAGAAAGCTGCCAATATTACAGAACCAAAGAATCTTGAAGAACAGGCGATTTCTTTAGTTGGTAAAGATATTTATGAAAAACTAATTAAGGGATATACTGAAAAGCAATGGGGAAGAGAATGTAAAGATCTTCCATCCTTCATTATCAAAAGACTACCTGTTCGTTTAACATTTGATAACAATTATTTCAATGCTTTGTATCAAGGAATTCCAATGGGTGGCTATACAAAGATGGTTGCAAATATGCTGGATGGTATTGAAGTGAGATTAAATGAAGACTATCTTGCTAAGAAGGATGAATATGATTCGTTGGCAGAAAAAATCATCTATACTGGTCCAATTGATGCATATTTCAATTATTCACTAGGAAATCTTGAATATCGTTCTGTTAGATTTGAAACAGAGTTATTGGACAAGCCAAACTATCAGGGTAACGCTGCAGTAAATTACACAGATAGAGAAACACCATATACAAGAATCATTGAACATAAATGGTTTGAATTTGGTAAGGATGATCATGGTAATGATATTCCAAAGACTGTGATTTCAAAAGAATATTCATCTGAATGGAAACCTGGTGATGAACCATATTATCCAGTGAATGATGAAAAGAATGGAGCACTATATGCAAAGTATAAGGAATTGGCAGATAAAGAAACAAATGTAGTATTTGGTGGAAGACTTGGTGAATACAAATACTATGATATGGATGCGGTCATTGCTTCTGCATTAGATTGTGTAAAGAGAGAAATTCATTGATAATGAATTTGTGTTATAGAAGTTGAAACAGGAATCCTGTATGCCTTCTGTAACACTTTTTTTATTGATGATATAATAATAGCTGTATGAAAAATTCATTGGCTAAAAATTATATATTTAATTTAATATTTCAAATGTTAACGGTTATTACACCGTTAATTACAACTCCATATGTAGCTAGAGTATTAGGTGCTGTAAATAATGGAATTTATGGATATACATTTTCCATCGTTACATATTTTATCCTTTTTGGATCTTTGGGAATTGCGATGTATGGACAAAGGGAAATTGCCTACGTTCAGCATGACAAGGAAAAACAGGCAAATATTTTCTGGGAATTAGTAACGATTCGTATTTTTACAAATATTATTGCGCTCATTATTTTTTATCTGCTGTTCTGTATGAATGGTGCATATGCAATATATTACAAAATTTTAATTTTTGAGCTTGTTGCGAATGCAATTGACGTGAGCTGGTATTTCATGGGAATAGAAGAGTTTGGAAAACCGGTTGTGCGTAATATTATTGTAAAAATACTTGGTCTGATCTGTATTTTTGCTTTTGTGAAAACAAAAGATGATTTGTGGAAATATTTATTGATTTACAGTTTATCTGATTTCTTAGGAAATATTACATTGTGGCTGTATCTTCCAAAATATATTCCGTTTGTTCCATTGAGAAAATTATCATTTAAGATACATTTTTCACCAATTATGTCTTTGTTTATTCCACAGGTTGCTACACAAGTATATACAGTCTTGGATAAAACAATGGTTGGGAATATCACAAATGATATGGCGGAAGTTGGTTATTATGATAATGCACAGAAAATTGTGAAAGCTTTATTGTGTCTTGTTACCGCAATGAGTTCTGTGATGTCTAGTCGTATTGCCAGTACCTTTGCGGAAGGTAATAAAGATGATATGAAAGTATATTTACGACAATCGATTCATTTGGTATGGATGATTGCGGTTCCATTTACGCTTGGATTGATTGGAATATCGAGAGCATTTGTTCCGTGGTATTTTGGAGAAGGATATGAACCAGTTCGATATTTGATGTGTGCAACAACACCAATTCTTTTAGCAATTGGATTAAGTAATATTACAGGAATTCAGTATTTGATTCAGGTTGGAGAACAGAAAATCTATACATTTTCAGTTGTTGTTGGAGCAATTGTAAATATGATTTTTAACTTTATTTTAATTCATGCAATTGGGACGATTGGAGCAGTCATTTCTACAGTGCTGGCTGAATATACAATTCTTGCGGTTCAGTTATATTTCGTACATCAAGATATATCTGTGAAGGAGTTTTTTAAACCATCGATAAAGTATTTAATTGCGGGAATAGTGATGTTGTTGTGTGTGGTACTAACTGGATATTTCATCACAAATATTTCACTATCTATTGCTATTTCTATCATGGTTGGAATTGTTGTATATATTGCAATGTTGTTTTTGCTGAAAGATACATTCTTTTTATTAATATGTAATCAAATCATTTGGAAATTTTTGAAAAGAAATAAGGGTGAGTAAAAATGGAAGAATATTCTGAAGATATTTTACATAAGTTGTGGGACTATGAATTGAGTATTTATAATGAATTTGCTAGAGTTTGTGAAAAGTATGGTTTTCGTTATTTTGCTTCTTATGGAACAGTGATTGGAGCAATGAGACATCGTGGATTTATTCCTTGGGATGATGATATGGATGTTGGAATGCCTAGAGAAGATTATGAAAAGTTTCTAGAAGTTGCACCAAAAGAATTGGGCAGTACTTTTGAATTGCTGGAAGCAAGAAAAACAAAAGGATATGTACTTCCTTTTGCAAAATTAACACGTTCAGATACAACATTTATTGAAGCTACAGATACAGATCGCAAGTATCATTCTGGTATTTTTATTGATATTTTTCCATTTGATAAAGTTCCTGAAGATGTTGTTGAAAGGCAGAAAATCCAACAGAAATGCTGGGTTATTGCGAGATTAATGGTTCTTTGTGACTATCCAAAGCCAAAATTACCTTCCAGTGTAAAGGGATTCAAAAAACAAGTGGCATATTTTGGATGTTATGTTGTTCATGGTCTATTGCTGCTGTTTGGTCAGAGTGCTAAAAAACTACAGAGTCGCTACACAGCGGTTGCATCAAAATACGGTAAAGAACATGATACAAATCGATATGCGGAATTCATGTTATATAAATATGAAGATAATTATGGCAAAGAAGATGTTACGTATTCTGAAGAAGAATTGTTGCCTGCTGTGGACATGAAATATGAAACGCAAAGTATTAAAGTTCCACAGAATAGTGATGTTTATTTAAAGAAAACATATGGAGAATATATGACACTGCCTCCTGTTGAAAAAAGACATTGTCATTTTCCAGCTGTTTTAAAATTTGATGAATAAAGATTGCGAATCATTGTAACTTATGACATAATGTTCACAAAAATATAAAAAGAGGTTTTTATGAACATTCAAGACTGTACAATTTTAAAGAATCTAATTGATAAAAGTAATCAGACACAAAGAAGTATTGCTTTATCTACTAATTATTCATTAGGAACAGTAAATCGTTCAGTGAATCACTTGATAGATCAAGGATATATCAATGATAATTTGCAATTATCTGAAAAAGCATACAATGAACTCAAAGAAAATCAACCGCAGAGAGCTGTGATACTCGCTGCGGGTTTTGGTATGCGCATGGTACCAATTAATACAGAAGTTCCAAAAGGCTTATTACAGGTTGGTAATGAAACTTTAATTGAGAGGTTGATTAAACAGTTACATGAAGCTGGTATTGTTGAAATTGATGTTGTTGTTGGTTTCTTGAAAGAACAATTTGAATTTCTGATTGATCAATATCATGTGAATCTGATTTATAATCCGGATTATTCTACGAAAAATAATTTATATTCCTTAAATTTAGTGAAAGATCATTTAGAGAATTGTTATATTATTCCGTGCGATATCTGGTGTGATATCAATCCATTTTCTAAAAATGAATTTGTATCATGGTATATGGTAAATGATCAGAAAGATAGAAATAGTCCTGTTCGTGTGAACCGAAAAGAAGAACTGGTAGATGTAGGAAATGATGAAGCTGGCAATCATATGATTGGAATTGCCTATGTGAATCATAAGGATGCACAAGAATTGAGAAATAATATTGCTAAGCTTTGTGAGAATGCTAAAAATGATAATTTATTCTGGGAAGATGCATTATATAAAGATGGAAAATATATCTTGTATTCTCGTGTTGTTCATGAAAGTGATGTCATAGAAATTAATACGTATGAACAATTGAGAGAATTAGATCATCATTCTAATCATTTGAAGTCAGACGCAATGAATATTATTTGCGATTCTTTGCATGTTTCAAATCAAGAGATTACAGATATTAAAGTTTTGAAAAAAGGAATGACAAATCGTTCGTTTTTATTTACATGTAATGAACAAAAATACATTATGCGTATTCCTGGAGAAGGAACAGATCAATTAATTGATCGTAAACAGGAGGCAGAAGTATATCAAGTTATTCATGATAAAGATATTTGCGATGATATTGTTTATATCAATCCTGAAAATGGATACAAGATTACAAAATATCTGGAAAATGCAAGAGTATGTGATCCACTGAATGAAGAAGATACATATAAATGTATGCGTAGATTGAAAGCATTTCATTCTATGAATTTACAGGTACATCATGATTTTGATATTTATAAGCAGATTGCATTTTATGAATCGCTTTGGGATGGGACACCATCTGTTTATCGAGATTATCAGATGACGAAAACAAATGTTATGAAATTAAGAAATTTTGTGGAAAAACATATTGAGAAGCGGTGCTTAACACATATAGATGCAGTTCCTGATAATTTCTTGTTTGTTGAGGATGGAAGTGTGCGATTGATTGACTGGGAATATGCTGGCATGCAGGATCCACATGTGGATATTGCGATGTTTTGCATATATGCATTATATGATCGACAACATGTGGATATGTTGATTGATCAGTATTTTGATGGAAATTGTTTAAAAGAAACGAGAATCAAGATTTATTGTTATATAGCTTTATGTGGACTTCTCTGGAGCAACTGGTGTGAATATAAGAGAAATCTTGGTGTTGAGTTTGGTGAATATTCTTTAAAACAATATCGATATGCAAAAGATTATTATCGTATTGTTGAAAAAGAGCTGGGGGGAAATTTATGAATCAAGTTGAAAGAGCAATTATTATGGCAGCAGGAACTGGAAGTAGAATGCATCCAGTGACTTTAGATACTCCTAAACCAATGGTTGAAGTAAATGGAAAAAGAATGATTGATACTGTCATTGATGCACTGCATCAAAATGATATTTATGATATTTATGTTGTTGTGGGATATTTGAAAGACAAATTTAATGCATTGTTAGAGAAGTACCCAGATATTCATCTTATCGATAATCCTTATTATGATTCCTGTAATAATATTGCATCTTTATATGTCGCAAGAGATTATATCTGCAATGCAATTATTTTAGATGGAGATCAGATTATTTATAATCCAAAGATTCTTTTTAAAGAGTTTGATAAATCTGGATATAACAGTATTTATACGGAAACTAAAACAGATGAATGGCTGCAGACAGTAGAAAATGGTATTGTGACGCATTGTAGTCGTACTGGTGGAGAAAAAGGATGGCAGCTTTATAGTATCTCAAGATGGAATGAAAAAGATGGAAAGAAACTAAAACATCATCTGGAAATAGAATTTGAACAGAAGAAAAATAGACAAATTTATTGGGATGATGTAGCGATGTTCTGTTATCCACAGGAATATCAGTTAGGTGTTTATCCTATGGAAAAGGATGATGTGATTGAAATTGATAACTATGATGAATTGATTCAATTAGATAAGAAATATGAAAATTATGAGGCAAAAAATCATGAATAAGAGAAAAATAGACTGGATGATCACAATTGTTCCTTTAACGCTGATTATTGTTCTATGCGTTTTGTTTTTCTTTATGCCAGAAAAATCTAATGTAGTTTTATCGGAAATTCGTTTCTTTTTTGGAGATACATTTGGTGTCTATTATTTGGTGATTGGTCTTGGTATTTTCTTGTTGTCCTTCTATATTGCTTTATCTAAATATGGAGATATTGTATTGGGAGAAAAGAATGAAAAGCCAAAATATTCATTTTTTGCATGGGGATCCATGATGTTTACGTGTGGACTTGCGGCAGATATTTTGTTTTATTCATTCTCTGAATGGATTTTATATGCAACAGATCCACATATTAAAGAATTAGGCAATATTCAGGAATGGGCTGGTGTATTCCCATTATTCCATTGGAGCTTTATTCCTTGGTCCTTTTATCTTGTTTTAGCAGTTGCCTTTGGTTTTATGCTTCATGTAAGAAAAAGAAATCGTCAGAAATATTCAGAAGCATGTAGACCAATCCTTGGTGAACATACGGATGGATTTGTTGGAAGAGTGATTGATTTGCTGGCAGTATTTGCTTTACTTGCAGGTACTGCAACGACATTTAGTGTTGCGACGCCTTTGATGGCCGCAATCATTGGAAGATTATTTCATTTCGCAGTAGATAGAACAACAATCAATGTGATTATTCTTTTGATTACATGCACAGTTTACACATATTCTTTATTGCATGGTTTTAAAGGAATCAGTTATCTTGCAAATGCTTGCATTTATATGTTTTTTGGATTGCTTGCATTTGTATTTGTTTTTGGTGGACAGGCAAGATATATCATTGAAACAGGTTTTACATCTCTTGGTACAATGATTCAGAATTTCATAGGATTATCTACATATACAGATCCTCTAAGAACATCTAATTTCCCACAAAACTGGACAATTTATTATTGGGCATACTGGATGGTATGGTGTGTTGCAGCGCCATTCTTTATTGGAAATATTTCTAGAGGAAGAACAGTTCGACAAACAATTTTGGGTGGTTATGTATTTGGCGTTGGATCTACATTGGTTAGTTTTATTGTTTTGGGAAATTATTCCATGGGGCTGCAGATGAGCGGTGCTGTAGATTTTATCTCAAACTATCTTGCGAGTGGAGATATGTATGGATTAATTGTATCGATGATTGAAACAATGCCTTTTTCTAAAGTTATCATGGTTGTTGTGTTATTGACAATGATTGCATTTTATGCGACTTCTTTTGATTCTATTGCTTTAACAGCGTCATGTTATAGTTATCACTCTTTAAAAGAAGACGAACAGCCACATAAGGCAGTACAATTAATGTGGTGTATATTATTGATATTGTTGCCAATTGCATTGTTATTTGCGGATAGTTCTATGAGTAATTTGCAATCCGTCAGCATTGTTGCGGCATTTCCGATTGGAATTGTTATTGTTTTGATTTCTATGAGTTTCTTGAAAGATGCAGAGCAATATATAAAAGAACTGAGTGAGAAGTAATATGTTTTTGAAAAGAAATGAATACAAATGTTATAATATTACCTAAAGAAGGTGATGAATATGAGTAAACCTATTCCATTTTCTCCTCCTGATATTACAGAAGAAGAAATTAAAGAAGTGAGTGATGCATTAAGAAGCGGATGGATCACAACAGGACCACGAACAAAGCAATTCGAAAAGAATTTATGTGAATATTTAAAAGTTGATAACTGTGTATGTTTAAATAGTGCAACAGCAGCAGAAGAATTGAATTTTAGAATTCTTGGTATTGGTGAGGGAGATGAAGTTATCGTTCCTGCCTATACATATACTGCGAGTGCTTCTGCGGCAATTCATTGTGGTGCGACAGTAAAATTTGTGGATTCTCAAATTGACAGTGTTGAAATGGATTATCAGGCACTTGAAAATGCAATTACAGAAAAAACAAAGGCAATTGTACCGGTAGATTTGGGTGGTGTGCCTTGTGACTATGATACAATCTACAAGATTGTAGAAAAGAAGAAGGCTTTATTTCATCCAGCAAACGACATTCAAAAAGCAATTGGCAGAGTGATTGTAGTGGCAGATGGCGCACATGCTTTAGGGGCAAGCAGAAATGGCGTAACTGTAGGCAATCTTGCAGACTTTACTTCCTTTTCTTTCCATGCGGTTAAGAATCTGACAACTGCAGAAGGCGGATGTGCTACATGGAAACATATTGATGGTATTGATGATGGAGAACTCTATCATTTATATCAGTTGTATTCCTTACACGGACAAAGTAAAGATGCGTTAGCGAAAACAAAAGCAGGTGCGTGGGAATATGATATTGTTGGACCTTGGTATAAATGTAATATGACAGATATCATGGCTGCGATTGGCCTTGTACAATTAAAGCGATATCCTTCTTTGATTCAAAGAAGATATGAAATTGTGAAGAAGTATGATGAGGCAATGGATGCAATGCACATTGAACATATTCAACATGTTAGTGATGTGTATCATTCCAGTGCACATTTATATATGATTCGCATTCCTGATATCTCTGTGGAACAAAGAAATGAAATTATTACAAGGATGGCAGAAAATGATGTGGCTACAAATGTTCACTATAAACCATTGCCAATGATGAGTGGATATAAAGCATATGGATGGGATATTAAAGATTTCCCAAATGCATATCACTTATATCACAATGAGATTACATTGCCATTGCATACATTATTGAGTGATGAAGATGTTGAAATTGTGATTCAGACATTAAGAAGTACATTAGAAGAAATGAAATTATTATGATATTGAGAAGCTGGGACAAATTACCTGAATATATGAGAAATGATAAGGTGAAACCTTATTATGAATTATTAAAGAAAAGAACAGGTTCTTTAATAATGAAGAGAATATTTGATATTGTGATGTCCTTGCTTCTTTTAATGATTCTTTCTCCTGTATTTTTAGTCGTTTCTATCTGGATCAAGCTGGATTCAAAAGGGCCTGTCTTTTTTAGACAGGTACGTGTGACTACGTATGGAAAACAGTTTCTCATTTTTAAATTTAGAACGATGTGTGAGAATGCGGAAAAGAAGGGATCATTAGTGACTGTTGGAAATGATTCTAGAATCACAAAAGTTGGAGAAAAAATCAGACATTGTCGTTTAGATGAAATTCCTCAATTGTTAAATGTTTTAGCTGGTGATATGACATTTGTTGGTACTAGACCGGAAGTTGTGAAGTATGTAAATGCGTATAGTGATGAAATGTATGCAACACTTCTATTACCGGCAGGAATTACTTCCGTTGCATCCATTCAGTACAAGGATGAAGATGAAATCTTATCAAAAGCAAAAGATCCTGATGATGCGTATATTCATGAAGTACTTCCGGACAAGATGAAATATAATCTTGCATCGATTGAGAATTTCAGTTTCTTAAATGAAATTAAAACAATGGCAAATACATTGAAAGCAGTGATATGAAAAAAGCATTGATATTTGACACATACGATGACTATAACATTCGTATTCAATACATAAAGTCTGCATTAGAAAGAAATGGGTATGAAACCATGATTTATTTTGCGGATTTTGATCATGTTAAAAAACAATACTATACAAAGAAAAGAGAAGATGTACATTACATTCATGTCAGTGAATATCAAAAGAATCTTTCTTATGCAAGAATTGCTTCTCATATGAAATTTGCGAAAGCATGCGTGGAAGTAGCTGAAAAACATACAGATGTATCACTGATTTATATCATGGTTCCACCAAATAGTATGGTGAAGCAATTTGCTTTGTATAAAAGAAAGCATGAAAATGTTAAAATCTGGTTTGATGTGTTAGATATGTGGCCGGAAAGCTTGCCCGTATCTGATAAAATCAAAAAGCTTGGAGCTTGTATTTTCAATCAGTGGGCTAAACTTAGAAATCGATATTTAAATGATTGTGATCTTGTTTCTTTTGAATGTAATCTATTTAGAGACACATTAAAACAATTTGTTGATGCAAAGAAACAGACAACAATTTATTTATCACAGGATAATCATATGATTAATTCATATGATAGCTTCAAGGAGCAGATCAATTTCTTATATTGTGGTTCTATTAATCACATTATTGATATTGATAAAATAGTATCAATTTTAAAAGATATAATGCGCTTGAAAAAGGTTCACTTGGATATTATTGGTGATGGAGAAAATAAAGATGCATTTCTTCAACAGTTAGATATTCATCACATCCCATATACATATCATGGTCTGGTTTATGATGAAGAAAAGAAAAGAAACATTTATAGACACTGTCATTTTGGATTCAATATCATGAAAGATAGTGTGTATGTTGGTTTAACAATGAAATCATTGGATTATCTGTCTTATGGATTGCCCATGATTAATAATATCAAAGGAGATTCTTTATCACTTGTTGAAAGTGAAAAAATTGGATTGAATGTAAATGATGCATTGATTCAAAATATTACTTCTTTATCTGAAGAAGAATATTTTATGATGAAAGAAAATGTAAAAAAGACATTTCTTGCATATTTTGATAGACATTGCATTGATCAACAATTAGATCAGAACATAAAAGAACTGGAGGACTAAGATATGAATATATCTGTAGCGATGGCTGTATATAATGGCGGAAAATATTTAAGGGAACAACTGGATTCTATTTTGAAGCAGTTAGATGAAATGGATGAGTTGATTATTTCTTACAATGATTCTACTGATGATACACTAAAAATTCTTGAAGAGTATGTGTATAAGTATGACATCATCAAAGTTTATCATTGGGAAGAAAAAGGTGTTATTTCAAACTTTGAAAATGCTATTACACATTGTACAAATGCTTATATTTTCTTGTCTGATCAAGATGATGTCTGGGCTGATGATAAAGTGAAAAAGGTGATGGATGCTTTCAATTCAGACAAAACAATTTTAACTGTAATGCATAATTGTGAATATGTGGATGATAACTTGAATCCTTTAGGAAAAGACTTGTTTTCTGATCGAAATGTAAAACTTGGATTCTTAAAGAATCTGTTTATCAATGGATATCAAGGCAGCTGTATGGCATTTAAGAAGGATCTGGTTCCATTTATTACTCCAATGCCTAAGACAGTGGCAATGCATGATCAATGGATTGGTATTTTAGCTGAAAGAGCAGGTCATATTAAGTTTTTGACAGAACCATTAATGAAATATAGAAAACATACAGGTTCTCATTCAACAGAACATGTTCCATTTGGTAAGAAAATGAAATGGATTGGTAAAATGGCATTCCATGTTGGAGAAACATTAAATGAGAAAAAAATGTTGAAATGGTATCTGCAGAGCATCTATGCACCTGAAAAGAAAGCGGATTTTGACTTTGATGATTATGGATATTCAGAACACGAGCTGGAAGAAAGAACAAAGGAAAAACCATCAAATACTAACAATACATCAGAACTTGAAAATAATAATGGCGAAACAATGATGTATATGGTTAATAAATTGAATCAAAATAAAGAAGAAGAGAAATAAGAAAACCAGGAGGAGTTTTGTATGAAAATATTGAGCGTTATCGTTCCATGTTTTAATGAAGAACAGGCTCTTCCTTTTTTCTATGAGGAGATAAAGAAAATATCTGTAAAGATGAAAGATGTTTCTTTTGAATATCTTTTCATTGATGATGGGTCCAATGACAATACATTATCTGTAATAAAAAAATATTCTGAAATGGATGAAAGAATTAAATATATATCTTTTTCAAGAAATTTTGGTAAAGAAGCAGCGATTTATGCTGGCTTAAAGCGTTGTAAAGGTGACTTTGTTGTCATTATGGATGCAGATTTACAGGATCCGCCTTCTCTTTTACCAGAAATGTATGAAGCAGTTGTACATGAAGGTTATGACAGTGTAGCGACGCGTAGAGTGAATCGAAAAGGTGAACCGTTGATTCGTTCTTTCTTTGCGAAATTGTTTTATAAGATCATGAATCATATTTCAGATTCTAAGATTATAGATGGTGCTAGAGATTATCGCATGATGACGCGTCAGATGGTTGATGCCATTCTTTCTATGTGTGAATATAATCGTTTCTCGAAAGGTATTTTTGGATGGATTGGGTTTCGTACAAAATGGATTGCCTATGAGAATGTGGAAAGAGTTGCGGGGAATACAAAATGGTCATTCTGGGAGTTGTTTAAGTATTCTATTGAAGGAATGACTGCGTTTAGTGTTAAGCCTTTACAGATTGCTTCTGTTTTCGGCGTATTGTTTTCATTGATTGCGCTATTGATGATTGTCTTCATTGTAGTTCGAACTTTGATTTTTGGTGATCCTACGAGTGGGTGGCCTTCATTAGTGTGTATTATTATGCTCATTGGTGGAATTCAGTTATTGTGTATTGGAATATTGGGACAATATCTTTCTAAAACGTACTTAGAAACAAAGAAAAGACCAATCTATATTGAAAGAGAAAGTAATGTGAAATAGGTTATGGTTTGTTTAGGGAGTTATTATGATTTCCTTAAGCTTCCTTGAATCATAGCTGGATTACATTTAAAATAATGTCTATGGCAAAGAAAAAAAGAAAATTAACAAAATTTGGAAGAATCTTATCAGACATTGTAATAGTAGTTTGCTTAATCATAGCTGGTTTTTCAGGATGGAATCTTTATAAAGAATTACATGAATATCAAGAAAGCAAAGAAACGTATGAAAAACTGACACCATCAGTTGTGATTGAAAAGCCAAGTACAGATGAGAGCGGCAATGCAGTTACTGCACCGGAATTTGACTGGGAAAAATTGAAAGAAATCAATGGTGATTTTGTTGGATGGATCAGACTGGATGACAGTACAGTTGATTATCCATTTGTACAAGGCACAGATAATGAATATTATTTAAGACATTTATTTGATGGAACATATAATAATTCAGGCTGTGTATTCATGGATGTGAATAACAATAGAGATTTCAGTGATAAGAATACAATTCTATATGCGCATAATATGAAGAATGGGACAATGTTTGCTTCTATTGAGAAGTACAAAGATGCTTCGTATTATGATGGTCATAAAGTGATTCATATCTATACAGAAGCAGCGACGTATGATGTTTACCCAGTTGCTGGTATTGTGACAGATGGACAAGATGATTATGTTCGTACGTCTTTTAGCGATGATAATGATTTTATGTCCTATGTAAATCGCTTTGTGAGTTCATCTACATTTACATCTGAACAGTCTATTGAAGCATCGGATCGTATGATTATGTTAAGCACATGTAATTATGATAGAAGTGATGGTAGATATGTTCTGATTGGAAAACTAGTTCAAGAGGATAATAATGCACAATAAGCGTAGAAACGAAGAATACATTGAAGATGTTCAAATGATTCAACCAGTAAAAAGAAAAAAGAAAAAGAAGAAAAAAAGAAAGAGAAGACTATCTTCTCAATTTTACTGGATGCTGCTTGTAATATCTGCTATTGCGACGTTTTTAGTTCTTTTTAATGCGCCTATGTTTCCAAAGAAATGGTCATTTTTAGTACTGTTTTTATTGGCGGGTATATTACTTTTAACAGGTATTTTTACAGCTGTTTTTTCTCCGAGAAATAGAATTCAGAAGTTTATTAACTGTACGCTTGCGTTATGTTTAGGTTTTGTATCTGTATTAACACCTTACTATATAAATAAAATTACTGAATTATTTGAAAGTGCATTAGGAGATAAAGTAAGAATTAATCTATATGTTTTAACAGATGAATATAAATCACAATATCCTGATACGTTTCGAAATGTGATTACACTGCCAGAAATGGATAGTAATGGAAATTTTAAAAATGTTGATATGAAGGATTATGCAGATGCGGTATATGGTACAACAATTGAAACAGATACAACGAATCAACAATACGCACTCAAACAGTTAAAACAGTTGTGTGGGAAACAGGTACAGACAATTGATAAAAATGCATTATCTGATGCAGTTCAGGCATTTTATGATAATCACACTGATATTCTTATTATGTCAGAAGCTTTAGCGGGAACCATTTCAGATATGCAAGGATTTGAGAATTTTGAAACAGACACTAAGATTCTATATTCATTTGATCGTCCAATTGATGCATCTGCTTCTGATACAGTTGCGGTAGATATGACCACAAAACCATTTACGATCTTCTTTGGAGGGAACGATACAACAGGAGCATTATCTTTAGAGGGAAGAACAGATGTGAATATGACGGTTACCGTAAATCCAAATACACATCAAATTCTGATTTCTAATCTGCCAAGAGACTCCTGGGTAAAGAATCCTTACTATAATGAAAAGAGAGATAAACTGACACATTTAGGTCTTGTGGGAATTGATAATACATTAAAAGGATTAGGAGATATTTATGGTATCGAAATTCCAAATTATGTAATTGTGAATTTTGATACGTTTATGGTTATTATTCAAGCATTGAAAGGTGTAACGATTGACAATCCATATGCGTTTACCGCAATCGACGGTCAATACTTCCCGGAAGGAACAATAGGCTTGGATGGCGCTGGTGCTTTGATGTATGTTCGAGAAAGACAAAATTTACCTGATGGTGATTTTGGTAGAAATATGCATCAGCAAATCGTTATGCGGGCAATGATTGAAAAGCTATGTTCACCAGATATCATGATGCAGATTAATTCCATTATTGATGGCATGAATGGAATGTTCTTAACAAATATATCTATGAATTCTATATGGGCTTTAGTGAATAAACAATTAGATGAAGGAATTGAATGGAATATTGTGAATTATCACGTTGGCGGAGAAACAGGTATGGAAATCTGTGCATCTGCAACAGGTCAATATTTATCTGTTGTGTATCCATATGATAATCAGATTGAATTTGTAAGAAATGAAATTCAAAAAGTCATGGATGGCGAAACAATTACACAGGAAGAATTGCCAGAAGGTAAAATTACGACAGATTATTCGGCAGATCATATCTCACTGAATTCACAAAAAAATCAAACATACCAATACGAAGAAGATGATTATGAAGAACCTGTAGAAGATTCTACTGACTATGAAGAACCATCGTATGATCAAAATTATAGTGAAGATGATGAAAATCAGGACTATAATGATACGGATGAAAATACATACAATGAGGATGTAGAAGAATAGAAAGAAGGAAAATGTATGTACACAATAAATGATTTATACGATTTAAATCACACACAGGCAAAAGAATACTTATCTAAGTTTACATATCCATGGGAAGCATTAAAAGGAATCAAAGATATGATTGTTGAAATTGGTTCTCAATTGCCAAAGGATGAATATGACGAAGTGAAAGAACATGTATGGGTTCATAAAACAGCACATGTATTTGCATCTGCATATTTAGGTGCACCTTGTATTATTGGTGCAAATACTGAAGTTAGACATTGTGCATTTATTCGTGGTTCTGCTTTGGTTGGAGAAGACTGTGTTGTTGGGAATAGTTGTGAATTAAAGAATGTCATTTTATTTGATCATGTGCAGACACCACATTATAACTATGTTGGGGATTCCATTCTTGGCTATTATGCACATACTGGTGCTGGTGCGATTACTTCTAATGTTAAAAGTGATAAGAATCTGGTTGTTGTACATGATCGTATCCATCATGAAGAAATGGAAACAGGCTTAAAGAAGTTTGGAGCTATGTTAGGGGATCATGTTGAAGTTGGATGCAATAGTGTATTGAATCCTGGTACAGTGATTGGTAGAAATAGCAGAGTTTATCCTACCAGCTGTGTAAGAGGTGTTGTTCCTGAAAATAGCATCTGGAAGAATGATGGAACAATTAAAATGCAAGAAAATGTGTGATGAATAGGAGTATACTGAGGTATACTCTTTTTGTAAGTTTAGGGGAAAGAATGTATGTTATTTACAAGTGAAGCAATTGAAAAGGATAATGCACAATGAAAAAACCAGTATTACCGAAGTATTCACAAGAATGTGTTCTATGTAACTGTAATGAAATCAATGACCGCATAGATAATGCATGTTTTAGGGAAGATAGTATTACAGATGATCTGTATCAGCAGGAATTTTTTGAGTGTGAATTTAAAAATGTGTCCATCCATTCAAAAATGATTTTTTGTTTGTTTGCGGATGTGATTTTTGATCATTGTGATTTATCTAATGCTTGTTTCAGTGAATCTGTTTTTCGAAGATGTATCTTTCGTAATTGCAGGATGACAGGTATCGATTTCTCGGACTGTTCTTTTACAGATGTAACGATGCATGATTCCCTTGCTTTATTGGCAAATCTGAATCAGACAGCATGGAAAAGTGTGGAATGGAAACAAATGTGTTTTCAGGAAACTTCCTTCTTTAATGTAAAGTTTAAAGATATTAACGTCAAAGATTGTGATTTTACATCCAGTGAATTTAACCAGACAAAACTATCAGGTATCGATGTTTCTTCAAGTAATATTGAATCTATTGCTGCACAGCCAGAAAATTTAAAAGGGATGATTGTCAATCGTGAACAGGCAGTTGCTTTAGCACAACTGTTAGGAATTATTGTTAAGTAACTACTTTCACAATACTTTCACAAATTACACATATATTTCTCACAACTACTGTGTATTATATAATTGTTTTCAAGAAGAATAATTTCTTTCCCTCCCAAAAGATCTGTTTCAACAGGTCTTTTTTTTACGAATGAACAAAAGTATAGGATTGTATATCACAATTGTTTGATTCTTTATGTAAAATAGGAATGCTGAAAAAAAAGGAGAGAAAACATGTTGAAGGAGATAATGATTTTTTTGGGATTATCCATTGATAGTTTTGTGCTGATGATGAATAAAGGTGCACAATTAAGAAACATGAATATGAAGAAAATTTCCACGTACGCACTAGAATTTGCATTTGTCGCGATGGGAATGTTTATGCTTGGTTTTTTGTGCAGCAAGCCATTTGTAATCAGTATTGCAAGAGTAAAAATTGAAATTGCAATTGCTTGTCTGATTATTTTGACTATTGGAACAATGATTTCAACAAAAGCAGTTTTAAACAGAGATTTTGAAGAAAGACTTGATACTAGTTTTGATTGTAAAGTGTTATTGAAGCAGGCATTATTTACAAGTATAGATGTATTTTTTGTTGGTGTAGCGTATGGATTTTTGGAAGTTCATGCAATTAATGCATTGATTATTTCTTTCGTAATTACGTTTTTAGCTGTGTCAACTGCACTGCTAATAGGGTATAATTGTGGTGCGAAGTATCAAAGAATCATACGATTGGTTGGTGGAATTCTTATGATAGTCTTCGGCATTTATTTGATAACTACTTATATAGTGATGAGGTAATTATGGAATATCATAAAAATCTCATGAAAATATCTTTGGCTGAGAATTTGAGAAGTCTGATGCTGCGTCATATGTTTGAAAAGATTACAATCAAACAGATCTGTGATGCAACGGGAGTCATTCGTGCTACATTCTATAACTATTTCAGTGATAAATATGATTGCTTGAATTGGATCGTTTATCATGACATTGTAGAAAATACAAAAGATTACGTAGAAAGTGGCGATTTTGAAAAAGCTCTGACAGCTGCGCTTGAAGTTCTCATTCAAAATAAACAATTCTACCGTATTGCGTATCACGTAACGGGACAGAATAGTTTTGAAGATATGATTCGTGATAACTTAAGAATATTAGTCATGAAATTTCTGGAAAAATATCGTAAAGAAAATTTTCTTCCACAATACTCAAATGAATTATTGTCTCGATATGATGCAGAATCTTTAGCGTTTAATATTCGTATGTTTGTCAACGAAATTGGTGGTGCAAAAAGTGTTGAAGAAACAAAACAAATGACACTTGATCTTATGAAGAATTCATTCTTTGACTTTGCGGATGTAAAAGAAGTCAAATGAATGAGTTCTTTTTTTAGAGGTTACTATGAAAACAATACAGGTAAAAACAAAACTAGGAATATTAGAAGGCGAATCTAAAGTGAATTCTATGATCTTTAGAGGAGTACCATATGCAGAAGCTCCTGTTGGAGATAGAAGATTTAAAGTACCGATGAAAAAGGCAAAATGGGATGGGATTTATGAAGCATTGGAATTTAAAAGTCAATGTCCTCAGGCAGATCCAACGGAAGGTTTCTATGGGAAAGAATTCTATACGGATCCAAAGTATCCATTGCCTCCACAAAGTGAAGATTGCTTGTACTTGAATATCTGGGCACCAAAGAAAGAAGGAAAATTTCCAGTGGCATTCTGGATCCATGGAGGTGCATTTGATCATGGCTTTTCTTCAGAAATGGAATTTGATGGAGAAAAATATGCTTCTCACGATGTTATCCTTGTAACAGTGAATTACCGTGTTGGTGTATTTGGATTTTATGCAGATCCTGTCTTAACAAAAGAGAATACATTTCATACAACAGGAAACTATGGCTTATTAGATCAAATTATGGCTTTGCAGTGGGTGTATGACAATATTGATGCATTCCATGGTGACCGTAATAGAATTACGGTATTCGGTCAGTCTGCAGGTGCAATGAGCACACAGGCACTGATTACTTCGCCTTTAACGAAAGGCTTGATCCATAGTGCAATTTTCCAGTCAGGTGCAGGTGTAGAAAATGGCATCACACGTACAAAGAAAATGAGTGATGCATATCATACAGGAGATTTGATTCGTAAGCTGTGCAAAGTGAAAAATGTCAATGCACTTAGAAAACTGGATGCGAGTAAACTTGTTTCCATTTTACCGGAGTTATATAAAGAATGTGGTGGGCTTGCGTTTGGCCCTGTGAATGATGGATATCTTCTGCAGGAAGATATGGATGTTGCCGCAAAGAATGGAAGAATTCATAACATTCCTTATATGATTGGTATGACAAGTGATGATATTACAATTGAAAAAGGTACAGATGCTAGAAAATCAAAGTTCTATGAGGGATGTATGAAGTTTCTAGAACTTCGTTTGATTTATTCCAAGAAGCCTTGTTATATGTATTATTTTTCTAAGAATTTACCATCAGATGATGCTGGTGCATTCCATTCTTCTGAACTGTGGTATATGTTTGGTACATTGGATCGCTGCTGGAGAAATATGAATGCACGTGATTATCGTTTGTCGGAAGCAATGATTACTGCGTGGACAAATTTTATGAAAGATGATAATCCGGATGCTCAATGGAAACCATATACAAAGAAAGAACAATTTGTTAGAAATTTTATGTAAGATGACAAAAAAAAGCAGATTAGTCCGTAGACGCATCTGCTTTTTTGTCATTTGTGCTTTTTGGGTAGAATAATTCAACATCACGATTTTTATCAAATACGTTGTTGTATTGTAACATTCTATATTCCTGAATACTTTCATCATCAATGTCATCGACAGATTCATAGAAGTTACCTTCAGCATCATAACATCCATATAATGAAATAACAGGATATTGATCTTTTAATTCATACAAGAACTGCTGGTATGGAGTGAGCTCCATATTCGCTGTATGAAGAATTAAACTAGATAGATAATTTGCACTGAGTTTGTCATATGTCTGATCTTCAATATCATAGTTTGCCCAGATCAAGAATGGCGTGACATATTTTTTGATGTCTTCTTCTGGTGTTCCACTTGTTGGGAAGAACAGGCGGTCACTTGCGGAACCAAGGGACGGCTGATGATCACCATACATGATGATCATGACATTTTCATCGACATTCTCAAAGTATGCAATGAGCTTTTTGAAAGCCTCGTCTGTTAGTTTAATCAATGAAAGATAGTTTTCTGCAGTGTCATAGTTTTCATTGCCATAGCTTGTGAGATCCACTGTCTGTGTTAAATCATCCGCATTTTTATAAGAGCCGTGGTTCTGATAAGTAACGTTGAATAAGAATTGATTCTTACCTTTGTTTTCTTCGTAATTCTCGATAACTTTTTCAAAATCCTGTTCATCTGTTGGATAACCGTGAATCGTATCTAAACCATCAAATGTTTCTGCGAAAACCGTATCTTTGAATTGAAGTTTCTGGTATGCAGTTCTTCTGTTCCAGTTTGTTGATTTGCCTAAATGCATGCCTGTTGTTAAATAATCATTACGATTCATATAAGAAATTGTTGAAGGAACGGAACGGTTCATATACATGTTGTATGGATATACACCTGCCTGGAAGAACGCTGTTGAGTTACCTGTGAGTGTTTCATATTCTGTATTACATGTACCACCGCCACGAACAGATACATAGAGATTTCCGCGAATCGTATTCTCTAAGGAATTAAAGTAAGGCGTCATGCCTTCGGCAATCGTTGTGCCGCCAATATCTAGATCACTGAATGATTCATTCATAATCTGAATGATCGTTGTTGGTTTTGTGTTTTTTTCATCTGCTTCTGCATCTGCTTTTGCTTTTGTACTGTATTCTTCTTTTAATGCATTGAGTTTATCTTCACTGTATCCATCTGGTTTTGTTGGCTGGTTTTCTAAGAATTGACGAACCAGACCCGTGAAAGTTAAAGTTGTACCTTCATTCTGGAATGTGGATAGTAATCGAATATCCCATAAATAGTAAGAACCAATACTATTAAAGAACAATGCAACGACAAGTACAATGATTGGATAGGCTGTATACCATTTATTGATCTTTGTTTTGTCTCTTGGTACACAACGCATAACGAGATATAACATTGCATCCACAATGAATGCAAAAATCATAATGTAATTTAAATGAATATCATAGTTTGCGGCAACATCCATTGCTGTTCCTAGTGCTGTAAAGTCCCAAGGGGCAATTGGACGATTTCTGAACACGACAACAAATGTGGAAACAATTGCATAGAGTGTAAATGTGATATTCGCAAGATTTAATCCCATTGGTCTTCTAAAGAAGATGAGATGGAAAATCTTGTAGATGACAATCATAATACCAACGTTTAGTAAACGTAATCCAGTATTGATATAGAAGAAATTACCTAATATGTTCTCCATCATGAAGAATACCCAGCACGGAGCTGCGAGTAACATAAGTTCATTTAATGGAATGGCGTTGGATAATTCTAAATGCTTATCAATCATTACCGCAATGATCCATGCGAGTACCATGATAAATGCATAGACTTGAATGATAATGAATTTTGGAAGATATTCTTCTGTCTGGAATTGTACCCAGCCTTCTACATTCTGCAAATTCAAATGAATTTGATCATTTTCAAGAGAGATATCAATGCCTTGGGAACCTGCTAATTGGGATGTAAAGTTGCTGGAAGTATATTCACGAACAGTCATTGGACCAAACGACAATGTGATTTTGTTGATGGTCATACTCTTGACGCCTTGCAGCTGCATCTGCAGGCTGTTTGTTACGATAGGTACATTCGTAATTGCAATCTCTTTATAATATGGTGCGACATCATACCATGTTTTATGACCGTTGTAGTTGTATGTTTCGAAGATTTCTTCGTTACGGTCAGTGTTGTAGTTGGCAAGTACGATCGTTCCTTCACTGCAGCTATCTAGATCTACATGGTATGATAAGTGTGGTGTATATAATACAAGAAATAATCCTGAAACAAATAAGAACCACACAATTCTTTTAATAGAAAATATCTGTTTTAATTTACTCAACATATTTCACAAAAATTTCACTTTCTTTAATGACCGTTATAGTTTAGCACTTTTCGCATATAAAATCTTGTTAAAAACGTGTGAAAATCTGAAGATTCAGTGAAGATGAGAAAAAAGTTATACAATAAGATAAAAGCGAATAACATCTGTTAGACATTTTGTCATTCAGTCTTATAAAAATTTAGAAAATGTGAGATGATTTTCAAACAGAATTTGATTAGATAATGATTTTGTCGAAGCTGGAGGAAGAATGAAAAAAGAAAGAGAATCAGGCATAGAACTATATAAAGTGATTGCCATTTTTTTGATTGTATTATCACATGTAATACAGACTTTAACAGAACCAAACTATGTTTTAGGAATAGGAGAAGGAACATTCATTAATATTGCCACCGCAACAACAGATTTGAATGTTTTGCTGCTGGCTCTTTTTAGAATTTGTGGTGCACTAGGAAATAATATGTTTTTTATATGTTCTGCATGGTTTTTAGTGAACAGTAACGCTCTTTTTAAAGAATTAGTTGATAGTCCACAAAAACGGACAGAGAAAACAG
>SAMEA3387494__coassemble_1789_pt1 | contig 90344 bp, 94 predicted proteins | sample SAMEA3387494__metabat2_low_PE_002 | metagenome-assembled genome bin SAMEA3387494 (sample SAMEA3387494) | Felis catus | biome: Faeces | place: United Kingdom | collected 2012
GCGACTGTTAAGCCGTTTTTGAGGGTTTTTGGGTTTTGCAAGTGTTAAAGTACCGTTGAAAAATCAACAAATAAATATATAATAGAATAACTTGTTGAAAAATCAACAAAGGAGAGCGTATGGAAAATAGATTTGAAATGTTTACGGTTTCGATTGCGAGAATTTCTCGAGCAATTCGAAAAATCGAAAATCAGGAAATGAAAGATATGCATTTGAGAAGTTTTCATGTGGAATGTCTATATTACTTATATGCAACGGATGCAAATACAGCAACAAAGCTTTGTGAAAAGTGTGGGGAAGATAAAGCAACCATTTCCAGAACATTAGAATATCTAGAAACAAATGGCTATATTCTAAGAGAAAAAACAGAAAAGAAAAGATATAACAGTGTGATTGTATTGAGTGATCTTGGTAAAGAAACTGGGAAGCTGATTGCAAATAAAATTGAACATGTATTAATGGAAGTGAGTTTTGATTTAAAGGAAAAGGAAAGAAATACGTTATATTCCTGCCTGTTTAGAATTGCTGAAAGATTAGATGCAATTAGTGAGGAGAATGCATGATATGAATTTGATTGTGAAAGCGGGATGTCGTATTTTCCAGAAAACGTTTCGTCTTGTAATTCCTGTTTTACCTTATCGTGAGCCAAAAATCGTGGATGCCTGTGATGATTTAAAGGAAGTATTTGAAAAAGAAAAAATTACATCTTTGCTGATTGTAACAGACCAAGGAATTATTGATCATGGATTATTGCAGCATGTGGAAGAAGCATGTAAGAAATATTGTGTTGAATATACGATTTATTCTGGTGTAAAGCCAAATCCAACGGTAGAAAATGTGGAATGTGGTCTTCATCTGTATCAAAACAGTCAAAGTCAAGCAATCATTGCGATTGGCGGTGGTTCTTCTATGGATTGTGGAAAAGCCATTGGTGCATGTATTGCAAATCCAAAAAAGAAAGTGAAAGATATGAAAGGAATCTTACGTGTCATTCATAAGCTTCCGCCATTGATTGCAATCCCTACAACGGCAGGTACAGGAAGTGAAGTCACGCTTGCTTCTGTTATCAGTGATCCCAAAAATCATGACAAGTATGCTTTGATGGATTTTCCTTTGATACCGCATTATGCAGTACTGGATCCTAAAATGACATATACATTACCAAAATCACTCACGGCTACAACAGGAATGGATGCATTAACACATGCCATTGAAGCATATATTGGTGGATCTACAACACCTAAAACTAGACGGCTTGCATTGGATGCGATAAAGTTGATATATCAGAATCTATGGATTGCGTATGAGGATCCTCAAAATGAAGTGGCAAGAAGAAATATGTCTTTGGCTGCATATCAGGCTGGACTTGCTTTTTCTATGTCATATGTTGGGTATATTCATGCAATCGCACATTCACTGGGTGGGCAATATGATATTGCACATGGATTAGCAAACGCTGTTGTAATGCCATATGTTTTAAAAGCGTATGGGCACCGTATTGATCGTAAAATGCATGATATTGCACTTGTTGCCGGAGTAAGCAATGAAATCGATCGTGATGAAGATGCATGCAGGAAAATGATTGCATCCATTGAAGCGTTGAATCAAAAAATTCATATTCCACAACATATAGCAGAAATTCAGGAAAAAGATATTCCTTCTTTAGCGAAACATGCTTCCTTGGAAGCAAATCCATTGTACCCTGTTCCTGTTTTATGGAATGCGAAAGAGCTTGCACCACTGTATCGACAAATCAAAGGAGAGTAGAAATGGATCTATCAAATATCTACAACATACAGAAAAATTATTTCTTGAGGGGAAATACATTGTCGGTTTCTTTTCGAAAGCAGCAGTTAAAGAAACTGTATGAAGCAATCAATCGACATGAAGATGCAATTGTGGATGCATTAAAGAAAGACTTAGGCAAAAGCAGAGAAGAAAGCTATATGAGTGAAATTGGCATGGTGAAAAGTGAAATTTCGCATATGTTAAAACATGTTTCTTCCTATGCGAAAAGACACTATGTGCTTTCACCACTTGCACAGTTTGTTTCTGTGAGCTATACAAAAGCTGTTCCTTATGGCGTGACATTGATCATGTCACCTTGGAACTATCCATTTCTTTTAACATTAGATCCATTGGTATGTGCCATTGCGTCTGGAGATACGGCAGTTTTGAAGCCATCTCCTGCTTCTCCATTTACAAATCAGGTGATGAAAAAAATCATTTCTGAAAACTTTGATGAAAGCTATATTACACTTGTCGAAGGTGGTATTGAAGAAGCAAATATTCTTTTGGAACAGCCATTTGATTTTGTGTTTTTTACTGGCGGATCACAAACTGGGAAAATCGTAAATATGAAATGTGCAGAGCATTTAACACCTTGTATTCTAGAACTTGGGGGAAAGAGTCCTTGTATTGTTGATGAAAGTGCAGATATTGATCTGAGTGCAAAAAGAATTGTGTTTGGAAAATTTCTGAATTGTGGTCAGACATGTGTTGCCCCAGACTACGTTCTGGTACATCGTTCTAAAAAAGATGCGCTGATTCAGCAATTGCAGAAGGAAATTGTAAAACAATATGGTGAACATCCATTAACAAGTGATATTTATGGAAAAATCATTCATCCAGGACAGTTTGAAAGAATTCGAAAAATGATGGATTCTGATAAAATCGTTTATGGCGGCACGTGCGATGAGAAAGCATGCAAGATTGAACCAGCAATTATGGATGACGTTACATGGGATGACAGTGTCATGCAGGAAGAAATCTTTGGACCACTTTTACCTGTTTTAACATATGATGATTTTGATGAAATGATGGATACTTTAAAAACAAAACCACATCCATTGGCATTCTATCTCTTTACAAAAAACAAGAAACATATTCAAAAGATGGACACAGAAATGATCTTTGGTGGAGGATGCATCAATGATACGATCATTCACCTGGCAAGTAACTATCTTGGCTTTGGCGGGGTAGGAAACAGTGGTATGGGGAAATACCATGGAAAAGATGGTTTTGATGCATTTTCTCATACAAAATCGATTGTAGACAAGAAATGCATCATTGATCTAGCAATGCGTTATGCACCATACGAGAATGCTTTCTATAATAAATTAATTCGGTTTTTTATGAAATGAAAAGAAGAAGTTCTGGCTTCTTCTTTTTACATGTTGTATTTAGCTAAACTAATATACTGGTATCCACTTTCATCAATAGCATTCTGAATTTGATCTGTATCTATATCATGGTTTGCGATAATTGTGACTTGTCCTTTTGTATGATTTGAAGATACTTTAATGACATTAAAATGATTACGGATTGCATCGTTGATATTTGCTTCACAATGACCACACTGCATGCCTGCAACTTCAACAACGATCTTTACTTTTCCTTTTCCATTGTACGTGGATTTCTGTACGGCATGTTTTCCTTCATGAAAAAATCCTCTGACAATTTTGATGCCGCCAATCATCATGATTCCAATGATGATTAAGATAATAATATCTATAGTATGTAATGGTACATTTACTTTCATAGACTTCTCTCCTTTAGTTAGTATTAACTAATTTAGTACGGTACAAGAAAAAAATCAATGAACATGCTATGATTATTTTGATGAAAAATGTAATTTTAGCAGGTGTCTGCATCAAAGATGATGCAAAAGTATTTCAAATGAAAATGGATGAATGTATTGCTTTATGTAATGCATGTCAATTAAATGTTGTTGAAACAATTACACAGTCAGCAAATTCCATGAATACAATCAGTGCCTTCCGTAAAGGAAAGTTAGATGAATTGCGTATTCTTGTGGAAGAATTGGATGTTGATTTTGTTGTGTTTTATAACAGTCTTAGTGTGCAAATGGCAGAAAGAATCAGTGCTGTTGCTGGATGCAATGTGATTGACCGTACAGCATTGATCCTAGATATCTTTTCCAGCCGTGCACGCAGCAGACAGGCAAAGCTGCAGACTGAAATGGCACGATTGCAGTATGATCTTCCACGTTTATTAAACAGCGACAATGACCGTGAAAGAGAAAGAGGTGGAGGTGTAACAAATCGTGGTTCTGGTGAAATGCGTTCTGCAATTGTTGCGCGGAAATATCAGAAACGGATCCAGGATCTCAAGCAGGAATTAAAGAAAATCGAATCACAGAGGCAGATGGATGAAAGAAGAAGATCCAAGACATTATTAAGAAGAGTAGCTTTGATCGGCTATACAAATGCTGGGAAGTCCAGTTTTATGAACTGTCTGATTCAGAATACAGAAGCCAGTGGAAATGAAGTGTTTGAAAAAGATATGTTATTTGCAACATTGGATACATCTGTAAGAAAAATTGTCTATGATAAGAAAACGTTTTTTCTCTATGATACGGTTGGATTTGTTTCAGATTTACCACATACACTGGTTGAAGCATTCAAGAGTACATTAGATGCCGCAAGAGATGCGGATCTGCTTGTAGAAATTGTTGATGTGAGTGATGATGATTATGAAACAAAGATGGAAGTAACAGAAAATACACTGCGTGAAATTGGTGCTGGAGAAATTCCAGTATTACGCATCTTTAATAAAGTTGACTTATTGAAAGATACTTCACGTCTTGAAGGAATCTGTGTTTCTGCAAAAAATGGCGATCATATGGATCGTGCAATGAAAGAAATATTAAAAATGTTATATCCAAGTGAAGAAAGCATGTATTGTTTGCTTCCTTATGATAAAATCTATATGTTTGATGAATACAGGCAAGTGCTTCAAATAGATGTAGTCAAACAAGATGAAGAAGGTATGACATTATATTTACAAGGACCTTCTGACTATATCCATGCATTTGATCTGTATCAGATAAGAGAGGGACAGTTATGAGTAAGACAGTATGGGAAAAATTGAATGATTCTCAAAAAGATGAATTGATGCAATTCAACAAGGAGTACATTGATTTTCTGAGTGTTTCTAAAACTGAAAGAGCATTTGTAAACAATAGTATTGCACTTGTTGAAAAGGCTGGATTCAAAAATCTAAGTGAAGTGACAGAATTGAAACCTGGAGATAAAGTATACTCCACAAACAAAGGTAAGAATATCTTAGCTTTCATTATTGGTAAAGAACCTATCCGTAATGGTTTAAACCTTTTAGGAGCACATATTGATTCCCCACGTACGGACTTAAAACAGCATCCATTATATGAATCTAATGGTCTTGTATTATTAGATACACATTACTATGGTGGTATTAAGAAGTATCAGTGGGTTGCTCGTCCAATGGCACTTGTTGGTGTTGTTGTGAAGAAAGACGGAACAGTTATTGATATCAATATTGGTGATGATGATAATGATCCAGTTGTTGGAATCAGTGATCTTTTGATTCATCTGGCAGCTGATCAGATGTCTAAGACAGGTGCAAAGGTTGTTGAAGGTGAAGCATTAGATGTATTGGTTGGTTCTATTCCTAAGAAGGATACAGAAAAAGATCCTGTCAAGGCTTATATCTTAGATCTATTAAAAGAAAAGTATGATATCGAAGAAGATGATTTCATTTCTAGTGAAATTGAAGTTGTTCCTGCTGGAAAAGCAAGAGATTATGGTCTAGATCGTTCTATGGTCATGGGATATGGTCATGATGATAAGGTATGTGCATATACTTCTTTACGTGCTGTTTTGGATTTTGAAGGAACACCTGATAGAACTGCCTGTGCAATCTTGGTAGACAAGGAAGAAATTGGTTCTGTTGGTAACACAGGTATGCAGTCTGCATATTTTGATCATGTAATTGCTAAGATGCTTGCAATGCAGAATGAATCTTCACTGGTTGCATTCAACGATACAATGGATAACTCAAGAATGTTATCTAGTGATGTATCTGCAGCATTTGATCCACTATATCCAGAAGTTATGGAAACAAAGAATGCTTCTTTCTTTGGAAAGGGTATCTGCTTCAATAAGTATACTGGTTCTAGAGGTAAAGGCGGCAGTAACGATGCGAATGCTGAATACATGGCTAAGATCCGCAAGATCATGGATGAAAATGACTGCTATTTCCAGACATGTGAACTTGGCAAGGTAGACGTTGGTGGAGGCGGAACAATCGCTTACATCATGGCTAACAAGAACATGGATGTCATTGATGCTGGTATTGCGGTACAGAACATGCATGCTCCATGTGAAGTTGTATCTAAAGCAGATGTATACGAAGCTTATAGAGCTTACATTGCATTCTTAAAAGATATGGATTAATTCTGAGGACACTACAAGGTGTCCTTTTTTTACGGTATAATTGACACATAAAATCCATGGAGGTTGAACGTGAGTAATTCTAAAGTAGTTATTAATGATAAAGGTGCAGAGTTTTTAAAGAATGGGCAGATGTGGATGTATTCGAATAATCTAGCATCTGATATATCGCATTTAGAAAATGGAAGTGTTGTAGATATTGTTACAGAAAAGAATGAATACTTAGGTACAGGATATCTGTGTAAAGATTCGCATATTACGGTGCGTATCTTTTCTAAGAAGCATGAAACGATTGATTATGATTTCTTTGAAAAAACAATTGCAGAAGCATGGGAGTTTAGAAAAACAGTAGAACCAGATAATCTAGATAACTGTAGAGTGATTTTTGGAGAGGCAGATGGTTTGCCAGGTCTTACCATTGATCGCTATAACAGTGTTCTTGTATCACAGATTACGTGTTTTGGACTAGAAAAGAATAAGGCTGTTTTGTATCAGGCGTTGCTGCATGTTCTTCGTGAAGAAGGTATTGAAGCTATCTATGAAAGAAATGATGTGAAGTCTCGTGAAAAAGAAGGACTTTCTTTATATAAAGGCTTCTATTATGGTGAAGCTGATACCGTACAGGTAATTCATGAAAATGGTCTGAAATTGAATGTAGATATTGAAAATGGGCAGAAGACAGGCTATTTTCTGGATCAGAAATCGAATCGTGTACTGGTTCGCCATCTTGCAAAAGGAAAGACCGTATTAGATTGTTTTACACATACAGGCGGATTTGCATTAAATGCAGCGCTAGGAGAAGCAAAACATGTGACTGCAGTAGATGTTTCTAATACAGCATTAGAAGAAGGTAGAGCAAATGCAAAACTGAATGGCTTGGAAAATGTATCTTTTGTACAGGCTGATGTATTTGATTATCTTGATACGTTGAAACATCATCAATTTGATTTCATCATTTTAGATCCACCAGCTTTTACAAAATCTAGAAGAACAGTTATGAAAGCCTATAATGGATATAAGAGAATCAATATGCAGGCGATGCATGTATTAAGAGGTGGCGGATATCTTGCAACGTGTTCCTGTTCTAGATATATGGAATGTGACCTGTTTGAAAAGATGCTGAGAGAAGCAGCACAGGAAGTTGGTGTAACGTTAAAACAGATTTCCGTAACACAGCAGAACGCAGATCATCCAATTCTCTGGAATATGGAAGAAAGCAGCTATCTGAAGTTTTATATTTTCCAGATTGTATAGAAAAATTGAGGTAAAAGAATCATGAAAGAAGTAATGGATTATGCTACAGGAATCCAGCATGTAGGGATTCCTTGTAAAAGTATTGAAGAAACAAAAGAGTTTTATGAAAAACTAGGTTTTTATATCAAGCATGAAAAGACAATACGTGATGGAAAGCAGAAAGTCTGTTTTCTTGAATATATGGGACTTGTATTAGAGTGCTATGAAGATGAGGTTGCTTTAAAAGCAGGCGCAATTGATCATATCGCAATTGATGTGAATGATATTGAAGGTTGCTATGCATTATGTAAAGAACAAGGCTATACAATTGTAAGTGATGGGATTGAACAGTTGCCGTTTTATGACAACGGTGTCCGTTTCTTTATTATCCTTGGTCCAAACAATGAACGTTTGGAGTTTAATGAAATTCTATGAAACTGATGATTGTTAGACATGGAGATCCAGACTATATCCATGATTCATTGACAGAAAAAGGGAAAAGAGAAGCAGAACTTCTATCTAAACGTCTGGCAAAAATGGATATTCAGGAATTTTATCAGTCACCATTAGGAAGAGCACAGTTAACAGCTTCTTATACTTTGCATGAAATGCATCGAGAAGCTGAAACGTTAGACTGGCTGAGAGAATTCGATCCTAGAATCATTCGTCCTGATCGTATACTTCGTAAGTCTGTTGCATGGGATTGGCAGGTAGAAGACTGGACAAAAGATTGTCGTTTCTATGATTATGATCATTGGTATGAAAATGATGTTATGAGACGCGGAAATGTAAAGGAAAGGTATCAATGGGTTTGTGATAACTTTGATGTATTTCTAAAAGAACATGGATATGTTCATGAAGGGAAAACATTCCGTGTAGAAAAAGGGAATCATGATACGATTGTATTTTTCTGCCATTTTGGAGTGGAATGTGTCTTATTATCACATTTACTGCATATTTCGCCAATGATATTGTGGCAGGGCTTTGTAGCCGCACCTTCTTCCGTTACAATTGTACATACAGAAGAAAGAAGAAAAGGTATTGCAGCCTTTAGAATTGCACAATTTGGTGATATTTCACATTTATATGCTGCAGATGAACAGCCATCGTTTGCGGCTAGATTTGTGGAATGTTATGAAGATGATGGACAACATTAAGGGAGAATCATTATGAAAGTCATTATGTATTTTGTTCGACATGGACAAACAAGATTAAATGAAAAAGGTAGAATGCAGGGAGTATGTGATTCCCCATTGACTACACAAGGAGAATTGCAGGTAGAAAAGACACGTGTTGCGTTAAATAATGTCTTTTTTGATGCGGTATATTCTTCTCCAAGCGGCAGATGTCAGCAAACTTCTAGAATCATTCTAGAAGGAAGAAATCTAGAACCTGTGATTATAAACAATCTGCATGAAATGAATTTTGGTACATTTGAAGGTACAAGATTTACATCACACTCTGAAGAAATTACACGTTGCTTTGATACAAATGATTTTTCTAGTGTGAATGGTGAAAATCCTGCAGAAGTGGAAGATAGAATCTTACAGTCACTGGATACAATTCTTTCTAATGCTCATGATAATGATCAGGTTTTAGTTGTTACGCATGGAAGTTATTTAATGACAATGCTGCGTTCCGTATTTAACGTTGATATGGATAAACTTTTCCCACGTGCATTAGGAAAAGGTAATCCTATCCCAAATGCTTCGATTATGCGTGTGGAATATGAAGATGGAAAGTATACAGTTACAAACCTTCCAACAGAACCACAGCTGTATGAAGATCCAATCGTAAATAAAACGTTACATTTCTACTTTGTAAATCATGGTCAGACGTTGTTTAATCAATACAATCGCATGCAGGGGGTTACGGATTCTCCAATAACTGAAAGAGGCATGAAAGATATACTGGATTGTGCGGATGCTTTAAAAGAGATTCCTTTTGCATCTATGTATACATCTCCACTATTGAGATGCTATGAGACTGCTTTAAAGATTGCACATGATAGAAATAGCGATCCTGTTGTATTAGATGGGTTAAAAGAAATTGATTATGGTGAATTTGAAGCTGTTGTACGTGATTCATGGCTCAAAGAAATCAAAAAACATAGAGCGAAGCATGATGACTGGAGTGATGTAAATGGAGAAAGCAAAGATGCATTTGAACTGCGTTTCCATCACACTTTACAGAAGATTATTTCTGCAAACAAAGATGGTTCAAACATCTTGCTTGTTTCTCATTCAGAATATTATAAGAGATTGCTTGAAATCTTGTTTGGTCTTGATGGAGAAGAAGCAATGATGGAAATGAGAAGACAAGGGAAACAGCCACATCCATATGGTGGTATCTTCCGTTTTGATTATGTGAATGGAAAATTTGAGATTGTTTCCTATATGTGTACACCAGAAGAATTCAAAGAAGAACAATAACAAAAGATGCCAGATCGGCATCTTTTATCGTTTGTCTAGTGAAATGTATTGTTTTTCATCTCCAACATATTTATATGCAGGACGGATAATACGATTCGCAAACTCAACTTCTTCCATACGGTGTGCGCACCATCCAGCAACTCTAGATATCGCAAAGATTGGTGTAAATAATTCTTCTGAAATACCAAGAATTCGATAGACAAGACCTGAGAATAAATCTACATTTGCACATACATTCTTTGTGCTGCCTTTTAATTCTTTGAATACAACAGGAGCAAGCTTTTCAATCTGACATAAACAGTCATATTCTCTCTGCATTCCTTTTTCATAGGCAAGATCTTTGGAATGTTTTTTCAGGATTTGTGCTCTTGGATCACTTTTTGTATATACTGCGTGGCCGATTCCATAGATGAGTCCACTATGATCACCAGCTTCTTTATTAATGATCTTTGTAAGGTAATCCTTCATTTCTTCATCGCAATGGACATCTTTGACATTGGCTAAGATTTCATCAAGCTGCTTCATGACCATCAGATTTGCTCCACCGTGTTTTGGCCCTTTTAAAGAAAGGATTGCAGATGCAATAGCAGAATATGTATCTGTACCAGTAGAAGATAAGACACGGGTTGTAAATGCAGAGTTGTTGCCTCCACCGTGATCTGCATGTACGACCATGCATAAATCTAACAATCTTGCTTCTTCTCGTGTATAGTTCTGATCAAGTCGGTACATTGCCAGAATATTTTCTGCGGTAGATAAACCCGGCTTTGGATAGTGAAAGTACAAAGATTCATGATTATATGCATGTTTTTTTGTCTGGTATGCATATACCATCATACTTGGCATTTCCGCAATCAGGTTAATAGATTGTTTGATGACATTTTCTAAGCTTGTATTTTCAGCTTCTTCATCATAGGAATACATCGCAAGAACACTTCTTGCCATCTTGTTCATTAAGTTTGGAGAAGGGGCTGCCATGATTTGTGTTTCCGCAAATCCATCCGGAAGTTCTCGGTGTGTTTCTAGAATGCGACGGAAGTTATCAAGCGTTTCCTTGTTTGGAAGAGATCCAAATAATAACAGCCATGCAACTTCCTCAAATAAGAAACGATCTTGTGTGATTTCTTCGTTGACAATGTCATTCAGATCAATACCTCGATAGATCAGTTTTCCATCAATTGGAATAATATTGTTGTTTTCATCTCTTTGATACCCGATGACATCACAGATATTTGTAAGTCCCGCAAGAACACCTGTTCCATCGGCATTTCTCAATCCTCTTTTTACACCTAGTTTTTCACTGACTTCTGGATCAATGAAATTATTTTTGCGATATGCGTCGCATAATACTTTTAAATCTTGATTCGTTAAATCTTGCACGTCTGGATAGATCATAACCATTCACCTCATATGATTTCTATTGTATTGAAATAATTTTCATTTACAAGTATGAAAATTATGAAAGTAATTTATGGGAATTGTTGTAAAATGGAATACATGAGGTGAAGGGTATGAAAGTTGTATTGATTCCTGGAGATGGTATTGGTAAAGAAATCTCTGAAAGTGTTAAAAAAGTATCTGAAGTTTTAAAGACAAATATTGAATGGGAAACACATTCTGCTGGTGCAGAATACTATGAAAAGAGTGGCAAGCTGTTTGATGATGACTTAATGGATGCAATCCAGAATACTGGGATTGCACTAAAAGGTCCTACAGCGACACCAATTGGTACGGGATTTCGTTCTATTAATGTTCAGCTGCGTCAGCGTTTTTCTACATATGCAAATCTTAGACCTGTACATTCTATTACTGGTGTAAAGAGCAGATATGAAAATGTTGATCTTGTTATTGTTAGAGAAAATACTGAAGATCTCTATAAAGGAATTGAATACATGTATGATGCGAATACTGCACATGGAATTAAACTCATTACGCGTTCAGCAAGTGAAAGAATTGCACGCTTTGCTTTTGAATATGCAAGAAAGCATCATCGTAAGAAAGTAACTGCAGTACATAAGGCAAATATCATGAAGCTTTGTGATGGATTATTTCTAGAAAGTTTTAAGAATGTTGCGAAAGACTATCCTGAAATTGAAAGTGATTCTGTCATTGTTGATGCGTTATGCATGAAGCTTGTTACAGATCCAGCACGGTTTGATGTACTTGTATCAGAAAATCTGTATGGTGATATTATTTCTGATCTTTGTGCGGGACTTGTTGGTGGACTTGGATTTGCACCAAGTGCTAATATTGGTGAAGATGTTGTTATCTATGAAGCAGTACATGGTTCTGCACCCGATATTGCGGGAAAAGATAAGGCAAATCCAACAGCTTTACTGCTTTCTTTCTGTATGCTTTTAAAAGATCATGATATGAAAGATAAAGCAGAAGTTCTTGAAAAAGCAATCTATGCGGTTATTGAAGAAGGAAAGCATACAACGCAGGATATTGGTGGAAATGAAGGATGCAAGGCATTTACAGAAGAAGTATGCAGGGTGATAGAAAATGAAATTAATTGATCATGGTGTATTCTTTGAAAATGGAACATATGTAGAAAACAGTACATATTCCAAAGAAGAAGGAAAGAAAAAAACATTGGCATATCAGATTATGGATGCACATGATACACATACAGATGATGATATTCTTCATATTCGTTTTGATTCTTTGACTTCTCACGATATTACATATGTTGGTATTATTCAAACAGCGAGAGCTTCTGGCTTAAAGAAGTTTCCAGTACCTTATGTATTAACAAACTGTCATAATACACTTTGCGCAGTTGGTGGAACAATCAATGAAGATGATCATCAGTTTGCATTGAGTGCAGCACATAAATATGGTGGTATTTATGTACCGCCAAATATGGCTGTTATTCATTCCTACAATCGTGAAATGATGAGTGGATGTGGAAGAATGATCCTTGGATCAGACTCTCATACGCGATATGGCGCTTTAGGAACAATGGGTATTGGAGAAGGTGGTGGTGAACTTGCCAAACAGCTTCTTGAAAAAACATATGATGTAGCACGTCCTGAAGTTGTTCTTGTCTATGTTCATGGAAAAGTGAAACCTGGTGTTGGCCCGCATGATATTGTACTTGCGTTATGTAAAGAAACATATGCGAATGGATTTGTGAAGAATCGTATCATGGAATTTGCGGGAGAAGGAATTCATGGTTTGTCTCAGGAATACCGTAATGCAATTGATGTCATGACAACTGAAACAACATGTTTAAGCAGTATCTGGGAAACGGATGAAAAGACGGAACAATACTTTAACCAACATGGTAGAAAAGATGCGTATCGTTGTCTGAAAGTCAATGATGGAACATATTATGATCGCTGCATTGATCTTGATCTAGGTGAAGTGGAATGTATGATTGCTTTACCAATGCATCCATCATTAGCACTTCCAATCAACACATTAAAAAAAGATCCAAAGAAATACTTAAAAGAAGCAGAAGATCATGCCAATGCGCAGCTGGCGCATAAAAACATGGACCTTGTTTCTAAGGTGAAAGAAGATGGAACAGTGATTGTGAATCAAGGTGTCATTGCGGGATGTTCTGGTGGAACATATGGCAATATCATGGCAGCCAGTGCAATCTTGAATGATGGAGGTTGTGGCAATGGTGAATTTAGACTTTCCATTTATCCTGATTCTATGCCAATCTATAAAGCACTTGTTGAAAATGGTACAGTTGCTTCTTTGATTTCTACTGGAGCAATCTTTAGAGAAGCGTTCTGTGGTCCTTGCTTTGGTGCAGGTGATACACCAGCGAACAATGAACTTTCCATCCGTCATACAACACGTAATTTTCCTAATCGAGAAGGCAGTAAGCCAAATGAAGGACAGATTGCTTCTGTATGTCTGATGGATGCTAGAAGCATTGCGGCAACGAGTAGAAATCAAGGTGTTTTAACAGCCGCAAGTGATATCTGTCATGAAGATGAGAAAGATTATATGTGTCCGTTTGATGCTTCTTTATATGAAAAAAGAGTATTTAACGGCTATGGAAAAGAAGATCCTGACTATCCATTACACTTTGGACCAAATATTAAAGACTGGCCAGAGCAGCCATCTTTAAGCAGCGATATTCTTTTAAAGATCGTTTCTCATATTGATGATCCAGTCACGACAACAGATGAATTGATTCCTTCTGGAGAAACTTCTTCTTATCGTTCCAACCCTTTGCGTTTAGCTGAATTTACATTATCTAGAAGAGATCCTGACTATGTAAATGAAGCAAAGAAAGTGAAAGAAATGGATTGGGAAAATGAAGAAGTAAAGCATGTATATGCATTGCTTGAAAACAGTGGCATTACTGTAGATCCAGATACAAACATTGCTTCTTCCATCTATGCATATAAGCCAGGGGATGGTTCTGCGCGTGAACAGGCAGCAAGCTGTCAAAGAGTATTGGGTGCTGGTGCAAACTTTGCCCATGAATATGCGACAAAGAGATATCGTTCCAATTGCATTAACTGGGGCATGCTTCCATTTCTAACAACAGATGATACGTTACTTGAAAAAGGCAGCTGGGTTCTTGTAAAGAATGTAAAAGAAGGTCTGGAATCGAATACACCGATGAAAGCCTATGTTGTGCATAAGGATGCAGTTACAATGATTGAAGTATCCTGTGGTGCATTAACTAGAGATGAAATTGAAATTCTGGAAGACGGGTGTCTTATCAATTACTACAAGCATGATTAAGAATGTTATTTTTGATCTTGGTGGTGTGCTGATTCGTTTTCAGCCGAAAGAAGCAATCCATCAACTGGGGTTAAGTAAAGAAAAAGAAGATGCTTTATATTCTGCAATATTCCTTGATTCTTTATGGCTGGAGGTTGATAAAGGAGTATATCAGGGTGTCAGTGAAACGTTAGATTTATATCTAGAAAAGTATCCATCACTGCAGAAAGAAATCAAAATGTTTTTTCACTCTGGATGGGAAGATATGTTTGAAATTCTGGATGAAGGCAGACAGTTTTTACTGGATTTAAAAGAGAAAGGGTATCATTGTTATATTCTTTCTAATTATGGTGTAGAAGCATTTGCATATACAGAAAAGCGATACAAAGAAGTATTTGGTCTGTTTGATGGAAAAGTTATCAGTGGAAGAATTCAAATGATAAAGCCAGAGGAACGAATCTTTCAATATCTCATTGATACATATGACTTAAAGAAAGAGGAATGTGTATTCTTTGATGATACAAAAGAAAATGTAGATGCATCAAATACATTTGGAATCCATGCATTTGTATATCAGAATGCAAAAGATGCGATGCACGCAATACAATCATTAGATGCAGAAAAATAAAACACACAAGGTAGTTTACTTTGTGTGTTTGTTTATATTCGGAAATAAATAATTCAGGAAGACAGGAACAACTTTTTCCCAGTCACTTTCTGTATGATGTCCACCAGGTGTTAAATGAGGATATGTAAGACATCCTTGTTCATTGTAGAGATGGTTGATATTCAACATCATTTCTACAGCATCAATGAATAATCTTTTTCCATGTACTTCCTGGGATCCTTGATCAATGTAGATTTTTGTATCTTTGTGGAATGTTGTATTTTCAATCAGCTTTTTTAGATCTTCATAACAGAAATGTGTTGAAGGGGAAACACATGCAGCTTTGGAATACACATTGTTGTATTGTGCAATCATGTATTCACTCATGAGTCCACCCATAGAGCTTCCACCAATTCCAATATGTTTTCGATCTGTAAATACACGATATCTTTTTTCGATTTCTGGTTTTAATACATTCACAAACCATTCCGCAGTCTTTTTTCCTGCAGGACGAACAGAAGGAAGGGATTCTAAATGTGTTGTTTCTGGTTTGAACGGGCAGTATTCTGCAAGTCTTCGATTTCCTGTATGGTTACAGTCGACTCCCACAACAACAAGTTCGCTGTTATTTTCATCCAGATATTTTTTTATACCCCAGCATTTTCCATATGTCGCTGTTTCATCAAAGAATAGATTATGTCCATCGAACATGTATAGAACATCATAATGTTTTTTTGTTTCGTCATAGCTGTTTGGAAGATAGATCCAGACTTTTCTAGGAGATTGCGAGAACGATGGCATTTTTAACTGAATTGTTTCTACTTTTCCCATGGTGCTTTCCCCATCCACTGGATGCGGCTTTCTTTTCCTTCAATAATACGTTTAATGTTTGCCTTGTGACGATAGATAACAAATACACTAAGCAAAAGAATTGTGACGGGAACAGATAGTTCTGTGATAGAACCATTGAAATAAGCAAATAAAGAAACAATACCTGTGAGTGCAATTGCACTCATGCTTGAAAAGGAAACCATTCTTGTAAAGAACAGTAATACAAAGAATGTGATGACAGGTAAAGCAAATGTGATGATCCAGTTATTTGTTACAAATAATGTAATGCCAAGGAAGAAGCCATATGTTGTAGCGACTGCTTTTCCACCTTTGAATTGTGCAAAACATGGAAAGCAGTGACCAATACAGCACGCAACACCTGCATAAATTTCACTTCCAGGAGCGATGAAATGAGCAAGTGTCATAGAAATCAATCCCTTTAATGCATCTAATGCAATGACGAGAACACCAATTGGCTTTCCAAGAACTCTTCCTGCATTTGTACCACCAGCATTTCCACTGCCTTCTTTTCGAATATCTTTATGGAAAAACACTTTTCCTATGACAAGACCCCATGGAATGGATCCAAATAGATAGGAAAATAAAATAGCTAATAAAATTTTCATACACTTTAAACCTCCGTGCCTAAATATTTTACCATATTAACTATTTTTGAAGATGATGGAATTGTGATATTTTTACTTGGACAATATTTTTGTTATAATGATTAGCTGAAGGAAAAGGAGAAATCATGGCAATTCAATACGATGACAGCAGTATTCAAATCTTAGAAGGACTGGAGCCAGTTAGAAAACGTCCAGGTATGTATATTGGTTCTACAGATTCTCATGGTCTGCACCATATGATCTGGGAAATTGTAGATAATGCGGTTGATGAAGCAATTAACGGCTTCGGTAAAAAGATCACAATTATTTTAGAAAATGATGGCAGTGTATCCGTCAGTGATCAGGGTAGAGGTATGCCAATAGGTAAACACCCGTCTGGTAAAAATACACTGGAAGTTATTTTTACTGTATTGCATGCTGGTGGCAAGTTTACTTCACAAGGTGGCTATAAGACTGCAGGTGGTTTACATGGTGTTGGTGCTTCTGTTGTAAATGCATTGAGTGAATGGTTGACGGTTGAAGTTGCACATGATGGACAGCTTGTTCGCATGTCTTTTAAAGATGGCGGATCAAAAGTCAGCAAGCTGGAACATTTAGGAAAGACAAATAAAACAGGATCTACGGTTCGTTTTAAACCAGATCCTTCTATTTTTCAGACAACAGATTTTAAATTTGATGCGGTGTGTGAAAGAGCAAGGGAAGAAGCTTTTTTATTGAGTGGCATTGAATTTGTGGTGATTGATCAGCGTTCGAAAAATCCAGTGGAAGAAAAGTATCTCTATGAAGATGGTATTACAGAATTTGTAAACTATCTGAATGAAGATCGTACACCATTAATGCAGCCAGTGAAGTTTTCTGGTGATGCATTAGGAATTCATGTTGAAGTTGCTTTTCAATATACGGATGACTATCAGGAAAACACATATTCTTTTGTTAACCTTGTTCGTACAAGTGATGGCGGTACACATGAAGTTGGCTTCAAAGGTGCCTTCACAAAAGTAATCAATGACTATGCTAGAAAGACTGGTCTTTTAAAAGAAAAAGATAAAAACCTGGAAGGAAATGATGTTAGAGAAGGTTTAACGACAATTCTTTCTGTTTCTGTACCAGAAGAATTGTTACAGTTTGAAGGACAGACAAAAGGAAAATTAGGTTCTCCACAGGCAAAGCCAGCAGTGGAACAGGTTGTCAGTGATCAGTTGACATACTGGCTGACAGAAAACAAAACACAATCAGATTTACTGATTCGTAAAATGCAGAAGGCAATGCTTGCGCGTCTTGCGGCTAGAAAAGCGAGAGAAGAAGCTAGACGTGGAAAGAAAGTTGGAAAAGGCGAAAGAGTGTTGAGTGGCAAGCTTGCACCTGCAAGAAGTAAAGATGCGCGTATCAAGGAATTATTCTTAGTCGAAGGTGATTCTGCCGGCGGTTCTGCAAAACAAGGCAGAGATTCTATTTATCAGGCAATCTTGCCTTTGCGTGGAAAAGTATTAAATACAGAAAAATGTTCTTTGGGTGATATTGAAAAGAATGAAGAATTAAATACATTGATTTATACAATTGGTGCTGGTGTTGGTCCAGACTTTGACTATGAAGATTCTAACTATAATAAAGTTATTATCATGACCGATGCCGATGATGATGGAAGTCATATTCAGATTTTATTATTAACATTCTTCTATCGCTATATGCGTCCATTGCTGGAACATGGAATGGTATATATTGCTCTACCTCCTTTATTTCGTGTACAGAAGGGAAAGAATGTGGAATATTGTTATTCAACGGATGAACTTGCTGAATTGAAAAAGAAATATGGCAAGTGTGAGATCCAGAGATATAAAGGTCTTGGTGAAATGAATGCAACACAGCTTTGGGATACAACAATGGATCCAGAACATCGTGCTTTGATTCAGGTAACAATTGAAGATGGTGTTGTTGCGGAAAGAAGAGTTTCTACATTAATGGGCGATAAAGCTGAAAGAAGAAGAAAGTGGATTGAAGATAATATCTCATTCACATTGGAAGATGATTACAAACTGGAGGGATAAATAGTGGTAAAGAAAAAACAAATTGAAGATAAAACACGGTATATCCCGGAACATCTTGAAGATATCATGGGAAATGGATTTTCTCGCTATGCAAAGTATATTATTCAAGAACGTGCATTGCCAGATGCCAGAGATGGTTTAAAACCTGTACAGAGAAGAATCTTGTATGCAATGTACCATGATGGAAATACATGGGATCATCCATATCGTAAATCTGCAAAGACAGTTGGTCTTGTGATTGGTAATTATCATCCACATGGAGATACTTCTGTATATGACGCATTGATTCGTATGTCTCAAGACTGGAAGGTTAGATTGCCTTTGATTGATGTGCATGGCAATAACGGTTCTATTGATGATGATCCAGCTGCTGCAATGCGTTATACTGAAGCTAGACTTGCTAAAGTGACTGAAGTCATGGAAGATGATCTTGATAAAGATACCGTAGAAATGGCGCCAAACTTTGATGATACGGAAAATGAACCAACAGTATTGCCTGTACCTTTCCCTGTGATGCTCGTCAATGGTGCAACGGGTATTGCGGCAGGCTACGCTACAAATATGCCTCCACATAATATGAATGAAACAGTGGATGCGACAATTTATCGTATTCAGAATCCAGAATGTTCTTTAGAAGATTTGATGGAAATTATTCCTGGACCTGACTTTCCAACTGGTGGTATTGTACAAGGTGCAAAAGGAATTCATGATGCCTTTGAAACAGGAAAAGGCAGAGTTGTTGTGCGCGCGAAGTGTGAAATAGAACAGACACGTACAAACCAGCAGATCATTATTACAGAAATCCCTTACGAAGTGATTAAAGGACAGCTTGTCAAGAAAATGGATGAGATTCGTTTATCCAAAGATATTGATGGTGTCTTAGATGTAAGAGATGAATCAGACCGTAATGGTATGAGAATCGTTGTAGATGTAAAAAAAGAAGCAGATGCAAATCTGATCTTGAATTATTTCTACAAGAATACAGATCTTCAGATCTACTATAACTACAACAATGTAACGATTATTGATAAACGTCCGGTACAGGTTGGTTTATGTGGTTTACTGGATGCATTTATTGCATTCAGAAAAGAAGTTGTTTTGAAAAGAAGCCGCTATGAACTTGATAAGATGGAAAAAAGAACGCATATTATTGAGGGATTGATGAAAGCTGTTTCTATTTTAGATGAAGTCATTCGTATCATTCGTGCTTCTAAAGATAAAGCGGATTCTAAAAAGAATCTGATGAATGAATTTGGTTTTGATGAGCCACAGGCAGAAGCAATTGTTTCTATGCGTCTATATCGTTTGAGTAATACAGATATTCAGATTTTAAGAAATGAGTTTGCCCAACTTGTGAATCGTATTGAAGAAACAAAAGCAATCATTGAAAATGAGAATGTTCTGAAATCTGTCATTATTAAAGAATTACGTGCAGTGAAAAATGAATATGGAGATGCTCGTAGAACAAAGATTGAAAAAGAAGTACAGGATATTGTCATTGATAAAGCTGCAATGGTTACAAGTGAAAGAGTTGTGGTTACATGCAGTAGAGATGGCTATGTGAAACGTGTTTCTTTACGTTCCTATAATGCAAGCAGTGATACATCAACAGGTTTAAAGAATGGAGATGTACTGATTGGAACATTGGAATGTGATACGTTAGATACATTGCTGCTTTTCACATCGAAAGGAAACTATGCTTCTCTTCCAGTATGGCAGATCCAGGAAGCCAAATGGAAAGATATGGGTGTGCACTTGAATAGTGTGATTCGTATTGATGGGGATGATAAGATCATCAATGCAATTGTGATCAAAGACTTCAATACATATGCATGGATCGTTACATTATCCAGTAATGGTCAAATTAAGAAAACACCAGTATCTGCATGGAAGGTAGATCGTAATTCAAAGGTTATGACAGCGATGAATATTGCGAAGAATGCTGAAATGCTCAATGCATTTATTGCATATCATGATCAGAAAATTGTTGTTGTATCTAAGGAAGGATATTCATATCAGTTTGCTATGGATCAGCTTCCATCTACAGGTGTTAAGAGTAAGGGTGTAAAAGCATTGAATACATCAAAAGATGATGCACTTGCCTATGGATGTGCAATCAATGCAGATACACCAGCACTTCTTTATGTCACTTCTACAGGTGCATGCAAACGTGTCCATATGGAAGAGGTTGTAGAAGGCAACCGTCCAATGAAGGGAAATCTGATCTGTAAAAAGCTTAAGAGCAATCCTTCTATTCTGCGTTATGTCAAGGGTGTTACGCCTGGTGATAATCTTGTATTTATGGATAGTCAGAATCATGAAATCCATGTTTCTGATGTTCCATTTAAAACAAGAGAAACTGGTTTCTCTTCTCCAGTAACAATGGAAAGTGAATGGAGCATGTTAATGAACATTGAAGAATGTCGTATTATTGATATTCCAGAAAATGCTGAAGATGAAGAAGTACATGAAGATATTGAAAAAATAACGTTATTTTGAGGAAATGTATGAAGAAATGTAAAGGTTGTGGTGCAATCCTGCAGAGTAAAGATCCAAATGCTCCTGGATATACACCAAAAGAAAACAGTGATTATTGTCAAAGATGCTTTCGACTGATTCATTATGATGATTTAATGATTTCTATGCGAAAGGGAATTGATCCTGATGTTGTTATGGATCGTATCAGTCAGAGTGATGCTTTGATTCTTTGGGTCGTTGACTTGTTTGATTTTGAAGCAGGTATTATTCCTGGTTTGAATCGTCATCTGATTGGAAAAGATATTATTATGGTTTGTACAAAGCGTGATATTCTTCCAGATACATTGTCAGAAGAAAAAATTGCACGATTTGTATTTTCTAGATTGAAAGAAAATGGTATTTCTATCAAGTCTTTGATTTTAACCAGCAAGCTTGAAAGAATGGGCGTAGATGAAGTTAAACAGGCAGTACAGCTCTATCGCAAGAATCGTGAAGTCATCGTCATGGGAAAAGCAAACTCTGGAAAGAGTACATTGTTAAATAATTTATTAGGTGAAAATACATTAACAATGTCTAGATACCCTGGTACAACATTAGACTTTAATGAATTAGAGATTGATGGTGTACCTTATGTCGATACACCTGGTATTGAAATTTCTCATAGTATTTTGATGGAAGTCAAAGAAGATGAATTAAAAGAAATCCTTCCCGCAAGAACATTGAAACCACAGGTATACCAATTGCGTTATGATCAGTCTTTTGCAATTGGTGGACTTGTTCGCTTAGATCTAATGAAATGTGACCATGCTTCCTGTGTGTTCTATATGAGTGACAGTTTGAAGATCCATAGAGGAAAAGTATCTGGTGCAGATGCATTATGGAAGAAGCATTACGGAACATTATTTCAACCTGTTCCTGTAACAAATCAATTTAAAAAGTATACGATTCGTAAAGAAATGGATAAAATGGATATCGTAATTGATGGATTAGGATGGGCATGTGTACATGGTCAAATGTCTACAATTACAGTCTATGTTCCAGAAAACGTTAATGTGACGTTTAGAAAGGCTATGTTATAAATGTTAAGTGGAAAGCAGAAAAGATATTTACGTGGTTTAGCATCATGCGATAAGACAATTTTTCAAATTGGAAAAGATGCATTGAGTGATAACCTGATTGAACAGGTAGACCACGCCATCGAAGCAAGAGAGCTTGTAAAAATTTCTGTACTAAAAAACAGTCCAGTGGATATTGAAGAAACAGCGTTTGATCTTGCTAGATTAACAGACAGTGAACTTGTGCAGATCATTGGAAGAACGATCGTACTGTATCGTCCTTCTAGAATTCCTAAGATTGTACTGCCATGAGAATCTTACATTGTACGTTTGATCCTATTACACAGAATGAATTAGAATATTGTCTTCAGTATCGAAAAGTGAATGGTATAAAAGATGTATTCGTTCGTGTGGACCAGGATGGTGTATTGCCATATCAAAAGCGTCTCAAACTTGTTGAAAGATGTATTCGGCCATATCGCCATATCCATTTGTATACTGGTAATATCTGTGGTGAAGAAATTCCTGTTTCTTTGAAAAATGAAGAAGAACAGGCAAGAAATGGCTGTTTCTATTTATGTGCACGCGGCAGTAAAACTTTGATTCATCAAAATGGATATTACTATGAGAATATTGCAAAGGTACTTTGTAAACCGCGGCGGTATGAACATTCTATTTCAGTTGCCAAAACGGCATATCAGCTTGCAAAAATGCATCATTTAGATGCAGAGAGTGCATATCGAATGGGATTATTGCATGATATTACAAAAAAATGGGATGATGAAAAAGGAAAAGAACTATTAGCTATTTATTATCCTGAAGGTTTGCAATATGATCCAAAAGTATGGCATAGTTTTACAGCACCATTCTTTATTCAGAAATATCTGTGTTTGCATGATCATCAAACACTGAATGCAATCTGGCATCATACGTTAGGAGATGGCAAAAGTGATTATGATGCAATTTTATACATTGCGGATAAGATTGAGCCATTGCGAGGATATGATGCATCAAAAGAATGGGAAGTATCCAGGATCAGCTTACAGAAAGGAGCACGTTATGTGCTTCAGAAAGCAAAAGCATATATTTTAAAAACGGAGGGAAAAAATGTCTGAATTATTAGATATTATTGTGAATACGCTTGATGAAAAACAGGCAGAAGATATCGTTTCTATTGATATGAGAAACGTAACGCCATTTACAGACTACTTTGTTGTATGTACAGCTAGAAATGTCAGACACGCTTCTTCACTTGCGGAATTTGTTGAACAGGAAGCAGAAAAGCATGGATATACAACACGTATGAGAGAAGGGGAAAGAGAAAGTACATGGATCTTATTAGACTGTAATGAAGTTGTTGTACATATCTTTACAGAAGAAGCACGACAAACATATCGTTTAGAAAGTCTTTGGGCTGATCTTCCTCAAGTATCACATGAATCAAAACAAACCGTATCTATCTAAAATACGGTTTTTATTTTTTGTATAGATCATTTAGAACCAGCCAGTCTTCTACAGACTGTGCAGTTAATGGAGAATCATTTGTCCACTCTAGTTTGTTTTTAATGGTTAATGTGCCGTCATCTTCTTTTGTTACTGCTATAAGTGCAGGGAAGGCACTGACTTGCCAGTCATCACTTAATTTCTTTGTTTCCATGTTACGATCAATTTCTGTGATATCTAAAAATTCAAATAATGAAGATAGAGATTTTCCTGTATTTTGTTCCACTTGAGAAAAAATTGTATCTTTTAAATAGACAGAGTTGTTGTTGATGGAACTGTAAAAGAAGAGATAATGCGTATTTTGTGGGCTGTTTTCGATATATGGCTTTAAAGAGTCATACGCAACATATGATGTTGTTTGATCTACAGCGTAATTATCTCTTGGCTCAAAGATGCGATATGCAATGACGCAGCTAGAATAAATCACAAGCAGTGTTAAGAATGTAAATAATACTTTTTTCAACATACTAGCATTTTACCATGTATATCAATTCTTGAACAATTGAAAAAACATATCTATAATAAAAAACTGAGGTTATGTATGAAGTGGTATGAAACGAATTATGTGAATCATAGAGACTGGATTCTGGACAATCTAAATCTTTTGTCTTTAGATGCGAAAGAAGCCATTGTCATTCTTATGATTGACTTTATGAATGAGCATCATCTGAAAACAACAATTGAAGATCTTGCGAAGAGAACAAACTTAACAAATGAAGAAATGAATGAAGTTCTTTCTTTACTTTGTGCGAAAAAATATTTAGAAATTAAAGCTGCAAATAATGGTGATATTCGTTTTGTTTTAAATGGATTGTTTGAAACGGACGTTGCGCGTGATGAAAAAATTATGGATTCTTCTTTGTTTGATTTATTTGAAAGTGAAATGGGAAGAACATTATCACAAAAAGAAATGCAGAAGATTGCTGAATGGAATCGGACAACAGATAAGAAGATGATTTTCTATGCATTGCGTGAAGCAAGTGCGTATCAGAAACTTTCTTTTTCCTATATTGATAAGATATTGCAGGATTGGAAGAAAAAAGGTTTAACATTGAAACAGATTGATGAAGGTACATATTAATGGAAAGAATGAGTGTTGATGAGATTTTATCTCATTTGGATAGAATGTATCCTGATGCACATTGTGAACTGAATCATGCCAATGCCTACGAAATGGCAATTGCGGTTATTCTTTCTGCACAGACAACAGATGCTTCTGTAAATCAGGTAACACCAAAACTGTTTGAAAAATATCCGACAGTGGAATCTTTAGCAAATGCTGAACTCAAAGATGTGGAACAATGTATTTCTAGATTGGGTTTGTATCACAATAAAGCACGTTCGATTGTGAATTTTGCCAAAGGTGTTGGTGAAAATTATGGTGGTATTGTTCCTGATACGATGGATGATCTTTTGACATTGAGTGGTGTTGGAAGAAAATGTGCCAATGTGATTTTGTCAGAATGTTATGGTATTCCCTCCCTCGCAGTAGATACACATGTAACACGTGTATCAAAAAGGCTTGGTCTTGTATATCAGAAAGATGATGTGAATACGATTGAAAGAAAATTGAAAAGGAAAATTCCAAAAGAAAGATGGATCAAAACCCATCATCAGATGATATTTTTTGGAAGATACTTATGTCATGCACGCAGTCCTAAATGTGGACTTTGTCCTTTTGTTTCAATCTGCCACGAAAAAAATAAGAATTTATAAAAAAGAAAGCTACTCACAAATTGAAGTGAGTAGCTTTTAAATTACTGTTGTCCATAGTATTCAGCATCTCCATAGCCTAGAAGCATAATAAAGACTGGCTGAAAGAAGAATAATCCTAGACCAAACAATTGACTTTTTCCAAATGCTTTGGCTAGCTTTTGCGAAAAGATGAAATTAATGACTAAAGTAACAAATGAGAAAAGAATTGCGATAAATGTTTTATTTCCACTGCTGTTTCTAAAACCTGCAATAAAGTTACTGAATGCTTCTATAATGAATGCTTCTGAATTCCATGCAATCTTATATGTGAAATATTCATTAACAATAGGAATCCATGCAAGCCATCCAGTAATACCTGCTTTTTGAAACAGTCGATATGCACCAAATGCATATAACACATACCATACTACACCAAATAACAATGTCAGAATAAAATATGTAACTGATAGAAAACTAGCAGTCAGTAAAGATAATAAAAGAATATAAAGAAACATATGATACCTCCCTGGATATGTATATTATATATCAACGCATACAAAAAGTGAGCCGTAGTGGGCTCACTTCATGTGTTTTTAGTTTTCGTGATCTGGCTGATCTGGCTGCTCAGGAGCAGGAGAAGAATCAGGTGTTTGTGTTGGTTCAATCGTTGGTGCAGGTGTTGGATTCGGATCCTCACCAGTCTTTACTTCCTGACAGATTTCACCAGAAGTATCACTTGTCTTTTCATATCCATAATAACCACAGACACGATATGTCTTGCCGTATGTAATTCCAGGAACAGTCTGTGTAGAAGATGGACCTTCAGAAGTGATTTCTCCTAAAGTTGCACCATTTTCTTCAATACGTGCCTTATAGATAACACGTCCTGTAATCCAGGAAGGTGAGAATGTTTCTTCATTTGTATTCGCAACTTCCAGCTTGCTTGGATCTGGATAATCAGCCCAGTTGAATGTAATGTTCAATCCATCTGCAGTTGCAGAGAACGAAGAAATATTGTCCAATGGATCCGCTGTAACATTGAATTCACCAAGTTTAGAGAATTCTTTTTTTATTTGACCAGTAACAATGTAATCTTCCGGTGTTGTATCATTTGGAGCAACATATGGGAAGATACCCTTAACATGTGTGATAGAAACAACATCTTCTGGCTGTTGAACAGCATCAGGGGAAGAATCTCTTTGTAGAACATCCATCATTTCAGAACAGATATGACCAGGAATATTCATTAATGCGCGTGCTGTATTGAAGTATGTTGCCTGGCCTGCTTCTGCTTTTTCCCAGCCAACCCATACAGCAGTTGTATATTCCGTAGTTTCTGCAACCATCCATTTATCTTTCATGGCACTAAGTGGAATTCCATATTGCAGACCATCCGTACCCCAGTCAGTTGTACCAGTTTTTGCATATGTTGTGTAGTTTCTCTTTAAGATCTGCATGTAGTTGTAGATGCCAGAGCTTACACAATATTCCATTAATGTACTTGTCAGATACGCACTTGCTTCTGACAACACCTTTGTTGGTGTGTATTCTGGAATAAAGTCATCTTGATTGCCGCTGCGATAAACGACTTTTGTGATTGTATGAGGAGTAATGTAATTACCACCATTCATTAAGACAGCATGTGCAGCCATCAATTCTTTTGCGCTGCATGTATATGCATTACCACCAATTGCAAATGAGATATCAAATAATGACGGATCAAATGTTGAGAAGTGTAATGCTTTTAAATAATCCGTAACTGTTTTTACGCCTTTTTCATCAATTACAGCCTGCATTGTCTGAATTGCAGGAGTATTTAAAGATCTTGCCACTGCTTCTTTCAGATCAACTCTACCATTATATTGACCATTGGCATTTTTGAATGTCCAGTTACCATACGTAACAGCTTTATCGATGAGTTCATGTGTTGTAGCCCAGCCAAGATATTCAAATGCCAGAGCATAATCCAAGAATGGTTTTACTGCAGAACCAGGCTGCTTATACTGATTTGTGGCATGATTCAATAACATAGAACCACCTTGAGAATAGTTTCTGCCGCCACCAATGGCAACAATTTCACCCGTCTGGTTGTTTTCAGAAATGACACCAGCTTCCATGAGATCATCAGAGTAGGTAACATTTGGATTATTACCAGCTAAGATGTCTTCCACAGCAGATTGTGCAACGGGATCCATCGCTGTATGGATTTCCATAGATACGTTCATTGGATCTTGTCCAGTGATTTCCTGTGCTTCCTTGACTGCTTCATCAATGTATGCCTGATATTGATAGTTTGTATCTGTGAGAGTTGATTTTGGATCAATGAGAAGATCTTCTACTTTAATACTTTTGGCTAATGCGTATTCTTTATCAGAAATATATCCATGACGCTTCATCATCGCAAGAACAGTATTTCTTCTATTTGTTGCATGATCTAAATAGTTATGTGGATCGTAGTAATATGGGGAGTTAACAACACCAGCAAGTAATGCACATTCTGAAGTATTTAGTTCAGAAACGGATTTTCCAAAGTATTGCTGGGCGGCTTTTTGAACACCACGGATATTACCAACACCACCAAAGTTCATCTTGTTAAGATATAACTGGAAGATTTCTTTTTTCGTAGATTGCTTTTCAAGCTTTAATGCAAGATCAATCTGTTGTATCTTATACTCAATGTCTGCAGTTTTAGAAATTCCTTTATCATCATTCTGGAAATATGTCAGTTTGACAAGCTGCATTGTAAATGTTGAACCACCTTGTCGATTTCCATGAAGCAATGTATTGACCATGGACATCGCAAAACGAGGAATATCGAATCCGTTATGCTTGAAGTAACGAGAGTCTTCAATGGACAAGAAGGCATCTACAAGAGCTTCAGGGAATTCATCATAGTCAACGTTTTCTCTTAGCTGTGTACCAACGTCAGCAATCTGATTTCCATCCTTGTCATAAATCAGTGTGGATTCCTGTGAGAAAAAATCATCTCTGTTTAATTCGGGTTCATCTTTCAACATCGTCTCTAGACCGACAATTCCAATTGTTCCAAAAACGAGTTCAAATCCTACAAGAATTGCCAATAGCAATGTTACAAATCGTAACCCATGAAATTTTCTTTTCCCGTTGGCAGGTTTTTTATTCACTTTATTCTTCTTCTTTTGAAATGACATTTGTTACCTCCTCATTTTTAAAGTAAAGACGATCAACGACTTCAAGATAGTCAACAGGTCTTCCATAATAGCTTTGAATGGAATGACCATGTGTCATGATCCATTTGTATGGAATTGATTTTCTTTCAATTCCTCGAATATAATCTATCATTTCCTGCGCATCAACTAGATACGTTAAGTTGTGATATGTTAAGCGAAATATAACGAAGCAGATGCCTCCATGCTTACGACATTTTTCAAGATGTGTAATCTGGTGAGGATGAATATAAGAGAGGGAAAAAGCAGTTTTGCTTTGACACTCCTTTGCTTCAAAATCAATGTACTTTCCACGATACACGCCATTGTAGTCGGTAGTAGATGGAATTTTGAAATAAGCTTCTGTGATTTTTGCGGCAGATCGCATTGGATAATCTACCTTTACAATCTGTACCGGTGTCGGTTTTTTATGTATCACAGCACGATCCATGTCCAGATAATACTGGTTCGTAGTATTGATATCTTTCTCAAGATTCATACCACGATCACCGAATCTTGCAGGTGCATGAATCCATGCTGTTTTCTTTCCGTTTGGGTAATTTACCATAAGCCTAAATCAACATAAATCATTATACCTTTGTTCACAAAAATTAGAAAGTCATATTGCGTTTGTTTCATTTGAATGTAATAATTATATGGATAGGAGGTATTGAAATGGCTGGAAAACTTAACTTAGATCCACAAGGAATCGTTGATAAAGAATTTGATATTGATTTTAAGGGATACAATCCAGATCAAGTCGATCATATGCTCGATCTTGTCATCCAGGACTATCAGACATATCAAAATCTCTTAGAAGAAATGGATCGTAAATTGTCTGATCTTGAAAGAACAAATGCTTCATTACGTGCAAAGCTGATTGAAGTAGAAGGAAAACAAAGAGCATCTCAAGATGCGAATCCAATTTTAACAAACGGTTCTTCTCAGGTAGATATTCTGAAACGTTTATCTAGACTGGAAGCTGAAGTTTTTAACAAGCAATAACATACGTGAGGCAGCCGCTAGTATTTTCTAGAGGAAAGTCCATGCTCGCACGATCTGAGATGGTCGTAGTGTTTGTGCTGGTCCAATCAATAAGGCCAGGCACCGATTGGTGACGGCGGAGAAAGAGCCTAAGGACATTGTCTATGGCCGATTCCCTTAAGGTGTCACAGTGACGAAGTCTTAGTGGAAACATTAAGAGTGGAACGAGATAAACCCCGCAAGCGAGAAACCCAAATTTGGTAGGGGAATCATCAAGAGCAAAATGAAGTTCAAGATGGGTGTAGCAATACACAGATAAATGACTGCCGCCTTGTTTTACAAGGAACAGAACATGGCTTATGATCGTATGCGATTGAACGAGAGAGTATTCACTCTCTCGTTTTGTTTTTTTGTGTGTTATACTTTTATAGCTATTAAAAGGAGATATAGTATGAATTTACCTAATAAATTAACAATATTCAGAATTATTTTAATTCCAGTGATTATTCTTGTGTATTTATTCCCATATGAATCTTTTGGAATCGTACCAGCCTGCTTCAATATTGGCGGTATTGATCTTTCTATTATTCAAGTAATTGCTTTAGTGATCTATGTTGTTGCGGCAATTACTGATGCATTGGATGGCAATATTGCACGTTCTCGTAATTTAATTACAACATTTGGGAAATTTGCTGATCCAATTGCGGATAAGCTTCTTACAACAACAATGTTCTTGCTGTTTGTATCTCAGGGAATCATTCCTGTTGTGCCAGTCATTATTATGATTGCTAGAGATACGGTTGTTGATGGATGCAGAATGATGGCAGCAAGCAATGGTAAAGTTGTTGCGGCTGGAATGATGGGAAAGCTTAAGACTGTTTTCCAGATGATCACAGTTGCATTGATTTTATTGAACAACCTTCCATTTGCATTATTGAACTTGCCAGTGAGCGATATCATGCTATGGCTCAGTGCACTTGTTTCTTTCGTTTCTGGTGTTCAGTATTTTAACCAGATGAAAGATGACATTATGGAATCTATTTAAAATTATATAAGTTTTTTTGGAATTCCTCAAAAATACGTGAATATTGTATTAAGGAGAAAAAACATGGCTACAAAAGATAAAAAATCTGAAGTATTGACAGATGAAAAAAAAGATCAGCTTTTGAATGATGCTTTAAAAGCAATTGAAAAAGAATATGGAAAAGGTTCTATTATGAAATTGGGTGATAGAGCTGCAGTATCTGTAGATGCGATTCCTAGTGGTTCTTTAGCATTAGATAAGGCTTTAGGGATTGGCGGATATCCAAAGGGAAGAATCATTGAAATCTTTGGACCGGAATCCAGTGGTAAAACAACACTTGCTTTACATGCAATTGCGGAATGTCAAAAGCAGGGTGGCAGATGTGCATTTATTGATGCTGAAAATGCCATTGATCCAGTATATGCAAAACATTTAGGTGTTGATATTGATGAATTGATTCTATCGCAGCCTGATTCTGGAGAACAGGCATTAGACATCACTGAATTATTGATCAAGTCTGGTGCGATTGATCTAGTTGTTGTGGATAGTGTTGCAGCACTTGTTCCACAGGCAGAATTAGATGGTGAAATGGGAGATGCTTCTGTAGGCTTGCAGGCGCGTTTGATGTCAAAGGCAATGAGAAAGCTTGCCGGTGTTATGAACCATTCCAATACAACAGCTATCTTTATTAACCAGTTAAGAGAAAAAGTTGGTGTAATGTTTGGAAATCCTGAAACAACACCTGGCGGTAGAGCGTTGAAATTCTATTCTTCTGTTCGTTTAGATGTTAGAAGAAGTGAGACATTGAAAAATGGTGCAGATGCTTATGGTAACGTCACAAAGATCAAAGTTGTGAAGAATAAGGTTGCGCCACCATTCAAGACGGCTACAGTGAACATTATCTATGGAGAAGGTATTTCTCATTCTGATGAATTAATCAATCTCGCAGTTGAAAATGATATCATTGAAAAAGCTGGTGCATGGTTCTCTTATGAAGGAGAAAAGATTGGTCAAGGTATCAATTCTGTTAGAGAATATCTGAAAACACATCCTGAATTTGAAGAAAAGGTAACTGCACAGCTGAAAGCTGTCATGTATCCTGAAGAAGAAAGTGAACAGGTATAATATGTAAGAAGCATCAATGTGGTGCTTCTTTTTGTTATAATAATGCAGATGAACTACATAGAAATGAATCAGCAGTTTCAAAAGTATAAGAAATTAATTGTGACATTGAATCAATGGATTACATATGTTTTTTATATGTTATATCCATTGGCTCTGTTGTATTTATTTTTGAATAGAAAAGAATTACTTGTGAGAAGTATTCTTGTTCCTGGATGCAGTTTTATTCTTCTTTCTTTTATCCGTAAGAAAATTGCACGCAAAAGACCATATGAAGTCTATGACTTTAAACCACTCATTGAAAAAGAAACAAAAGCAAACTCTATGCCGTCAAGACATGTATTTTCTGCATGTCTGATAGCAATGGTTTGCCTGGAAATCAATACAACATTTGGATGTGTTTTATTGTTTCTTGCGCTTATCAGTGCAGTATTGCGCGTCATTGGCGGGGTACACTTTGTAAGCGATGTTGTGGCTGGATATATTACAGGAATTATTTGTGGGATTTTACTTTTTTTATAGATGAAGGCTCATATATTTATGAATAGCTGAATATGATATTGATCATCTACATATTCTTGTAATGTTCCATGGTGTTTATTGATTAGATCATTCATGGAATGAATATATGTAAGATCTGGTTTTTTTGAGGATTTTTGAGTTGTGATTTCAAGAAAGAGTTTATTCTCTTGTTGTGTACATTTTATTTCCATATATTTTCTTAAAGAATTTTCATGTATTGTTTCCACAGCATTGTCTATGAAATGAGAGAGTAATAGACAGAAATCAATTAATTCTTTTGAAGTATTTTTTTGGACATGCATTGAAATGTTAAATTGAATATCTGGGTATTTCTTTACTTTATGCTGGAGCAAAGCATTCATATAAATATTAGTGCTGTAATTTGAAGTTGTGTTAATTTCGATTTTATCTGTCACTGAAGAAATATATTGTAAAGCATCTGCGATTTGATTATGTTCCAGCATAGAATGAATCATAGATAGATCGTGAATAAAATCATGCTTTTGTTGAGAAATGTTTTCTGTCTGTGCCAATGTAAATTCATATTGATTATGTGCAAGTTTTAAGATTTCTTCTTGCTCTTTCATCTGTTTTAAAATACTCTCCTGTTTCTGATTTTGAAAAAATAAAAATGAAATAATACAAATGATTACACATATTACGATAGATACAAGAAAGTAAAATACTGTTTTTGTTTCAACTTGAGAGGCAATGAGAATGAAACTTGTTCCCGAAATGATGATATTAAATATACAATGAATTGTAATTTCTTTGCTTGAATCATCATGATCACTTTGTAGAATCAATGAAAATAGAATCTGTACAATTGAAGCAAGAATTGATTCATTAATAGACAAATTATGAGTAAAAAAATATAACCCCTGCACGCTATACTTTAAACTGCAAAGAAATAAAATCTTAGAAGAAAATTCCAATAATTGAATAGGATTCTGCTTTTGCTGTTCAAAGAAGAATACTATAGTAAATGTAATTGTAATAAGAATTGTTTCTATAAGAATTGGAAGCTGAAAATATGAAATGATGAATGATATAAATAGTATTAAAAATAAAAATTCAGAATATATTTTTCTTTGTACATTAATATTTCTAAAACATAACATAATGTAAAGAAAACACCATGTTCCGGTATGAATGAGTATGTCTTTCATGGATAATCCTCCTTGTTATTCTAAATACAATCCATTTTTTTTAACCAAATATAGAAATAATGAATAAAAGGATAGAATAGGGGTAAGAATCAATACAAAAAACTCTGAACTTACAGTAATTATAGAATTGTTAAATACATTGAATGACAGAATTAAGCAAATGAAATCAATGCTCCAATAGAATAATAAATCTTTTACTGTTTCTTTTCGAATGACTGCATAAACAATTGTTTGTGTAATGTTATGATTCTTTTTGTGAAATTGAAGAACAAGGAAAGAAAGGACAGCCCAGCCGAGTGGATCTAGAAGTAAACCATAGATTATAAAATCTAAAAAATAACGGAACAAATGATCTGAAATATTATTTTCAGTGAAAAACAATATCTGGTGTTTTGTAAGGAACAATAAGATAAATAGTGCAAAGCCGCCGAATAGTGAACTGGCAATGATAATTATTTGTAATAAATATTTTTTGTTCATAGGAAACCTTCTTTCTTGATTTCAATATAGGAAGAAAGAATTCATAAGACAATAACGCATGTCTAATTGATGTTTTTTTTGTCTAAATGTTCTGAAATATTTTTTGTAGATATTCATGAAATGCTATTTGCTTTCTTCGTATACTTACATATTCTATAGATTGATTATCCAATGTAATTTTAGAATCATTGAATTCTGAGATGTGTCTGTAATTAACCATAATTGATCGATCAATCCATATCATAGAGTCTTTACTTTGTTCATATATGTATTTTAAATTTGTATCAAATATACGAATGTTTGAGGAATGAAGATACACAAATATTTTTCTGTTTTCACGCGTGATTTTATAAATTGAAGATAATGGAATGTTTTGCAGACCATGCATAGTTTTGACACAAACATTTTTTTCAGTGTATTGATGAATCAATTTTGTTAAAACGTTTTGAATTGTATTGTCATCATCACTTTTGAGAATATATCCAATAACGTTTTGTGCGAATGCTTCCTGCATTCGATCAGAAATTGCTGAGACATAAATAATATACTTTGTTAGACTTCTACATTTTGAAGATTCGTATATACCATCTTCCTTATCTAGTTCAATATCGAGCAAAAGAAAATCACAATTGTTTTTGGAAGCTAAAAAAGAAGTAATATTGTTGTAACTTTGTATTTCTGTATTGCTTTGTATTTGCTTAAGGATTTGTATGATTCTATTCGTATCGAATGCCGAATCATCAATAATTGCAATTTTTAACATAATATCTTCTCATTATTTTGCCTCATGAATCGACAATGTGCAACAAAAAATCAAATGAGTAGAAAACTCATATGAGAGACACAACTAATTTCTAGAGTTTAAACTGTAATCGCTTGTGAAAAAGTAACAATAATTGTATAATTACAGATGGGATAATTTCTCAAATCACACGCAATATGGAGGACATAAATATGGCACAGATCATAATTGCTGTGATTGCAGGTATTGTTGTAGGCGTAATCCTAATGTGGATTGCTGGAAAAATGGGCCTGGATCGTAATAAAGAAAAGAGCCAGGGCATTATTGATGAAGCAAATTCCAAAGCGGAGACAATGATCCGTCAGGCAAATCTCGATGGTAAGCAGCAGGTTTATGAAATGAAGCTGCAGGCAGAAAAGGAAATCAAGGATCAGAAAGATAAGATTCAATTAACAGAAAATACTCTTCTGCGTCGAGAAGATAGTTTGAATTTCCGAGAAGAGAACTTAAGAACACAGGAATCTAAACTAACGGATAAAGAAAAACTCGTTGACAGCAAGCTTGCTAATCTCAGTAAAAAAGAAGATGAATTGCAGGAAAAGATTGATAATCAGGTATGTGTACTAGAACAGGTTGCACATTTATCTCAAGAAGATGCAAAGAAAGAGTTGATGGAACTTGTTGAAAAGAAGACAGAAAGTGAAATCGCTACTTACTTGCGCGATCGTCAGGAAGAGGCTGAAACAACTGCTTCTGATTATGCTAGAAATGCAATTGCATTAGCTATTCAAAGATATTCACAGGATGAAGTCATTGAAAGAACAGTTTCTACAGTGACACTTCCAAGTGAAGAAATGAAGGGTAGAATCATTGGTAGAGAAGGTAGAAACATCCGTGCAATTGAACAGGCAACAGGTGTTGATCTTATTATCGATGATACACCAGATGTTATTACAGTCAGCTGTTTTGACCCAATTCGTAGAGAAATCGCAAGACAGTCTCTTGAGATTCTGATGAAGGATGGAAGAATTCAGCCAGGACGTATTGAAGAAGTTATTAACAAGGTAACAAAAGAACTGGATGAAACAATCTTCAAGATTGGTAATGAAACAGTCTATAAGCTTGGTATCGGTAAAATGAATCGTGAATTGATCCGTCTTGTTGGTCGTTTACGTTTCCGTTACAGCTATGGTCAGAATGGCCTGGAACATTCTATTGAAGTAGCGAATTTTGCGGGTATGATGGCTGCTGAACTTGGATTGAACCAGGTATTGGCAAAGCGTGCAGGTTTATTGCATGATATTGGTAAAGCAGTGGACTTTGAACAAGAGGGAAGCCACGTTGAACTTGGTGCCAAGTTTGCTAAGAAATATGGTGAAAATCCAATTATTGTCAATGCAATCGAATCTCATCATGGAGATACAGAAGCTACAGATATCATTGCAGTACTCGTTGCTGCAGCAGATACAATTTCTGCAGCTAGACCTGGAGCTCGCTATGAATCCATGGAAGGCTATATTGAACGTTTAGAAAATCTTGAAAAGATTGCCACAAGTTTCGATGGCGTTGAAAAAGCATTCGCAATCCAGGCTGGTAGAGAAATCAGAATCATGGTTCAGCCAGAAAAGATCGATGATATTACAATGGTCAAGGTTGCTCATGATATTCGTGAAAAGATTGAAAATGAATTAACTTATCCTGGTCAGATCAAAGTGACTTTGATTCGTGAAGTTCGTGTTCAAGAATTAGCTAAGTAATCAGTAAATTGACATCTCTGAGAAAGAGGTGTCTTTCTTTTACTTTTAAGTTAGCTTTTACTAACTTTTGCGTTTTTTTCACAAGTTAGTTGTCGGAAAAATTCATGGGTGCTATAATCTTTCAAAGAAGGAGGAACATTATGCCAGTAACAGTTGATAAGGATACTTGCATCGGTTGTGGTGCTTGTGTAGGTGTATGCCCAGTTTCTGCACTATCTTTAGATGATGAAGGTAAGTCCAGTTGTGACGAAAGCGTATGCATTACTTGCCTCTCTTGTGTAGGAGCTTGCCCAGTTTCTGCAATTTCTGAGAAGTAAGGAAAATAAAAAAACCAGTTTTCACTGGTTTTTTTATATTCTACTGCATGTTTCTGATATAATACATACTCACGGAGAATAACTATGAATAAAGATTATCAATTACCAAGTCAAAAAGACGAAGCAAAAAGAAGCAGAAATGAAGTTGAAATAGAATATGGTCTGTTCTCTATGAATGACCAGTTAGAAGAATTAGGGAAAAATAAAAAATACTATATTCGTACATATGGCTGTCAGGCTAACGTTAGAGATGGTGAAAGTATTGCGGGTATGATGGAAGTTATGGGTTTTACAAATACAGAAGATACAGCAGAAGCCGATGTATTGATTTTTAATACGTGTGCAGTTAGAAGAGCTGCAGAAGAACATGTATTAGGTGAAATCGGCATGCTGAAGGGATTGAAGAATGAAAATCCTGATCGTATTTTCTGTGTATGTGGATGTATGGCGCAGGAAGAAAGTGTTGTACAGGAAATCTTGAAGAGCTATCCTCAGGTAGATCTGATTTTTGGTACACATAATATTTATCGTTTGCCAGATCTGTTAAAGGAAGTCATGACAACGAAGAAGAGAAAGGTTGAAGTTCTTTCTGAAGAAGGAAGAATCATTGAAAATCTTCCTGTTAAGCGTACACAGAATGTAAAGGGATATGTAGATATCATGTATGGATGCAATAAGTTCTGTACATACTGTATTGTTCCTTATACACGTGGAAAAGAAAGAAGCAGAAGAATGTCTGACATCATTCGTGAAGTGAAGCAGCTGATTCAAAATGGTGGTAAAGAAGTCATTCTTTTAGGACAGAATGTCAATGCATATGGCAAGGATCTTGGTATGGATGATGGCTTTACAGATCTATTGATTGCGGTAGCAGAAACAGGAATTGATAGAATTCGTTTCTATTCTTCTTCTCCTAGAGACTATTCTGAAAGCACAATCCAGGCGATGCTGGATCACCCAAATATTATGCCAGCTCTGCATTTACCAGTTCAGTCTGGTTCAAATGAAGTATTAAGACGTATGGCAAGAGGATATACAGTTGAACAATACAAGGAAGTATTTGACCGTTTGAAAAGTAAAATTCCAAACATTACATTTACAACAGACTTGATTGTTGGCTTTCCTCAGGAAACAGATGAAGAATTTCGCGATACAATTGCACTTGTTGATTATTGTAAGTTTGATGGTGCTTTCTCTTTCATGTATTCACCACGTGAAGGAACACCTGCTGCACGTATGGATGGTCAGATTGATGCTGCAGTGAAAAAAGAAAGACTGCATGAACTCAATGAACATATTAATCATTGGGCAAAAGAAAATAATCAGAAGTATTTGCATAAGACAGTGAAGGTTTTATGTGAAGGTAGAAGCAAGAAAAATGCTGCAGTGTATTCTGGATATTCAGAAGAAAATAAACTTGTTAATTTTACTGGTCAGGAAGGATTGGAAAACCAGATCGTTGAAGTTGAAATTACAGAAGTGCGCAGCTTCTCTTTGAATGGGAAAGCATTGTGATAAAAACGTCTTTGTTTTATAATGATGACGTAAAAATGAACATTGAAAAATAATTGGAGGAAAGATATGAGTAGAGTACGAATTTTTGCTCTCGGTGGTCTGGACGAAGATGGAAAAAACATGTATATCATCGAAAATAATGATGATATCTTTGTTTTGGAATGTGGTTTGAAATATCCAGATGCGGATCAGCTTGGAATTGAAATGATTATTCCTGATTTTACTTATTTGATCAATAATAAGGATCGTGTGAAAGGCTTGTTTATTACGCATGGACATGAAGATGTCATTGCTGCTTTACCGATGCTTTTAAAGCAGGTCCCTGATATTCCTGTATATATGGCTCCATTAACTGCATTGATGTTTGAAAGACGTGCAAAGCAGTATGGTTTAGGAAAATTGAACATTCATAGAGTCAGAAGAAACAGTACATTCAAGATTGGAAAGACTGAAATTAAAACATTTGGAACAACACAGTCTATTGCGGATGGATTTGGTGTCGCAATTAAAACAAGTGATGGATATATTGTGTATACTTCTGAATTTATTGTTGACTATGATATTAAAAATGAAGCATTCTCAACAGATATTACAAATATTACTGATTTAGGACATGATGGAGTACTGGCTTTATTGTGCGAATCTGTTGGTTCAAATCGCCCAGGGCATTCTGCACCTTCTCATCGTATTACAGAAGTCATTGACCCATATTTTGAAGATGCGAAGGGTAGAATATTAATTACTGTATACAATCAGAATATCTATCGTGTCATTGAAATCATTGAACTGGCGAATAAATACAATCGTAAGATCATGATTTATGATGATGAATTACGTAAGTTAATGAATGATATGGCAAAGCTTGGCTATTATCATATTCCTGCAGGATTGGAAGTATCTAAGGATTCTTTCAGCAATGATATGGAAAATATCGTTATTATCGTTGCGGGAACAGGTTCTACGATCTTCAATAAAGTACATAAGATTGCTACAAAGGAAGATGCATTGATTGAAATGCATAAGACAGATACAGTCATTATTACATCTCCTGCAGTACCTGGCACAGAAAGATATGAAGCAGGCATGGAAGATGATTTGTATAGAGAGGCAGATCGTGTAGAAGCAGTGGATACAAAACGTGCATTCTCTATGCATGCATCCATTGAAGACATCAAGATGATGGTGTATCTCATGCATCCAAAATACTATATGCCTGTCAAAGGTGAATATAGACAATTGATTTCTAATGCAAATATTGCTTTAGATATGGGATATAGTGCAGCAAATATCATTGTTATGGACAATGGTCAGGTTGCTACTTTTGAAGATGGCAAGATCCAGAAGAATTTTGATTCTGTGGATGTTGGTGATGTAATGATCGATGGTGGCGATTCCCTGGATGCAACAGGTATGGTCATTAAAGATCGTGAAACTTTGAGTACAGATGGTGCTATTATTATTGGTATTGTTGTGAATCACGCGACAAAAGAAATTATTGGCGGACCAGATGTACAGTCTAGAGGTGTTATCTATCTGAAAGATGCTGATTATATTGTGAAGCAGATTGGCGTCTTGATGGAAAATACGATTAATGAGGCAGTGAAAGAAAATCGCTATGATAATATGTCAGTGCGTGCAGAAGCAAGAGAGAAGATTGCTCGCTACGTATTGCATGAAACTGGAAAGAGACCAATGATTCTTCCAGCAATCATAGAGATCAATACAAAGGATTAAGAGGGAATTGTGGCTAGAAAAACAAAAGCACAGTTAAAAAGAGAAAGAGATAGAGAAATCAAGCAATGGATCACAGTTGTGATCCTTTTCGCATTGATGATCATTGGATTAATGAAATCCGGTGTTGTTGGGTTGTTTCTGTTTAATCTGCAAAGATATTTGCTTGGGTTTTTATTCTGGGTCATTCTAGGTTCATTTATTGTTATGATACTGATGAATGTCATGAACCGTCATCATGAAAATGATGATGTTAATCCAGTACCGTTTATTCTTGTAGATTGTGCAATCTTATTGATTTGTTCCTATATTTCAACACAGGATACTGGTATTCCAGTATTTATGCAATACATTGTTCATATTGCAGATTACTTTAAAACAAGTGATGCAGTGATTGGCGGAGGTATGATTGGTTCTTTGCTGTATGCCATTTCTTCCATGTTATTTGGAAGAATTGGAGTTATCATTGTAATCATTGTTCTTTTGATCATTTCTATGTTATTAATTGTTTCCTTAGATGTTTATAAGAAAGCTTTCTATACGATTTTTGAATTCTTTAAAACACCAGAAAGAGAAGAAGAGGAAGAAGCTGTTGTTGAACAGCCAGTGGAAGAAGCAAAACCTAAAAACCTCTGGATCATGCTGGAAGAACATAAAGAAAAAAAAGAAGCAAAGAAAGCATTGCCTGGCTCGATCAATGTCGATGAAAATGTGGAAAGCTGCGATACAACGGATATTTTGACAGAAGAAAAGAAAGAAGAGCCACATATTACGAAATTGATTAATATTACAGCGGATCGTGATACGGAAGAAATTCCTGTTGTATCCATTCCTGGAAAAACGATTTCTTCTGAAAAATCTGTATTTATCAATGTAGATGATCTGCAGGATTCCTATGAGAATTTTGAAGAAGATGAACCACAGGATGATTTTGAAAAGACAGCTGAGTTGAGCTTTGATGAACCAGAGCATGAAGAAATACAGGAAAATAACGCTGTAGAAGAGACTGCTGTTGAAGATGAGATGGAAGAAGCACAACCTCAGGAAACCGCAAAGAAACCTGAAGTGAAGCTTTCTAAAAAGCCGTATAAGATTCCAAATGCAAGAATGATTTCTCAAATGCTTGATCCTTTACCTTCTAAGAATGCCAATATGGATAATGAAATTGCCGCAAAAGAGAAGGGTGAGTTATTGGTCAATATTCTGCATAACTTTGATATTGAAGCACAGTTGATTGATACACATATTGGTCCATCTGTTACGCAATTTGAAATCAAGCCAGATGCGAGTGTGAAAGTATCTAAGATATTATCTCTTGCGGATAATATCAAAATGGCACTTGCCGCAAAAGATGTTCGTATTGAGGCACCAATTCCTGGACGAAATGCTGTTGGTATTGAAATCCCGAATGTGAAGAGCACACCAGTTAAATTAAGAGAAATTATCTCAAATGTCAGTGAAAAAGATAAGAAGCAGCCATTGCTGTTCTTTGTTGGGAAAGATCTATTAGGTCAGACAGTAACATGTCGCTTAGATAAAATGCCACATTTATTGATTGCCGGTGCAACGGGTTCTGGTAAATCTGTATGTATGAATGCAATCATTACATCTCTACTGTTAAGAACAGATCCAGAAGATGTCAAGATGCTGCTTGTGGACCCTAAAAAGGTTGAATTCACACCATATTCAAGAATTCCACACTTAATTGGGCCTGTTATCAATGATCCAAATCAGGCAAACAATGCTTTAAAGGCAATTGTTCAGATCATGGATGAAAGATATAACATATTCGCTGCAGCTGGTGTCAGAAACATTGAAGTATTCAATGAAAAAGTCAGACAGCAGAATGGGGCAAAGAATCCTGATGGATCTCCATGTCCTAAGAAGATGCCGTATATTGTTGTCATTATTGATGAGCTGGCAGATTTGATGGCAGTTGCTGGAAAAGATGTTGAACAGTCCATTCAAAGAATTACACAGCTGGCACGTGCTGCCGGTATTCATTTGATAGTTGCAACACAGCGTCCATCTGTAGATGTTATTACAGGTATTATCAAAGCAAATATTCCTTCTAGAATTGCATTTGCTGTTTCTTCTGGAACGGATTCTAGAACAATTCTGGATCATGCTGGTGCGGAAAGACTGCTTGGTAATGGTGATATGCTGTATATGCCAATTGGTGCAAGTTCTGCAATGCGTACACAAGGTGTATTTGTTACAGATGATGAAGTTCAGAACATAACAAACTATGTATCACAATGGTCACCAATGTATAACGATAAGTTTGTTCTTCTAGAAGGTATTAATGAAGGAAGTGGTATTGGTGGTGTTGCGACAATCAATGATGACCCATTATTTAAGGAAGTCAAAGAATATGTCGTAGAGGCACAGAAAGCATCTACATCGCTTCTACAGAGAAGATTTGGTATTGGGTATAATCGTGCAGCAAGAATGATTGATGCGCTGGAAGAAGCAGGAGTAATTGGCCCGGCACAAGGCTCAAAGCCTAGAGATGTATACTTAAAACCAGAAGATTTAGGTCTAGATCAGGAAGATTTCTAGTAAAGCCTTTACAAGCTAAAAATATGTGTTATATTGTTAATGGTAAATTTCAGGGCAGGGCGTAATTCCCGACCGGCGGTAAACTCCGCGAGCCGAAAGGTTGAGCTAGTGAAATTCTGGCAGCGACAGTAAAGTCTGGATGGAAGAGATTTTTATCTTTTACTTTTATCAAGTATTTAAACCCGGAGTTTATCTTATAAACCCCGGTTTTTTGTTTAGAGGGGTTTTGGAGGTAGACAAAAAATGACAACAGTTTCAAAAACAAAAAGTAGTTTCCTATCAACACGTTACATCGCAGTAACAGCAATCCTTTCTTCATTGGCATTCGTATTGCAGTTAATTGAAGTACCTTTACCAATGATCATGCCAACATTCATCAAGTTTGACTTATCTGACTTGCCTGCATTGATTGGTGCATTCTCTATGGGTCCTGTATGTGGTGTTCTTGTTGAATTCTTAAAGAATTTACTACACGCAATCTTATCTTCTCATTCTTTTGGTGTAGGTGAACTTTCCAACTTCATCTTAGGTGCAGTATTTGTTGGTATTTCTGGTTTATACTACAAATCCCACAAGACAAAGAAGGGTGCAGTTATTGGATCTATCATTGGTGCATTTGTAATGGCTGCAGTTTCATTCCCATCTAACTTATATGTTGTATATCCTGTATACTATAACTTCATGCCAAAGGAAACAATTATTCAGGCATATCAGATGATCTTCACAGCAGTTGACTCTATTGAAAAATGTTTATTGATCTTCAACGTTCCATTTACATTTGTTAAGGGATTGATCAACGTATTGATTACAGTATTTGTATATAAAAAGATTTCTCCAATTATTCATGGAGTAAAGTAGAAAATTCATTTGTTCCCCCAAATGTCTGCTCGTTATGTTATGACGCATAACGAGCTTTTATATGCTATAATTAAGTGAATTTATGGAGTGAAATATGGCTACTTTATCACGTACTAAGAAATATCAGGATTTAAGAAATCGTCTGCAGCAGGATACAAATGCAGATGCATTATCAACAAATGATTTATCAAGATTTCAGAAAAGATTAAATGAGATCGATTCTCAGAATTTTTCATATACAGAAAATGCTTCAAGTGATTCTCATAATGCAGAACACGCAAGAAACTTGAACACACAACCGCAACAGAAGACACAGCAACCATTGCGTCGACATCAACAGACACAGGATAAAGATCCATTTGCAAATGTTTCTTTTTCAGCAAATGAAAATAACGATGTTACATTTGATAATGATTATCTGGATCAGTATATTCGTGAAGTGAAACAGTACAATATTGATCAAGGAAATGCTGCAAGTGAGAATACTTCTTTAAATATCTTAAAACAGATTGAAAGAAATAATTCTGCAACACCAGAAAAGCCATATCCTTCTTCAAATTCACACACAGCTGATATTCCATTTCTTTCAAGTCAATCATCATCTAATCGTTATCCACAGGATGTGAAGCAATCACCATCTTCACAAGAAAATACACAACCAACACAAGCGATGTCAAAAGAAGATATCATGCAGGAAGTTCAGAATCTTGTGAATGGTACATCATCTTCATACACACAGCCAGAAGAGCCATCTTCTCCATTTGTGAATGATTATGAATCCAAAAATGATTCCTTTATGTCTACAGACACATTTAATCGTCGTTTAGAAGCAGATCGTACAACACGTCAGCAATTGCTCAACGAAACAACACAAATGAGAGCGCAGTTAGATGACTATGAAGATAATCTATCAGAAGTGTCTGACAAGATGAGACAGACAAATCGTATTTTAAATATTGTGTTAGTGATCCTGATTATTGCTTTAGCAATGATCGTAGGTGTTGTTATTTACTGGATCATTACATCAAAATAGGAGGGTTACAATGAAAATTAATATCGCAATCGATGGACCAAGTGCTGCAGGAAAAAGTACAATTGCCAAATCTTTAGCGAAACAATTAAATTATATTCATTTAGATACAGGTGCAATGTATCGTTCAACTGCATATAAGGCAGTTTGCAGTCAGATTTCATTAGAAGATGAAAATGCACTTGTTGAAATGCTGAAGAATACAGATATTACATTGACGCCAGAAGGAAAAGTATTTCTAGATGGGGAAGATGTTTCTTCTTCCATTCGTACAGATCAGATTTCTTTGGCTGCTTCTTCCGTCAGCAGGCATCCACTTGTAAGAAGTGAACTCGTTGCTAGACAGCAGAAGATGGCTGAAAAGAAGGGCTTTATCATGGATGGCAGAGATATTGGTACAGTTGTATTAAAAGATGCAGAAGTGAAAATCTTTATGACTGCCAGTGCTGAAGCACGTGCGAAACGTAGATATGAACAAGACAAGAAGCTTGGCTTGCCTACAACAGATGTAGAAACAATTGCTAAGGAAATCGCACAGAGAGATTATCAGGATACACACCGTGCTGCTTCTCCGCTTGTAAAAGCAGAAGATGCGGTTGAAATTGATACAAGTGATATGACAATTGAAGAAGTTGTAAATGCGATATTAGCATTGTGTGAGCCTTATTTAAAGGAGGAACATGCATGAAAACTGGAACAATCGCAATTGTAGGTAGACCAAATGTTGGAAAATCTACATTGTTTAATCGAATTGCTGGAGAAAGACTTTCTATTGTAGAAGATATCCCTGGTGTAACAAGAGACCGTATTTATTCTTCTGCAGACTGGACAGGCAATCATTTTCAGATTATTGACACTGGCGGTATTCAGCTGGAAGACCAGCCATTCCAGGAAGAAATCCGTGCACAGGTACAGATTGCTATTGAAGAAGCAGATGTTATCTTAATGGTTTGTAATGGAAAGTCTGGCATGAGTGATGATGATCGCTATATTGCAGGACTTCTGCAAAGAAGCAGGAAGCCAATTGTTTTAGCTGTCAATCAAATTGATGATACAACTAAAATGATGAATATCTATGAATTCTATAACTTAGGCATTGGTGATCCAATTGCGGTCAGTGGTGTACATGGAATTGGCGTAGGTGATGTTCTTGAGCGTTGCGTTGAATTATTGCCACAAGATAATAAGAATAAGAGAAAAGAAGGGATTCATATTGCGGTAATTGGTGAACCTAATGTTGGCAAGTCTTCCATTGTAAATGCAATTTTAAGAGAAGATCGCAGTATTGTTTCCAATATTCAAGGTACAACAAGAGATGCGATCGATACACCATTCAGATGCAATGGAAAACCATATGTCATTGTTGATACTGCAGGGATTCGTAAAAGAGGCAGAGTTTATGAATCTGTTGAAAAGTATTCTGTTTTACGTGCAATGAGTGCCATTGAAAAATGCGATGTTGCTTTATTCTTGATTGATGGTGAAAAGGGTATCCGTGAACAGGATAAGCATGTTGCAGGATATGCTTATGAAGCTGGAAAGCCAATGATCATTGTTGTGAATAAATGGGATGCAGTTGAAAAAGATGAGCATACAATGGTTGAATTTGAAGAAAAGGTAAGAAATGAATTTGCATATCTTTCTTATGCACCAATCTTATTTGTATCAGCAAAAACAAGACAAAGAGTAGATACGATTATTCCTGAAGTTGATCGTGTCTATGAAAATTCAACACGTCGTGTTCCAACGAATATTTTGAATGAAGTCATTGCAGATTCTCAAATCACTACACCAGCTCCAGCAAGAAATGGAAAGAGATTTAGAATCTACTATGCAACACAGGTAGCAATTCAGCCACCTACATTTGTATTAAGCTGTAATGAACCAAAATTAATGCATTTTACATACCAAAGATTTATTGAAAATACTTTAAGACGTGCATTTGATTTTGAAGGTACACCAATTCATATTATTTCTAGAAAGAAGGTATCTGAATGAAAATTCGTGTATTAGGAACTGGCAGCTGGGGTAGTGCATTAGCACAGACACTTGCTGATAATGGACATGATGTTATCATGTGGGGTATTGATGATGCTGAAATCAATGATATTGAAAATAATCATCACAATACGAAATACTTTGACGTTGAAATGAACCATGATGTTCATGCGACAAAAGATATCACATGTGTAAAAGATGCGGATGTTATTCTTGTAGCTGTTCCATCTGGGGCATTAGATTCTGTTTTAAGACAAGTTACAGATCTTACAGAAAAGAAAATTATTATTATTAATGTAGCAAAAGGTTTCCATCCTGAAACACATCAAAGACTTTCTGAAGTTATCAAGGATCTGGTTCCTGAAGATAAAAGAGAAGCTGTTGTTTCTTTGATTGGGCCATCTCACGCAGAAGAAGTTATCCTTCGTCAATTGACATGCTTAAATGCTGTCAGTGACAATGAAGAAGCTGCTAAAACAGTACAAAAGCTATTCTCTAATGACTATTTCAGAGTATATCGAAATACAGATGTTATTGGTGCAGAAATTGGTGTTGCAATCAAAAATATCATGGCAATTGCTTCTGGTATTCTTGAAGGTATTGGACAGGGAGATAATGCACGTGCAGCTTTAATGACGAGAGGTCTAGCAGAAATGACACGTTATGGTGTTGCACTAGGGGGCAAGAAAGAAACATATCTTGGATTAGATGGTGTTGGTGATCTTATTGTTACCTGTACTTCTATGCATTCAAGAAACTTTACTGCTGGTTTACAGATTGGTAAAGATGGTTCCAGTGAGAAGTTCTGGAAAGAAAACAAGAGAACGGTGGAAGGTGTAGCAGCATGTAAAGTTGTTTATGAAGAAGCACATAAACGCGGTATTGATATGCCAATTACAGATCAGGTCTATGCAATTCTATATGAAGGCAAGTCTCCAGAAGAATGCATTAAGACATTGATGTCTAGAAGCTTAAAACCAGAAATGTAGAAGAAATTCTACATTTTTTTAACAACTATAAGAAAAGCATGTATGACTTTGATACATGCTTTTTTTCGCTATTCATCAGTATTTGTCTGGTTGAAATCTTTTGCGGTAACACATTGTGCAGAGGATGTTGTATAACCATTCGTCCACCATCCGCAGACTTTAATTACTCCAGAAGTAAAATCTCCTATATAGCCACCATACATACCATCTTTACTTGTTACGGTCGTCAGGTAATTATCATCATGATATATTTCCGCAATAAAGGTTGGATTTGTTCCATATGCCCATGCGGTTGAAGCTAGACACGCACCTGTTGCAGATTTATTTTCCCATGAATCTGTTAGAGAAATATCTTGTGTACCGGCATAGCAGCCTTTTTTAGCTCCCCAGTCAACATACAAGATGTTGTTTGTCCAGCTTGCGGCAAAGTTTGTTTCTTCACCAGTGGAATAAATTGTAGGTGTATTTGATAAACCTGTAGAAGATACAAGAGAAGTAATACTATCTGCAATTCCTGCAATGTGAGGCCATGTACCATTTGCATATGTGACAGCTTCAACATCACCAGGCATTGCAACGCCATCTAAATATCCACCAGCATCTTCTTCTGCAGCCAATAATTCAAGTTGAATCTTGCCCGGAATATTCATCAATGCTTTCCATGTAGGGAAGTAAGTACCAGCCCATGCGACAGCTTTATCATAGCCAACCCAGACTGCATTTGTATATTGAGAAGTAGAAGCAACCATCCACTTATCTTTCATTGCACCTTGAGGAATGCCATACTGTAATCCATCAGAACCCCAGTCTGTTGTACCTGTTTTTGCATATACTGGATATGATCTTGCTAATACCTGCATGTAGTTATAAATACCACATGTAACGTTATTTTCCATTAACTGATCCGTCAGCCATGCACTGCCGCTGGATAATACTCTACGATTCTGATTTTGTGGATAGTAGATATCACCATCTGTTGTTTCCAGCTTGCGAATTGTGTGTGGTTCATTGTATACACCAAGGTTGATCATAGCAGCATGCGCACCAGCCAGTTCTTCAACGGTTGTTTCAAAGGCATTACCGCCAATTGCATAAGACATATGATAGTTAGCATTGCTTGCTCGTGAGAAACCTAAGTTATGCATATAATCTACAACAGAATCACCACCGATTTTAGCAGTGACATGTTCCAATGTCAGAATTGCAGGGATGTTGTAAGAGTTTGCTACAGCATCTTTGATTGTAACTTCGCCATGGTATTGACCATTTGCGTTCTGCAGGATTCTACCTTCACCAGGAAATGGGATAGGTTTATCCATTAAAACTTCATCTAAAGAATAACCTAAATATTCAAAACCTAATGCATAAGAGAGAATAGGTTTTACAGAAGAACCAGGCTGTTTATATTGAGATGTTGCACGGTTTAGCAGTCTAGCACCACCCTGATAGTCTCTGCCGCCACCGATACCAACAATTTCACCATTCTGGTTGTTCATAGATACAATTGCCGTCTGCATTAAATCATCTGCATATACAACACTTGTATCTCCTCTTTCAATTGCTTCAATACGTGATTGAATTGTAGGATCCATCGCTGTATAGATATCCATGCCATAGACAACTGGATCTTTCCCTGTCAGTTTCACAGCTTCTTCAATGACAACGTCAACATATTGTGAATAGTCATCATTTTCACTTGTTTCATTTAATTTATCTGCACCTACCAGCTGGTCTTCAACATTGATTGATTTTGCAAGCTTGTATTCTTCATTACTGATATAGCCATGCTGACGCATTAAGTAAAGAACTTCGTTTCTTCTTTGTGTAGCATAATCCAGATAATGATAAGGATTATATTTGTTTGGAAGATTGACAATACCCGCAAGTAAAGCAGATTCAGAGAGGCTCATTTCAGAAGCACTCTTTCCAAAATAGTACTTTGCGGCTTTTTCAACACCACGAATACGATCCCCAAAGTTTAACTTATTCATATATAATTCAAAGATTTCTTTTTTATTCAACTGTGTTTCAAGCTGCATGGAAAGAACGATCTGTTGAACTTTATATTCAATCGTAGCTTCTCTTTCTTTCGATTCATCACCCGCATCAATTGAGAAGTAGCTGTTTTTTACAAGCTGCATTGTAAATGTGGATCCGCCACCGCCATCTCTATGAAGCAAAAACGTTTCCAGCGCAGCTTTTGTAAAACGAGGAATATCGAAACCATTGTGTTCAAAGAAACGTGAATCTTCAATGGAAAGGAATGCATCGACCAATGAAGTTGGGCATTGATCATATTTGATGTTTTCACGATAGTAAGTACCAATTTCAGTAATCAATGTTCCATTTGTATCATAGATTTTACTAGATTCTTCACTCAACAAATCGCTGACGTTTAATTCAGGCATACCTTGCAGTTTACTTAATGCAAACTCTCCACCTGCAAAACCAATGACCATATAGATGATAAGAATGAAAATCAGTAATCCAGTAAAGATCTTCTTTCTTCTGATCTTTCGTATGATTTTTTTTCTCTTTTTCGCACGTGCTACCTGTTCTTTTTCGTGCTTCAACGTGCCTAGTTTGATTTCAGGCTCATTAGGAGCAGGATTCTCTGTCTTTTTATCTAAATCAGTTTGGTCCGTATGGATTTCTTTTTCGTTTATTTCTTTATTTTCGTTGTTATCCATGGTTGCTCCTTTCAAAAGAATTGCCGTCTAAAATTATATCAAATTTTTAGACGGCTTTGTGTGAATCTTAATGTGTTTGTGCTATTTCTTTCTGAAATATTGGATACAGATTGCTCCAAGACCTGTATGTGCTGCAACAGGGGAACATAATTCAATGACTTCAATTTCTGCTTTTGGAAAACGATCGCTCATTTTACGATACAATGACTGCGCTTCTGAAATATTATTGACATGTGCAATTGCTACATGCCAGTCATCACCCTGATTGACATGATCAATTTCCATTTGATCCATTGCTTTTTCAAGGGCTTTTCTAAATGTACGAACTTTCTGTAATGTATCAATTCTTCCTGATGTTGCCTTATTGATTTGTAGAACAGGTGCAATCTTTAAAAGTTTTCCTAGCTTTGCGGCAAGAGGTGTCATTCTGCCACCACGAATCAGCTGATCCAGATTTTCAGGGATGATCAGTGTATTGCAGGAATCAATGACTTCATTTGTGATGAGTTGGATTTCGAGATCATTAACATTTTCTTCATGAGCTTTTTTGATACGTTTGATCAGGTATTCCTGTACAACAGCAGTGACATAACAATCTACAGTAATGATGTTCAAATCTAATGATTTCGCAATTGTAGTCATTGTAGAAATCGTACCAGATAAACCATTACAGATTGGTACCGCAATGATTAAATCAACACCTTGTTTTTTTAAACTTTCAAAACATTCCTGAATGATTCCTGGAGATGGTTGAGATGTCTTGAACACATGCTCTTCTTCAAGAAGGTGAATTAAATCTGATTTAGAGAGATTTTCTAGATCCTGATATGTATTTTTTTCATCAGAAATCTGGAGTGGAACACTGATGATTCCGTCTTTTGCCATTTCCGCAATGGATTTTCCAGTTCCACTATCCGTTACATAAGCAATTTTCATTTTTTTTTACCTCATTTTCATTATATTATTTTTTTTTGGAAGTTAAAAGTGTGTGATGTTTCTGCAGGAGCACTGTTTGTAGTACAATATCTACATGTCTGTACATTTATATACAAGAAGTTCATATAGCATATTAACAAGTACGATTTGTATTAAAGAACTTGTACAATATGCAAAAAATCTAGGATATACGTCTGTTGCTTTGACAGATCATAATGTGATGTTTGCTGCAGCGTCTTTTATTGATGCATGCAAGAAAGAGGGCATACATCCAATTGTCGGTATGGAAGTGGATTGCATGTATCATGATATGATCGCTCCATTTGTTTTACTGTGTAAAGATAATAAAGGCTATCAGCAATTAATGGTATTATCTTCATTCTTGAATGAAAAAGAGAAAACATGTTCATTAGAGCAGTTGCAAAGCATGCTTCCACATTGTCATTTGATTGCTTTTTCTGAAGGTGGATTCATTGACAGTGAAATGGTCAAAGATGATGGAGAAGGCATCAGAGAAAAACTGCAGATTATGAAAAACGATCTGCAGGATTTTGATATTTCACTTTCTTATCAGGAAGCTTCTTTATGGAAAAATAGAAATGCAAAGCTCAAAAGGATTGCACAGAGTCTGCACATTCCAACAGTTGCCATCAATAAAATCTATTACTTAAGAAAAGAAGATTCCAAGGCACATCGTATTCTTAGAGGAATGCTTGAGAAAAAAACGATTCAGGATGCCTCTTTAACAGAAATCACTGGCAGATATTTTCTGACTAAACAAGAAATGGAAGCTTTATACGATGCAGATGATTTACAAAGAACGGATGAAATCGCACGTTTATGTAAAGCAGATTATTGTCTGGAAAAAACAACTCTGCCTGAATATCCAATCAAAAATAATGTTGATGCATATACCTATCTTGTAGAATTATGCAAAGTAGGTTTAAAGAAGCGTTTGCATGGACAATACAAGAAAGAATATGTGGATCGTCTGCAGTATGAATTATCTGTGATTCACAAAATGCATTTTGAAAACTATTTCTTGATTGTGTATGACTTTATCTGTCAGGCAAGAAAGAATGATATCAATATTGGACCGGGAAGAGGCAGTGCAGCAGGAAGTCTGGTTGCCTATTGCTTAGGCATTACGATGATTGATCCTTTGCAGTATGGACTGCTTTTTGAAAGATTTTTGAATCCAGAAAGAATCTCAATGCCTGATATTGATACTGATATTCCTGATAACAAAAGAAAAGATGTTATTGATTATGTATATCAGAAATATGGCAGAGATCATGTCTGCAATATCATTACATTTGGTACGCTTGGACCTAGACTTGTAATCCGTGAAGCTGCCAAGGTTTTAGGTATGTTTGAAAGAGATGTGGATATGATCACAAAACTGATTCCAAATACGCCAAAGATGACACTTGAAAAAGCATATGCTTCTTCAGCGCATCTAAGAACTTTAATTGCCAGTGAAAAGAAGTTTCAGAATCTATTTGAAATGAGTCAGAAAATTGAAGGATTACCGCATCATTTCAGTGTTCATGCTGCAGGTGTTATCATGTGCAAAGATAATATCAATGCCATTGTTCCAACAATCTGTTTTGATCACGAAATGAAAACAAGCCAGTATTCTATGGAATATCTAGAAGAAAGAGGCTTGATCAAGATGGATTTTCTTGGTCTTAGAAACTTGTCTGTCATTCATGAAATCGTTCAGAAAGTCATTCAGCAACATCCATCTTTTCAACTGTCCAGTATTCCATTAGATGATGCAAAGACGTATTCTATGTTTACAAATGCGAATACATTAGGTGTATTCCAGTTTGAAAGTGAAGGGATTAAAAATTTACTGCGTCAAATCAAACCACAGAACTTAAATGAAATTGCGGATGCAATGGCATTGTATCGACCAGGACCAATGGATAACATTTCTCTTTACCTGAAGCATAAAAATGATCCATCGTCTATTCCATATTTAAACGATGCGGTACGTTCTTGTCTCAAGGAAACGTATGGCATCATGATCTATCAGGAACAGATCATGAAGATTGCACAGACCGTAGCATCTTTTTCACTTGGAAAAGCAGATATTTTAAGAAAAGCCATTTCCAAAAAGAAAGAAGATGAAATGAAGCGCCTGAAAAAAGATTTTCTTTCTGGTGCAGTAAAGAATGGATATTCTTTAGAAGATGCAGAAAAATTGTTTAATGATATTGAGAAGTTTGCGGGGTATGGTTTTAACAAGTCTCATGCCATTGCATATTCTTTGATTGCGTATCAGATGGCATATTTGAAGGCAAACTATGCATATATTTTCTATATTTCTGTATTGAATAATGTTATTTCCGATTCTTATAAAACATCTTTGTATATTGATGAATGCAGAAGAAGAGGAATTTCTGTCTATTATCCATCTATTAATGAAAGTGAAATTGATTATCAAAGAAAAGAGAAGGGAATCCTGTTACCTTTATCTGTTGTCAAAGCCATTGGTACAAAAACAGCCAGTGAAATTGTCAACGAAAGAAAAAATAATGGACCATACACAGATATCTATGATTTTGTAGCGAGAGTTCGCTTACATAATGTCAATCAAAGTCAGATGGAATCTCTCATTGATGCTGGTGCATGTGACTGTCTAAATGAAACAAGAACAACATTGAAAGCAGTACTTCCACAAGCTATATCTTATGCTGGTATTATTACGATCACAAAAGATGGCAGACAGACACTAAATCCAGATCTTGTCAGCAAACAAGTCTATACAAGAAAAAGTGACAATGAAGAAATTCGCCAGCAGTACGAAAGAAATGCATTAGGGTTTACATTATCCAGAGCATTTATTATTCAATTCAGAGAAAAGAATAATATTCATGTTCCTTCCATTGCATCTCTTTTAAGCAGCTCTGGTAAAATCGTTGGATTTGCACAAATCAAGGAAGCAAGAAAACATCGAACAAAAAAAGGAACAATGATGGCTTTTCTGAAACTTGCTGATGAGACAGGAGAAATGCGAATGATGGTCATGCCAAGACAGTATGAAATGTATTCTTCTTCTTTAATGCAAGGCGTGTATATATTATTTCATGCTAAAATACAGATGGATGGATCTGTAATCTGTGATTCAATCCAATTCTTTAAAACTACGTAGGAGGTAAACATATGAAAATTTTAATTGTAGATGATGAAGCAAATATTCGTGAAGTTGTCAGAGAATATTGTGAATTATCAGGATATGATGCAGATGAAGCACAGGATGGTGTAGAAGCAATTGAAAAAGTTAAAACAACACATTATGACTGTGTCATCTTAGATGTTATGATGCCTACGCTAGATGGTTTTTCAGCTTGTAAAGAAATTAAAAAGATACAGGATGTACCAATTATTATGTTAAGTGCCAGATGTGAAGAGTATGATAAGCTCTATGCATTTGATCTAGGTATTGATGATTATGTCATTAAACCATTTTCACCAAAGGAATTAATGGCAAGAGTTAAAGTTGTTCTTGAAAGGGGTTCTCATCGCGAAAAGAATACGTTGAGCTATGAAGGTCTTGTTGTTGACTTGCTGGGTAGAACAGTAAGTGTAGATGGAGAAAGAGTTACCTTGACACCAAAAGAAATAGATTTGTTGATTTATCTAATGAACAATAAGAATATTGCTTTATCTCGTCAGCAGCTTCTAGAAGAAGTATGGAATTATGATTATTTTGGAGATGATAGAACCGTAGATACGCATATTAAAATGCTGAGACATAATATTGGCGCATATCGTGATCATATCGTTACAGTGAGAGGAATGGGGTATAAATTTGAAGCTTGATCGCAATGGAATCCGTTTTCGATTCTGGCTTGTATTCTTCTTGCTGGCAGTAGGAATAACTTTATTTATTGGAGCTTTACAGATTGGCTTTATTCGACCATACTATCGTGACAGTAAGATCCGTTCTATGAATACAGTTGCGGATGAAATTACAGAGAACATTATTTTAAATACAACAGATGCATCCATTGCACATGCTTTACGTACGACAGTTGATAATGATGTCTGTGTACAGATTTATAACAGCGATGGAGAACAGGTGTATGCAGCGGATTCTCTTGGATCTGGCTGTCTTTTAAATACGCCTGGTTTTCATAGTGATGAAGTGATTTCATCATTAAATGAAACACAGAAAGAAGCATCTTACTTTCAGACAAATCAATCAACAAACCAGGAAATGATTGTATTTTCCAGGCTTGTTCATGCATCCTTGTCAAATTACTACATGATTGTAAATGCACCACTGGAACCAGTAGATTCTGTTGTTTCCTTCTTTTCACAGCAATATTTGTTTTATACATTGATTGCTATTATTGTTGCTTCTTTTGTTGCGTTGTATATTTCCAGCAAAATTACACAGCCAATTGTCAAAATGAAAAAAGAAGCACAGAAATTAGCAAATGCTGATTATTCTGTATCATTTACAGGTGGCTCCTTTACGGAAACAAAAGAACTGGCCAATACATTGAATGACACAAAAGACAAGCTTGAAAAAATTGATGAATTGCGAAGAGATCTGATTGCAAACGTATCTCATGATATTCGTACGCCTTTAACAGATATTCGAGCTTATGCAGAAATGATTCGTGATATTTCAGGGGATAATCCAGAAAAAAGAAATAAACACTTAGAAGTCATTATTCATGAAACGGAATATATGTCACGATTGATCAATGATATGAGTGAATTAAGCAAGATGCAAAGTGGCAATGAAGAAGTACATCGTGAGAATGTTGATCTTGTTGAAGTTATATATGAAGTCGTACAGATCAATCAGTCATTGCTGAAAAATGCGGATTTAAAGATTGAAATTGATGTTCCTGAAGATTTAACGGTATACTTTGATCGTGTTAAAATGGCACAGATTGTTTCGAACTATTTAACAAATGCAATCAAATTTACACCCGCAGGAAAAACAATCAGAATCCATGCATATATGAAAGATGATGAAGAAACGGTCCGCTTTGAAGTTGCAGATGAAGGAAAAGGAATCACAGAAGAAGATCTTCCATATATCTGGGATCGTTATCAGAAGAGCTCTAAGACATTCCGTAGAAATATGTCATCTACAGGACTCGGCTTGTCAATTGTAAAAGCAATTGCGGAAGCCTATGGTGCAAAGGTTGGTGTTGATACTGAAGTAGGCAAGGGTTCTACATTCTATTTTGAGATTCGAGAAACACATGAAGCTTGATTATTTAAACGGAACAAATTACACACTTTATCAGCCTGAAGATATGTATCACTTCAATGCAGATACAGAATTGTTAGGCAGGTTTATGGATGTACATAGAAAAGACAGTGTACTGGATGTTGGCTGTAACAACGGTGCGCTTCTTTACTATGCAAAACAAAAGAATGCTTTGAAACTGACAGGAATTGATTTGTTTGAAAATGTCATAGAAAATGCAAAAGAGAATTTTATTAGAAATGAAGTAAATGCAGATTTGTATGTATGTCCATTACAGGAATTTATGCATGCTCCATTTGATCTGATTGTATGTAATCCTCCGTATTTTAATACAAAAAATGATGCTTTAAAGAATGAAAATGAAAGAATCAAAGCTGCTAGACATGAAGAATTTCTTTGTTTAGAAGATTTGATGAAACATGTGAAGAGATTGTTAAAAGATAACGGAAGATTTGCTATGGTATATCGACCAGATCGTATGAAAGATGTGATTGCAATTGGAATGCAGTACGGGTTATATCCAAAACGATTAAAGATTGCCTATGCTTCTAAAAATAAACAAGCAAAATCAATTCTTCTAGAGTTTGTAAAAAACAAGAATATTTTTCTGGATATTGAAGCACCGGCATTTTTAAATGATCGTGATTCATTTGGCTGGAAGGGAGTACAGAAATGATGACTCTATGTGTAACTGTATTGTTTATCATTACATTTTCTGTCTTTCTGCTTAGTATTTTTGTGCTTGTTCGTTTTCATGAACAGCCAAGTGATGAAACAATTATGATTGCTTCTCAGCCTTTAGAAATGAAACAGATGAATTATCAAACGATCTACTCAAGATTCTGTGATCGTTTAAAACTCAACTATCCTGAACTCCCATTACTGTTTGATGATATTTCTATTGATGAATCGATTGTATTGCATTTTAAGGGACTTTCTCGCTATAAAGAGGCAGTCGTCTATGTCTTTTTACATGAAGAAGCAAAAGACTGTTTCTTATCAACACTTCAGCAATTCTGCGAAGATGCCGCAACGCCAAAATATGGAATTGTTGCAGCTTTTCCTTACAACAATACATTTCTTGATCAAATCATGAAAAGACTGGAAGAAAAGCATATTCCTGTTGCTTTTGTTGTGAAAGATGAATCCAGCTTATGCAGCTTTCCACATATGGAAGGTAATTCTGCTTTGTTATTTACGGGAAGAAAACCGTATGCATGTTTTTCTTTTGAAAATGACAATCATGATTATGACTGGATTCAGGATCTTTCAAAGCAGAAACTATTTCATTCTGTCTATACGAAAGATGCATATCATACAGTTCTTTCCATGCAGGATGTACTTTCAAAAGATACATGTCTATTAGTAAAGATGTATCCTTTGTTTTCAAATGCGGTAAAAGAAGAAATCATGGAGTTATATCCAGAAGTAAAACAGCTATTTCTCGCTGTGATTGATAAACAGGGGAATCGATTTGTATTATATACACCAGATGTGCCTTCATTAGAAAAAGGAATTGCTTCTTTACAGGAATATGCAAAAAATAAAAAGATTCAGTTGAAATTACTGTATCGGGATACAGATACATATCAATTAGATACAGAAAGCAAAGATTATCAATCAATTGTTTCCTGTATGAAAGAAACGTTAAATGTTGAACGTGTGCTTCCAATGCTTTTAGAAAATGAAGAAAACTATCATTGTTCAATACCTGTCATTGGCGTATCTCCATTATTTCAAAACACTGTTTTATCTTCATTAGAAGCATCTCGATTCTATTATCGTTTCTTGCTTCTGAAATAACTTAAAATTCTTACAGGATGCTTTCCTGTACAATATGATCATGCAGAAGAAATACAGAACATGGTCATATTTTATATAGCTAGCTTTTGGCGGATTACTGAAAATGAGTGGCACGAAAAAATATCATCCATGATTTGTAGGATGTTATTCAGTTTATGTATGGAAACAATGCAATACATCTTAATGATCAGGTACAGTGACAGTACGGATGTTATCACAAACACATTGGGTACGATTGTGTTCATTCTTTTTCTAGTGTTCTTCGCAATCATTTTGTCTGTAAATATGTAAAAAAATAGTAGTAGTAATCGATGAGATTACTACTACTATTTTCGTTAGTGTTTTCTTTCTTCAATGAGTTTATTGATTTCCTCAATCAAAGCATCTTTGATTTCATTCTGTGGAACTCTACGAATGACTTCACCTTTTCTGAACAGCAGTCCAGAATCATAGCCACCTGCAACGCCAATATCCGCTCTGCCAGCTTCCTGGATGCCATTGACTGGACACCCCATGATTGCAACAGTAATATCTTCATGCACTGTTTCCAGGTATTCTTCTATTTCCTTGACAAGTGGAAGCATGTCATACTGAATTCTTCCACATGTTGGACAGGCAACTAGATCTGGTACATTCTGTGTTAAATGGAAAGCTTTGAGAAGTTTCTTTCCAATAATCAATTCGTCTTTTGGAGGTGCAGATACAGATACACGAATCGTATCTCCAATACCTTCATGTAATAATGTACCTAAAGCTGCAGAAGATTTTACTGCACTTTCTGTAAATCCACCTGCTTCTGTAACACCTAAATGAAGAGGGTATGGATAATGCTGGCTTGCTTTTTCATATACATCGATTGTCAGTTCAACATCGCTGCTCTTGAAAGATAAAACAATGTCATGGAAATCGAGCTCTTCTAGGATTTTGACATGACGGTCACAAGAAGCAATCATTGCTTCTGCACAAAGTCCACCATATTGTTCAAGAAATTGTTTTTCCAAAGAACCGCCATTGATACCAATACGGATTGGAATATGCTTTTCTTTGCACTTTTTTACAACTTCTTCTGTATGTTCTCTAGAACCAATGTTTCCAGGGTTAATACGAATTGCATCAACACCACCATCTGCTGCAATTAATGCAAGACGATGATTGAAGTGAATATCTGCAACAAGAGGGATGTGAATGCCTTTTTTAATATCTGGAATAGCACGTGCATCCTCTTCGTCTAATACAGCGATACGAATTAATTCGCATCCATTTTCTTCTAATTCTAAAATCTGTTGAATTGTTTCTTCAACATTTTTGGCAGGAACATTCGTCATGGATTGAAGAATGCATTTATTTTGCCCGCCAATTTGTAAATTTCCTACATACACAGGACGTGTTTCATTACGTTTCATAGGATACCTCCATTAGTATTATACAGCTGTAAAGAAAATAGTTCGACAAAGCTTCTGATTTTTTGCTAGACAAACTGATAGAATAACGCTATGATATCTTCCGTTAGAGAGTTAATTTTACTTGGAAAACAGTATTGTTTATGATATACTTCTCTAGCAAAAAAGTCAGGAGGAATAAACAATGCCAAGAGACAATATTACATTTAAATGTAGTGAATGTGGTGAAGAAAACTACATTGGTACAAGAAACAAGCGTAAGCATGCTGAAAAGATGGAAATCAAGAAGTACTGCCCACGTTGTAACAAAATGACTCTGCATAAGGAGAAGAAATAAGTCTTTTTGACTTATTTTTTTAATATCTATGAAGTTAGATACATTACCAATTGGTTTATATGGTGAAAATATTTATGTGCTTCATGAAAATAGTCATGTTTTGATCATTGATCCTGGAAAGAATGCCAAAGAGATTGCTAAATGTATTTCTAAAGATGAAATTGTTGATGGAATCATTTTGACTCATGGACATGAAGATCATACACAGGCAACAGATGATCTTGTGGATATATATTCATGTGAAGTATATATGGATCTTGCTGACTATGATCTTGTAGATCCTGGATATGCAGGCTCTCATGGATTTGATGCACCGGTATATACACCAGTCAAACCATTGCTGAAAGATATGCAGATTGGCTCATTTCACGTAGAAGTAACAAAAACACCAGGTCATACAAAGGGCAGCTGTGTGATTCGCTATCGCAATCTTTTATTTACAGGAGATACTTTATTTGCAGGAAGTATTGGAAGAACAGATCTATATGGTGGAAATGAAACGGAGATGATGCAGTCCTTAATGAAATTCATGGATATGCCGCATGATCTGATTGTTTTACCAGGACATGGACCTCGTTCTACAATCAAACAGGAACTTACGACAAACATGTATCTGCAGTATGTAAAGAAGATGGTGGATGTATGAAGAAAAGCATTCTTGTTTTAGCGTGTGCATGTCTTTTAGGATGTGCTTCAAAGCAGCCATCTTTACCAAGTGAAACGTCAAAGGAAATTACAACACCAATTTCAAAGACGAATTTTTCAGAAACCGAAGCAGAAAATGTATTCAATATGGCAGTTCGAAATCATTGCCGTGTTACAAAACAGGTATGTACGGTAGGAAAAGTTGATGTTCAGAATAATACAATCTATGGTACATATACATATACAGAAAATGATCAGGACTATACAGTCAGTGGTACATTAGAAAATGTCAGTGTTTCTAAAAACGATTCCTCTATTGTGACAATTGGAAAAAAATTATTTTCTACAGGTATTATCAAACAGAAAGAAGATACATCTTCATCTGAAACAGAGAAAACAACAAATGACAAACATTTTGATTTGCCACTAGAAGCAGATGAAAGTAAAAATGGTGAAGTTATTTTTGAAGATGATGTATATAAAATCCGTTTAATGAATCTACAGACAGGTGCAATGAATTTCAATGGAACATTTGATGGAACAGGATATTTTAAGCTGTATGCTTTAACTTTGGATCAAAGTAATACAACGATGATTGCTGAACTTGAAGGCAGTGGAGAATACAACGAGACAACATCTTTAGATGCTGGATGGTACTACATTGTTGTTGAAAGAGTTGATGGAACATATACGATGAATTGGGCAGGACAATAAGTCTTGCCTGATTTTTTTTGAAAATTTTTATAGAAATCTCTTTGAAAAGGTGGTATAGTGTTCACAAGTGAAAGCACTTACAAATTAAGGAGAGTTAAAAACATGGCAGACAAGAAAATCGTATTATTTTGTGCAGCAGGAATGTCCACATCTTTATTAGTTAACAAGATGAAGCAGGCAGCTGCAAAGATTGGTAAAGATTATGATATCGCAGCATACAGCTTAAATGAAGAAGAAAAGCATGCACCAGATGCAGACGTTGTTCTTCTCGGACCTCAGGTTCGTTATGCTTTAGCTAAGTTACAGGCTAAGTATCCTGGAAAGCCTATTGAAGGTATCGATATGAGAATGTATGGTATGATGGATGGCGAAGGCGTTATCGGTTATGCTAGAAAACTCATGAACGACTAATCACAAAATAACAGAATCACATTAGACTATGACAACTTGCATTTGTTATAGTCTTTTTTTTGGAATTCCTCAAATTTATGTGAATAAAGTATTGAGGAGTTTTTTTATGGAACAAAGATTGATAGAAATATTAAAGATTGCATTAGAGTATCAAGTCAGTGATATTCATTTTGATATTACTAATGGGAAGAAAGAGAAAATGAATATTGAAATGCGCATTGATGGGCAAATGAAACAGCTGATACCGAAAGAAGATGATATTCGTCTGTTTTATTATTTAATGTATCGTGCAAATTTAGATGTATCCAATACTTTTCAGCCGCAGACAGGATCTTTTCATGAAAGAGTTCTTCAACAAGATCTTTCATTGCGGTTTTCGATTGTATCAAGTTATTACATGCGTTCTGGTGTGTTGCGTATTTTAAATTCTAAGAATCAATTGTGTATTCAAGATTTATGTTTTGATCCTTCAACAACAATGTATTTAACAAATGTAATGAACCAGAAGAATGGGCTGTATTTGTTTTCTGGACCTACAGGGAGCGGGAAAACGACAACGCTATATACATTGTTGAATGCAGTGCAGAATAAAAAAATCTTTACATTAGAAGATCCTGTTGAAGTTGTGAATGAGAAATATGTACAGATACAGATCAATGAAAAACAACATATGTCATATGCCGATGGCATTAAACAATTAATGCGTCATGATCCAGATATCATCATGATTGGTGAAATACGTGATGAAACTGCCGCAAAAATGGCAGTTCGATGTGCATTAACAGGACACCTTGTTGTCAGTACGATTCATTCTTTTTCTTGTGTTTCAACAATATTAAGAATGCTGGATCTAGGAGTTGAAAAGTATCAGCTGAAAGATGTATTGAAAGGAATCAGTTCACAAAGACTCTTTGAAAAAGCAAATGGGGAAAAAACAGGAATTTATGAATATATGAATGAAAAAGAAATCACATATTATTTTGAGAAAGGAGATGTCAGTGATGCATTTATTCCATTATCAAAGCAAATTGAACAAGCACTCTTTCAAAACGAAATTACATATGAACAAGCCAAGGAATATATTGCGTAAAGAAGATTGTGAAGCCATTGCAAAACTTCTAGATAGTGGTTTTTCTATCAAAGATGCACTTGTTGTATTGAAAGAAAAAGAAAATGAGAAAGCATTTGATGAAATCATGAATCGATTAAATGATGGAGAAAGCTTACATGCATTTTTTTATCTGTACTGTCCAAAAAGCTATGTTGTCTTATTTGAAAGCATGAGTCAATGTATGCCGTTTCTAGATAGCTTATTGACATGCATTGAAATGCATCGGGCAATCGAAAAGAGTCAAAAACAAATCATTGATGGAATGTTATATCCAAGTCTTCTGTTTTTAGGAATGATCGTTGGAATGTATTTATTTAATGCATTGATTTTACCGAATATGATTACGTTACTGATGGGATTTCAAGTGAAAACAGATCACTTGCTGGTGATGCATGAAGTAATCCAGTGGATTGCAGAATTTCTTCTATGGGGAACTGTATTGCTTTTTCTAATTGTTATGACTGCTTTAGAAAAGAAACATATCGTCAATACATACTGCCTTGTCGCAAAAAGATTTCCAGACAGTATTCTTGTACATTCTGTATCTGCAATGTTTGCACGCTTTTTCCTGGAATGTTTAAAGAGAAATGTCTCTACACAAAATACATTGCACATATTATCACAAGTAAAACAGCAGCCATGTGTTTCTTATATCGCAAAAGAAATCGATGAACATTTAATGCGAGGAGAAACACTGATAGAAGCCATCCAGAAAACACATATCGAAAAGGCATTGCTTCGGTTTTTGAAGATTGCGGTGTTTTCTAGCAGCAGTGAAGAAATGCTGGAAGGATATTTACAAATGGTAGAAATACGCAAACAGCAGGCAATCAAACGATACAGTACATATATTCAACTCATTTCTTATTCAGTGATTGCGATTGTTTTGATTTTTGTATACCAGATATTAATGATGCCAATGACAATGCTGCAGAATTTATAAAAGAAATTTTTGGAACTGATTGAATTTTTGTGAATATGTATATTGAGGAACATTCTCAAGGAGGATATATGAAAAAGAACAATCAAGGTTTTACATTACTGGAAATGACTATCGTAGTCATTATTATTTCTGTTATTTTCTTGCTTTCTGTTCCATCCATTCAAAAGACGCTATCTGTTGTCAATCATAAAGGATGCAAGGCAATTGAAAAAGTAGCAGATGCGGCAATTCTTGAGTACAAGATGGAATATGATGAATATCCACAGAGCGTGGATGATTTGATCAATGCGGGTTTATTGAATGAAGCACAGGTGGAATGTGATGGCTCAAAACAATTACAGATTAGAGATGGAGAAGCTTTCATCGAATGAGGGATTTATGCTTGTGGAATGCTGTATTGTGCTTGTGGCAATTTCCGTCATGACATTACTTGTCATTCCATCTCACGAATTCTCTAGAAATAACAAATACTTATTTCAAAGTGATTATCTATATCATCAATCTACCGCAATCAAAGAAGCAAAGCATATAACATTTCAATGGGATAAAATTGCAGTGATTTTTAATGAGAATGGAAATGTGAACCAGGCAAAAACAGTGGATGTGAATGGAAAAAAGATCATAATAGAACTGGGAGGTGGAAGACTTGTTGAAAAATGATGGATTTTTTATAAATGATGCTTTGATCAGTGTTCTGATTACATCTTTGATTTCTGTGATTGTTTACAGCTGTATTGTTGTACATGTAAAGATACAGGAAAAGCTGCAGGAAGAAAGTCAAATCATGCAGGATGATTTTGATCGGTTTTTTCAGGAAATAGATCTATGCGAAACAATCGAGGAACCATATTGATTGATTACCTGTTAACACTTCTGATTGTAGTCATGGTGATACCTGTCATTATTCTATCAATTTCGACAATATCTCATGCTTTAAAACAGCCATATTGCCTGCAGGATCTTGTCGCAACGTATCAATTGCGTAGAATTCTAGTGCTGTCGTATTCTCCGCATATTGAGGAAGATGCTTTGTATTTTACATATAAAAAGAAAGAAATGAAACTGTCATTGATCAACGAGAATATCATTCTCACGCCTGGGACACAAATTTTTTATATCGATGTAGATACATGTATGTTTTATGAAGAAAATCATGTAATTTATGTGCAGTATGAAAGGGAAGAAGATGCGTATACAGAAGCAATTGCGAAATACTGATGGATTTGTTTCGACATATTTTCTCTCTGTTCTGCTGTATATTGTATCTGTTATCACAGTGATTGCATTGCGTGATAAACAAAATGTGCAGTTTATGATGAATATGAAAGAAGCAAATATGTATCTGCAGCAGGAAATACGCGTCATCAGTGATATCAAGCAGCAGTTGCTTGAAGGAAATCTTGAAGATAATGAAATGTATGAATTGGACGATCATTTTATATATGTCAATATTACATCAGGCTATCCAGAAACTTTAGTAATAACACTGGATGAAGATGATGCAACAATTCTTTCCTATACTTCTACAAGAGGGATGTATGTTGACAAATAAGCTTATTTTACTAAAATTAATTACGAAAAAAGTAAAGGTGGTATACATATGATTCAGTCAACAGAAATTAAACCAGGTCAGTGTTTTATTTGGGAAGGCAATCTTTATCAGTGCCTTGATAAATCATTGAATAAAACAGCGATGGCTAAAATGAAAGTCGCTTTAAAAGTTAAGGATCCAAGAACAGGTGTCGTAAAAGAACTTGGTCTGATTGGTTCTGACCGTGTTGAAGAAGCTAGCATTGATAAAAGAGAAATGCAGTATCTTTATGATGATGGTGCTTCATTAGTATTCATGGATACAGAAACATATGATCAGATTGAAATCCCTGAAGAAAGAGTAGAATGGGAAAAGAATTTCTTGAAACCATCCGAAATGATCAACATTCAGGTGTTTGAAGGCGAAATTTTAGGTGTTATTCTTCCTGATAAAGTATCTTTAAAGATTACAGAATGCGAACAGGCCGTCAAGGGTGATACAGCTACTTCCGCACAGAAGAATGCAGTTGTTGAAACTGGTCTTCAGGTGAAAGTACCTCTATTCATCCAGGAAGGTGAAACAATCGTTGTCAGTACAGCTGATGGCAAATACTGCTCAAGAGCAAAAGACTAATTAAGAAAATGTGCACAAAAGCACATTTTTTATGTGTATAATAGTTGGCGTAGAGGAAAATTTATGAATCGAAAATTACACCTTTTAAATCGAAGAAGAAATAATATACTGTTATCAAGACATGTACGCGCTGTATCTTTACGACATGTTCCACATCAGTATGTTTGCGTAAATGTAAAGAAAGAAGTACAGAAAGATGAAAAAATTGAAACACCTGTTGTAGAAAAAACAAACGAAAAAGTTGAAAAAGCAGGTAAGGCTGAAGTTATCAGACAAGTCAAAAAGCAACCAGCTGCAGAAGAAAAGAAAGAGCAGAAACGTTTAGAAAAACAGGCAAAGAATCAAAAAGCAAAAGCTAAAAAAGCAAGAAAGCATCAGGAAAAAGAAGATGCTTTGAATCGCTTGATTGATGAGCCTTCAAATAGTCTTTTCTTGATGATGATCAATCCATTATTATGTATGGATCGTGTAGCTGATGTTGATTATGCCACGTTATCTGGTGGTCAAAGATGTGTTTTGAATATTTTGAAGTGGATTGCATTTTCTAGCTGTATTGCAATGGGAATCTCTCATCTTATCAATTTAGAGCCATTTGGATTTGCCAGATTGAACTTTACAGCGACTGCGAATCTTGCATTCAAGATTGCGGCATATGGTTTTATCTTTGAATATCTCATTACATATCTCATCAAGCTTGCTTGTACAAATAAAACTATACTTGTAGATCGTGATCGTATGGTATCTATCTGTACAATCGCAGTACCATTCAAAATTGTTATGTATGTGATCAGCGCTTGTTTGATTGCTTATAATACAATGATTGGCTATGCATTCTTTTTTACAGTTGCATTTGTTTCTATTCTGTTAACTGGCTATGGTCTTAACAAGACTCCCTTGCCGCACAAAAGAGCAATGCTTGCGCTTATTGCTGGTATATTTGTTGCGATGAGTGTATTTGGAATGTATTTTACATTTATCGCAAAAGATATTATCCAGATTTTCATGAATATTTTAAATATCTGATCCATGCATATCATGGATCTTTTTCTTTTTTTGATAAGTTAGTGCAAACTAATTGACTTTTGAATAAAATCAAAGCATCATAATTATGGGAGGTAGCTATGATCAATATTGTAATTATTTTAGTCATTGCCGTTCTGCTGATTCTAGACGTGAAATATTTAATGGTGCATGGAGTGGATGACTGCAGTGGCAATTGTGGAGATTGCCATGGCAGCTGCGGTTCTTCTTGTAAGTTTACACAAGACATTATGAAAGCCAAAAAATCTATCGAAAGAAAAAACAAATTAAAAAGAATTTTGCATCTTTCATAAAAACTTGTAAATTCGTCGATTCTGAAACAAAAATACGAATATTCATATGCATATTTGCAAAAAGTGATGCAAGTATGCTTTTTTTATGATTTGTAAGTCATTTAAAAATTATGTTGAATAATAGAAAAAAGAAAGGTTATTTAAAGGTTATGAACAGTTGCGTAGTTGTAGGGAAAATTCTGAAGCCGGTTGGATGGAAAGAAGGTGTATATGAAATCTTATTAGAATGTAATCGTCCGTATTTGATGGAAGATGGAAATTTTAATACTGATGTGTTTTCAATCTATGTGTGGAAAGGATTGGCTGAACAATGTGAAGAAGTCTGCAAGGCAGGAGATTTACTTGCAATTCGAGGAAGACTGGAAGGAAAGTGCAAAATGGAAGGAAAGGAAGAAGAATATCTTTCAAGAATCATTGCGGAGAAAATTACGTTTTTAACAATTAAAGGAAAAGAAAATGGTTTCGTGTATTAAATTGTGATCTCATGCTAAAATAGATGCACGAGAGGTAATAATAATGGCATTTGATTCATTAAGTGAAAAGTTAAATAAAGCGATGCGCAATGTTGCAGGCAAAGGCAAGCTTACGGATGCGAATATGGAAGAAATGCTAAAAGAGGTGAGACTTGCACTTCTTGAAGCAGACGTTAACTATAAAATCGTAAAAGAGTTCCTGGAAGAAATTCGTGAAAAGGCAAGAGGAGAAGAAGTATTAAGTGCAGTTGAACCTGGTCAGCAGCTTGTTAAGATCGTACATGATCAAATCGTTGATCTTTTAGGAAGCAATGATTCTACGATTGCATATAAAGAAGATGGTATGACAATTATCATGCTTGTTGGTTTACAAGGTACAGGTAAAACAACGAGTGTTGCCAAGATTGCTAAAATTGCGAAGGAAAAACAAGGGCGCAATCCAATGCTGATTGCTGCAGACGTGATTCGTCCAGCCGCAATTGATCAGTTACAGACACTTGGTAAAGAAATTGATACGGAAGTCTTTACATTAGGTGTAGAAACCAAGGCATTAGAAACAGTTCGCAAAGGTATCGCATATGCAAAAGAAAAGGGATACGATACAGTCTTTATCGATACTGCCGGCCGATTACATATTGATGAAGAATTGATGAAAGAACTGCAGGATATCAATGCATACGTTCGTCCAGACGAAATCTTATTGACTGTAGATGCTATGACAGGTCAGGATATCGTTAATGTTGCGAAAGCATTCAGCGATGCACTTCCATTAACAGGACTTGTTGTAACGAAGTTTGATGGCGATTCTAGAGGTGGTGGTGTTCTTTCTGTTAAGAAGATCACTGGTGTTCCTGTTAAGTTTGTCGGTGAAGGTGAAAAGATCGAAGATATGGGTATCTTCCATCCTGATCGTATGGCAGACCGTATCTTGGGTATGGGGGACGTTGTTTCTCTTGTAGAAAAAGCACAAGAAAAGCTTGACATGGAAGAAAATGAAAAAATGGCCGAAAGAATGATGAATGGCCAGTTTACAATGGACGACATGTTAAAGCAATTTGAACAGATTCAAAAGCTTGGACCTTTAAGTGGAATCATCAAGATGATTCCTGGTATGAATCAGTATGCTGGAATGATTGATGAGTCTAAGGCAAATGGTGCCATGGCACATACAAAGGCAATCATTCAATCTATGACACCTTATGAAAGAGCGCATCCAGAAAAGCTGAGAGGCACAATGAAGAAGAGAATTGCCAGAGGTTCTGGAACAAAAGTAGATGATGTCAATAAACTGATCAATCAATTCAACAAGATGAAGAAAGCAATGGATCAGGTTGGCAGAATGCAGAGAAATGGCAACTTGAATGAAGAGTCTCTTGAAAAGATGATGAATCAGGCACAGGTACAATTAAAGAACAATCCATACGGAAAAAGATTCAAGTAAAATCATGGCAATACAGTGTTCTGTATTGCCATTTAGTTTGAAAAAAAATTAAACTGTCAAGTAAAAAACCTTGACAGACTATTTTGTGTCTTGTATAGTAGTACACGTAATTTAGGAGGAAATAAAAATGGCAGTTAAACTTCGTTTAAAGAGAATGGGCGCTAAGAAGGCACCTAGATACCGTATCGTTGCAGCAGATTCCCGTTTCCCAAGAGACGGTCGTGATATCGAAACTATTGGCTGGATCAACCCTACAACAGAACCTGAAACAGTATTCGTTGATGCTGAAAAGGCTATGAAGTGGTTAAACAATGGTGCTCAGCCATCTGATACAGTTCGTAACATTCTTTCTCGTCAGGGAATCATGAAGCAGTTTCATGAAGAAAAATTAGCTAGAAAGAAGAAGTAATTATGGCTCGTTTCGATGAGGTACTTCTAGATCTTGTTAAACCAATGGTTGAAGACAAAGATAGCTTGGAAGTACGCCAGATGCCATCCAACAACGAGAAAGAAATCGTTTTGTATGTATATGCAAAAAATGATGATATTGCTCGTTTGATTGGTAGAAAAGGCAGCATGGCTGCAGCATTACGTCAAGTAATGTCTGTTGCTTCTCACACTGACAACAAGAAAGTTAGTATCAAGTTTGAACAGATCTAAGAAAGATGGGAATACCATCTTTTCTTTTCAATAGGAGGTAAATATGGAATATATCTGTATCGGTAAAATCGTAAATACACATGGTATCAAAGGGGAATTGAAGATTTCTTCCTATTCTGATTTTGATAGAGAACGTTATCAAAAAGGGAATACGGTTTATGTACGATTTGAAGGAAACTATTTGCCTTTTACTGTAAAGACGTATCGTACACATAAAGGACATGCTTTAGTCAGCTTTGAAAATCATCTGGATATCAATCTTGTTGAAAAATACAAGACATGCGAAGTCTATATTTCTAGAGTGGATCGTAAACCATTGCAGAATGGCAAGTACTATCGTGATGAGATCATTGGCTTAGAAGCATATGATCAAAATCAAACTCTCTTAGGTACAGTGGCATCTATTGAAGAAACATTGGGTGCACAGAATAACATTCGTATCAGAAAAGAAGATGGTTCTTCTTTTCTAGTACCATTTGTTCCTGCGTTTATTCAAAATGTTGATTTAGAAAATCATGCAATCTATATTCAAATGCAGGAGGGATTGCTATGAGAATTACAGTATTGACATTGTTTCCAGAAATGTATGAAAGTTTCCTCTCTACTTCTATTATTGGAAGAGCTTTGAAAAGAGAGCTCGTAACAGTTGATTTTGTACAAATCAGAGATTTCGCCTTGGATAAGTTTAAACATGTCGATGATTCTCCATTTGGTGGAGGTATGGGACAAGTTATGAAATGTCAGCCAGTACTGGATGCTTTGCATTCTGTGAAAACAGAAAACAGCTATTCGATTATGATGTCTCCATTAGGAAAGACATTGACACAGAAGAAATCTAGAGAACTCGCAAAAAAAGACCATTTAATTTTATTGTGTGGTCACTATGAAGGGTTAGATGCAAGAATCAACGACCATTGTGATGAACTGTTATCCATTGGTGACTATGTTTTAACAGGTGGTGAAATTGCATCCATGGTTGTGATGGATTCTGTAATTCGATTACTGGAAGGTTCTATTTCTGAAGGATCTACAGATGATGAATCTTTTGAAAATGGACTATTGGAATATCCGCAATATACGCAGCCAAGAGACTACAATGGTCAAGAAGTACCTGCAGTCTTATTGAGTGGAAACCATGCAAAAATCAAGGAGTGGAGAATTGCAGAATCATTGTTGATGACACAACAGCTCCGTCCTGATCTATATGAAAAACATATTCTTTCTGATGAAGAAAAAAAAGTGCTGAAAAAGCTGCAGCAGGGAAAAATTGACTTGTAGTATGATAAAATGAGTTTGATCGAGGTAGAAGTGTATGAAATATTATGATCGAAAGAACACACCATTAAAATGGAACTGGTTTTTGAAAATTACTTTACCATTTCTGTTGATTTCCAGCTTGTTTCATATTGTCTCTGTATTTCAGCAGCTGTTTGGATTGAAAACAGGAAATTTAAATGATTTTCTTGCCTCGGCAGGATATTCTGTGAATCATATGGGACCTCTATTCTGGCCTGTGATTTTCCATTCTCTAATGAGTTGTCTGAGTGCTGTTATAGTATTCTATGCATGTGTTGGCCTATGGAAATGGAAGGAATATGGACCAAAAGCAGTATGCCTGCGATTTGTCGTTGAATTTATTGAATCATTGATCGTAATGATTTATATGATGAAGAATCCTTCGTATATACTATTTTCTGTCGATACATCTGATGCTTTCTTTCAGAATCTTGCCTTTAACATTTGCATTGCGATGTATGTTGCAATGATTATTTACAGCTTTATTCAAGCTGCTTTGAATTTCGTTTATTATCGTAAACGTATGCCATTGTTTGATCTGTACTATGTACAGCCACAAAGTGATACAGCATATTCAACATCACAGAATGTAGAGTCATCTTCAAAAATGGAAGATACGCAGGTTCTTTCAACAGAAATAACAAATGAGCAATTTGAACCATATTACTGTACGGAATGCGGTGAAAAGATAACGGATCCAAATATTACATTCTGTCCAAACTGTGGTAAGAAATTAAAGTAAGCAAGAGCTGAGGGTTCTTGCTTTTTGTTTGCTTTCTACTGCTTGAAAGTGCTTCTAATTAAGCAGATAATATAACTAGCGAATAGAGGTAACTATAATATGAGATTTGTAGATTTAATTGATAAAAAAGCACATGGAGATTCTTTGACAACGGAAGAAATCCAGCAGATGGTGACTGGTTTTGTGAGTGGTGAAATTCCAGATTATCAAATGTCTAGTATGATGATGGCAATTTTACAAAGAGGTATGACATCCAAAGAAACAGCGGATCTTACAATGAGTATGATGCATTCTGGTGATGTTGTTGATCTTAGCGATTTGCCAGGTATCAAACTCGATAAGCATTCTACAGGTGGTGTAGGTGATACAACAACATTGATTGTTGCACCACTTGTTGCGGCATGTGGCGGTACAGTTGCGAAAATGAGTGGCAGAGGTCTAGGCCATACTGGTGGAACTTTAGATAAATTAGAATCCATTCCTGGAACAAACATTGAACAATCTATGGATTCCTTTAAGAAGATCGTACGTGAAAATGGTGTTGCGGTCATTGGACAGACTGGTAATCTTGTACCTGCTGATAAGAAGATGTATGCCTTACGTGATGTTACGGCAACTGTAGGATGTGTTCCTTTGATTGCTTCTTCTATTATGTCTAAGAAGCTTGCAAGTGGTTCTGATGCAATTGTACTGGATGTTAAAACCGGTACAGGTGCATTCATGCATACAAAGGAAGATGCGTTTGAACTGGCAAAAACAATGGTTTCCATTGGTACACATGTTGGTAGAAGCGTGCGTGCACTTGTGACAGATATGAACCAGCCGTTAGGTATGAAGATTGGTAATGCTTTAGAAGTACAGGAAGCAGTTGAAGTATTGAGTGGTGAAATCAATGAGAAGGATCCATTATTTGAAGTATGTATGCTTCTTGGTGAAAATATGCTGATTCTTGGTAATCTTGCAAAGAATGAAGAAGAAGCTAGAAAGATGCTGATTGAAAAGATTCATGATGGCAGTGGTTTGAAGAAGCTGCAGAACATGATTGCTTTAGAAGGTGGAGATGCTTCGTATTTAACAGTTGAAAATATGAAGAAACTTGTATCTGTAAAACAGTATATTGATGTAAAGAGTGAAACAGATGGATATGTTGTAGGAATGAATGCACAGGCAATTGGAACAGCTGCACAAATTCTAGGTGCTGGTAGAGCAACAAAAGAAGATGTCATTGATCCATCTGTTGGTATGGTCATGAAAGTGAGATGTGGAGATCGAGTAAAGAGTGGCGATACATTATGCACACTATATGTCAATGATGACAAGAATGTTGAAGATGTTATCAAGATGATGCATGAAGCAATTCATATCGAAAAAGAACTATGTGAGATTCCACCAATGGTATATGGTGTTGTTACAGAAAAAACAGTCAATGAATAAAAAACAAGATGGAGAGAAATCTCCATCTTATTCATTTGTGTAGTAGGAACAGATTTTACGTGCTTCTGCTTCATTGAGGTAGTGAATACCGTTAGCATCTCTTTTTAATATAATTGCGACACCTTTTGCCTTTGAATCACGATTACTTAAAATTGCCAGGGAATCATCATATCTTTCACTTGGCTTTTCGCTCGCATTGTAAATGATACGATATTCATTTCCCAGCTCAGGCAACGATAATTCAATCAGATCTCTTTTTCCATTGTATGAATCATGCATCATTTCACGAATGACTTTGTTTGTTTCATAGAATAATTCATCCATGAAGTATTCAGAAGTGTGCTGAATATCAACTTCTTTTTTTGAATCATCTTTGTAGTATGTTTTCATGATCAATGGACCTTTTACGATTGTTGGGGCATTACTACCATAAAATGCTACGACATATGCGTAGTGGTGTGTGTATGCAAATGGATAATATAACTTTTCACGATTTGACATAAAAAACTCTCTTTGCTTGTAATATACCCCTAAAACAAGGGCCTTGCAAGAGGTATAATACGTTTGAAGGGGAAAAAATTCATGGAGATTGAAATATTACAGTTAAAGGAAGGTGCAAAAAAAGCAACAGGTACAACAATCATTATTGATGTATTTCGTGCTTTTTCTTTAGAAGCATATTTATTTGCACAGGGTTGTAAAGAAGTTAGAGCTGTCTATGATAAGGAACAGGCTTATGCATTTAAGAAGGAACATCCAGAATATATTCTGATTGGCGAAAGACAAGGAAAGATACTTCCAGGATTTGATTATGGAAATGCACCTAGCAGTATTACTGGAAAAGATTTCAGTGATAAAACAGTGATTCATACTACAACAAATGGTACGCTTGGCATTCAGAATGCATCACATGCTACGGATATCTATGTTGCTTCTTTAGTAAATGCAAAAGCAACAGTTGAAGTAATCAAATCTCATCATCCAGAACATGTCAGTATTGTATGTATGGGATGGGAAGAAAGAGAGACAGAAGAAGACACACTTTGTGCACAATACATGCGCCATTTATTTCTAGGTGAAGATGTGAAAGATATTCAAAAGCAAGCGAATGCTCTTCGTTATAGTGAAGGAAAGAAATTCTTTGATCCATTGCAGCAGGATGTATTTCCAAAAGAAGATTTTGCATTATGTACGGATGTAGATCATTTTGACTTTGCGATACATGCGGAAATGCATGGACGTATTGCATATAACAGAAAGGAATATTTACATGCGTAAAAAATATTTTTTCTTTGATATTGATGGAACATTAACAGATAACAAAACACACAAGATCGTCCCAAGTGCAAAAAGAACACTAGATCAGTTAAAAGCGAATGGACATTTTGTATCTATCGCAACAGGCAGAGCACATTATAAAGCCGTTTCCTTTACAGATAAAATTAATATTCATAATATTGTCTGCAATGGTGGCGGATGTATTGTTATTGATGATCAGGTAGTTAATTTGCAGCCAATTCCATTAAAAGAATCTATTCATATATTAGAACAGGCAGATCAAAATCACGTTGGATGGCTGTTAGCTTTAAATGACGATGATACTGTCATTATGAAAGATTATCGTTTTTTAGAAACTGCAGGACGCAGAAAAGAATTAACGACATATTTGTATGATCCATCATTGGATTATCATACATTGCCATCCATCATGAAAATGTATCTTGCATATACAAAAGAAGATGAAAAGAACTATCCATGGATCAATGAAGTAGGCAGACTGCGCATGTTTGATGAATATGTCATCTATCAGTATGATGCAAAAAAAGATGGCATTTTAAGAATGATGGAATATCTACATGCACCAATTGAAGATGTTGTTGTATTTGGTGATGATACAAATGATCTTGTCATGTTTGATCCTTGCTGGACATCTATTGCGATGGGAAATGGAAAAGAAGAACTGAAGAAGAAAGCAACATATGTTACGGATACGAATGTAAATGATGGTATTGAAAAGGCTTGCAGACACTTTGGGTGGATATGATATTGACTATTTCATATAGTTTATGATATTATCTTGTGGCGTTTAATAGCGCATCACTGTTCCGCTGGCAAAAATAAGCTAAGAGCTGCTGATCATTCGTATATATAAGGAGAAAAGAAAATGGATTTAAGTTTAGTTGACAAGATTACTAAGAATCAGTTACGTAACGATATCCCAGAATTCAAGTCTGGTGATACAGTAAAGGTTCACGTACGTATCAAGGAAGGTAACAAGACACGTATTCAGATTTTCGAAGGTGTTGTTGTTGATCGTTCTAATGGCGGTATTGGTGCTACATTCACAGTTCGTAAGATTTCTAGTGGTGTAGGTGTACAGAGAACATTCCCAGTACATTCCCCAATCCTCGAAAAGATCGAAGTTGTTCGTTATGGTAAGGTTAGAAGAGCTAATCTTTCATACCTCAAGGGTAGATCTGCTAAGGACGCACGTATCAAGGAAGATCGTCGATAAGATCCATCATAGAGAAAGCATTATGCTTTCTCTATTTTTTTGATGTATAATGATTGCGTTATGGAAAATAAAGAGAAACAACAGTTTAGTGAAACACAGGTATTTGAAAGATTGACAAATCCTGAAGTTGAAGAAAAAAAGAAAAATGTAGAAGAAAAGAGAAAGAAATCTGTGAAAAAAGAAGAACATGAAGAATCAGCAACAGATGAAGTATTTTCTTTTATCAAGGATCTTGCAATATGTATGGTGATTGTTTTTGTGATTACCAACTTTGTCATTCGCCCTGTACAGGTAAAAGGAAACTCTATGTATCCTACATTAGAAGATGAATCGATTGGAGTATCGAATACACTTGGCTATCAATTGTCACCACTCAAACGTTTTGATATCGTTGTTATCTATGTTCCAGAAAAGAATGAATACTTAGTCAAGCGTGTCATTGGCCTGCCTGGAGAAACGGTATCCTATGCAAATGGACAGCTATATATTAATGGAGAAAGTGTTGATGAAGATTTCTTATCGCAAGAATATGTAGAATCTTATGGATCTGGATGGATGCCAGATGTCAATGAGATTACATTAGGTGAGGATGAATATTATTGTCTTGGTGATAATCGTCCACATTCTTCAGACTCAAGATACTACGGACCATTCAAAAAAGAAAATATTCGATCAAAAGGTATTTTCATTGCATGGCCATTAAGTGATTTTGGTGTTGAAACATGGTAATATATGCTCTTGGTTTAAACCAGGAGCACTTTTTGAAAAAAGAGAAAGGAAAACAGATGGTAAAAGTACAATGGTATCCAGGCCACATGGAAAAAGCAAAACGTGGCATGTTAGAAAAATTAAAAGCAGTTGATATGATCATTGAATTACGTGATGCAAGAATGCCTGAATCCAGTAGAAATCCAATGTTAATACAAATGGCAAATCAAAAGCCAAGATTAATCGTTCTATCAAAAATGGATCAGGCAGATCCTGTACAGACAGAACTCTGGCTAAAGAAACTGCAGAGTGAAAATGTATCTTGTATTGCGGTAGATTTAATGAGAGATCCTGGATGCGGGAAAAAGATCATACAGGCTGCTTTAAATGTCATGAAGGAAAAAAGAGACAGGCAAAGAGCAAAAGGAATCAATCCACGCGCAGTACGTGCAATGGCTGCAGGAATCCCTAATGTTGGCAAATCTACAATGATTAATCGCATTGCGGGAAAAAATACGCTAAAAGCTGCAGATAAACCAGGTGTAACGCGTTCTTTGACTTGGCTGCATGCAGATAAGGAATTGGATCTGTTAGATACACCAGGTGTATTATGGCCTAAATTTGAAGATGAAAAGACAGGATCAATTCTTGCGGCTTTAGGTTCTATCAATGATGATATTCTGGATAAGAAGATGATTGCGATGGATGCCATTCATATCATTCAGGATCTGTATCCTGGTTTATTAGAAGACTACTATGAAAGTGGAGAAGTCAATCCTAATGGAATGTTAAAGGCAATTGCGGAAAAAAGACATTTCAAACTCAGTGATGATGTATTAGATACAAAGCGTGCTGCAGAAGCATTCTTGACAGATCTTAGACATGGAAAATATGGCAGATTGACATTGGAGCATGTAAATGAAGAAACAAGTGAAGATATGTGAAAATCTGTATGAACATCAATACTGGAATGAAGGAAAACTTGTTGTTGGGATTGATGAAGCAGGCAGAGGTCCATTAGCTGGACCATTGTCTGTTGCTGGTGTTATATTTCCAGCAGGATATGAGAATCCTGCGATTTATGATTCCAAGGCATTGAGTGAAAAGAAAAGAGATGCTTTATTTGAAATCATTAAGGAAGATGCTTTGTGGTTTGAAATTATTGAAGTATCAGTGGAAGATATTGATCATTATAATATTTTAGAAGCAGACCGCAGGGCAATGTCAGAAATCGCAATGGATTCTTTCGCTGATATTGTTTTAAGTGATGCGATGAAAATGCATATTGAAAAGCCTGTGATTGATCTAATCAAAGGGGATCAGAAATCTATTTCTATCGCTGCCGCAAGCATTTTAGCGAAAGTAACAAGAGATCGTATTATGAAAGAATATGATGTTCTATATCCAGAATATGGATTTAAGAATAATAAGGGATATGGTACAAAACAGCATATGGATGCAATTCACACATATGGAATTACGCCAATTCATAGAAGAAGTTTTGCACCTGTCAGTATTTATCAACAATCGTTATTTTAAAAGAAACTTCTTTTTGAAGTTTTTTTGTGGAATTGTATCAAAATTCGTGAATATCGTAGTAGAGGTATTTATGAATCATAGAGAACGATTGATACAGCTCAGTATTTTCTACAATGGAAACTGGTCAAAGATTGCAAAAGGCATCGCAACAAATGAAATAGTACCCCATCTTCCTTTAAAAAGTCCATGCATTACAATTTATGATGCAGTTTATCCAGATTGTTTAAAACGATTGCGTTATCCACCATGGGTACTGTATTATCAAGGCGATATTTCACTGCTAGAGAAAAAATGCATGACAATTGTTGGCAGCAGAGAACTGACAGACTATGGAAAAATGGTAACGGAAGTGGCTTCTTCTATCTTATCAAGAAAGTATGTGATTGTTTCAGGACTTGCAAAAGGGGCAGATGCTGCTGCACATCGAACAGCAATTCTGTGTGGTGCTAAAACAATTGGAGTGATTGCTTCTGGCTTAAAAATACAGTATCCTTCCTGTAATGCAGATTTATACAAGATAATGCAGAAAGAACATCTCATCTTAAGTGAATATCCATATGATACAGGTATACAGAAACATCACTTTGCATGGAGAAATCGTATCCTCGCTGCTTTAGGGGAAGCATGTATTGTAACAGGTGCAAAAGTTAGAAGTGGAACAATGCTGACTGTTAATGAAGCAATCAATCTTTCAAAAGACGTGTGGTGTTTTCCATATCCTTTTGAGAGTGAAGAAGGAAAAGGATGTAATAAACTAGTGCAGGAAGGTGCATTTTTGTTGTATGATACAAAACAATTATTCGATTTCGTCAGTTGAAATTCGGAAATATTTGTTTTATTGTGTTATCTGTTGTTTAAATATTATGCGAAATGGAGGACGGAAATGAAAAATTTAGTCATTGTGGAATCACCATCAAAATCCAAAACAATTGGTAAATATCTTGGGGAAGGCTATACTGTCGTTTCATCCAAGGGACATATTAGAGATCTTGCAATCAAAGGAAAGGATGGTCTAGGAGTAGACGTTGATAATAACTTTGAAGCAACATATCAAATCTCTAAAGATAAAAAAGAAACAGTCAAAGAACTAAAGAAGCTTGCAGGTGAATCTGATTATGTATATCTTGCAACCGACCCGGACCGTGAAGGAGAAGCAATCAGCTGGCATTTAGCACAGGAACTTGGTTTAGATGAAAGTCTTGTTGATCGTGTCACGTTCCATGAAATTACAAAAAACGCTGTCAAGGAAGCTTTCCAGCAGCCTCGTACGATTGATATGAATCTTGTACATTCTCAAGAAACACGTCGTATTCTAGATCGTATCATTGGTTTTAAACTCTCAAAACTGTTAAACAATAAAATCAAATCAAAGTCAGCAGGTCGTGTACAATCTGTTGCTTTGAAGTTAATTGTTGAAAAAGAAAAAGAAATTAAAGCATTTATTCCTGAAGAATACTGGGAAGTGGAAGCAGAATTTAAAAAGAAGAACAAGAAATTTACTGCCAGACTTGCAAAGGTAGATGGCAAGAAGGCATCTTTAAAGAATGAAGAAGATGCAATGCGTGTCATTGAAGGAACAAAAGGTGCGTTTACAGTTTCTAATATCAAAACAACAAAAACAAAGGGGAAAGCACCATTACCATTCATTACATCTACACTGCAGCAGGAAGCTAGTACAAAGCTTGGCTTCTCTGCACGTAGAACAATGTCAATTGCACAGATTCTTTATGAAGGAATTGATGTTGGAAATGGTTCTGAAGGTTTGATTACGTACATGCGTACAGACTCTACAAGACTGTCAAATCTCTATACGAGCGGTGCAAGAGATTTTATTGAAAAGGAATATGGAAAAGAATATCTTGGAAGCTATCACGCACATAATGATGATGGTGCTCAGGATGCGCATGAAGCAATTCGACCAACAAATATTGCATATACACCTGAATCCATTAAATCTCATTTAACAAATGAACAATACAAGCTATACAAGTTTATTTACTATAGAGCATTAGCTTCACAGATGGCACCAAGTGCATTTGACAAGGTAACAGTTACATTATCACAGAATGCATTTGATTTTACTGCCAATGGAAGCGTATTGGCGTTTGATGGTTATTTAAAAGCATATGGTGATTATTCCAGCAACAAGGATACAATTCTTCCATCTATGGAAGAAGGCGAAACAATGGACGCCCAATCCGTTACACCATCCCAGCACTTTACAGAACCACCAAAGCGCTATACAGAAGCAACTTTGATCAAGAAGCTGGAAGAAGATGGCATTGGAAGACCATCAACATATGCAATGATCATTGATACAATTCAACAAAGAGGCTATGTAACATTAGCTCCAGTTGCGGAAAAGAGCCGTACAAAATTCTTTACGCCAACAGAACAGGGAGAATTGACAACCGAAAAGCTGGATCAGTATTTCTCTTCTATTATCAATGTTTCCTATACAAAGGATATGGAAACAGAACTGGATGAAATTGCGGAAGGAAAGCGTGAAGAAATTCCAACACTTCGTTCTTTCTACGACAAGTTTACACCATTATTAGAAGTGGCCTATGACAAAATGGAGAAGATAGCTCCAGAAAAAGTAGGAGAAATCTGTCCTGAATGTGGTGGAGAACTCGTTTATCGTAATTCTCGCTATGGTAAATTTATTTCCTGTTCCAATTTTCCACAATGCAAATATACAAGAAGCTTAGAAAACAAGGAAAAGGAAAAACCAGAACCAACAGGGAAGATGTGTCCGGAGTGTGGAAGTGAATTATTAAAGAGAAAGTCTCGTTTTGGTACTTATTTCTTAGGCTGTTCTGCATTCCCTAAGTGTCGCTATATGGAAAATCTGGAAGGTGAAAGAATCGTATCCAAGAAAGATAAGGAAAAATCATCTTCCACAAAAAAGACAACAAAGAAAACCGCTGCGAAAAAGTCAGCCGCAAAGAAAACAACAGCGAAAAAGACAACAGCGAAAAAAACAACAAAGAAGAAGGTAAGTGAATGAAGGAAGCAATCGTAGTAGGTGCAGGACTTGCGGGATGTGAAGCTGCATATCAGTTAGCAAAGCGTGGTATTCATGTCAAACTATATGAAATGAAGCCGCATAAAAAATCTGAAGCACATCATATGGATACATTTGCAGAACTTGTATGTTCGAACTCATTACGTTCTGATGCTACAAGTAATGCTGTAGGATTATTAAAAGAAGAAATGAGAACGATTGGTTCTTTGATTATGGAAGTTGCAGATGAAACTGCAGTTCCTGCAGGATCTGCATTAGCAGTTGATCGTACATTGTTTTCAAAGAAAATTACAGAACGTATCCAACAGCATCCAAATATTGAAATTATTGATGAAGAAGTGGATCATATTCCATCTTCTCCATGTGTGATTGCTACAGGACCTTTATCTTCTGATGCAATCGTGAAAGCAATTGGAACAATTATTGATAACAAATACTGTTATTTCTATGATGCAGCTGCTCCAATTGTGTCATTTGACAGTATTGATATGAACATTGCGTATAAGAAGAGCAGATATGACAAGGGCAGTGCTGACTATATCAACTGTCCTATGGATGTAGATCAGTTCAATGCATTCTATGATGCATTAATTACAGCAGAAGTTGCTGAGGTTCATGGTTTTGAAAATGAAAAAGTATTTGAAGGATGCATGCCATTTGAAGTAATGGCAAAGCGTGGCAGAAATACATTGTTATTTGGTCCTATGAAACCAGTGGGTCTAGAAACACCAGATGGAAAGCGCCCATATGCAATTGTACAGCTGCGTCAAGATAATGTAGAAGCATCCTTGTATAACATCGTAGGATTTCAGACGCATTTAAAATGGCCTGAACAGAAGCGTATCATTCGTATGATTCCAGGGCTTGAAAATGCTGAAATCGTTCGTTATGGCGTCATGCATAGAAATACATATATCAACTCTCCCGTTGCATTAGAAGAATCCTATGCATTCAAGGGAAGAAATGATTTATTCTTTGCTGGACAAATGACAGGTGTTGAAGGATATGTAGAATCCAGTGCTTCTGGTATGCTTGCAGGTATCAATTTGGCACATGTACTCAATGGTGAAGAAGTATGTCTGCCAGGCAATCAGACTGTCATTGGTTCTATGTCTTACTATATTACACATGCAGATCCTAGAAACTTCCAGCCAATGAATGCAAACTTTGGTATTGTTCATTTAGATGCTGCAGTAAAGAAAAAAGACCGCAAGAATGCATATGCACCGCAATCTTTAGAAATCATCAGAAAGCTCAAGGAAGATGGAAGACTTTGAGAAATCATTAGAATCTTTCCTGCATCATATTGCTTTAAGCAGAACAGGTTCCCAAGATACGCAGGATGCCTATCATAGAGATGTAGAAAGATTTCTAACCTATCTTCAAGACAAAGATATTCATTCCTTTGAAGACGTGAAGAAAGAAGATATTGCTGACTATATTGCACAATTGAGAAGCGGTGAATTTACAGGTAACAAATTATCTAATGCATCGTATGCAAGGAATTTGTCTTCTTTAAAAAGTTTTTATCGATATTTGAATCGACAGGAAGGTATCCAGAATAATCCCATTCTATTATTCCATTCCGTTACAAATAAAAGAAAACTGCCAGAGTATTTAACATTTGATCAGATGGAAACATTGCTGGATCATTTTGATCTTACAGATCCGATTGCTCTAAGAGATCGCAGTATGATTGAAGTGATGTATGCCTGTGGTTTGCGTGTTTCTGAATGTGCTGGATTAAAAGTAAAAGATATCAATCTGAAAGAAAGATATCTTACAGTACTTGGAAAAGAAAGCAAAGAAAGAATGGTTCCATTCTATCCACGCTGTGCTTCTCTTTTAGAACACTATATACAAGTCATTCGACCAATGCTTCTAAAAAAACAAGAAGATCATGGAATCTTGTTTGTGAATCAAAGAGGACTTCCGATTACTTCTAGAAGTATTCAGAATATCTGTGAAAAGGCTGGAAGAGATGCTGGCATATCCATGCATATTCATCCACATATGATTCGTCATTCATTCGCAACCCATTTGCTGGATAATGGAGCAGATCTTAGAGTTGTTCAGGAACTGCTTGGTCATGAGAATCTGCAGACAACACAGATCTATACACATGTATCTCAAGACCGTTTAGCGAACGTTGTAGAAAAAGCTCATCCAAATTCTAAAACGAATCATAAATAATCTTTAAAAATTGTTGTAAGTGAGTAAAATAGAAGTAGAGGTAAATACGATGTCACTATTTGAAAATGATCAACAATATTTATTAAAAATTAACAGAATGGCAGCGGAAGATCCAATGCGTCTTGTATCTGAATTACATGAAGCGCATTATTTACTGGAAAGTAATGTCATTTCTCAAACTTGTTACGATAGAGTAAAACAGATCGTTGAGGAAGTATCTCGTAAGCAGAAGTAATTCTTTGAATTTCCTATTGCATATCTTTCTCAGTTTGATACAATAGTTCAGAAGAAAAGGAATTGAATTACAAGTGTAAGAATCAATCCCTTTTTTTAAGAAGTATGGAGGCGTTTTATGAATAAGAATTCACTAGTTTCAATGCGTGATCTTTCAAAGGACGATATGATTCATATTCTTAACGATGCTTTAATGTTTTCTAATTCTCAATCAGATTGGCAATTGCCTGATAAGGCATTGATCGCCAATCTTTTTTTTGAAGCATCCACAAGAACACATTATTCCTTTGAATCTGCTGAACTGCAGTTAGGATGTAAAGTTGCAGATATTGCGACAAATGCATCTTCCGTAACAAAAGGAGAGACTCTTTACGATACATGCAAGACATTGGAATCTGCAGGATACAATGCACTTGTGATTCGTTCTTCTAAAGAATTCTACTGGAATGAACTGGAAGGATTAAATATTCCTGTACTGAATGCAGGAGATGGTGCAAATGAGCACCCAACACAGTGCCTGTTAGATTTATTAACGATCTATAAGGAATTCCATAAGCTTGAAGGAATTAAAGTAGTCATCTGTGGGGATGTTGCACATTCAAGAGTTGCACAGTCTGACAAGTATGCATTTGAATTATTTGGTATGGATGTAAAGTTTGCTGGACCAAAGGAATTTGAAAGAGATGGCTATCCATTTGTAGATTTTGATGAAGCACTCAAAGATGCAGATGTTGTTATGATGCTTCGCATTCAGAAAGAAAGAGGAGCTGCATTGTCTAATATGAATGATGCAGAATACCTTGAAAAATATGGCATGAATCAAAGAAGATATGCAATGTTGAAAGACAATGCAATTATTATGCATCCAGCACCAGTCAACCGTGGTGTTGAAATCGATACGGATTTAGTGGAAGCAGAAAAATCACGTATCTTCCAGCAGATGCATAATGGAATGCTCGTAAGAAAAGCAGTTATCAAGCGTGCATTTGGACATGCACCATTTGAGGAAAAATAAATGAAAAAGATCATTCGAAACGCAGATGTCCTGTACCAGGGAACACTTCAGAAACTAGATGTCTTGTTTGATGAAAATCAAATCATTGAAGTTGGCGTAAACATTCAAGAAGAGTGTGAAGTGATTGATGCAACAGGATTGACATTATTACCTGGACTTGTTGATGTACATGTTCACTTCAGACAGCCTGGTCATGAAGAAAAAGAAACGATCCACACAGGATCATTAGCAGCAGCACATGGAGGATTTACTTCTGTATTTGCAATGCCAAACGTTGTTCCTTCTCCAGACGGAAAAGAAGTCATGGAAGAGTATTTAAAACTGATTGAAAAAGAATCTGTTGTGCATACGTATCCATATGGTACGATCACAAAGAAAGAACAGGGAAAAGAGTTATCAGACCTGGATGGAATGAGTCAACTTGGTGTTCATTGGTTTAGCGATGATGGCGTTGGCATGAATGATCAGAATCTTTTGAAAGAAGCTTTTGAAAAAGGAAAACAGGACAATTTTATTATTGCCTGTCATACAGAAGATTTAAAATATCGACCACAAGGCGGCAGTGTGCATGACAGTAAAATCGTTACAGAAAAAGGATGGATTGGTATCCCAGATGAATGTGAAAGTGAACCGTTGAAAAATGATTTACAGACAGCACTTTCAGTCAATGGAAAATACCATGCCTGTCATATCTCATCACATCTTTCTGTAGAAGCTTTAAGAGAGGCAAAGCAAAAAGGTGGAGATGTCAGTGCAGAAGTCACAGTACATCATCTGTTATTAGAAGATAAAGATGTAAAAGGACCAATGTGGAAAATGAATCCACCACTGAGAACACATGAAGATCGTATGTGTTTAATTGAAGCATTAGAAGATGGTACATTGGATTTTATCGCAAATGATCATGCACCACATGCAATGAGTGATAAAGCATGTCCTATGGCAAACAGTGCTTTTGGCATCGTATCCTTAGAAACAGCCTTTCCGCTTCTATACAGTGAATTTGTATATCGTACAAAACGATGGACACTAAATCAGCTTGTTGAATGGATGAGTGAAAAACCAGCAAAGAGATTTGGCTTAAATCATGTTGGAAAAATAGAAAAAGGATATACAAGTGACATGTTTCTTGTACAATTAAATCAAGAAAGCATGATCAATGTAGATACGTTTGTATCAAAAGGAAAAAACACACCTTTCAATGGATGGAGCGTATATGCAGAAATCAAACAGACAATTGTAAACGGAAAGACAGTGTGGAAAGGGTAAACCAGGGAGAGACTATTAGTTTTATGTACTGAAGTCTTAAGTGAATCATTCAGGATACAAAAATATCGGTAATGAACGTGTTAACTTTGTTATCAATACAATGTCCAGTAAAAAGAATACAAGTGCAGATGGATTCTTGATTCGTCGTGTTTCTGCAGAAAATAATATTTCCTGCGTGACACTTTTAGATACAGCGACTGCACTATACAGAGTATTGGAATCTAGAAGTTTTTCAATGGTTTCAATGAATGAAATGGGGAAATGATGAAAGTAGATACAGGAATCATAAAAAGTAATACATACATTGGAAAAGATGTATATAAAATGGAAATTCAGACTGATTTGGCAGATGAAGTGCAATGTGGTCAATTCGTGGAAGTAGAAGTACCAAACTACTTTCTCAGAAGACCAATCAGTGTCTGCGAAGTCAAAGAAGATCACACAATTGTTCTTGTGTATAAAGTTGTTGGTGATGGTACACGCTTTATGACAACAATGCATGATGAAATTTCACTGTTTGGTCCATGTGGAAATGGATTCCCGGTGGTAGATGAAGATGTATTGCTGATTGGTGGCGGTGTTGGTGTTCCACCACTGTTGCAGACAGCTAAAGAATATAAAAAGATTGGCAAGAATGTCAGTGTCGTTGTAGGATTTAATACAAAGGAAGATGCAATTCTCATTGATGAACTCAAGGAATACAGCGACGCCTTGTATATTGCGACAATGGATGGCAGCGAAGGTACAAAGGGAACTGTCATTGATGCAATCAATGAAAACAATGTTGATTGTGAATATGTATTAAGCTGTGGGCCATTACCAATGTTGAAAGCAATCAATACAAAATATAAAAAGGGTTGTATTTCACTGGAAGCTAGAATGGCTTGTGGCATTGGTGCATGCATGGGATGTGTTGTCAAAGACAGTGAAGGAAACAGTCTGCGTGTATGTAAGGATGGGCCAGTATTCCCAATTGGAAAGGTGGTGCTCTAAATGGATTTATCTGTAAAACTGCCTGGATTAAATCTAAAAAATCCAATCATTCCTGCTAGTGGATGCTTTGGATATGGAAGAGAATATGCTGAATTATATGATCTATCTATCTTAGGAGGGATTGCCATTAAATCTGCGACACCTGTAGAAAGATTTGGAAACCCAACGCCAAGAATTGCGGAAACACCATGTGGTATGTTAAATGCAATCGGATTACAGAATCATGGTGTGGATTACATCATTGAAAATGAATTGCCATTCTTATCACAGTATGATACAGAAATCATTGCGAATATTGCAGGAAGCAGTGAAGAAGATTATGTAACTGTCATTGAAAAAATGAATGATGATCATACAGTCAAAGCATTTGAATTAAATATTTCCTGCCCGAATGTAAAGCATGGAGGCATGGGACTTGGTACACAGCCAGAACTTGCAAAACACGTTACACAAATGTGTAAGAACGTTGCTAAAAAGCCTATTTATGTAAAGCTTTCACCTAATGTAACGGATATTGTTGCGATTGCAAAAGCAGTTGAAGAAGGTGGTGCAGATGGCCTGGTGATGATCAATACATTATTAGGAATGCGTATAGATTTAAAAACTGGTAAACCAGTACTTGCCAATATAACAGGCGGCTTAAGTGGACCAGCTGTAAAACCAGTCGGTATTCGCTGTGTATATCAGTGTGCCAGACAAGTAAATATTCCAATTATTGGTGTTGGCGGTATTGCAAACAGTGAAGATGTACTTGAATATCTTCTTGCGGGAGCAAGCGCAGTAGAAGTTGGCGCAATGAATTTTAAGGATCCATATATTTGTAAGAAGATCATTGAAGATCTTCCAGAAACATTAAACAAATATGGCTATACATCAGTGCATGATGTGATTGAAAGGAGACAAAAATGAGTAGAACAATTATTGCATTGGATTTTTCAAACAAGGAACAGGTATTAGAATTTTTAAGACAATTTGATGAGCCAGTATATGTAAAAATTGGTATGGAATTAACATACGCATGTGGTTTAGACATTGTTAAGGAAGTAAAGAACATGGGACATAAGATCTTCCTGGATCTCAAACTCCATGATATTCCAAACACAGTAAAAGGTGGCATGAAGAATCTTGCAAAGCTTGGTGTAGATATCGTTAACTGTCATTGTGCTGGTGGTATTGAAATGATGAAGGCTGCTAAGCAAGGCATCTTAGAAGGTACACCAGAAGGACAACAGCCAGCAAAGCTAATCGGTGTGACTGTATTAACAAGTACATCTAAGGAAAGTATGAATGAAGAACTAGGCATTCCTGGTGAAGTGATTGATACAGTCATTCATTATGCAAAGAACGCAAAGGAAGCTGGCTTAGATGGTGTTGTATGCTCCGTTCATGAAGCAAAGGCAATCCATGAAGCTTGTGGAGATGATTTCTTGACAGTTACACCTGGTATCCGTTTAGCAGGTAACTCTGTAGATGATCAAAAGAGAGTCGCTACACCTGAATTTGCCAAGGAACAGGGCTGCGATATGATTGTTGTTGGCAGAAGCATCACAAAGAGTGAAGATCCGAAGGCTACTTATAAAGCAATTGAAGAGGTAATGGAATAATGGAACAGTATAAAAAGGAATTTATTGAATTCATGCTTTCATGCGATGTATTGAAGTTTGGAGATTTTACACTCAAGTCAGGTAGAAAATCACCATTCTTCATGAATGCAGGCTTATATGTTACTGGCAGACAGTTAACAGAATTAGCTCATTACTACGCAAAGGCAATTCATGATCAGTTTGGAGATGATTTTGATGTATTGTTTGGACCTGCATATAAGGGTATTCCTTTAACAGTCGCTACATCAATGGCATATTATGAACTTTATGGAAAAGAAATCCGTTACTGTTCTAACCGTAAAGAAATCAAGGATCATGGGGATACAGGAATCTTGTTAGGAACTAAACTAAAAGATGGTGATCGTGTTGTGATGATTGAAGATGTTACTTCTTCTGGTAAATCCATGGAAGAAACAGTTCCAATTGTAAGAGGACAGGCAAACGTTGAAATCGTAGGTTTGATCGTTTCTTTGAACCGTAATGAAAAGGGTAAGTCTGATAAGACAGCATTGAAGGAAATCAGTGAATTGTATGGTTTTCCAACAGCAGCAATTGTAAGCATGCCTGAAGTCATTGAAGTCATGAAGGAAGAAAACCGTCTTGATGATGAACTGTTATCAAGAATTGACGCATATTACGAACAATACGGTGCAAAAGAGTAAATAAATTCTGGTTTTTGAAGAAAAAACCAGTTTTTTTTATGATTTTTTTGAAAAAAACGAAAAAATCATGAATTTAAACGCTTTCTGAAATAAAATGAAACTTATTTCAAATTGAATTATGAAAAATGTATCATTTTTATGAAAAGTGATTGCAGAGGAATCTTGATGGTTGTATAACTATTGCATCAAGCAAAGACCAGGAAAAGTAGTTTGATAAACAGTCTATAGTGAATAGAGGATAGTGGAAACTCTATGATATGCATCTTATGAAAGAACACCTGAACAGCTGCGAATCGAAAGGATATGAGTAGACTTCGCCGGAAGCAGACCGTTATCACTGACCCCAATTATAAAAGATTGGAGACTAAGCGACTAATCAATAGATTAGTAATCTGGGTGGCACCGCGGAGACATAGCAGTCCTTCGTCCCATGTATGAATTACATAGGACGGAGTGGCTGCTTTTTACTTTTAACATATGAGGGAGAAAGATTATGTGTGGATTAATTGTTTCTACGGATCCAAAAACAGATCGTAAGGATTTTGAAAAAGGACTGGCTTGTTTAAATGATCGTGGCCCAGATGACGCTAAAATCGTAACCATTGATGATTGTCTCATGGGATTTGCAAGATTAAGCATTATGGACTTAAGTACAAATGGAATGCAGCCATTTGAAAGAGATGGATTTTCAGTTGTATGCAATGGTGAACTGTATGACTTTAGAAAATGTAAAAAAGAGCTAGAAAAGAAATATACATTTGTTTCTGACAGTGATTGCGAATTGCTGATCCCATTATTTGAAGAATATGGATGTGATATGTTTGCAAAAATAGATGCAGAATATGCACTTGTCATGTATTCAAAAAAGACAGGATTTATTGCTTCTCGTGATCCTATTGGCATTCGTCCATTATTTTATGGATATACCAAAGATCATAAAATTGCATTTGCATCGACTGCAGAAAGTCTGATGTGTATCGCAGGTGATGTCACACCATTCCCACCTGGATGCTACTACAAAGATGGTGAATTCATTCCATATACAAAGATTTATAAAGCTGATCAGACATTTCATGTTAGTGAAGAAGAAGCTGAAAAAGGAATTCATGATTTATTGGTTGATGCGGTAATCAAAAGAATGGATGCAGATGCAAAGTGTGGATATCTATTAAGTGGTGGTTTAGATTCTTCTCTTGTTTGTGCGATTGCTCAAAAACATGCAGATCATCCGATTCGTACATTCTCTATTGGTATGGAAACAGATGCTATCGATTTAAATTATGCAAGAAAAGTTGCCGCATTTATTGGCAGTGAACATACTGAATTCATTATTACTAAACGCTCTTTTTAAAGAATTAGTTGATAGTCCACAAAAACGGACAGAGAAAAC
>SAMEA3387494__coassemble_1792_pt1 | contig 86675 bp, 109 predicted proteins | sample SAMEA3387494__metabat2_low_PE_002 | metagenome-assembled genome bin SAMEA3387494 (sample SAMEA3387494) | Felis catus | biome: Faeces | place: United Kingdom | collected 2012
GTAAATTCTATTCTGCGTATACGAAAGTGGAATTTAACTTTTCAGTTCAGCTTTTAGAGAAAACATAAAATGAATGCAATGTTTCAATTGCATTTTGAATCAGATTCATGTATTATAAATAAGCAGTTTCAAATGCCCGAGTGATGGAATTGGTAGACGTAGGGGACTCAAAATCCCCCGGTGGCGACACCGTGCCGGTTCGAGTCCGGCCTCGGGCACTTTTTTTATTTGATTTTTTGGCATAAATAAGCCATTTTAGAAAAACTTGGGAAAGAATTTGGGAAAGTTTTCCTAAGAAAATAGATCGATGATTACCTTCACCGATCTATTTTTATTTATTTTTGCTGGTTATTTATTTTTTGATTTTTCAATTACCTTATCAGCAACTTCCTTTGGAGCTGGCTGATAACGATCAAACTTAGAAACGTAACTGCCACGTCCTTGTGTCATTGCACGTAGTTCTGTAGCGTATGTCAACATTTCAGCTAATGGAACTTCTGCCTGAATTACCTGATCACCATGATCATTTGTTGTCATATCAATAATAATTCCACGACGCTTTGTAATATCTCCCATCAAAGTACCCGTGTAATCTTCTGGTGCAACAATTGTAACCTTGCCGATTGGTTCCAATAATGTTGGTTTCGCATTTGGCATAGCAGCATTATATGCAAGTCTAGCAGCTTCCTTGAATGCATTTTCCTTAGAGTCAACTGGATGATAAGAACCATCATACAATGTGGCCTTGACACCAACTACCTTGTATCCTGCTAATACGCCATGATTCATGCAGTCACGAAGTCCTGCTTCTGTTGGAGGGAAGAACTGCTTAGGAACAGCGCCACCAAATACTTCTTCCGCAAATACCATTTCTCCATCAGGATCATCACTTGGTTCAAATCTTACCCAGACATCACCATACTGACCTGCACCGCCATTCTGTTTCTTGTACTTGCCTTGTGCTTCTGCTTTGCCACGGATTGTTTCACGATATTGAACAGTAGGTTCTGCAGTAGTAACTTCAACCTTATATTTAGACTTTAATTTAGAAAGAATCAAATCAATATGCTGTTCCCCAATACCATAAAGAACCTGTTCATGTGTTTCTTCGTTATTGACAAAGCGAAGTGTCTTGTCTTCCTGCATCATATTCTTGATTGCTACTGACATTTTATCTTCATCTGCCTTTGTCTTTGGCTTGATTGCATATCCTAACATTGGAACAGGATATTCCATATCTGGATAATGAACAACTCTGCTTCTTGTGCAAAGCGTATCGTTTGTTTCAGTTACAGATAACTTGACAACTGCCCCAATATCACCAGTAAACAGCTTACCAACACCAATCTGGTATTTGCCATTGATAACATAGATCTGGTTGATCTTTTCAAGTGTATCTTTCTTTGAGTTAAATACTTGTGAATCACTGTTCAATACACCAGACATTACTTTCAAGTAGGAAATCTTTCCTACGAATGGGTCAACGATTGTCTTGAATACAAATGCAGATAATGCTTCATCTTCATTTGTCTCCATATCAATTGTCTGATCTTTATCATTCAATGCCTGAACACGTCCCTTTTCAGCATAGGAAGGCATGAATTCTGTAATCAGATCCATCAATCTTTCAATACCTGTTAAATTTAATGCAGATCCACAATATACTGGATGAATATCACCAGAACGAACACCAATTCTTAATCCCTTGGCAATTTCATGTTCATCAAATTCTTCACCAGAGAAGAATTTATCCATCAATTCATCATCACTCATTGCGATTGCTTCTGCAATTTCATCATAGTATTCTTTTACCTTAGGCTGAATTTCAGCTGGCACTTCTTTTGCTTCTGCAGGATCATCATAATACCAGGCCTTGTTTCTCAGGATATTTACAGAACCAATAACTTTTCTATCCTTGATAATTGGAAGTTCAAACAAGAATACAGATTTACCAAACTTTTCTCTTAGATCTTCAATGACTTTAGAGAAGTCTGCATTTTCGTCATCTAATTTATTTACAAATAAGATTGTAGGAAGTTTTCTTTGCACAACAGCTTTCTTCCATGCACGTTCTGTTCCAGACTGTAAGCTATCCTTTGCACTGACAACGATCAATGCATTATCACCCATTGTTAAACCTGTATCTTCTTCACCTTCATAGTCAAGATAGCCAGGTGTATCAATGAAGTTGATCTTCTTATTCTTCCATTCAACAGGTGCTAGATGTGCATAGACAGAAACACCTCTTTTACCTTCTTCTGCATCAAAGTTCAAAGCAGTTGTACCATCATTATTTTTCCCAATTTTCTCAATTGCTTTTGTCTTAAAAAGACAAGCTTCAATCAATGAACTCTTACCTGCACCAGAATGTCCTAAAACAGTAACATTTCTTACTTCATTCGCTAAATAGTCTTTCATGATCATGCCCTCTTACTTTAACAGATCCTTCAGATCATCTAGACATTCTTTACGAACATAATGAATTGCTAAATTACCTTCGTAATCTTTCTTATCTTTATCTGCACCACGATCAAGCAGTAAATGAACGAGCATTGGAATACCAATGTATGCAGCTCTCATTAATGCTGTACAACCCTTATTATCCGCAGCATTCACATCTGCCCCATTCTTCAATAATACTTCGATCACGTCATCTTTATACGCATTTACAGCTTCCATTAATGCTGTACGACCCTGTTCATCTGTAGCGTTGACATCTGCTCCCTTAGAAATCAAATATTCAACTGTTTCTGTTTCACCTAGAAGCGCAGCTCTCATCAATGCTGTACGTCCTTTATTATCGTGTGAGTTGACGTCTCCACCAGCATGAACGATCATTCTACAAATTTCCGTGTGACCTTTTTTTGCAGCACCCATTAGAGCAGTCTTATTATTTTTGTCACGTGCTCTTGTATCAGCGCCATTGTCTAATAAGAAACGAACGATATCTTCATATCCTCTTTTTGCACTTCTCATTAACGCAGTACGTCCGTCACCATTTCTAACGTTAACATCTGCTCCCTTAGATACTTGTGCGCAGACCTTGCCGAAGTCACCAGCGGCAGCTGCGTCAAAAAATTCCTGATTTACCTGATCCATAATGATTTCCTCCTGTTAGATAATTCATTCAATTTTTTAAATAAAAAGATGGACACATGAAAGCTCCATCTTAAAACCAATATTCGTGATGATTGAATTTCCCGCCGAAAACAACCCTTTCTGTGTTTCTATTTTGTACAATGAAAACAACTTTTACGTTCTTCATGATAAATACTCCAATCTAGAAATTCAAAATCATCTGTTAATTACATTTTACAAAAACTATAAAATACTTCAAGTGTAAGCGGTTACTTTTTCAACTATTTTTATGAATTTATGAAAAAAGAAACAGATTCATTTTCAATCCTCTATTTCTTTTCGATAATTTCAATTTTCTGGTATGGAATTTCAATATGATTTTCGTTAAATGACTTTAACAGTTTTTTTCTTACATCACTTGCTGCCTGAAATGAGGAAGAAAAATCTTTTGTATACAACGGGAATAATAACCGAATGCCACTATCATCAAATGCCTCTAATCGAATCGCAAATGGAAGTACACCATGCTTCTTTTCTTCTTCACTTCGAATATCAATGACATTCTCTGTATGTAATACTGCTTCATAAATCAATTGTTCTGCTCGATCAATATCACTGTCATAGCCAATGTCAAAACTGATGATCTTCTTATATCCCTTTTCATCACTGATACGGTTTTCAACGATTGCACTGTTCATAATACTGTTAGGAACAATGACTCTTGTATTTTCCACTGTATTGATCACTGTATGACGAAATGTAATTCCAATCACACTTCCAGAAATATCTTTATCCTTTAGATAAATAACATCACCGACATTAAACGGATGGTACATCGCAAGAAAAAAACCAGCAATAAAATTTCCAAACGACTCCTGTGCAGCTAAACCTACAACAACAGACATCACTGAAGTTGCCCCTAAAACTGCACTCGAAAGTCCAGATAATGGTTTAATACCACCTAAAACAGAAAAGACAGCGATACTGTAAATAATTGCACGCACAACTTTTCCTGTAAATCGTAATGTCATTTCTTTCTGATCATCTTTTTTTGCCGCTTTCGCAAATAATTTCCATAAAACTTTTGCGATGCTGAATGCAATCAGAAGAATCAATATACTACGAATGATAAAGTAGAGAAGACCTCCATCAAAAAAGTTTTCTCCAATATTCCAAATTGTTTTATCCATGTTTCTTTCTCCTAATGATTTAAGTAGTCACTGTATTTCTTATAGTCTGGCATATATGTTTTTACAACTGCATAGAAATCTTTTGAATGATTTGCCACAAGGATATGTGCATACTCATGTAACAGCACATATAAGAAGCACTCATGTGGGAAATGAATCAATCTTGAAGAAATTGAAATATTTGATTTTGCAGGTGTACAGGACCCCCATCTGCTTGTCATATATTTAATACGAATTCGAGGCAGTGGCTTTTGATTCACATTGCAGATATGTTCATCTAGAAACTCTCTTTCCTGCTGAATCAGATACAGTAGATATTTATTTGCTTCATGATAAAATGTCTTTTCAATTGTTTCTGCACTTCTATCTTTGACATGAAATACAATCACACCATCCTCAAAAGACATTGCATTCCTTTTTGCTTCTACAAACTTCACTGGATATTCTTTTCCCATCCACGTTGCAGAAATACCATCAATGCCTGTTTTTACTTTCTCTAGTTTTTGCATTTGACGGTTTCTCGCCTGGATGATCCATGTTTCTTTTTCTTTCAAAAAGGCATAGATTCTCTCTTCACTGACATGTGGAGGACAGCTGATTATTACATTTCCTTCATTATCCAGACGCAAGACTATATTTTTCATGCGTTTTCTTTTGACTGTAACTGTCAATTCTTTTTCCTGTATCGTTATAAGCATGTAGAAATTATATCATTCTTTACAAACATCGACCCAGGATACGTAATTCGATGCATCTTCTAATTCTTCAATTGACATCTTTACTGCACTTTGACTGTTTCCACATGCTGGATACACTGTCTTGAATTTCTTTAAGCTTTCATCTAAATACACTTCAATCCCTTCATTGATTCCAAATGGACATACACCACCAGGTGCGTGACCAACAAGTGCTTCTACTTCATCAAATGGAATCATTTTTGCTTTGCTATGAAATGTCTGCTTATATTTATGATTGTCGATTTTTGCGTTTCCTTCACATACGATCAATATTACTTTTTCGTGAACAAGCAAAGAAATTGTTTTCGCGATTTCACATGGCTGTACACCTAATGCAGCAGCAGCTTCTTCTACAGTTCCACTGCATTGATCAGGAATCATAATATGAGACGCATATCCTTTTGCTTCTAAATATGCTTTTGCTTTTTCAAATGACATGCAAACCTCCACGAAAATAATAGTTATAGTATAGAACAAAAAAATTTCAAAAAAACTATTGCATTTTTTATTGTACCTATGGCATAATAGTTAAGCACTGTGGCGGCTATGGTGAAGTTGGTTAACACACTGGATTGTGGCTCCAGCACTCGTGGGTTCGAGTCCCACTAGTCGCCCTGTAATAAAAAGAAGCTTGTTAAAAAGGCTTCTTTTTTTATTTTTTCACAATTGCTTCTAAATCTGTATCATATGCATCAGAAGTCATCACAATCTCAAACACCCCATCTTTCAAAGAATTCAAATACAATACATCATCCTGATCCACAGCCAATACAACTGTATGTGGTATACCAGTACTATCTTCACTTGAGATATCTTTTCCAGCAATATCTTCAATTGCCAGTATACGCGCATGTTCGATCAAAAGATTCGTTTCTCCTTCTTTTGTATACAGTACATTCACTCTCATATTCCTGACGCATTTCATTAACATCGCTGCATCTACTTCACATTGAAAAATTGCCTGATGCTCTTTTAACAAGCTAGATGCAATATCTGGAATATCTTCTGCATCTATCAGCATAGATCGATAGAACAAAGACCCTGCAGGAATCTTTCCTTGAATATCTGTATATTTTCCAATGATATCTTTCTTTTTTATAACAACATTGTGATCAATAAATGCCTGCGGATAACGCACGTACAACAAATCCTTTTCTTCAATACAGCTTCTAGGTAATATATCATTTTTCGCAATATATACTTCCTGTAACGATAAAGAAGTATCGATTTTTGACTGTATCATTACAAAAATAATCCCACCAATCATACAGATGCAGATGATACACAATAAACATTTCAAAATAATTTTTCTCTTCATATAATACATATTCACAAAATTTCATAACATTCCAAAAAAAAAGAGGGAAATTTTCCCTCTTTTGAATGCTTACGCATTTTGAACATGTTCAGCAAGATACTTTTTGATCTGTTCACGTGCTTCTGGTTTACATGGTTTACAGCCTTCTGGTGTAGCTTCGCCATTGACAAGTTTGTCAGCCATAGCTGCACATCCAGGGTTTCCACAACCACCACAGTTATATCCAGGAAGCATTGCCAATACATCATCTACTCTAGTATCTGGTTCAACATAGAACTTCTTTGATGCAAAGCCTAATACTGCACCAAGTACAGCACCAAGTACAAGCATCAATACGAATGCTTTAACAATTGCCATTTTCTGCCTCTTTCTTCTTTTCATATGTTCCACGCATTGCACAGTCTTTCATTCCACATGCACTGCAGTCCGGTGTGAGATTTTCACAGCCTTCTGGAACAGGAGTTTTTTTATTCAATCTAAGCAAAACAACATCCAACAGGAATAGTCCAGCAGCCAGTACAACTGCGACTATAATTCTTACCATCTTATACGAGACCTGCAAGAGCTGAGAAAGCGATTGCCATGATACCAGCTACTACGAAAGCAATTGGATTACCCTGGAATGACTTTGGAACATTGTTTTGATTTAATCTTTCTCTGATTGTTGCGAAGATGACAAGCATTAACATGAAACCTGCTGGAGTAGCAATGGAGTTAACCATTGTTTCAACAAGTGTGTATCCCTGTGTAATGTTATCCTGAGCAACATAGAGAACTGTACAGTTTGTTGTGATTAATGGTAAATAGATACCTAACTGCTTATAAAGAGCAGGTGAGAATTTCTTTACGAATAATTCTACGAACTGTACGAATGCTGCAATCAATAGAATGAATGTAATTAACTGCATATATTCCAGATTTAATGGAACTAATACGAAGTAATACAAGAAGTAAGACAATACAGATGCACCAAAGATAACGAAGATAACAGCTGCACCCATACCAATTGCAGAATCAAGATGTGTAGATACACCCATGAATGGGCACATACCTAAGAACTTAGTTAATACAATGTTGTTGATCAACATTGCGGAAATAAATAACGCTAGAATGTTCATACTTAAGCTGCCTCCTTAGCTGCCTTTTCTTTAGCAAGCTGTGCTGCTTTTGCCTTTGCTGCGGCAACTTTTGCTGCCTTTTCAGCTGCTGCTTCAGCTTCAGCAAGTTTGTTCTTGTATAAAGCAATTAATGCAGCTAATACCGCAAATGTGAAGAATGCACCTGTTTCACCAGTAAACATTGGAATAATGAACTGTTCAGGAATCAATCTGATTGAGAAAATAACTGCACTTCCAGCAAATGGGTTTGTTAACTCAAGAACACCTGTACCAAGAACCTGTCTAATCAATGACATTACAAGTAATGACAATGTGTAAGATAAGCCCATCATCAGTCCATCCTTAGCAGAATCCTTGACGTTATGGTTACATGCATATGCTTCAGCACGACCAAGAATAATACAGTTAACAACAATCAATGACAAGAATGCACCTAATGCTGTATACAGATCTACTGCATATGCATTCAAGAACATCTGTAAGATTGTTACTAATGTTGCAATAACTACAATGTATACAGGAATATGGATATCATCTGGAGTAATTGGAGCGATTAAGCTGACTACAACGTTACTTAATACCAATACGAAGATAACACCAGCACCCATACCAAGTGCGTTATTAATAGAAGTTGAAATAGCTAATGTTGAACAGATACCAAGGTATAATCCAAATACTGGGTTATCTGTTAGCATCTTAGAGAAGAAGCCTTGCTTTTTTGTTTTATTTTCACTCATGTTTATCTCCTCCTTACTTGCTAGATGCTAAAGCAGCATTGATCATTGTTTTAACTGCTTCACTTGTAAATGTAGCGCCACTGAGATCATCGATTTCACTAGCATCAGATACACCTTCTAAACCAGATGCATCTTCAAACCAGTCATCACCAACGCCATCGCCATTATCATCACCCTTGAGGTCTTTGACAGAAACAACTTTTCCATCCTTGACTTCAATTGTTGCTGTTAATTCACCAGCGAATCCTTTTGCCTTACATGCAAAAGTTCCATCGCCATTGTCACTACATGCATTAGCAGTAGCATTTGCAGAATCTAATGCAGCCTGAATCATGCTCTTAACTGCGTTAGATGTAACTGTAGCACCTGTCATAGCGTCGATTTTATCAGCACTGGATACACCTTCTAAGCTAGAAGTATCTGTGAACCAGTCATCACCAACACCATCACCATCATCATCGCCCTTAAGATCCTTAACACTGACAACCTTGCCATCCTTAACTTCAATTGTTGCTGTTAATTCACCTGAGAATCCAGTTACCTTGCATCCATATGTACCATCACCATTGTCTGTACATGATGCATCAGACTTCGCACTTGCATTTTCAGCAGCACTTGCAGCTGCATCTGCATCAAAATCGATACCCTGGATTTCGTTATAAACACTTTCAGCTTCTGTAACTGCTGCGCTGACAGCCTTAGAAGTTACAGTTGCACCAGAAATAACAGGAACAGAATCTGTTGAAGTTAAACCAATGACCTGATTTGCATAGTCATCCTTGAATAACTTGTCACCCTTACCAGCAGTTTCAGAGTTTGACAGGCCTTCGTAGCCAACAATGTTTCCATCGTTGTCGAATGCAATCGCAAACTTGAATCCATCTGAAGAGTATCCAGTGTTATGAAGTGTGAAGACATATCCTTCATCCTTTGCTTCATAAACACCATCGATGAGTTCTGTTTCATCTGTTTTATACTTGTCTGTTACGTCAGTAAATTCTCCATTTGGGAAGAAGTTTTCAAGAGTTGATTGTACTTGTTTTAATGCGTTATCAGCAATGACTGGAGCTGTAACGGCATTGACTGCAGATAACAGTAAACCTGCACAAGCACTGACAACACCTAGAAGAACTGTTTTATAAATACTTGAATTCTTATCCATGTTGTCTATCTCCTTACTCTACATTTACAGTTTCAACGACTGCTGTTTCTTGATTTGCAACGCTAGCACTTTCTGCTTCAGGATTCTTTAAGAAACCACCAACAAGAAGTGTGATAACTAATACAACTGCAGAAACAATACAAACTTTACGCTGAATTGTTTTTGCATCCTTGATCTGGGAACCATCACATAGCTTATCAATTGCTGGAGTAAGCATGTTCATTAACAAGATAGAGAATAAAGCTCCATCTGGTAAAGATGCCTTCCATCTAATCAATAATGTTAAGCAAGCTGCACAAATCGCAAATAAAATCTTACCAGGAATAGATACTGGTGTTGTCACTGGGTCAGTAATCATAAATACGCCACAGAACAATACACCACCAACCAATAAGTTGAAGATTGCAAATTCAACACCTGCACCATGGATCAAACCTGTAATCAAAGATACAACGAATACAGTTACAAAATATGTAACAGATAATCTTGGATCAATGACTTTCATATAAATGAGCCAAGCACATAAGATAATCAATAGCAATGCACAGCTGCCACCAATAACAGTTGCATAGTTGCCGAGGATCATAGAACCAAATCCGCCAAGATCACTAACAACACCAGAAACAACAGTCTGATTGGAAGCCCATCCCTGTGCTGACATTGATGTTAATGGAGTAGCACCGGATAATACTTCACTTGTAACCTTAGCATCAGCACTTGCACCAAAGCTGTTCATAATCAATGCTTCGCCAAATGCTGCAGGGTTAAAGATATTCTGACCAAATCCACCAAATACAAGCTTGCCGAATACAATCGCAATCACAGTTGAAACGAAAATTGCATAGTAGCTGACATCAATCTTTGTAATTAATACAATGATCATGCCTGTAACCCAGCCATAAGATCTAGAAACATCCTTCATGATATTCTTAGATCCCATAATTTTAAAATAAATAGCTTCTGTTAGTACTGCAGCTACAACTGCACATACACCCATCAAAATCACTCTTAAACCATATGCAAATGAGAATCTCATTCCATACCATGCTGCTGAGAATACAAATACACAAAGAAGTGCAATTGTAAGAACATGCATAATATGTGTTGTAGATTGTTCATTACGATAGTTTGGAGAAGGTTTAAATGTAAACTTCATACTTATTTCTTACCTCCCTGTAATCGAATGAAATTCTTTGCACGTCTGACATTTTCAGTAACTGCAATCTTAGATGGACAAATATATGTACATAAACCACATTCAATACAATCCATAACATGTAATTTATTCAATGTAGCTTCATCTTTGCTCTTACCAGCAGCCGCAATACGAACTGGCTGTAATCCAGATGGACATGTTGTTGTACATCTGCCGCAACGTAAGCAAGCAACTTCATCCTCTTCCTTATTGATTAATACTGTTAAACCATTATTCTGTGGTGCAATTACAAATGCATCATTTGGAATTGTTCTACCCATCATTGGTCCACCAGCAATCAATAATACGTTATCAACACCTTCTTTATATCCACCAACAGCTTCAATAATTTCGTGTGCCTTTGTACCTACTGGAACATATACGTTCTTTGGATCCTTTAAAGCATCTCCACTAACAGTTACATACTTATGTGTAATAGGCATGCCATTGTCAATTGCATTACCCAATGCAATTGCTGTAGAAGCATTGTTGAGAATCATACCAGCTTCAATAGGAAGCATGTTATATCTCTTACCTGTTAGTTCATATACAAGTGTACGTTCCCAGCCCATTGGGTAAATATTTGGAACTGTACGAATTTCAATTGGAGTTCCTTCGAATGTCTTCTTAAGATCTTCAATCTGCTTCTTCTTGTCTTCCTTGATTGCAATGCAACCCTTCTTAGCCTTAGAAAGCTTAAATAAAGCCAATGTACCTGTCTTTAGAAGACTTAAGTTTTCTTCAATGTTCTTGTAGTCAGCTGTTAAGTATGGTTCACATTCAACAGCGTTTACCGCAAATAAATCAACATTTTCAGGCTTTAAATATTTCACGTACGTAGGGAAGCCTGCGCCGCCTAAACCGAGCATACCTGCATTCTTAACGAACTCAAGTAGTTCTTCCCAAGTAGCTTTTTGATAATTGAAAGCTGCAAAAGCTCTAACAGCAGTGTGCTTGTGATCGTTTTGAATCTTCAAATGGTCTGCTTGTGTCATTGAAGATGTCATGAATTTTTCTACTGCAGTAACAGTACCTGATACTGGAGAGAAAATTGGCAGAAAGAATCGATCGTTTCTTTCAGCTATTTTTGTGCCGACTTTAACTTCATCACCAACTTGTACACATGGAGTGCATGGCGCATTACCATTTACAAGTGGAATATAGACATAATCAGGGTCAATGGACTTTAATACTTCTTTATCCATTGTCAGATCTTTATGTCCATTTAGGTGATAATGCATCGGACCTGTAAATAATGACATAGTTGTCGTCTCCTCCTAACAAATCTCTAATATTCTAGCATCATTTACAAACGTTTTCTCGCTTTTTCGCAAAAGTTTGTGAAATTTTCGTAATTTTCAACTTGTGAATATTTGAACAATTGAATGGAGATTGAACTGTTAGCGTTTCAGGCATAATCGTGCTAGAATAGCGGCTGTTATGAAAAGAAAAATATTAGCGAAAATAGGATTAGCACTCACACTTTGTGCTGGATGTGCTACAAAACCGGAATCTTCTAAGAAAGTATCAGATTCCTATGCAAACACTTCTCTAACAGAAGTATTTGACACAATGTATTCATTCAAAGAATACTCTGCAGATCACGACTTATGTGTATCTCATTTCAAAACAAGTGAGAAACTATTACAGAACTATACACAGCTGTTTGATATCTACAACAATTATGATGGCATCAACAATCTAAAAACAATCAATGACAACGCTGGAAAACAGCCAGTTGAAGTTGATCAGGTCATCATTGATATGTTAAAGATGGCAAAACAGTTCTATGACTACAGTGATGGAGAATTCGATATCACAATTGGTTCCTTATTAAAAGTATGGCACAACTATCGAGAAGAAGGCATCAAGCTCAATGAAGAAGGAAAACTCGGAAAACTCCCAGGCAAAGAAGAACTTGAAGAAGCAAGCAAACATAAAGGATGGGATAAAGTACAGATTGATGAAGAAAACAAAACTGTATTTATTACAGACCCAGATGTTTCTTTAGATGTTGGCGGCATCGCTAAAGGATATGGTGCAGAACTTGCTGCACAGACGATGATGGATAATGGTATGGAATGCGGCATATTAAATGTCGGAAGAAACATTCGGCTCATCGGCAAGAAGGAAAATGAAAACTGGACAGTTGGCATTACAGATCCAGATGGAGATCCTGAAGGAAAATTTCCAAATGGTCTTGTTGTACTTTCCTTAAAGGAAGCAAATAGTATTGTTACAAGTGGTGACTATGAACGTTACTACAAGGCAGAAGACGGAAATGTATATCCACATATCGTAGATCCTTCTACAATGTACCCTGCCCGTCTATATCGTTCTGTCTCAATTATTACAGAAGATTCTGCCGCAGCAGACTGTCTATCTACAGCGTTATTTACTTTAGATATTGATGAAGGAAAGAAGCTTCTCGAAACTTACAGTAAAGCATCTGGTAAAAAATGTAATGCAATTTGGATTACAGAAGATGACAAGACGCAAGGACACGAAGGAAAAAAAGTTGGAAATTATACTGTTATCTATACAGATGGTATTGAGGAGGACATCCTTTGGAATTAATTTTAGATATTTTATTAGATACATTTGAAGACGTTTTAAAAATTATTCCTTTCTTATTTATTATCTATCTGATTCTTGAATGGATGGAACAAGAAGCTGGGCATAAAATGGAGCGCTTCTTAGAAAAGCATCGCAGATTAAACCCACTTGCAGGTACAATCTTTGGATTGCTGCCTTCTTGTGGATTTGCTGGAGCAGCTTCTTCCTTATATGCAACAGGTGTGATCTCTGCAGGTACACTTGTCGCTGTCTACTTAAGCAGTTCTGATGAAATGCTATCCATTATGTTATCAAAGCAGACACCATTTCATGTCATTGCACCAATCCTAGGTGTAAAACTCATTGTTGGCTTAGCCGCTGGCTATCTATTAGATCTCTTCAGCAGGCACAACATGATTCATGTCAATGAATTCTGTGAAGCGGAACATGATGATCATTCTCATGGCATTCTTTACAGCAGTGTCATGCATACGATTCAGGTGACAATCTGGTTATTTGTGATTACATTTATCTTCAATGGTATCGTTTCACTCATTGGCGAAGAAACGTTATATAACTTTATTATTTCTCATCCAAATAAATCAGTTCTTTTTTCTTCCCTTGTAGGGATGATTCCAAGCTGTGCGTCTTCAATATTATTAACAACGATGTATCTTGAAGGTGTGATTACATTCCCTGCTGTTTGTGCTGGATTATTAGTCAATGCCGGCAGTGGCATGTTGATTCTCTTCCGTGTTAATCGCAACATGAAAGATAACATGATGATCTTATTTGTTACATGGATATGTGGTTTAGCTGCAGGATTTATACTAGAAATCATCTCAATGTTAATTCTTTAAAGAGTCTACGGACTCTTTTTTTTGATGACAAAAACCAGATATGAACAACATACCTGGTTTTCAGTTTCTATAATTTATATTCTTTTGCTTTTTTCACACGGTAATAGAATGCTGGAATCAATACAGTACACGCAGCACACCACGCAGATACTTCAGAAAAGGCAATCCCGTCAAATCCAATGAGTCCTGGAAGTGTCATTGTAAAAATGATTCTAGAAAAGAATTCCATGACACCAGATACCATTGGAAGCACTGTATCTCCCATTGCCTGCAAAGAACAGCGATATACCCATAAAAGTGCAAGAACAAACAGGAAAATGTACATAATTCTCATGTATTGTACGCCAAGTTCAATCACTTCCACTTCACTGCTTCCAATCATCCATCCAAGGAATGTTCTCGTACAGAAGTAAAGTACAATACCAAATACGATATGAAATACTCCCATCACAAATGCGATTTCATTTACACCCTTTAAGATACGTTCCGTTTTACCAGCACCAAGATTCTGTCCAACAAACGTAGCACATGCATACCCAAATGTACTGCCAACCGTTTCTAGAAGAACCATGATCTTGCTTCCAGCAGAATATGCGGCAATATGCTGGGTTCCAAAGCTATTAACACCAGCCTGCAATACCATAACACCAACAGCAGTAATAGAATTCATGATTGCAACCGGGACAGACAGGAAGAATGACTTCTTTAATAACGGAAGATCTAATTCCCAGTCTTCTTTTTCAATACGCAATTCTTTGATTTTCAGATAACTCCATAAACAATACAATGCAGAAAATGCCTGTGCAATCACTGTTGCATATGCTGCCCCAGCAACGCCCATATGAACATACATGACAAGAACAACATCTAATACGACATTGATAATGCATGCAATCACCATCGCAATGACTGGATTTTTAGAATCACCTACTGCACGCAAAATACCAGACAAGAAGTTATATGCATAGGAAATACTCATAAACAAGAAAATGATTTGAATATAGCTCATCGCATCATTCATAATTGTTTCTGGCGTTCCCATCAATAAAAGTACATCTTTTGTAAACAATAAGGATAGTACTGTCATCAATCCACATACAACAATGGATATATAGATATTCATTGTAATGGATTTCCGTAATCTTTGATAATCTTTAGAGCCAAAGAATTGTGCAGTTAATATAGAAACACCTTGCGCCATACCCATAATAAAACCAAGAACAAGAAAGTTAATCGACCCCGTAGCTCCAACAGCAGCTAAAGCATCCACACCAACGCCTCTACCAACAACGATCGTATCGACCATGTTATAGAGCTGTTGCAATAAGTTTCCCGCAAGTAATGGCATTCCAAAAGCAAGAATCAGCTTAGAAGGATTGCCAATTGTCATATCCTTTGTTTGTGACATACATATTCCCCTCATCATGAAAAGCGAGCGACGGGAATTGATTAATAGGGTTTTACGCATCCTATAAACCTCATTTTTTCGCATAAATATGCGATTTCACTCTTTTGATTTTTTGAGGTTTTTGAAAATTTCGTTCCAAAATCATTCCACGCTTTTCGCACAAAATTCTATCATAAATTCAAAAAAAAAGAAGCCAGGCATTGCACCTGGCTTTACTCTATTCTTTAGGTTTTGTATATGTCAGCGCTTGTTCGCTGTCTGCAACTCCACTTGTGGTTGGATCCGTCACCGCATTGAATACACTGACTACAACTAATCCAAGTACATAAGGATTACTCAATGCACCCATTAGCAAATCACCAAGTGCCTGCCATGTAGTCAGATCCTTAACTGTCAAACCTGCATAAGCAAGGATTGGTGTCAGTACTGCAAGGATCATCTGAGCAATAAATAGTGGGTTTTTAAATCTTACTTTCCAGTTCATACTATTTTTCCTTTCAATTCATCAATTTTTTCAAAAGCAGTCTTTAGATCGCGCTCAACAACTGTCACTCTTCCGCTTAGAGAGTTTAAGTCCTTATTCAAACTCTTGATATCTGTTCTTGTTTCGGAAGTAGTTGCACATAGCTGATCTAATTTTAGATTTGCTTTTAAAAGACTTTTTTCAATATCCGTAAACTTTGTATCTTCCTGCTTAATATCTTCCTTTTGTTCTTTATTTCCATTTTTAAAAAAAGTAATAATCAAAATGATTAATGATACAAAGCTAATAGTCCAAGGAATAATTTTTTCTAATAATTCCATTACTTCACCCTGATTTTCTGCCCAGCATAGTTTCTGTTAGGATTTGCAATACCGTTGATCCGTGCTAAATAGGTATATGTTGTTCCATACTTAGAAGCAATCGCTGACAGTGTATCTCCACGTTTTACTGTATAGTAAACAGATGCTGGTTTATTTTTAGCAGCCATCTTCTGGTTAACCATATGCTGAACTGCGTTATAATCGTATCCTGCAGCAGTTAAGCGTTTCTTTCGATCTTCGCCATTGCCCCACTGACCAGCAATTACTTCTTCGGCGAGCTGAGCAGTTGTCTTAGGAGTAGGCTTTGTCTGAGGCTTCGCCGTGCTTGTAGACTTTCCAACGTACTTGTCCCATGTAGCAGCGTCTCCATAGAATACGTTACAATCAAGGTTATGACCATATCCATCTAATCTACCTGTGCTAGTCCATTGCCACATGCAGTAGAACTTCCACCACTTTACATTTGGATGTGATCCGGCATTTGCCATATTGTAGTTGTAATCAGTAGCATTATCTCTGTACTTGGCAACCCATAGACCATAGTCTGCATTTGCTACAGAACTCCAGTCGTATGAGTTGACTACAGATTCGGACATATAGATTACAGGCTTAACTCCCGATCTTTGATAAACTCTATCTAGCCATGCTTTTGCATATGCAACGTTTTGTTTATTTTCGGCCTCCCAGTCTAAGATTGGGATTGCCTTTCCAAAATATCCTTTACAATTTTCGTAAAAAAAATCTGCTTCACGGATTGGATCGTTGTTTGCTGTTGGTCTAGCAAAGTGATAAAAGCCTAGTTTTTTACCTAAGCTTAATGCCTTTTGGAAGAGCATATCGCATGATTTATCGACGTATCCAATACCTTCAGTGGCTTTTACGATTACAAAGTCGGCTTTAATCGCTGACAAATTAATGTCGCGTTGCCAACTGCTAATGTCAATTCCATTCATTCTCATATTATTTATCTCCATTACTTTCTAATTTCTGTTCTTTTTGCTTCATTTCTCTAAGAGTATAAAGAGCTGATCTATAGATTGCTTTCTGCACCGTTATATCAGCAAGCCTATTTTTAAGATCTCTTTCCTCTTCTTCAGCTTTAGTAAGCCAGTTTTCATATTGTGTAATGTTTCTATCAATAGCTGACATATTATTTTCCATTTTGACTATCTCCAATCAACTCGTCATACTCTTCCTGAGTTAGTTTCTTTTTAGCAAAAAGTACATCTAAACGTTCCTTGCTCCAGTACTGTGGATAGTACTTCTTAGCTAAATCAAATACTGCTTTCATTTGGCGTTTCCTCCTCAGTAGTTGTCGTGTCAATATCAGACAGAACACTGATATACGCAATGTCTGCCTGTGCCTGAGTAAGCTGCTCAGTTAAACTTGGGATCTTCTTGCATTCTGCTTCCATACTGTTCAATCTATCTGTTAAATGGTATTTCGATAGATTAAAAGAAGTCTGGTTGAACTGTAGAGAATATCCAATATCGTTATCCAGAGTTAAATTTTTATATGCAGAAATTGGATTAAATTTATCATCTTTGATATAAACAGTTTCTAGATTTTCCTCTGTAAATTCCGTAAGAACTGATTGTGTTACGCATGTCGGAATAGACAAGCTAATATAATCATCGCAATCCTCATAATTAGACAATAAGAATTGCACTCCATTTTTTAATTCTATAATCATACGTATCTCCTTTATTGGTCGGTTACATAAAATACATGCATTTCAAATTGAGTTACTTGTCTAGTTGGGTCAGCTATACATTGCCATCTAAGTACGTCATTTGCATTTAATACCTTCAAGAAAACAGATGATGCTGCACATGTATAGAATGTAGCAAACATGTCAAACTGATCGGTAGCCCATTCTCCAGAATTATCAAGTTTATTGACTGTATATCCAATTCCATATGTACCATTTTGTTGCACATTTGCACCGTGTACACGACAAACAATCAGGTACATTCCTTTTTTCTTAATCTGCATGGATGGGTAGGTCTTATCAGAATCAAAGTGCTGCGAAGCATAAGCTGAGTCGTATACATAAACACCAGTGAACCTATGCCCAGCAATACCTGAGTTCATGTATACTTTTGAACTGCTACTCGGTACATAATATCCTTGAGCAACGTAATGTATTGCTGGGCTGGCTCCTGTATATCTAAGCATTGAAGCGCTAATTCCATTTTGAGTAGTAATACTTCCGTTAATAGTCGCTGAACCTCCAACAGTCAGGTCACTTCCGACATTTAGTTTTCCACCGACCTTAACGTTATACTTACCCATCCATAGTGCATACTGACCAACACCTAATACAGCTGTTACTTCAACTGACTCGTCGAATCCATCAGTAACTTTTACCTTAATAGTAAAGCTCTGTACGTAATTAAGGTCTGTATAGTCTTTACTGAACGTTATCTTTCCGCTGTCTAACGTTGGTTTAACGGTTGAAGCACTGGACGCATCGTTACGCTGAATTGTCATGGTGACTGTATTGCTAAGAATAGTTGAATATGATCCGCTGACACTGAGTGTTCCTTCAGCAGAGGTTTCACTTTTTCTTTTTAAAGTAGCAGTTATAAACGGTTTAGCATATTCATAAAATGGTTGCGTAACCGTATTGCTGGATTGTAGACCTCTACTGTCAGTAGCAGTTACTGTATAAGTGCCATTTGACTTGTTAGAAATATATCCAGTAAAAGTACCGTTATTGTTTGTGAGAGTCACACCATCACAGGATACTGTTTTAATACTTGCCGAATATTTAGCACTTACTGGTACAGATACTAATTTCTTTGAAATCTGTTGAACCGTAACTTTTGAATTCTTGGCTTTTACACCAGCATGCTGTTCAGTTAGAGTGATTGCTCCAATAGTAGGCTCGGAATTACTTGGTAGATGCAGATTGAAGTTGCATCCTTTAGTTTCTCCAATTTTTGTAGAACCACTATATGTTTCAACTGAAATCAAACCAACTCCAACGGTCGCATCTTTGATTTGATCAAGTAAATATGTAGGTGGAGTCCATGAGCAGTTGTCCACAACACCAGTAGCAATTACAGCTGTTCTGTTTCCAAACAAATATGATACTTTATGCGTGAAATTAGCATGCTTATTCATATGAATAGTGCAAGCTACTCCAGCAGTAATATCAGGCGAGTTATTTGGATATGTGTTGATAGAAGGCTGAGATGCTCTAGCAATCTTTGTAAGAGATAGAGTGAACTCCCCATACGGCATATTTCCATATCCAGATGAGTAATATGATCCGACTGTAGCTGAACCTGTTCCATCAGCATTGTGAGGAGCCCAGAAGCCACCACTTACTAGCTGTACCCATCCATTCGCTGTCAAATGTGAATTAGTGTATCCACCACCGCCAGTAACATTACAGTCAACGTTATAAGCTGAGTAACTAGAACCTAAAATCCACAATTCAGTAGAAATATAAGAACGGTTGTTTGCGACATCAACCTGTGTTTCATCAGCATATACATGAATAGATGAATAGGATGTTATTCCATAATTTCGTCTTTCTGTTGCCATTATTTAATGTCTCCTATGTGGAAGAAAGCCGTGCCTTCTTCTCCATCTTCAATTTTTGTTTCCGCACGATGAGCTCCAAACATCAAATAGTCTTGAACGGCTAGGTTTCTCATTTTACTTTCTTCACCAAATTGAGCTACTTGATTTTCATTAGTGAAAACATGCAAACCGTTGGATTGCATTTTTGCATAGTTTTTAGAATTAGCTGCTTCAAGAACCTTTACACCGCCTTGGTCTATCTTAACTACCTGTGCGAGTTCTGAAACGCCAGTCCAAGCACTGTGTGCCAGCTCATTGGCATCATTAGAAGCCTTCTGTGCTATTTCAGCTTGTTCTTTGGCAGCCTGTGCAACTGCCGTGGCAGAATCTGCTGATGACTGTGCATGATTTGCCTTAGATGATGCATCATTGGCAGTATTCTGTGCATCATTCGCTGTCTGTTGAGCAGTACTTGCATTTGTCTGAGCACTGTTTGCAGTAGTCTGTGCATTGCCGATATCGGCATCTACGTCTTCTGGAGCAGGTGTCCAGTCTGTGGCAATGTTACCGAGTTCGAGTTTTGGACATGCAAAATATACATATTTACCTTCTTCTGTATTTTTAGTCATTTCAAAGCCAAAATATGTCATTCCTGTTCCAGAAGTTTTAAGAATAGAATCTGTAACGGTGAACGTAAACGAAAATTGAGTCCATTCTTTAGTTAAAACATATGTTCTTACTGGACTATCAAAATCAAATTTACAATTGTTATTATTAAATCTTCGATTGAACATCATTATATTGATTGGAGAAACGTTATCCGTTTTAGCATAGATACTATACGTCAATTTATCACCAACACGAACCACATTGCGTTCTGTAACATGTTTATTGAAGTATATTTTGATGCCACTCCATGCAGTTTGAGAAGAAAAAATTGTACAATTCTTAAACAAATTTCCCGTTAAAGACAATGAACTAATAACGTAATTCGATTCTCTTTTAGGATTCCTAGAATTCAGCAATAAATTTCTTCCTCCAACATTCACGCCTTTGAGAGTTGAGCCTACAGAATATGATGTAGATTGAGAATTGTCTGTATATGTAATTACAGTTCGTGTCCACAAATAAGGCTTGTCAGCAGTCGTGTCTGGAACTGATGTTGACCACGTACCGTTTGGAGTAGATGTTCCATCCTTCCAAATCTGATAAGTAACTTCAGTAGATTTTACACCACGTCCAGGACTTCCATTTTGCCCGTTTGCTCCATTAGTACCCTGATAGGCAACGGAGTAAGCAGTTGTTGAGTTACCGTCCGAATAAGTAACTACTGTTTTAGTCCAAAGGTACTGCCCTTTAGCAACAACAGGTGGATTAGCTAGCCAAGTGCCTGTAGGAGTTGTAGTTCCGCTTGTAGAGGCTTGGTAAGTAACTGACTTGGCAGTAATTTTGACCGAAGTCCCGTCCTTGCCGTTTGTGCCATCGTTCACTCGTATTAGAGTTATCGTAGCATTCGCCTTAACAGTCATAACTTAGCCCTCTAACTGAGCACTGAATGTCGCCTTGTTGCTTACGTCTCCTGCACCGATTGTATATGTTGCACCTGTTGCTACTGATGTGGTTCCGCCATCTTTATACCACTTGATAGTTCCTAGAGCAGCCAAATTAGATCCTGTAACTTCAACACCGCCCTTGTAGACATGAGCTGTTAAAGTTGTAGCGATTGCTGTGTTCTTGAAGATTGTTCCGGCAGAAGATGTGATTGCCATTGTGATTGCATCTAATCCGTCTTTGCCATCGGTTCCATTAGTGCCCTTATAGGAAACAGAGTAAGATTCTGTCTTCTGACCGTTGGAATAAGTTACAACAGTTTTAGTCCATAGGTACTGACCATTAGGAACGTTTGGCACCGTAGTACCCCAAGCACCAGTTGGTGTAGTCGTTCCGCTTGTACTTACCTGATAAGTAACAGATGTAGAAGTGATTGATACGCTTGTACCGTTTGAACCGTTAATGCCATTTGTGCCTTTGTAAGATACAGAATATGCTTCTGTAGATTTGCCATCGGAATAATTAACTACAGTCTTAGTCCATAAGAACTGTCCGTTAGGAACGCTTGGAATATCAGCTTTCCATTCACCTGTAGGCTTTGTTGTACCACTAGTACCTACCTGATATGTAACTGATGTTGAAGTAACGGTAACAGAGGTTCCATTTTGACCAGCATTGCCCTTAAACGCAATGGAGAAACTGAATGTCTTTTCAATTGTGATGTCACCGTTCACTACAATCGGAATAGTGATCGTGCCACTCTTTGTTAAAGCTGAAGTAGCTGTAATTGTGATTGTTGGTTCTGGACTCTTGCCATCACTTACAGCACTGATTCCTGTAGGACATGTGATCGTACCTACTGTACAAGGAACCTGGTCACTGCCACATAAAGCCATTACTCTTGTAGTAGTTGTCTGCGTTCCATTTACTGCATTTGTAGTTCCTAAGAAAGTGTAGTTGTCGTTTGTTAGAATGACCGAATAACCATCGGTCAAGTCGATTACGTCAATCTGATTGACTGCCTTAATTGCCATTTGTTACCTCCTAAATGTTTAGTTCGCAATTAAAAACTGCCTTGAACCTAATGTCATTGGCAGAAAGAGTAAATATAAATCCTTCATCGTTCAGTCTTGAGTCGTTTGAAGGAATTTCAGAAAATTCGGTTTCTCCATAACGCTTAATAAGCCATCTTAAATGAGCCTGGTCTCCGAATGTCTTTTTTAATACCGTTGAATTGTCTATTACATTGCCTCCGACATAAATACTGACTGTGAATATAGTGGCCACAGAGCTGTTCTTGAATGTCGTTCCATTGCTTGAATCTATATAGAGCAGAATCGCATCATCACCACTGCTTCCATCGTTTCCTTGAACACACGATGGTTCGGAATAACTTACTTCCCCTTTTTTGTTCGTAGTTCTTAAACGCTGCCAGATATAGTTGGAATTAGTCCAAGCAGGTCGATTCTCACTCCACGTTCCACCTTTCAGCTCTGTTGGAGATGTACTTACATACCACTCTGTTACTGCTTCGGACAGACTCGATGTGATAGTATTTTCTGTTGCTTCGTCAAAGCTACCAATCTGCAGTGTTTTGGCTTTGATTAGATTGCCGTCCATCTCACCGAATTTGATACTAGACGCGTTAATCTGACCGTCTGTAGTGATAGCCACATTGTATCTGCCGTTAACACCTTTGTCTGTCCCAGCAATTCCTTCATAATTCAATCTGAGAACCTTGGCTGCAGTTTCTAAAGAACCGCCATCATAGGCATACACCTCATTTGTTTCTCCGTTTGCATTTACAGCTAGAATGACATGACCGTTTGTTCCACCACGGATCTTATCTACTGCGCTGTCAATGGATCCTTGTACTGCTGATATTGTGTCTTTCTTTACAGTTTCTGCCTGATTATGAACTTCCTGTTTGATAGTTTCTCCGAGTTTGCTCTTGGCAGATCCAATAGATATCGAATCATATTTTTCAGCCAGAACATCATAAACAGTCTTGTTTACGATAGCTTTAACGTTAACTCCTAGCAGTTCAAAACGCACTGTAACTGTATCGCACAGGCAGACTCTTTCTAGAGGTGCTATTGCTTTGTATTCCTCGGTTCCCCATAGAGGGATGAAAGAGACATCAACGCTCACAGAAGGTTCGCCTATTCGGTTATTTACTGCGTAATTTAAAGCCTTTGCGTTGAGCTGTTCAACCGTCGGTGTATCTTCAAAGTCAGAAGAGCAGTCAAGCATGTAGATGTACTCACGAGGGTAACTAGTATGGTTTGCGATATATTGGATATCACTGCTTAATAGCTCTTCTTTGCCTTCTTCCTTTTTCTGCCAGTACGCAAGAACACCTGTATAGACGGATTCAATAGATGATTCCATTTTGCATCCTGTTAAGTTCTTTGCATATCTGATGGATACACCACTGTCAGTTCCTCTGTGCGCATGGAGTTTAACAACAAATCTATCGAATTCATATTCACATCCGGCAGAACCACTGAAGGTATCTAGTATGCTGCCTTTTGTTCCACCTAAAAGACTGCCTAAAGTGCCAGGCAGTCCTACATTGAATTTGCTTGATCCATTAACAATGTCTGTATAGAAGGTGAATGGATGCTTGATCAGACTGTTCTGCTTCAGTCCTGCAAGTGCATCATTGATTCCTTGTGCGCTGAAAGGAGATACAGGAATTCCATTCATTCGATATCTTACATGCTGTGCGTAGATTGTAGCAGTCATCTTATTCATTGATGGAGTAATTTCCTTGATATCAAACGGCTGAGGATCACTCGTCTCATTTGGCTTGGCATAGATAATTCGATTGTTTTCAATCAGATCATAATGCAGTCCGCCAACTGGATATTCCATTTCCAATTCGTAGCAGCCATTTCTTTCTTCTGTTACCTTGCAAGATATTGCATCAGGCAAAGATCCTAGACCATTGCTCTTGAAGTCCATCTCTGTTGATTCATACAGTTTAGGTATCATAGTGTCCACCACCTTGGAGTAATTTCTACTTTTGTTATTCCAGTTCCAAGAGTAATTCCATTACTGCCTGGACCTAAAGCTGGAAAATCTGTTAAAGATACATAAGAGTTACGGTTTGCAGTTCCTTCAAAGCAGTCCTGGATATCACAGTCAATATCGATGTACTCCGTTGGAGCTTTCAATATCTCGACTGTCTGATTTCCAATCTGTACTGTCCCTTTGCCATAGATACGTATTAACGGTTTAGCAGTCTGCATAGTGGGATTGTTTATTGATCCATTCTTTGCAAGTACTGTTTTCTGTTCACCACTTTTCAGCCACTTTTCAGGCTGACAGTCAAATGTAACTCTGAATACTGCCTCTTTTGAAGTTTTCAAAGACAGTTGCAGTGCTTCTACATACATGGCTTTCTTATATACATCAGGTTCAATAGTATCCTCAAGGCGCTGATAGCCTTTGAGGCTGTGAAGATAGTTTGTAAGTCCTCTTACATTGCTGATCATTGATTTTGGAATATACATGTCATACCACAATTCTCTATTGTCAAATTTCTCTGATCCAGCTACTGTCAGAGTTCCGTTCCTCCCAGGCACATCATACGTGTCCACAGATCTACTTGGTGAATCAAATACATTTAAATCGTATATATAAGCATTAAAAGAGGAGGAACTAACTCCTCCGATTGTAAAATAATCCATTAGAATGTCCTCTTAATTTCCTTATTTAAAATTTTGCTTACTTCTTCAGCAATCTTCTTTTCATCCTGGTCCTTAGCGTAAATATTGATAACAATTGGTCTGCTGTCTTTATATTCGCTCTTTGCTTCCTGCACCGCTGTGGAAATATCACGCATTAACTGTGCTCTTCCATAAAGAACTTCTTGGCCTGCTTCACCACCACCAAGAAGCCTTCCTCCCATCGCACCAAAAATTTGTGCTCCATCCAGGATTCTAGGCTCGTTCATTGCCTTTGCATACCAGCTAATGCCAAGTTTTGGAATAGAGCCTTTCAACAGGTCACCGACACCCCATCCTCTAGGAGTGATTGAAAAGTGAGGCATTGGAATATGTGGCCATGAAATGTTGAAATTGAAAAATCCTTTAATTGTATCGATAACACTTTTGACAATATTCTTCGCCTTGTTCAGTGGTGTTTCAATTGCTGACTTAATTCCGTTCCATACAGATGTAGTAGTGTTTTTGATCCCATTCCATACATTTGTAATTACAGATTTAACGGTATTGAATACTGTAGAAATAACAGAAGAAATCTTATTTACTACACCAGAAATTGATGAAGAAATGCCATTCCAAGTACTGACTGCAGTCGAAGAAATACTTGCCCAGAGATTAGAAAGAAAAGACATGATTGCATTCCATGTGCCTGTGATGAATTCTCTAAACTGTTCGTTACTGTTCCACAGCTGAGTCAATGCAATTATGATTCCAGCTATGGCAGCTATAGCCAAAGAAACTGGATTCAAGCTCAATCCTGTAATAGCTGTACTGATTTTATCAATCAGTCCTGGCAGTGCAATGACAGCTTCCGTTGCCGCAAATGCTGCAAATGCGCCTGCTATTGATTCAATTGCTATTTTGACTGTTTCTGCATCGATTATTCCGCCAAAGGCCTCAGATATGCTTTCTGAAATTGAATTCAGTCCAATCTCAAGCAATCCAGGTACTGCTTCAAATACAGCAGCTATGAATCTTCCAACAGCAGGTATCAGATTGTTGAACACAAATGTTCCTATAGAATCAACCAATGGCTGGAGATACGTGTTCATGTCAACTCCATCCTTACCGTTCATCATAAGTCCAGCTAGAAAGTTATCCCATGAAGCTTTCATGGCTCCTAAAGAACCGCTGAATGTAGTTGAAGCTTCTTTGTTGGTAGTGCCCATGATTCCCATCTGTTCCTGTGTGACATGGATTGCCTGTACAATGTTGTCAAATGACAAGCTTTCCGCATCTACAGAATCGCTGACTGCAGCTGCATCTTTGATTAATCGCTGCATTTCCTCTTTTGTGCCACCGTAGCCAAGCTTCAAGTTGTCCAGCATCGTGTAGTTCTGCTTTGAAAAACCTTGGTATGCATTCTGAATAGCGCCAATATCTGTACCAAATTTATTTGCATTGTCTGACATGTCTACCATTGCAGTATTTGCATATTCAGCAGCCTTAGCAGTATCACCGCCTAATCCCTGCAGCAGTGAAGCACTGAATGATGTTACATTCTTCATGTATTCATTTGCACTTACACCTGCAGTTCTGTATGCATCGTCGGCATATTTTCTGATAATCGCAGAACTTTCAGCAAAAAGAGTTTCAACACCGCCAATCTGCTGTTCCAGATCAGCACCAATATCAAATGCTTTCTTTATTGTTGAACCGATAGCAAGCGTTGAAGCAAGCTTTACAGCTGTACTTTTCAGTGACTGCATCATGCTTGTTCCACTTGCTGCACCTGCTTCATTGCCTGCCTTTACACCTTCGCCATTTAAAAAGGCAGAGATCTTAGAACCTGTGCCTTCCATAGATGGGATAATTTGTATATACGCTTTGCCTAGTGTTGCGCCATCTGCCATATTATCCACCTCCTAATATTCTCTGCTTGGCTTTTTCATAGCTGTTGACAGAATCAAAAGCCATGTTTTCTTTTTGTTCAGTAATATTCAGCCATTTTTCTACAATAGATGCTGGTCTATTGATACCGTGCTTTGCATTTTGAGTCATTGAATAGAGATAAAAATTCAAATCATCATAAATGGCAGCAAGCATCAGTTCTGACTTTGAAATATTCTGATTATAAAGTTTCCGCATTATTCGTGAGTCTTCAGGCAACCCTGCGGCTAGAGTTGCAACGAACTCAACAGTCATAGATCTGTAGTCAAACACATGGTAATACTGTGCAAGATCACAGATCAGACTGTCTTCATCTGTTGCAATCATGGTTGCCATGACCATCAGTTTTTTACTTTTTTATTGGCTGCTTTGCACTGATTCATGATTTCTGTGAACTCATCCATAACTGCACTGATATCTGCAATGCCGTCATTGTGATCTGCAACATGCTGAAGAAATCTTTCCTTGTCAGCTTTAGTGAAAAGCATTTTCAGCATCTGCACAGTCGCATCCATCTTGTCGAGATCATTTTTACCTTTAACAGTTTCAACTGTTTGTTCTAAAAAACGGAAGTCGAGGATCTTACTCTCATTGACTTCTGCTTCAAAACCTGTCTTTGTAGTAACCTTGATCATTTATTATTCTCCCTGCTTGATGTAGTAATCGTATGATGCTGTTCCTGTATCATCTACAGAAGCAGTAATAGTGACGTTGTATCCAACTGGTTCGCCATCCTTGTAGGAGATATCTCCAATAGCTGTGATCTTTCCATTTGGGATGACAGTACGCTTTAGAACATTTCCGTTCATGATCTGCTCAACTACTAGTACTTCCGGTTCCAATTCGCCTGAAGCATTCTTTACAGTCATGCCAGCAGTTAAATTACCTGTAACATTGCCGGCACCGTGTGTATACTTCTGAACCTCTTCATTCAATGCTTCAATCAGAGTCAAAGAGAAAGTAGTTGTCTTGCCAGTCTGATTGACCATTACAACATCTCCACCCCATGCTTTGACAGTATTTGTATCAATAGATGTAGATTCAGTTAAACCGTCTTCTGAAATGTATCCCAGGTTCTTGAATGCAGCGTCCAACGCTGTTTTCGCATCTGTAGGTAAATCAGTTCCTAAAGGAGCGTGGAAAAAAGCACCACCGACTTTAGGAGTTCCTGCTGTAACATTTGCTGAGTTATTTGTTACCATATGTTATTCCCTTCTACTCATAGTGAGTTAAATAAAATACCGCCTGGTAGCGGTATTCCTTTGTTTCTGTATCTGTAAAGTTATAATCAGAATTCAATCTGCATGATGAAACACCATGTGATCCAGGCAGTGCATACATTGCTGATTTGACACGTTCATTCAACACTGCTGCATCATACATGGACTGACCGATAGACTGCACTGCAAGAGTTGCATTGTTTAGCAGATTCACTCTTCCACCGCCTGTTCTTTCAATCATGACATACTGCTCAGGCATATTCTTTTCATGTTCAAGAAATACCGGAAGCTTCAGCTTTGTTTCAAGATAGTTTCTAACAACAGCTTCTACGATCATCCTTTCACACTTCCTAACGCTTTCAGCAGCGTATTGTACTTAAAGTTGCTTCGTGCAGCATGCTGATTCCCTGGATAAACCTTTACATTGGCTCTTGTCTGGCCGACTGATGTACTGCTTTCATAGCTGTCACCAGCGTGACCTGAACTGTTTGCAGAGTTCTTGATCTGTTCTCCATACTGAGAAAGCACATTCTGCATTTCCTGTGACTTCATCAGCTCAATATATCCATTAGAATCATGTTCAAATTTCACTTTGCTATTCATACGCTTCAACCGTCACTTTCTTATTCCAGCTGAGTGGGATGTTCTCTGAAATGCCTTCCTGTGGAATGCCGATTACATGCCATCTTTTGCCGAAGAATCCAACGATTGCACCCTCCCATGAATGATTGTCCATCTTAGGAATACCAAGCGTATATGAAGCTCTATGGCCGTCTAATGAGGTGTTGCTTAGAATGTCTTCACTTGTGATCGGAGACACGAGTACATTTTCTACATCTTCAGCTTTTTCTTCATAGACTGGATGGTTGAAAGCATCCCTCTTGCCTGTATCTGTTCTTGAATAAAGAGTAACAGTGATTCCTTTAATTCTTTGCATTGCCAACTCCATAGAAATCAATAAAGCTTGCCTTCTGCTTGCGAAGTCCAAGCTTTTTGAGATCTTTATCAAGGATAGATGTTCCTCCGCCAGTATTCACATATGTTCCACTCCATGTATAGCCTAGAGCTGACTGTGATTCCTGCTGCAGATTGTATGTATTGCTTGATGAATCCTGATCCAGTCTGCGGATGACAATATCGCAGGTAACCATCTTGACTACATTCGCATAATCTTCGTCCTCTGCCATCATTGCATCAAGATCTCTGTTGCATTCCTTAGCCTTGATTCTCAAAGCGCTGGATACATCTCTTAGAAGCACTTCCGCCTTGGCAGTTTCTTCTGATGTCAGCAGTTTATATCGATTAACAACATCTGTTGCTGTAGCAAATGGTTCACTCATAAATCATCATCCTTTCTTTCCAGTTTTCTTTTGTGGTTTCTTAGGTTCTGCCTCTTCTTCCTGTGGTTCTTCGACAGACTGTTCTTCAGTTTCCTGTGGTTCTTCGACAGATTGCGGCTCGGAAGGCTCTAAAGCCTCCCAATCCACATCAGTCAGAATACAGGGAATATCAATCACAGCACCGTTTTTAATATTTCTGTATTTCATAGCTATTATCCTTCAGCCTTTACAATCTTCTTGAATGAAGCAGTATCTAAGATACCCCAGCCAATGTACGCTTCAGATCTCAACACAATTTGGTTAGTTCTCTTTAAATCACCCTGTCCATCTGGATCACCATATTCAATAACTTCCAATGGAATATCTTCTGCATAACCCCATTTAAATGCATTGACAAAGTCACCTACAATTGCTAAATCCTTTGATGTCTTGAATGAAACAGTATTGTTAATGTCAGAAGGGATGCTTGCAAATGTGCCAGGATTGCCACCAAATCTGAATTCAGGATACTGAACTACACCATTTACTTTGATTTTAGATAAGTCACTTCCAAATGATGGTGCCATTGCAATACCAGTAATTGCTCCATCAGACGCAACAATTGTCTGAATTGCTGCATCGAGAGTATCATCTTCAGAACCGGCTGTTACTGTTACGGATCCAACTGCTGCCATGTCAAAGTTCTTGCTGGCAATAGCTTCACACGCAGTACCTGTTGCAGGATTTACACCGTGCATTGCTGCAATATCCAGGGCTCTTGCAATTTTCTTTGCAAACCCCTCTGTGAATGCCTGCAGGTATGGAACCTGCTTTTCTTCAGACATGTTTACAAATTCATCTGTAACTCTACTCTGATAGACAAACTTGATTGGGCTAATCGTTACCGGTTTAAATCCAGCATCACCGGCAGGCTTATTTTCTCCCTCACCGACAATAGATGCTTCCCCGTCCATCGTAAATACAAACTGTGATGTTTCTGAAAATGGAATAGGTTCCTGCTTTGAAAGCTTCGCTAATGTAGAATGACCAGCTACTTTGCTGAAAATCTTTGGAATAAATTCTGCTGGAAATAAATTTGTAGTTTTAGTAATTGTTGCCATTTGTTATTCTCCTCTTAGGTTTTTCGCCATCTGCAAATAAATCTGTTTAGATGTATCACCTTTTTGATCTTCGTGATTTGCTAAAGGTGGTACCTGTCCTCGATTACCAATGAATTTAGATAATGCTTCTGCATCCTTTCGAATGTCTTCTTCTGTAGTTCCGGACAATCTAGAAGCCATCTCATAAGGGATTCCATTTTCATGTGCGATTCTCATTTTTACCGAGTTGGTCTCGTAAGCACTGATCTTGGCATCTTTTTCTGCAAGCTGTTTGTCATAGTCTGCATACTTGCTCGCATTTTCTGTAATTGAAGTATTCAAGCCCTTGATCTTAGAGTCATATTCATCCTTAATCTTCTGAAGCTCTTCAGGTGATGTATAACCTTCAAACTTTTTAGTCATAGTTGAGCGCTCACGCTCAAGTCTCTCTTTCAATGCTGCTTCGAATGCTTCCTGTGTCTCAATTGGTGTGAATGTCATGTTTAAGTCTCCTTTTCCTACTTTCCGTGTAGTGTACGTAATATCTAAAAAAGCAGCTGAGATAAGCTGCTTTAATAGTGAATAACCTGTTTCCGTCTTTCTTTTGCAGTCTTTGCCTGCCAGAAAGCGAAAACCATACTTTCCATAAGGCATATGTCTATGCCTTCCTTGATACTTTGATACCCATAACCGCCTTGACTGCCTATCAGTCTCTTCTGACAGTTGCTGACTGACTGAGCAAGTGACGGCTGTCCCATATGGACAACCAGGCCTTGATCCAGTGATGTTTTAAATACGTCATTGGCCGTAATTACTTCTGATGTCTTTGGAATGATAATGTGCTTCAGCTTCATATCCTTCAGTTCTTCTTCAAGTGTCGCAGATCCATTGCCGTCAATGGTAATAGATGCAATATCTGCCTGCTTTAGAAATCGCAGCATCCATTTATTGCCATTGAGTCTAGGCTGACAGTCTATAGACTCTACGAATACTTTTTCACTTGTGGTCTTACATGCGATAGACATTGCCACATTCTGCCCATCGATTCCAAATTTTATTCCAACATAGAGCTTTCCTTTCAGTTCTGGAAGAGAAGTGAGCTTGCATTCATTCCACTGCACTTCTGAAATGAAAGATTTCAGATTCTTCTTTGACCAGTATCCTAAACGCTGAATGTTGAAATCAAGATCATCATCACCAATTTCATCTTTGATGATACGTTCTGTGAAAATCGTACCCAATGATGGATTGGTTTCATACCAAGCTTCTACATCGTGAACATCTGTCATCGAATCAACAGACCATTCCGCCCATCCGGTATTCTCTGTTTCACCAGAGAGTGCCTTATTCCTCATTTTCATAAATACGGTTCCACTAGACACCATTGTGGGTGGTGTTCCACAGAACAGTGTCTGAGGATTTTTTGAAGATGAAACAACATACTTTAATGTTGTCTCTTGGTCATCTTGATATTCTTGCGCTTCATCAATGATCATCAAATCAAAGCCTTCACCAAGTCCACCTTTAGATGTTCTAGTTCTGAAACTTACTTTTCCATCGCTCGATGGAAATTCAATTGTTTCAAGTCCGTATTGCTTATGAGCAATATAATCCTGTTTGTCTTTATAGCCTGCATCTTCCAATAGCTTCAGCAATCTATAGAAAGCACTAGATGATGTAGGTGTTCTATGAGCCGTGTGAAGCACTTGCTCGCCTTCAATCAATCCGTACATTTCACGGATCGTAATGACTTCATTCTTGCCATTACGTCTAGGCACTGCATAGCCAAACTTTGTGTGGATCCATAATCCTTCATCGTTGTACGAAAGAATGTCGTAGATCAGAAGCTTCTGCCAATCCTGTGCCTGTCTGCCAGTCTTTTCATAGATATCAATTGCTTCTTTTCCATATGTATTCTCATATGGTAGAACTACGGATTTTGTAGGAGTCTGGCGACCTAATCTCTTAGGTTCTGCCATATATCCTCCTTATCCTGATGTTATTCTGTTGGGTGCTCTAATCTCTTTATTTATCATTTTGTATCTCCTATAATTTGATTATATTGAGGTAATAATTTATGAATTCTGTGCCACTTCCTAAAGATGCAAGAACATTGCTGACAGCTATTAAAAACGTACAAACTTCTTTAAGTTCATACGTTTATATAGACATATACAACCAAAGAGTTTATCCAATATCAGAAATAAATATTGAAGAAACTAGCAGAACTATTGGAAATGATATATTTTCTTCATATAAAGTTAAATCATGTGATTTCAAAGAAACTATGCAATATCTAATTGATAATAATCTTGTTTCTAAAACTAGAGTTCCTTATATTTATCAATTGAAATATATCGGAAAAGAAAATTCATATTTAAGATTGCGTGATCTATTGTCAGCAATTATCACTCATATAGTTTTTCCTTCTTTAGTTGCTTTTATCACTACATTAATCACGTTGTTTTTAACCAAATAATTTTATTGTCGCAATTGCAATAGCTGCACCGATTAAAGCATGAATACAAGCTTTAAAAATGTTTTTAATTTTCTCTTTTTGAAAATAATCCATTATCCACCTCAAAATAAAAGCAACCTGCACGGTTGCTGATTCTATATAAATGGTGTGATATCTTTGATGTCTTTCAGAAACTGTTTTGCTTTTTCAGCCAATGAATTTTCGCAAAGATAATCAATGCCTTTTGGTGTAATTTGACAGTTAGGAAACTGTTCTTTCAAATAATAGCCATTGCCTACGGTAATATTTGACAATCCAGTAATATATCCATCTTTTGATAGATTTTCAAAGATGTATACCCAATAGGTTCTGTTTATCTGAAATAAGTCACCATCATACATAAGCATTTCTGCTTCAACTGATTCACCTTTTTTCAGTTGTACATAAAGATATGCCAGTATTTTGTAAACAATCACATAGTAGTCATCTTTTGACATTATTGAACTCCTACAAAACCTAAATAAATAGATCCCAAATAGGCTTAGCTTCAATTAGTGTTTCACAAATCTTTCTAATCTTTGAATTATCCTGAAGATAATCAATTCCATCAGGTGTTATTTTAAGACTTTGATAATCAATCATCACATTATCACCACCCCAAGCCTTTACACATGTACCTTTAACCAATCCCTGTTCAATCATCATTGATACGGTTTCCATCAATTGTTCTTCTTTTACTGGAAAATCTTTTGTTAAAGGTGAAATATAATCTTCCTCAACATCTTTTTGCTTGTATTTTTTATATAAATAAACAAGTATTTTAGCAACTAATGTATAATAATCATCTTTTGCCATTTATTATTGTCCCATCTCCGATGCTAATTTTCTGGCTTTTTCTAAGGCTTCAACCGCTTCTTTTGGAGCATCTTCTCGTAAATGACATTGTTCAAGGTATGGGCCATATATTTTTTCTAAATCCGCTAATTCTTTAGGTAATTCTTTAAATATCATTTAACTATCTCCTTTCAATGCTTCATATTCAGCTTCAACTTCATCAAACAATTTGTATATATACATTTTTTTGGCATAATCACTGATTTCTGAAACATTTGATTCATTAATTCCTAATTTATCAATTTTCATTTTTGCTTTTGAACGAATGTTTTTTAAATAAGCTTTATAGTTTTTTTCATCAGTAATGATTCCACCATTCAGTCTGTAATTATCCGCTTGGAAGCAATGCCACATTTCGTGTCTTTGAGTATCTTCGGCAACATTTGATGGATAAACAACAACATTTGATATTGCCAAATAAACTCCAAGAACATTATAGTTTAATTCTTCGTCTGTAACAATTAGAATGTCTGGTTTCTGCCTTATTCCGTATTTTTTAATTAATTCATCATTATATTTTCTTATTTTATGCAATGCTTTAGGTTTGATAATTGCACGATCCGATATATATACTTCTTCATAAGTTTTTATTTTTCTTGATTTTATCACTCTATTAATGTTAACTGTTTTTATTTCAATGTCTCTTTTTTCAGCTCTCACTATTTTTTTGTAAGGTTGAGAAAGCTCCTCATTTAATTTCCAACTTTTCAAACCACCTTTGCCTGTTTGATAGCTCTTTTCACCATTGTTGTTATATTCAATGATGCAGTGGCATCCTTCATGACGCTGGAACATGCCATTTTTGAATGCTTCATCATATGGAACGTTTGACTTTGCTCTTTCAAGGCACCATGTGCATGATCTTTTATCAGACAAGCCTACTCCATCGTATGTTCGTGATACTGTTACTTTGTATCCTGCTTTTGCCTGTGTTTTAGCGTTATACTGCTGATATGTATCTACATGCTTGTTTGCAGATAGCTCTGCTTTGCTTTTGTATTTTTCTATATCAGCTTTGTAGTCATCAGATGATGAAACACTCTGATCAAGCAATTGATTATACTTGGCCATCTTGACCGGCTTCATGCCAAGTCCTCTGTCTTTATTCAGTGAACTCTGAAGATTGTACAGGTACTTGTCTACATGATTGAAATAGTTCTTACAGTACTGACTGTTCTTGAGCATTTCGAGTACTTTCTGAGAGTCTTTTGGATAAATCTCCGAAGCACTTTCAACAAGCAGTTTGCTGAGCAATGAAGAATACTCAAGTGCTTCTGCATATGTAGCTGTTCCGCTACCAACTGCTTTCATCAGCTTCTGCACTTCAGAGCTTTTCTGAACATGTTCAAGAAATAGATTCCAGGCTTTCTTTACTTCATCATTCATCACTGTCGATTCCTGTCAGATCTCGCAGATTTTCAGCGTTGAAGTAGCCTGGAACAGCACTGTTCACCTTGACTGCAGCATCGCCGATCATACCAATAGCATTTGCATCCGGCTCAAATACAGGTTCCCAGATTGGCTTTGTTTCATAAAGCACTTCACGGTTGTAATCAAAGTCATCTCTTAAACATGCAGCTAAATATCCTGCATTCAAGAAACCAATACCGAACTGTCTCTGCGCCTTTCTAGCAGTCAGTCTTAAATTTTCATGTGATGCTCTGATTGCATCTACACTTGCAGGATTTGATTTAGAGAATCCTAGATCATCTAATGTCAGACCTACTTCTCCAGCAAACAGAGAAGCCTGTGTTTCAATTTCATCAATATATGGTGCAAGGCTTGCCTGTTGGAACTGTCCCAAATCTGGCTTGGTTCCATCTTCACTTGCACTGATATTCAGAAAAGAACTCATCCATGCTCTTGATGAATCGAATTCCATATCTGGATCACTTCCAGCAATGTATTTCTGTACAAATGCATTTGTTTCAGAACAGATAGCCATGTTTAGAAGAGTATCCGCAACATTATTCTGATACTTCATGCATGCTCTGCTGATTCTTGAATGGCCAAATGGGCGCTTTGCATCAGGTCTGTACACAATTGGAACAAGCAGTGGATAAGAGCAGATATTTTCAATTCTGTATGGTTCCTGTCCTTTGATATAGAAATCTGTATATCCTTTGCCAAAATAAGCCTCAGAAATAATCTGATCATTCTCATCACGGTCAAGAACTGCATATCCTTCTTCGAGCATTCCTGTGATTTCATCCATGATGCCTGTAGCATTGTAACCGTCAATGACCTGCATGCGAGGATAACCGTTTTTATCCATTGATATGTAAATGAAGTCACAGCTTGTTATCAATGCTCCAAGGATGGCGCTGTCTGCAAGCACATCAAAGTTATTCATCTGATAGATGGAAGTCAGATCAAGATTGTCATTCTTGAATCCTCTGAACTGCAATCTGTCAGCCAGACTGTCTACTGCCTTTGTACACCATCCAAGCTTGATCGAGAATTTATTTTTGAGCTGATCAGGAACCATCAGGTTTCTTGGAGTATGACATTCCTTCATTTCGTAGTATCTGTAGCGAGTCTGAACTCTAGACTGCTTCAGTGCAAGTTTACGTTTTAAATATCCAATTCCTTGTGCCATTTAGCACCTCCTTGTATAAAAAAAGCACTCTGATTTCAGAATGCTAAGCGTTTCCGCGAGATATATTCGCAGTGCGGGCGGGTTATCAGCCTGGCAGGCTCTTGGGGTGGTATGCCCCCTATTTGGACCTGTATTCAGACCAGTTCTTTGACTGAGGAAGAATACGATTGCTTATTGCCTTGTCATCAGCCAGGAAGACTATCTTTGCTGTCTTGTCGGCCTTTGCTCTGTTGCATGACAGATGTGCAAGCTGAAGATTGTCTATGTCTGAAGGATGTCCGCCTTTAGAAACAGGAACAATATGATCAATCGTTGCAGACATAGGATGAGGAAACTTCAGAGAGAAGTCTACAGGTCTGCCACATAGAGCACAGACAGTCTGTGTTGCATAGATTCTCTTCTTGTTCTTATCGAATGCTGCACGGTGTGTTCCGTCTTTATCTGGTCTGAATCTAGCACCAGAGGTACCTCTTCTAACCATGTGTTATCTTTCTCGACAAGTAAACCTTGCGCCAGTGTGTGTAAGCTGGACATCTCCCAGGAGCGTTACAGTGACTGCGAATGTCGCACTGTCCACACGGTGACTTTACGTCCTTGTTCAGTTGCTTGAGTTTGTTTATATTTCTATCCATAGTCACCTCTTTATTCTGTTAGCTAGTCTGTACCACTTCTGATATTTTTTACATCGTACCCAGTCAGTACAGACAGCTGTGCAATATAGACATGGTGAAGTGTATAGCTGTTGCAGCCTTCTCATATGCTGCTTGTATTCTTCTTCTGACAAGTGCGATACATCAATTACATCTTCATCCATGATCATTCCTCTTTAAAGGCACTGTCAATCAATATTACAGTTGTTCTAAAAAATAGGGAGGTTCGACAGTGCCAACGTAAAAAGAGAGCCCTTATGAACTCTCTTTCGACACTACCATAATAGCACGTAGTATTTGGACAATTTGGACAGATTTATTTTTTTGCCTTTTCAATTGTCTCCTGCATTGCTTGTCTGATAGCTTCTGCCTGTGAAATACCAAGTACTTTACAAGCATCTTTGAACTCCTGTGCAAAATCCTTTGGAAATGTTCCACCAATACGTGTACAGTTTTCTTTGATCCAACTGTTCTGCTGCTTATACTGTTTACTTTTATCGTTTACCATATTACTTAATATAGATCACGGCAATAACAACACTGCAAGCAGATGAAATCAGATTTCCGATAGAATGATTTAGAATGCCAGCCATACAAAGCATTCCACTAATAAAGAATAATGCAGAGCTTAAAACTTTTTTTCTTGTTGTCATTTCCTTTAATTGATGAGTATAATTTATTCTGTAAAGTAGTTGGGAGACTTTGTCTCCCTTGCTACTACTTTTTTAAACTTGTTAGAAGAATTCCGATTAAGTCAACAATTATCGACAGGAGCATAAGTTTGTCAGCTCTGCTCCACTTCTTCGAAGCAAGTTTTTTCTTTTTTTTACTCATCATTTCCTCCTTTCTGATATTATTATATCATATTACATGTAATATGTAAGTATATTATCACTAATATTTAAAGAAATTCAAAAAAAGTGCCGTAGATATGGCACTTTTTCACTCTTTTCCAAAGTATCGGAAAACAGCTTTCCTTGCATTGTAGTAATTACCGTTTTTGTATCCGTATACTCTTTTTGATGTCTCTTTCCACGTATAGCCTAGCAGATAATGATATCTGATGCAGGAGCGAACGAATGGATCATCAACTGTATATAGCCAGTCTTCAATTGTTTCAGCCTTTGTTCTAAGATCCTTTATTTTCTTATTGTACAGATTTTCAAGCTTTTGAATTTTCTTCAGTGCAGATTCAACTGGTGAGTGAGGTTCTGCGTTAAAGGAACCAGCAGAACTGAACGATGGTGAATGGTAAGTGTTGTACATTGCATAGATTTGTTTGTTAAGTGCATCGATTTCTGCTGAGATCCATCTGTATTGTTCTAGTTCCTCGATTGTCACTTTCTGCCCCTCATAAGTCCAGCTCCTCTAGTGTGTACTCTCTTCTTAGTTCCATTCCTTTATACATTGCATTCGTTTTAAAGTTTGGAAAATTCATATAATCATCATCACAAATTTTAATACGTATAAACTGTTTATCAGTATAAACATATCCACATTTTTCAATATACTTTACTTTTTCTCTAAACGGTTCTATAACAGCACTCAAATATTCTTTTTCTGCATCTTCCAATACTGGTCCTTTGTATTCTTCTAGAAGCCATTTCATAGCATTCTTTTTACATTCTTTGCAATCTTCAAAGCATTCTCCTATACAAAGCAATTCAGTAACACAACAAGTTATATCTGCTTGTTCTGTATTTAGAATGTCGTCTTTATATTTTTCAATGTTCAGCATTTACGTATCTCCAATCTAGTTTTTGACAGCATCTATCTGTCATGCTTCTTCGTACTCCTTCTGAATCTGTTCCATGATTTCTTTGCCTTTTGCGTTTGCTTCTTCCTCGGTTCTAAAACAGCTTCCACACTTCCATGTACACAAATCATCAAGGGTTCCTTCCCAATTGCGAAAAGTTGCTTGTTCCCACCCTTTTGAGTAGTGCCAATACGCTTCTCCTTTTTTAGGCTTCCATGGAATCTTTATAACTTCAGTTTGTCCAATTAAAATTTGATCTATCGCACCTTTTTCACACTTTACCCAAGCACCATCAGAATACTTGTTTTCAAGTCCATCTGTTGAAAATCTATATAGAGAATTCCATGGCTTTTCTAGACAGGAAGGTTTCAACTTAAACTCTTCATTAAGTTCCACGCCTAACATCTCTGCAATTTGATTGTAATAGTTCATCATTCAACCTCGCTCATAGGAATACATCTATTTTCAAATTTCTTGTATGCATCAAGATACCATTCTTTTTTATCTCCATTGTATGTAAGTTCATAATACATGCCATCATGTAAATCTGTACTCATGAGGTATTTCCAGTTCTGTAATGTCTTGCACTTCCATACGATATATGGATTTGTATCTTATTCTTTAACTGAATCTGTCTTGTCTAAGTGTTCTAAAACGTAATCTTTTACAATTTTTAATGCTTTATTATCCATTGTTTGCATGTTTATTCTCCTTCGATTATAAGTACCCCATCTTCATCATCTGCAAAATCAGATATTTCTATTGGTTCATAAACTGGAGGTCTTGAATCGCATATTTTAACTTCCGTTTCATCATCGTATTTATGTAATAATTCAATCAATTCCTTGACTTTCATTTATTTCGTTCCTCACAATCCTAATTCCTCTAAACTGTATTTCTTATCAAGTTCCATACCTTTATACATAGTTCCTATTTTAAAAGCTGGAAAACACATATTTTCTTCTTCGTCTTCTTTTAACGATTTCACACGTATTGCAATGTATTCAAAATCGTTGTTAAGCCTATGTTTAGAGACAGTCACAATTATTTTTCTAAAAGGGTGCAATGTAGAACTGAGATAGTCTTTTTCAAATTTTGTAAGTATCTTTTCTTTATGCTCTAATAAGTATTTATCCTCTAATGCATCAATTGTCACAATCAGTTTTCTCAAGATGCAATCGTCATTCTTAATATCTAGATTGCAATCTTTACACAACTTCCCATCGCAGAATTGCGAATACAGTTTGTCTGACAATAAATGCAGCTCTTTCACGCACTTTTCTAATTCTTTGTATTCACTCATATCCTTGTCCTTACAGCTTTTCTATTATTTGCTGAATATTTTTTATCTTGTTTCTGTAATAAACTTCTGATTTATGTGCTTTCTTTCTGCATTCAAATAGCTTTTCTGTGTACTTCTTTTGTTTATCTAGTAAATCTTTTTTCAATTCACTAACTTCTTTGTTCTGCAATAATATTTTTGGATTGTTTGAAAATACCCAATCGTTTAATACATGATCATTCTCTTTTTTCATAGTCTTTTATGTTCTTGATGTAATCTACTAAGTTGTAAATGAATATAATTAGTAGTGCCGGAATTGAAACTAGCATAATAATTAATGCAATTGTCATTTTTTGTAATAAATCACTTAGCATGGCTTTGCATCCATCCTAGTTCTTCGCACTGTTTATTAATTGCTTCCAGTGTGTTCACATTTATTTTGTAAAATCCAATTCCGATTAGTTTTTTTTCTTTTTCAAAATAAATATAGTCTTCCTCAGAACGAGAGAACTCAATTGTGTTTGCATTTTCTATTTTGATATAGCCACACTCTTCAAACATTTCTTTTGCGTTCATTTTTCTTTCTCCAACATTTTCATTTAATCTTTTTACAAGTCATTCATCCTCTACTTTAAATACGATAAGTCGGTTGCCCTTGTTGCGTTTCATCGATGCTGGATGTGTGCAGTATCTTAAAGTTGATTCTGTATAGCCTGTTTTTTCAACGAGTTCTTTAATGGTTCCAATTGCAATAAATTCATCACCTTTGTAGCAGGCGAATTCTTTTGTCGGTCTGTCTCGCATTTATTCCTCCAGCTTGGATTCAGCAATTTTCTTTTCTTCGAATGAACCTCTCTTCACGAGTTTTCCGTCTATATATGCGTAGTGCTTCCAGAACCTGTCCTCAGTCAGCGCATCCTTTGCAGATCTGATCATTCTGCCAATTACTTCATTACAGAAATCAATTGCTGCATTGTCTGCTGCATCTTGAGCATTTCTTTTTCTGAACCGTTCAAGATAGCTCTGCAGTCCTTTCTCAGTTGCAATAGTCTGATTCCAGTAAAGCTGATAGATCTGGTCCTCATTATCGACAAGTTCTCCTTTGATTTTGAACTGCTTGCATTTGATTCGATACTGCCTGTCGATGATATCAAGTGCCTTTGCCAGCACTTCAACAACCATCTCGTATCCTTGAATCTCTGATTCTGTTAAATTCATTTCTTTCATAATTCAGAAAGGAATCTTTTTGGTGCTGATCTGACAGCAAGCCTCTCCATCCAGGTCACGCAAGGTAACATAGCCTTTAGGTGTTTCTATTTTCGGAAAGACAAGCTCTCCAAACAGCAGAGCATCAAGTTCCCTTTTCTTCCTTTCCTCATCCGTAGGATTATCTTCCAGGATGATAATATTTTTCTTTTTCTGTCTCTTCATAAAACGTTGTCGGCACCAAGGACATTTGTCGGTTGTAGGAAATGCGAGCTCAAAGAGCATTTCTACAACACAATGTGTCCTATGTGACATAGTTGATCATATTACTATATAGGTTTTGAGCAGGTAGGTTGACCACTTGCTCAAATACTAAGGTTTTGAGCACCCCATTTTTACTTGCTCAGCGAGAGCAGGTCATGATTTTAAGTACTTGCTCAAATACTAAGGTTTTGAGCAAGTGAGCACCCTGCCATTTTGGTACTTGCTCAAGGTTGCTCAACTTTTAATTTGTATTTGGTTGTCTTGCCTTTTTCTTTAATTGCTTCCAAGCCAATCCTTTCAAGAAGCCTGCAGGCAGACATTCTCTTGATTTCACTGCCTGTCACTTCTTTGTACTTGTCCATAAACTCATAGATAGTACATTCACCACCTAGTTCTTTCACTATGCGTAATGCTCTGTCCTTTTCATCAGCCAGCTCATACTGTGTTTTCTTGGCTGGCTTCTCTCCCAGAAAATCAACATCATCTAGGATTCCATTCACATCTTTCTCAAACACAAGCGTTGAGTATTCTCTGCCTTTGTATTCCTTCTTGAATCCCATTGAGAACAGATTGATTGGTTCAATCGATGCAAACTCTCTCAGTGATGATTCGAGTCTGAATGCCTTCTTGCCTGGATCATTGACTGAATACCAGTCCAATTGTGTCAAGCTGAGAATCGCATCTGGATCTCTTGCAAATGCTCCAGCTCCTGCACCTCTGTCAATGACTGACTTGTTGCTTGAGTTGCCTTTTGCATAGTGATGAGCATAAATGATTGATGCACCTGTCTCCTGGGCAATATCATCGAATTCACGGCACATTCTGCCTACATCTGAATTGGAGTTCTCATCACCATCCATCACCTTGTAAAGTGGATCCAGGATAATTACTTCAGCACCTACTGCCTTTGCCTTTCTAATGATTGAGTGCTTGATCTGCCCGATGCCTGCTGCCTTTCCTCTGAGGTTCCATACAATGATGTTCTCCAGGTGTGCTCCATCACCGACCATTCCTTTATACAGGTACTCTGCAAGTATGTCCTTTGCAAAAGTATCAAATGCCACTTCCAGGTTGATATACAGAACCTTGCACTGCCTGCATCTGTGGCCGAGCCAGTTCATACCTTCTGCAAATGAGAAGGCAAGATCAATCAGCAGATGTGTCTTTCCTGCCTTTGAAGTACTAGACAGGATCATCTTCCTTCCCTGTCTGAGAATTCCATCAATGACACAAGGTGCAAGAGTCGGAGGATTGTCAAACAGATCCGTAATACTGCTTACATCAGGAAGACTGTCATCCATCTCATCAATGTAGTCTTTCCATTCATTGTAGTCTGCCATTCCCTGGTTCACACCGATAAGGAACTGCTTGTGTTCCCCGCGGAAGCACCCAGGAAGTCTAGACAGTCTGCTTGGGTTCTTGTTCTGCTTGTCCAGGCTGAGTCCGTTCTTCTCACATACCTTGAAGAGATATTCAACTCTTGAACGGTAGTCTGCATAGCTCTGTGCATCGATATGAACAATTGCATGAATTGATTTGGATCCACTGTATACGAGTGCAGCACAAGGCAGTTTAAGCTCTCTTATGACTGCAAGCTGAGTCGGAAGATCCATATTGTCTGATTCAATCAGTGCATATTTGTATTCAGTCACGTTGTCATTGCGTACACCGCTGCCATCCAATGGATTGAATCTGATCCATGCACCGCTTTTCTTTTCATAGGAGCCGAATGCCTTTTCAATTGAATTGGTTCTGTTCAGTTCATCAAGAACCTGGCCGCATGTGACTGTATATGTTCCTTTATCTGCAGGAATGTATTTATTCCTGTCCTGGATGTACCTAGACTGCATCACGTAACCGATAATGTCTCCTGGATCAAAGAGTGCAGTCAGATAATCCGCTGCATCCTTGACAGGATTCCATCCATCTCCTGGTTCTGTGAATTCCTCTTTTTCAATCCATCCTTCCTTGACAATATTTTCTGACGGAAGAGCCTCTTCAAATTCAATACGCAGAGAATGATTCTTGTAGTCCAGCTTCGGCTGCTTATGCTTATTCTGAGTCTCCCATCCATTATCTTTAGCCATCTTTACGATGGTTGCTCCTGTTACACCAATCTTTCCAAAAGTATTCCATTTGCGTTCACAGTCGCCCTCACGGTAGCGGTCATCTTTTCTTGACCATTCATCCCACACTTCACAGTCAAATCCTTCAACTTTGAGTGCCATTCCAACCTGGCACCACTCCATATAGTCACATCTGGATGGATCTATGTATTTGAGACATTCTGTTATCACTTCTCTGTTGTCCATATCACACCTCCTTGATGTAGATTATCAGTTTAGGAACTTCTGCATATCGCTTTATGATCGTTTCTTTTACGACTTGAGAATCGTCTTTGAATGCAATTCCATTGAGTGCATCCTTCACTTTTGCAATATTGTCAGTGTCAGGTTTCTTTGTAGGAAATATTTGATTCAAGACTGCCTGCTGATGCTTTTTTTTGCTCCATGACTTTGGAATCGAGAAATAAGCAATCATTTTCATTTCGACAGCATTCTCAAATGGCACATGATTTGGATACATTTGTTGAAAAGCAAGAGAAACTAGATTCTCATACTTCGCAGTCTTGGCAGGGGTATAAGCTCTGCCCTGCCTGGTGAATCTAGGTCTTCCCTTGCCTACTGGTTCTCCAGGGACTTGAAATACCAATCCCTCAGAACATGTCATAATTCTTCTTGGCTTTAACCTTCTTGACGAATTTCTTCACCTGGTTGTACTTGTTACCATTGTATTCACGATGGTTGATGTAAACAGTGCCTTTCATGCCTTCTACTTCATCCCATTCAATAGATACGACCTTTTCACCATCGTCCATTACACCAATTGACTTTGCGAATGCAGCCAGCAGTCCTGCACATTCCTTGCAGATATAGAAGTTGTTGCTGACTGAGATCTTGCCCTGTTCTCCACCGTCTACTTCCAGTTCAACAGTTACCATTGGACACGCTGGAACCTTTGCGCTGCCGTTGTAGTCACCATACTTTACTTCTGTGACTACATATGGATATTCTCCTGGTTCAAGAAGTGTGTACTCCTTGTCTTCAACTTCGAATGATGTATTGTATTTTGAATTAGCCATTATTACTTTCCTCCTTTAATGCTCTTCTTCAGTTTTTCAAAATTAGCTAACAGATAATCGATGAAGTCATCCTCATAGTCAGATGGCTCGACAGTTGCTCCAATGACTCCGCTTGATACAACGAATTTCTTCAGTTCATCAACAGTGATCTTTGCATCATCAAGTCTGATCTTGAGTTCTCCCCATTTAGACAGAGGTGTGTCTGCTGGTATTCCTCCAGGTGCTTCTGAATCATCAATTGCCTTGCTGATACGCTTTGTATCCTTGTCTTCTGGTTCATGATCAAGAACTGCAACTGAGTCCCTGTAGCTGTCCTGTTCTGCATAGATGTCTGAATAGTAGGCTCTGATGGTCTCATCCACCTTTGCCAGGTCATTATCGATTTCAGGCTTGTCAAACATGCCGATAGGCGACTTGACTGTATCTGATCCATTATTTCTTGTGTGGAATGTGTAGTGTCCGTCATCTACTGATGTCCTCAGTACGATAGAGAACAGTCCTTCAAGTGTGATCTTTTCATCCAGCATCTTGCCGATTGTCTTTGCCTTAACTGTCTTGTCATCACTTGAAATTTCTGTATGCTGCAGAAAGTAGACTACCTTGTCTGAAGGCAGTGCTTCACAAAATTTAATCAGATTCCAGAAGTTCTGACCGATATCAGTGAATTTGTCGAAACCTCGTTCTGATGCTCTTCTCATGTATTCATCAGCCATCAGATACTGTGCATCATCAATTACGATGATCTTTCGTGCTGTCTTCTTCAGAAATCTTTTGATCTCTGCATAGTTGTCTGAATCAAGTGTTTCAAACTGCTTCTTTCTGAACGGAAGTGGCTTTGCACATACATTTACGAGTGCTACGTCTTCTGAATTGAAGTTGCGCATGGAAGCAGATTTGCCTGTTCCACTCGCACCTAGAATCATTACATTGATTGCCATGCTATCTGATCATCAGGAATTGCTTTCTCTCGCCAAGTTTTGCAAAACCTAATTCCTCTCCTTTCTTTAGTGCTTCCTTGATTCTTGCCTTATCAGGTGTGACTGTAGTCTTGCACCATTTGATTGGAATCTCCTGTGTTTCATCGATTTCAAGAGGCTGAGAGCTTGCCTGTCTGATGCTGAATGAGAACAGATCTGTCTTGAATTTCTCATCATCCATTGATTCCATTGCCTTCAGCAGGTTCTCCTTCAGTCTTGCCACCTTGTTGTCATTTGCAGTCTTCAGAGCTTCAAGACGCTCAATTTCTGATTCGACTGCTGCACTCTGTGCGCTCAGCGAGCGAATGATCTTTGCATAGGCATCTGCCTTGCTGTGAAGAGAATCTTCGAGCATGTCCAATGCTTCATAGTCGATTTCTCCTGTTTCTGGATCTGCATTGTCCAGAATAGTCTTATAAGCCTGTGGTATTTCGTAGAGATACATTTTTCTTTTCCTCCTTTACTTCCTCTAAAAGCTGATCACGTGTCATATTACGTGGATGTCCAATGTATCTAGGTGGAATCTTTCTCCCACATGACACTGTCTGTATAATTTCATTTGTTGCAGGATCCACAGAGAATTTAATCTGCAGATCCACATAGCGTGGCTTGTAGTAATCCACTCTGTTGTCAAAGTAGCTTTCTGCCACTTCTGACAAATACTTTGTCAATTCATCATGAATTGCTTTAAGATCAATCATTTCTATCTCCTGTCTTCTATCATTTCTGTAATTTCATCAATCAGATCCTGACTGCTGCGTGCCATCATCTTGTCATAGACTTCCTTGTCAGCATCTTCAGCCTGTTCCAGAACGTCGCTGAACAGTGACAGTATCTGTGAAATCAGATAATTTATATCCTGGTCCGTCACTTCTTCTTCCTGTGGGATTGCAGTACTCTTTGCCATTGCACCATTGTTCTTGCTGCACATATACATATGTTTCATCCTCTTTCCTTCTCATTTTCAATCAGCTGCATGACTTTAATCAGTTCTGACTTGTCCACATAGAGCTGATCATGCTCTGTATGGATCAGATACTTTCCATTGCATCCATCAGTGATATCGAATCGAACAGGTCTTCCCTGCTGTGTTACTGCATCCACTTCATATGCATCCAGGTGAAAGTTACTTTGCATTGCCTCCATCTCCTCCCATAAGTTCCAATTAATCATTATCTCGTGATCTTAATGCTGCATTCCTTTCTTCCAGGAACTTGATTCTTGCGATAAATGTCATAGCATCAGAATCCACAGCTGAATTGCAACAAGCGTTAGAATTGCGATTGTCATACCGCAGATCAGAACAACATCACTGTTGCTGATAGTCTGCACTGGTTCTTCCTCAACTGCTTTCCTTCTTGCAAAAGACGGAATATCCAACGGCTTCTCGAAATGATGCACCTTTAAGCATGTTTTTTCATTCATTGTTTGCACCTTTCCTTTCTTCCAGTGCTTTCAGTCTGTCTGCCCAGCGTTCTGCTTTACTGGCAATGATTTCATAATCTAAATGGATCCACGCAACTTCAGCTGCATTTGAAACATCAGAGTATTCCTCAACGATGTTGTCCATATATACTTCTGGATCCTGCTCAGCACATGGATTTGTTCCATCAAGTGCTCTGATGTACTTGAGGCATGCCTGTGACAGTTCTGATGCTTCCTCAGCAAGCTGCATAATGAGTGCTTTTCTGTCGAGCTTTGAGTGAACATAGTGCTGTGCAATTGTTTTTCTTCTTACTACTTCCTGAATATCTGTTCCATTAATCTTTTCCATGATCAGCCTCCAATGTGATTGATGATGTCCTTTATCATTGCGAATCCACTGTCCATCGTGGTACATATGATTCTTGTACCACTTAGAAAATGGATAACTACGTGTGATTCATCTGAATGTTTTGACTTGACGTAAGTAATGCCTACAACATCTCTGTAGCTGTCTGTTGCTCTTAAAGCGTTCAGCAGCATGTCACAGATAAATTGTTTGTCTTCCATATTTGCCCTTCTTTCTGTTAGAATATTTGTGAAGTCATTCGAAAATGATTCACCTTGTGTAAGAGGGTTCCGTGTCCTGGATGCCCTTTTTTTATTTGGCATATACACCAGCTTGCTTCTTCAGTGTTTCAAGTGACATGTTCACTACCTTTGCAATTGATGTAATGCGCACTTTTGCTGGTTCGATTCTGAATGGCAGCTCATTGTCCATCCTGTTTGCATATTCATAGATTCGAACAGCAGTGTTGTAAGAGACACCAAGAAGCTTTCTGATATCAGCCTTGTTCAGATATATCTGATTGGCAATCTCTTCTCTTGTTTTAACTTTCTGCATCTTCAGTTCCTTTCAGAAACTTGTTGATGAAATACACCTGCCCTTCTCCAGTACATTTAGGAGTCCTTGTAACTCGTACACTTCCATCAGGATTCTGCACTGTAGACTCTTTCACTTCGAACAGATGTAGATCCATACTCTTCTGTGTTGGCATATTCTTAGATGATCCTGACTTGATCAGATATCCATTCTGTCTCAGCCATTCGAATAAGCGCTTCTGCCCAATCTCATATCCGTTCTGCTTGATGATCTTTGCAAGGTCTCCTACTAGAATCGATGTATGAGATGTAGTTACTGCATCAGCGAATAAAGCCTTAGGTTTCATCTCCTGAATGATGATTTCCTTTTGCTTGAGCTGCTCACCTGCCTGTAGAAGCAGATCAGCAAGACTGCCAGGATTGTGTGTGATGTCATAGGCCTTGTCATCGGTCATATAGACACCGTTCTGTCGGATGGCAGGAAGTACTTCACTTGTCACCCAGTGCTTGAAGCGTTTGGCACTTGGAAGCTTGGAGCCCAGGATTAAACTGTAGAGACCACTTTCGTTGATGATCCATCCACCTCTCTGTCCTAAACTCAATAACGATTCGTTATAGAGTTTGTCCTCATGATCTACGTGATCAGCTAATGCTTTACTTGAATTTGCATAGCCCAGAATGTCTGTGACATCTTTACCAACGAACCATGGTTCACCGTTTACCTCGACTGTTCTTACTTCAAATTCTTCATTCTTAAATACTTGTACTTTTTTCATTAATCTCCTTTTAAGTCACTTATTTAGTGACTTTTTACTTAAAAAAATTAGTTGTTTACAATTTGGTTAATTGGTACACCACTTGCATCTGAAAGCTTCTTACCGTCTTCTAATGTCAACTTTACTCTACCAGCACTAACTTCTTTTAAATGGTTATATGGGATTCCAGCTAGCTCTGATAGTTCTTTGATGTTAACTCCCATTATTGCGGCAATAGCTTTCACAGTGAAATTGAAATCGTCCATCTAGCTCCTTTCTAAGTCACCGTTTAAGTGACTTTACATTTATTATATTAGTCACCTGTTTGGTGACTGTCAACACAAATATTCGAAAATAACGAAAATTTGTGTTTTTTATTTATTTTAAATGTTATTATTTAGTCACAAACGAGGTGACAATTATGAAAGATAATAGCTTTAATATAGAAACCGGTAAAAGAATTCGATATTACAGAGAAAAGAAAAATATGACTCAATCTGAATTAGGTGAAAAATTAGGAGTGACCAAAAATGCGGTTTATTCATGGGAAGTAGGTAAATGTTCAATTCATTTAGATACTGCTAAAAAATTGTGTTCAATATTAGAAATCGAGCTAAATGATTTAACAGATAAAAAATAGCCTTTTCAACATAAAATCGATACAAAATGTATCGTTTCTTTATTTAATTTAGTGAAAATTGAGTTTTAATTGAGTTTCACTTAACTAGAAACTCAATAGCTAAGATATGGGAAACGGAAAATCAGTGGCAAATTGGTGGCAAAACATTGCGAGATAGAACTAATAGAAAGAGATTCGCATCAATGATTAAGTATCTTAGTAAAGAAAAAGATTACACCAAATTGATGTAACCTTTCTTCCGACCAACCGGTCAATTTACGATATATTTTATATCATATAAAAATTAATACTTCAAATTTAAAAAGCTTCAGAACGAATAAAGCCACTGAACAAGTCAGTGGCTCTACCCTACCCTTAAGGGCTATCTGCGTATATATTTATATACCAGATTTTCAAAAATTGCAAGAGTTGTGAAACATTTTGTTTCACATTTAAATAAAAATTCAAACAACTTCTTAGCGAAAGGAGGTACATATGATTGGCTACGATGAGAAACGCAAAACCTATTTTGTTCAGTACCAGGTCAAGGATCCTTTGACAGGCAAATGGAACACCAGGAAGAAGCGTGGATTTAAGCTGAAGCGTGATGCTGCGCAGTATGAAGCAACCGTTAAGATAGAAAAAACAGACAATGCTCCAAAGATCACATTTGCTGAAATGAACGAGCTTTACGAAAAGTCATATCAGATTTCTCCTAGTCAGTCTCAGCAGAGACACACGCACTTTGAAAAACGTTTTCCTCTGAAGGACAGAGACATAAGAAAAATTACTCGACTGCAATTGGAAACATGGCGCTCAGACATGATCAGTGATGATCACTATGCGACACGCACAAAGAACAAGACAATGGCCTATGTTAAATCTGTATTCAAATTTGCCTATGATGTATACGGCATTCCTAATGCTGCACAGTTCCTTAGATCAGCCAAATATACTGATGATGAGATAATGAGCCAGGAACGGCCTGTATGGACACCAGAACAGTACAAACGCTTCATCGACTGTGTGGATCTTCCAATCTACAGGATTTTCTTTGACTTCCTGTACTGGACAGGATGCCGTAGAGGTGAGGCTATGGCACTGCAGAAAGCCGATCTGCACGGCAATCAGGCATTTATCCATTATTCCATCAAGCACTTCAAGAACGGCCTTAAACCAACAAAAACAAGGACATCCAGGACCATTCTATTGGATAACACACTTGCAAAGGAACTCGAACCTCTGATGGCAACCGAGGGAGACTTTGTATTCGGTGGTGAGAGATCACTTTCTATTTCTACAATTCAGTCACAGTTCGTAAAGGCAAAGAAGAAAGCCGGCATAGAAGACAATGTAACAGTACACTGTCTTCGCCACAGTCACGCAACGTGGCTGATCAACAATGGCGTGAACATAGTGGCAGTATCCAAGAGACTTGGACACGCTGACATAGAGACGACGCTGAAGACATATGCACACCTGTTGAAAGACACAGACAGCAGCATGATGGAATTCATAAACAAATGCCACAAATAGTCAAAAAACCGAATTTCGTTCCAATTTCGTTCCACAGAAAAATAAAACCGCATAAATATGCGGTTATTTTATATTCAAAGCGAGCGACGGGAATCGAACCCGCGTATTCAGCTTGGGAAGCTGACATTCTACCATTGAATTACGCTCGCATGTAAAATATTATAGTCCAATTGGCTTTGAACAACAATCAAGTTATAATAAATATCTGATGAAATATAGTTTAAAAATAAAAGATGCAAAAGAAATTGCAGAATGGTATCAAAAGAATAAAAGACAGCTGCCATGGAGAGATACAAATAACCCATATGATGTATGGCTGAGTGAAATCATGCTTCAGCAGACACGTATTGAAGCTGTTAAGCCAAAGTTTCTTTTATTCAAGCAGACACTTCCAACAATTCAAGATCTTGCGAATTGCGAGGATGATGCTTTAATGCGCCTATGGGAAGGATTAGGGTACTATTCACGTGCAAGAAATCTAAAAAAATGTGCAATTACACTTGTTGAACATTACAACGCTCAACTGCCAGAAGAATATAAAGCATTACTGAAATTACCTGGCATTGGTCCTTATACTGCAGGTGCAATCTCTTCTATTGCATATGGATTGCCTGCAGCCGCAGTCGATGGTAACGTTATGCGTGTATTAGCACGCTACTTTGAGATTACAGAAGATATTCGAAACGAAACATTAAAAAAAGAAATCGAAAAAACGATCTTAGAATGTTTTCAAGAAGACAGTACACCTTCTTTTGTATCCAATTTAAATCAAAGCATTATGGAACTTGGAGAAACGATCTGCGTTCCAAATGGAGAAGCAAGATGTTCCATTTGTCCTTTACAGCATACATGTAAAGCACATCTTCACGAAACAACAGATACCATCCCTTATCGCAGTGCACTCAATCAAAGAAAAATCATTGAAAGAACACTATTCATTATTCGTGATGGTGATCAATTCCTCATTCATAAAAGAGCAGACAAGGGACTGCTTGCTGGATTATACGAATTCATTGGCGTAGATGCACATCTGAATAAAAAAGAAGTCATTCAGGAAGTAGAAAAGCATAACATTCATCCAACACATATCAAACGCCTGGAAGATGCAAAACATATATTCACACATCTAGAATGGCATATGCATGCCTATGAAATCACAGTAGAACAGATCGAGCATTTACTGCAGAAAGATTATCTACTGCTAAACAAACAAGAACTCGAGACAAAGGCAATTCCTTCAGCATTCAAGAAATATATCAGCTATTATACAATTCGCAAATAATTTTTTCAAAAAAGTGTTGCAATATAGTAATAGTCTATGGTATATTAATTGAGCGCTGGCGAGTTGGTGAAGCGGCTTAACACACCGCCCTTTCACGGCGGCATTCACGGGTTCGAATCCCGTACTCGTCACCATTAAAAAAGCTCATGGAAACATGGGCTTTTTTCATTTCTAAACAATTGTTAACTTCATCAAAAAAAGTTTAAAAAAGTATTGCATAGTATACATCATTATGGTATATTATTTGAGCACTGGCGAGTTGGTGAAGCGGCTTAACACACCGCCCTTTCACGGCGGCACTCACGGGTTCGAATCCCGTACTCGTCACTTTTATTTTAGGGGTATCGTACAATGGTAGTACATCGGTCTCCAAAACCGCTGATGGGAGTTCGATTCTCTCTACCCCTGCCTGAAAGATCCAGAAAACTGGGTCTTTTTTTCTATATTTATACCAATTATCCTTGAGCAGCTTACATTTCGCATCAAATAAATATAATTAAATTACAGGGAGGACGTTGTTATGCTAGCCGCATTATTATTTGTTGCTGAAATTGGATTGATTATTGTTGCTGCAATTACCTGCTTAAAAATTGGTTGGGTATGTGATATTTATATTCAGGAACATAAAAAAGATAAGCAATAGCGCCTATCCATTATAACTCGCAATACCACATGACAAAGTATCTTCACTTTGTGAATACTTGATTGCTCCATCATATTTTTTAACAATTTTATTGATAGATTTCACTCCATAGCCATTCTTAGATGAATGGTTTATTTTTATATTTCCACTTTCATCTAAAATCTGATGCTGCATACTATTTGTACATACAATCATCAAAAAGCCATTCTTTTTGTAAATTTCAAAAAGAATTTCTTTTTTCCCTTCTGTATGTCTAATCGATAATTATACTGTTTTAAGCGTCAATTCAAAAAGAGCTAATCAAGATGGCGTTGCATATGGATTTATCAGTTGGAAAGCATACAGTATCACGGCTGTTGAAAATTCTCCATGGAAGGGTCATGTTTATGCAACAGTTACCGACCACGCAACATTCAGTGCCTACAGAGTGACATATTCAAAAGATATCACTTCATCAGCAAATGTTAAATGTTATTAAAAAAATGTCACTTGCCATTATGAGATTAAAATTGCATTTATACACAACATCTATATTTTCTTATTTCTCTACTATTTTCCATGACTAATTCCAAAGTATTTTCCAATTTTTATTTTCATTTACAATATGATTACGGAGGATTTCATATGAAATGTCCATTTTGCGAAGAAGAAATGAAAACAGGAACCATTTCTCAAGATCGTTATGCTCTAAAATGGGTTTCAGAAAATGCAAACAAAGGTTTGCTGAACTTTACACCATTCATCAAAGGAATTAAGCTAACTTCCATGTCAAATCTAACAGTTAAAGTATTTCATTGTGAAACTCGTAGAAAATTCATCATTGAGGAAGATAACTTGCATTAACATGAAAAAACCAGGCAAAGTTGCCTGGCTTTCATTTCTTTAAAGGTTTTACTCTTTCTGAAGCTATCTTCGCAATAAATCCTGTAAATAATCCTGTTGGAATCGATAACAGCAGGAAGTACGGAAGTATCACTGCGATATATCCTGTCATATAGAAGAATGCAACAACACAAACCTGACCAATAGAGTGTGCAATGGATGACATCACAGAAGTAAACATCAACGATGCTTTCAGCTTATGCATAATACACAGAACAATACTGCTCAATAATACACCACCAAATGAGATCCAGAAGGAAGACCCAAAGATTCTTCCACTCATAAGATTGCCAATCATGACTCTCATGACATTCACAATAATCATTTCTTTGACACCCAATACCTGTATTGTTACCAAAGCAATGATATTTGCTAAACCAATTCTGAATACGCCAAACATCGGAGGTATTGTTGCGGTTTCAATCAGATTCAATGTAATTGCCATTGCACTTAGCAAGGCAAGATATGTAAATCTTTTTGTTTTATTATTCATTGGATAAATAATTCTCCACCCATTCACTTGTACCAATCATAATGTTATTTGGAATACAGGTAATTGGCATGAAACTACTGCCATCATCCCAACCCATCTGTTCACAAGTATGGTTTGGACATTCTACGCTTCCAACATGCCATTTTCCATCTTTGACTTCAACGACCATTTCACCATAGTCACCTTTTACAGTGTATTCTCCATCAACACCAGAATCAAACCATTGTGCAACTTCATTCTTATGAATAATTGCTACCCATTCACCTTTCGGTTTCTCCGTTGGTGTTAAATTTGGATCTGTACTTTTTTTAGGAAAAAATTGCATTGCGATAATCCCAACAACCGCAATCACTGCGATTACAACTAATATTTTGATTTCTTTTTTCTTCATAACGTAAAGATTATATCATTGAAATCAAATAAATGTTATTTATTAAACTTTTTTCTTCTTTCCGTGGCAATAATCATCTTGTTTTTCATACCATCATAGTTTTCTGTCTCAATCATTTCTTTTAAATTCTCCAATGATTGCTGAAAAGCTGTGATTTCTTTCAAAAGATAATCTTTATTTTCCACAAACAGTTCTGGCCACATGGATTCATTAATTTCTGCAATTCTTGTAAGATCACGGAAAGAATCACCCGTATAATCCACCAGCTGTTCATTATCCGTTACATTCATTAAAGAAACCGCAATCACGTGTGTCAACTGTGATAAGAAGCCAATCATCTTGTCATGTTCCTCTGCACTCAATTCACTGATTCTAGAAAAGCCAAGGATTTCTGCAAGCTGATATGCCGTAGCAATTGCTTCTTTTGTATTATCTTTTGTTGGAACAATAATGAAATTCGCAGTTTCAAACTTTGAAGCATCCGCAAACAAAATACCCTTATATTCTTTTCCTGCCATCGGATGACAGGCAATAAATTCAATATCCTCTCTTAAAATGGCATTGATATTTTCAATCACATTTCTTTTTACACCTGTAACATCAGATAAAAGTGCACCATGCTTTATATATTGCTGATTCCCTTTGATCCATTTCACAAATGCATGCGGATACAGACAAGAAATCACAATATCTGCTTCTTTCACAATAGAAGGATTATTTCCACCTTTTACGATCCATCCTTTTTCTTTCGCATACGCAATGGATTCTTCATTAATATCCACCCCAATACAGGAATATCCTTTCTGACTCAATCCTTCAACGTAGCTTCCACCCAATACACCAAGTCCAATGACCGCAAATACTGTATCCTTATTGATCATAGCTAACACCTAACCTCTTTAAATCTTCAAAAAACTTTGGATAGCTCTTATTGATTGCTTCACTTCCTGAAATTGTAATATCTTCAGAAAGACACGCAAGCATACTCAAACACATCACAACTCTATGATCATTATGACCACATAATACAACAGACTCCTTCAATTCAGATGGACCATTCACCACAACCGTTCCACCATCCGAATGAATATCACAGCCAAGCTTTCTCAGTTCATCTTCCATTACGCCAATACGATCACTTTCCTTGATACGCAGTCTTTCACAATGTGTAAAAATTGTTGTACCTTCACATTGTGTAGCTAAACAAAAAAGTGCTGGTCCTAGATCTGGACAATCCTGCAGATCAATTTCTGTTCCATGGATTTCATTTGCATCTACACGATATCCACCATCAATTTCTTCAATGAATGCACCCATTCTTTTCGCAATCTCTAGAATAACATGATCTCCCTGATGAGAATCATGATTTACATTCAATATACGCAAAGGAGTCTTTTGAACCATGGCAAGTTCAATGAAGAAAGCCATTTGAGAATCATCCCCTTCAACTGTACAGTCAATTGGCTGATAAACCTGGTTTCCTTTAATATAGATATCATTTCCCTGCATATCACAAACAATCTTAGAGCGCTGTAATGCATCCAGTGTCAATCTAACATATGATGCAGATTCAAATGGAGGAACAATATGAATCACACTGTCTTCTTTACATAAAGGCAATGCAAATAGTAAGCCAGATATAAACTGTGAAGAAACATCTCCATTCACTGTATATTCTCCACCTTGTAAAGGCCCCTGTACATGCAGAAAAGATCCTTCTTTTTCAAACACAAGATTCTTTTGCCTAAAAAGATCTTCATACACAGACTGCGGTCTTTCCATCAAACGGCCATGACCTGTAAATGTTGCTTTTTTCTCTAACAAAGCTGCAAGCGGAATCAAGAATCGCAATGTACTTCCAGATTCATTGCAATCCATAACAACACCATCATATGCAAGCTTCCCACCAATACCATGTACTAGAATACCTTCCTGAATTCTTTCAAACTGTACCCCTAAATGCGACAGCACATTCATTGTAGCTTCTGTATCTTTACTTTCACTGATTCCATGAATCAAAGAATCACCATCTGCAAGTGAAGCAGTAATGAGTGCACGATGAGATAACGATTTTGATGAAGGCAAGGTAACACTTGCTTCAATATTTGGTCTGGATTTATGAAAATGCGTATCCATACTTACATCTCTCTGCCCATTGCATGTGCAATCAATTTACATTTATCAACAACTTCTTTAAATTTTTCAGGCTTCAGAGATTGTGCACCATCACTCCACGCTTCACTTGGATGATCATGGACTTCAATGATCAATCCATCTGCTCCTGCAGCAACTGCAGCCATAGATACTGCTTCAATATACTTCCAGTCTCCCGTAGCATGAGAAGGATCAATGACAATAGGTAAATGTGTCTTTTCTTTAATGATCGGAACAACAGCGAGATCTAATGTATTTCTTGTGTATTTTTCAAATGTACGAATTCCTCTTTCACAGAAAATAACATTTGGGTTGCCGCTAGCCATAATGTATTCCGCAGACATGATCCAGTCTTCAATTGTTGCAGACATTCCACGCTTCAATAAAACTGGTTTGTTTGTTTTCCCAACTGCCTTCAAAAGATCAAAGTTCTGCATATTTCTAGCACCAATCTGAATCAGATCAACATTTTCAACAAACTCATCCAGCTTATCAATACTCATCAATTCAGAAACAATTGGCAATCCCGTCTTTTCTCTAGCATGTACCATATCCTGAATGCCTTCAGATCCAAGGCCCTGGAAAGCATATGGAGAAGTACGTGGCTTATATGCACCACCACGAATGATCTGCGCACCACATTCTTTCACTTCCTGACCAATACGGCAGATTTGATCATCCCCTTCCACAGAACAAGGACCACCCATCACAACAACAGGTTCATTCGCACCAATCTTCACGCCACTAACATCAACAACAGTATCCAATGGATGAAACATTCTATTCGCAAGTTTATATGGTGCAGATACACGCGTTACATTCGCAACAAAACGCTGTGCCAAAATTTTACTTTCATCAATATGTGCCGTATCGCCAACTAAGCCCCATACATTAAATTCATCACCAATACTTTTATGAATCTGTAAACCTTTTTCTCTTAAGTCTTTCTCTAAGCGCTCTAATTCTTTTTCTGTTGCACTTTTCTTTACTGTAATAATCATTTCCTATTCTCCTCTAACACACGTTATTATTTTGTGTATGACTTTGTCTATTGTTTCGTTATTTTCAATCTGTATATCACTGTATTTCTCATACAATGGATATCGATCATCATACATTTTCTTGATGGCTTCTTCACTAGAAGAAAGTGGTCTAGAATCTGTTGGAAATAGATTGTGAAGATCTCTTTTGATCCAGATTACAATTCCATTTTCACTTAGGTATCGCATCGTTTCTTTCTGTGTAATAACGCCTCCACCACAAGAGATAATTTCACCTTTAGCTTCACGATGTTCTTTTGCCACTTCTGTTTCAACATGTCTAAAGTATGCTTCTCCTTTTGAAGCAAAACATTCTTTAATGGATGTTCCAAGTTTCTTAACGATTTCATCATCCATTTCAACTGCTTTTTTATTTGCAGCTTTTGCAAGTGAGGCACATATCGTTGTCTTGCCAGCCGTTGGCATACCAATCAATATGATATTTCTTCTCGCATACAGAAGATCATTCATACATGGATAAATCATTGATGCATCCATTTTCTGATGCAGGAACAATTCATCTGCCGCAAATGCCTGACGCACAAGCATTTCAAATCCACCTAATACTTTTATTCCCATGCACTTTGCTTCAAACTGCAAGCGTGTCATTAATGGATTGGCAATAATATCAACCACTGTATTCACATTGGTAAAGCGATGAATATCAATCACAGTTTCATCACACTTTGGATACATGCCAATCGGTGTCGTATTGACAATGACTTCAAACTGTTTTTCATTCTCATACAATGTATCATATGTGATCACACCCTCTTTTTGATTTCTAGAAACAAGTGTGATATTGGCGTGTAATTGTTGTAAAGCTTCACAGATTGCTTTTGATGCACCACCTGTACCAAGTACTGCAACGTTCTTATCTTTCACATCAACATGGTTCTGTAAAAGCATTTCCATAAAACCAATATAATCGGTATTGTAGCCTTTCAGCTTTCCATTTTCATTAACAATACAATTCACTGCACCAATTCTCTGACAAGCTTCATCCATTGCATCAAGATACGGAATGACAGTCTGTTTATAAGGAATGGTTACATTCAATCCATCAAAATCTTTACTTTTCAAAAAAACATCAAGCACTTCTTCTTTCATCTCATACATCTCATATGGATGCGAAATAAAGTGGCCATGAATTTCTTTTGACCAGCTATGCCCTAAAGGATATCCTATCAATCCAAATTTCATCTTTCTTCTCCAAAATACATTGTGCCGTATCTCGTAATTAATAAATCTACAAGTGTAATTGCACACATTGCATCCACAACCACTCTAGCACGATGAATAATTGCTGGATCGTGTCTGCCATGAATTTCTATTTCTACATTTTCATTTGTTTTAAAATTGACTGTTTTTTGTTTCTGAGAAATCGAAGGTGTTGGTTTAAATACTGTCTGGAAACGAATTGGCATGCCATTTGTAATTCCACCATTGATGCCACCATTATGATTTGTCACAGTTGTAACCTTTCCATCTTTCATTTCAAATGCATCATTGGCTTTAGAGCCATACATTGATGCAAAATCAAATCCACTGCCAAACATAACACCTTTACATGCCGGAATAGAAAATAATGCATGAGAAAGCATCGATTCTACAGAATCAAATGCTGGTTCCCCTACACCTGCATCCATGCCAACAATCGCTGTATCTAAGATACCGCCAACAGAATCCTGTTTATTTCTAGCATCATTGATCAATGCAATCATTGCCTGTCCTTTTTCATCATCTAATGTAGAAAATGTTTTTTCATTACAGATTTCAATATCATGCAGAAGATTATCTTCATCAAACGGACGGTCAACAATATCCATCATGCGTGAAATATGTGTACCAATCGAAATATGCTTTTCTTTTAACATACACATGCAGATTGCACCACACACAACAAGAGGTGCTGTTAATCTGCCAGAAAAATGACCGCCACCACTTGCATCTTCATTTCCACGATATTTCATGTGTCCTGCATAGTCTGCATGTGATGGACGTGCAACATTTTCTAAAGCATTATAGTCAGAAGAATGTACGTTTTTATTTTGAATAAAGAAAGCAATTGGTGTTCCTTCAGTTACTCCATTTTTCACACCAGATACAAACTTTGGAATATCATCTTCTTTTCTGCCTGTAGAAATCGTACCTGCTGCCTTTCTTTGATTCACCATTCTAGAAATGATGTCCATATCAATTCTGACACCACTTGGCACACCATCCATGACAGCACCAATTGCAGTTCCATGAGATTCTCCAAACAATGTAACTGTTAAGTTATTTCCAAATGTATTTTTCATAAGCGCTCCCTGATTTTTTCATTTGACCAGTCTTCTACATAGCCGTTACCAATTTCATCTACCTGAACAATAGAGATATGATCATGATCCGCCTTCTTATCATTCATCATTAATTGAAATACTGCATCTGCATCATATTCACATGTCACAGGCAACTGCAATCTTTCTAATACTTTAACAAGACGATTTTTGATTTCATTGTTATTCAAGATTTTCAACATGCCAAGTCCAACACACTCACCATGATAATATCCATCCATTCCAAAATAAGATTCTAGTCCATGGCCATATGTATGTCCAAAGTTCAGCAGCTTTCTTTCCCCTGTTTCTTTTTCATCATGTTCAACAACATCTTTTTTGATATTTAAGCAACGTGCAATGATTTCATCAATATGGTCAGCATAGTCATCTCTCTCAAAGATTTCAAACAATTTCTCATCTTTGATCAAGCCTTCTTTAACTGCTTCTGCTAGGCCATTGTGGAAATGACGAGGTGTCAACGTAGTTAATACTTCAGGATCTACAAGGACCATATCTGGCTGCCAGAACGCACCGACACAATTCTTTACACCATTGAAATCAATTGCGGTCTTTCCACCAATCGAAGAGTCGATTTGAGATAAAGAAGTTGTTGGAATATTGATATATGGAATACCACGCATATAGATTGCGGAAGCAAATCCAGCCATATCACCAACGACACCACCACCCAATGCAATGACACTGTCTTTTCTAGATACATGAGCTTTCTGCATTGCCTTCAAAATATCCTGCAGTGTATCAAAGTTCTTGCTTGCTTCTCCATTTTTAAACACATACATGGAAGCAGATGGATATTGCTTTTGAAGAAGATTTCTCCACTGTTCTGGTACACCATCATCACTGATTAAAAATACCTTCCCACTTCTTCCGATATATTCTTTTGCTTTTTTTAAAATTCCTCTTTCAAGATAGATTGGATACGTTTTACTTTCTGCATGCATTTCAATTTTCATACTCTTACCTCTTGATACAAATAAAGCCATATGGCATTATCCATATGGCTGTTCACGTACAACTTTTTTTAGATAATGCCTATTCACTATAAAACGGGCAATTATCCATTACCCTCATTACCTGAAATAATAATAGAAATATTTATTACTTACGACATTTTTCATAACTAACTCGCGTATTCATCATACATTCTATATTTTGAAAATGCAATCAAATTATGATGAAAATTGTTACATTCACAAATAATCAGTAAACACTTACACACTTTATATGATTGTCATGATAGAATTTGAATAGAAAGTAATGAATATATATGGCAAATAAAACATTAGAAAAATATGACATCCATGTTTTTTCATCATTGAGCAGTCTGAATATCCCTGGAATCGTTGCGATTGAGAATTATAGAGAAATCGATGGCATGCTTTATGTACTGGAAGAAACAATAGAAGGAAATACATTACAGGAATATCTCAATGAAGGTATTTCTTTGAAACTAAGAAAATACTTCATGAATGAAATACTGAAAACAATGCAGATCCTGCATCATAATTCTCCAAAAATCATTCTTGGAAGCTTAGAACCTGCTTCAATCTGGATCACATCCAATGATAAAGTCAAGATTTCTGTTGGTGAACAGGCACGTGCAGACAATGAAGAATGGATAGACATTCAATGCATTGGCTATTTATTGAAAACAATGTTTCCAAATCATGAATATGATGCTTTAGCAATGCAATGTATCCACAAAGAACTCACAACCATGGAAGAAGTCATTTCCGTATTCAAGCATCATCGAATGATTGATGGAATCAATATTCCAGGATTTCGAAGCAAAAAGCTTTCCCATATGATCATCGCAGGCATTGTCTATGTTTTGATCATCGCTTCTTGTTTTAGTGGAGATGTCATCTGGGATGATATGATTATCACACAGCCTGTATTCACTGCACTTTATCGCCTCCTGCATCTAACAAGCTGTATTGCAATCATTGATATCTGTACCCACTGGACATCACTCTTTGATGAATTCCCATACATGAGTGATACAAATCCATATAAAAGAATGCTCGGACGCTGTATCGCAATTATCATAGTACTTGTGATTACTGTATTCATACTAATGGGCTTAGACAAAATACTGTTATAAAAAAAGTAGAGAAGCAAAATTCTCTACTTTTCATATAATTTATCTTTCGAAATACTTTTTACGATCTTCGGATAAGTTATCGCAGTAGTAACGAACAGATAATGCTGGACTTACCTTATTAGCACCTGTTGGTTCAACTACGAATACGTCACCTTCAAGCATGCAGTTCATGATAGCCTGACATGTTGTATCAAGGTTATCTACACCTGCTTCAACTTCTGTTAAAAGATCATTTGCATTCACTTCGATATAGAGCCAGTCCATTGCATGAGCTTCGCCCTTCTTCCAATTAATGATATCTTCATAATCCTTTACAGACTTTTTATTAACAACTGGTTCTTCAACCTTCTTTGTTGTCTTTTTTGTTGTTGTCTTTTTAGCAGCAGGCTTCTTAGCAGCTGCCTTCTTTGTTGCTGTTTTTTTAGCTGTCTCTTTTTCTACAGTTTCTTTTTTATCTGCAGCCTTTTTCGCTGTTGCTTTCTTAGGAGCAGCCTTTGTAGTCGTTTTCTTCGCAGTTGTCTTTTCTACAGTTTTATCTTTCTTAGCTTCTTCTGTATTCACTGCTGCTTTTTTAGTCTCTGTTGTTGAGACTGTTTTCTTTGCTGGCATGATCATACCTCCCTTTGTTATATTCAAATTATAGCATATTTATCATAATACATACATTTATTTCACAAGTTTTCAAATAACATGTGATATCATTAATGCAAGAAAGAAGTCAGTATGATCATTGATAGAAAAGGAATGCAGAAAATCGAGTCTTTATCAGGCTTTTCATCACTAGAAATCATGGAAACAGTATCCAGACTCATCGCAGATAAAATCATGCATGCATTTTCCAGGCAGGACAGCATCGTTGTACTTGCTGGAAAAGGAAATAATGGCGGAGATGGTTATACCATCTGTAAATATTTAAAAGACTACACATTTAAAATTCTTCCCATTGATGGAGAACCTATCAGTAACGAAGCAATCTACGCAAGTAAACAGATTGATTCAAAATATATCTATTCATATAAACAAGAATATATTGATCAGGCGGATTTAATTATTGATGCGGTATATGGGTTTTCTTATCATGGTGAATTAAAGAAGAATATCCGAGATATTTTCCGATATATCAATCAATCCAACAAAACTGTTTATTCCATTGATATCAACAGTGGTGCAGAAGCAGACAGCGACTATCATGATCTAGATGCAATTCATTCAACAATTACATTTGCATTAGATTGTTACAAACCATTTCATATGCTTCAAAAAGAACATCAATTGTTTGATACATGTGAATTGATTGATTTACATTTACCACACACAATTCCGACAAAGTATTACGAAATGAATGAAGAACGATTCTTTTCTCTTTTCCCAAAAAAACCAGTCAATGCATATAAAGGGACATATGGAAAAACATATCTTGTTGGAGGGAGCTATGGATGTGCTGGTGCACTAAGCTTAAATATCATAGGAGCTAAAACCGTTGGCACTCCTTATATCAATGTTTCCTGTCCAGATGAAATCTATCCAATCGTAGCTGCACATCATATTACGCCAGTATTCCACCCGTTCAACTATAACAACTACGAAGAAAAACTATACCCACGCATCAAAGAAGCAAAAGCAATTGCATTTGGTTCTGGTGCAGTTTGTATGCCACGTAAAGTTGAATGCATGGATATGATTCTACAAGAATCTACACAGCCCGTCATACTAGATGCAGAAGCATTGCGTCTGCTTGTCAAAAATACATGGATTTTAAGATTTGTAAACTGTCCTGTCATTATCACTCCACATTTAGGAGAATTTGCTTCCATTTGCAATCAGCCAATTGAAGTCATCAAAGATCACAAATTAGAATACGCAAAGCAATTTGCACGCAAAAACAAAGTCTATGTTGTACTAAAAGGGCCAAATACAATCGTTGTATCTCCAAATGAAGATGTATATATCAACCAAAGCGGAAACCAGTCACTAGCCCAGGCAGGATCAGGAGATCTGCTTGTTGGAATCCTTGCAGGACTATTAACAATGACAGCGGATATCTTCCATGCATTATGCATGGGAGTATGGTTACATGGATATCTTGCAGATTATGGAAACAGAATATATTCCAGACAATCCTTTCCAATTGAAAAATATCCAGAAATTATGAATGAAGTATTTAAAAATCACGGATTCTGAATCCGTGATTTCTTTTTATCCTTTTAAGCCTTCTTCTTGTCTTTGCATGTTTTCTACAACAACGTCATAGATATCACCAATAGACTGACCATATTCAAGAATCTGCCATGGCTCATTTGTATGGAAATGAATCTTAATTAAAGTATCATCTCCAACAACTAATAGACAGTCACCTTTAAAGTGTTCTGTAATATAGTCATTGATCTTATCTTCATCAAGATCATGACCATCAATCAATAACTGTGTATCAAATTTAAATTCTAACTGTTCCATAATTCCTCCAATGAATAATCACATTTTAACACTGATACAAATCAATGTCATTTAACATCATTCGCTGCGCTTAAAGAAGCTGACTGGTACATCTAAATTATCAATTTCTTTTTCTTCCTCTAATTCATCATCTGTGTGAAAAACAGGAATAGAAGCTGTAACGATTTCAGGAAGTTCTGCTTCATCATCACTTTCTTCTTTCACTTCACTCAGATCCAGATCTTCTTCCTTTGTTTCTTCTGCTTCTTCTTTGATTTCCACTTCTTCACTGATATCTTCATCAAGATCATTTTCAACAATTTCCTCTTCTTCATCAAAAGGTTTCATTTGCTGAACTTTTTCTTTGATCGTTGTTGGTTCAAGATAATCTTCTTCATCCAGACTATCATGAATCAATGGTGTTTTTTGTACAGGTGGAATTTCCTGAGGCTCTTCTTTCTTTTCTTCTGCCGCTACAAATGGATGTTCTTCTTTTAGACGAACAGATTTATATTCCGAATCAACTTCACGAATCAAGTCCGCTTCATTTGCTTTTCTCAGTCTAACAGCCATGTACTGCTTTGAAGGAAGTGCAATTCTAAAGCGGCCGTGGAATACACCTGCATAGCGAATTGTCATATTCCATGTATCAATCACATCAACTGCGTAATCTGTTTCATCATCAATAAAGAAATCTCTGCATCCAGGCCTTTGGAAGCCAAAATAGAAAATATATTGACCTTTTGCCTTATCTTCCAAATCATTTTCACTGACAGCACATGTACTGTCCCATTCAATCTGATGAGGTGCAATTTCACTGCCATCCATTTCCAGCATGATTTGTTTTAAGAATCCAAATCTCAAATGGCTTTCTCCATGCAGTTTACCACCATGAGACCACCATAAGATATTATTTTCATTCAGATATGTTTCGCCATGTCCTGGATATCCGCCACGCATTGCAATTTCCCAGAAACGTCTCACTTCTTCTTCAGCAGTCAAGTTACCCCAGCCATACTGAATATTTCCTTCATAGCCAGCTTCATCCACAACAACTGGCTTATGATACTGTTCTCTGAGCTCATTTGTAACTTCTACTGTTTTGTATAAGTCAATTCTCTGATAAGAAACATGTGTAATCCAGTCCTTTGATTGATCATATACTTTCAAGCAGTTATGAATCGAACGTAAATGATGATATGGATCATTCTTCACTAAAATGTTTGCAAGATATTCAAAGTCTTCTGCAGATTTATTCTGGAATAGATCCCATTCATTTGCCATTGCCCACCATACATTATGATACGCCGCAAAACGTGCAATGATATACTTCAAATACAATTCATCTTCTTCTCTAGTCATAGAAGAGAAGCACCAGCGATCATATGGATGGAACAGAATCAAATCAGCTTCAATTCCAAGATCACATAACTTCTGCAGCTGTTCTTCAATATTTTTAAAATATTCCGGAACAAATCTAGTTTTATCAAAATTATTTCCTTCATTTTTTCCCATGTAATCCATGAAGTTACTTTCATTCAATATAGAAGCATCCATTGGTGTTCCAACGTATGGAAAATATTCTGGATCATTAAAATTATATACATAGTGTTTTGGAAAAATGCAGAAGCGTAATTTATTGAAAGCTGAGTCTTGTAATGTTTTGAGTGTCTGTTCTTTTGTCTGTTCATTCTGTAAATGCCATACATATGCTGTTGTACCAATGGAAATATAAGGTGTCTCATCAGCGTATGAAAAATGATATGTATCATGTACATGCACTGGGCCATGATTATTTACCTTTGGTGGATCTACCACAAACGTTCCAGAAAACACTTGTTTTGTGAATGTTGCATGCAAGACAAAAGAATATTCTCCTTCATAAGAAGGCATAAAACGAATTCTATAGACGCCATCTCCATCATAAAATCCATTGACGCACACACTTTCATCTTTCGATGTAAAGATACCTGTCAATGTCTGTTCAACAAATGGATTTCCTTCGTCTGTTCCATTCAAAGATACTTCAAAAACACCCCATCGATTTACATGGATCACTTTCTCTAGTCCCATAAATTTCCCCCTATTTGTATTTTTATACACGTATTTTACAATATTTACGTTCACTTCGGTATGAAATAAGAAAGAAATCGGACAAATTTTGTCCGATTCTATTTGTTATTTCGCTAGAATTTCCCTAGATTCTCTAGAATTGAGTTCTACGATCTGGTTGAAATATTCATCCTGATTCATATCGCCCTTATCCAGTACTGTTTCAATATTCCCATCCTTGATATAAACAAGACGCGTTGTAAAGGAAGCAATGAGTGGATCATGTGTAACCATAACAATAGTTACGCCATTTTCTTTATTCATCTTCTGCAGTAACTGTAATAATTCACTAGAATTCACAGAGTCTAGATTACCTGTAGGCTCATCTGCAACAATGATATGTGGATTATTGATCAGTGCTCTGCAGATAGCTCCACGCTGTCTTTGACCACCAGAACATTCATTTGGATATTTATGAAGCAGAGATGTAATCTGAAGCTCATTTGCCAGATTGTTTACTCTTTTTTCAATTTCTGTCTTTGGTACATGTGCAAGTGCTAAAGGCATAGAGATATTTTCATACATTGTATGTGTATCTAACAAATTAAAATCCTGGAAGATAAATCCTAGATTCTGGTATCTGAAATGTCCAATTTCATTGGCAGACATAGATCTGACATTCTTGCCATTGATCAATACTTTACCTTCCGTACATTCATCAATTGTAGAAATATTGTTAATAAATGTAGATTTACCAGAACCACTTGGACCCATGATACCTACAAATTCTCCTTCATGTACCTTGAAGTTGATATCGTGCAATGCTTCAAACGCATTTGGTGTTGCATAGTTATATACTTTCTTTAAATGAACTGCTTCTAATACAATATTTTCTTTCATACAAATTCTCCTGTTACTTCTTCAATACAGCACTTCTGTAATAGAATACAGAAATGACTCCACAAATACAGATTGGAATAATACTGCCAATCAATAACGTTGACATTGTTTTCATTGTTAACAAGCCGCCTAAATATAATGTCGCAAATATATTCACGAGATAAATCAAAATAGATACAACGATAAACAAATATAGATAGAATACTTCTTTCAGAATAATGCGGCTCTTTGCAGAATCCAGAAAGCCAATATGAGACAGTGTTCTAAACTTCAATTTACGATCACTCACTTCGTTTGCAAATTTAAACATAATAGACATCGCAAGAAGAACATTCATTGAAATATATGTAATTAATACTAATACCTGATAGATTGGATTATCTGTACTTGTCAGCATGGAAATCAACAATGTTCCACTGACAATAAACAACATGAGACTCAATCGCAACACTTTCAGATCCTGTCTGAAAAATCCAATCGAAACAATACTTTCCGCATTAGATATTTTATTTTTAATCAATGTATTTAAGAAAGGCAAAAATAAATCATTTAATAAAAGAACATATCCAGCTAAAGAAGCAAATGTACATGGAAGTACAAGCTGTTTTTGATAGTAGAACATAAGAATTGGTGCAATCCATAATGCAATATGCAGGAATTTACCAAACACTTTTCCAACATTGCCGCCAATATTCAATTCCTTTGGCTGTGGATTTTTTAATCCATTTGGGTTCAACAGCTGTGCTGCACTGTTTCTATAGGAAAATGATAAGTTCAATAACAATGTCCAGAAAATAACATATCCAAGAACGATGAATGCCCATAGTACAGATTGAAAATTCAATGTAATTTCAATATCTGTATGCATCATATTCTCAAGCAGTACATTCACCAAAGGCAACGTACATAAGCCTCCAATAATTCCCACTGGTAATGCAACTAATAGAATTAAAACTGTCTGTAATAACAGATAACTTGCGTTCTGCGTATAGGTTGCCCCACATACCAGACGTACTGCCAGACTCTTTGCTTTATTTTTAATAAAGAAATCGTTCGCAAATACAATTTCAACAGAGCATAAAATAACAGAAGCAACCATCAGAATCGTAGGAATATCACTTTTCCCACGAATCATCGTAACACCAACGGCATCACTCATCGCAACTGTAAAAAACAAAAAAATAAACATTGATGTTATTGTAAATGTGATCCAGCAAAAAAAAGTGCGGACCTTATCATTCATCAATGAATTGAACACATCCTTAATCATGAAAACCTCCAAATCCTGGATTATTTTACATCGTACAGAAAGCGTTTTCAATAATTATTTATATGTTTGATAATTTCCTTCTGGATCCATTTTTTTAATGTTAGATATTTTTCAATATCTTCTTTCTCACAAACATCTTTATGATTCAGTGCAGCATACACACGTTTAGCTGCCTGTATATACTTTTCATTGCATGCATCACAATCATCTAAAACAGGAAAATCAAAGCTCTTCATATCCATATGGCAATAGATTTTGACTGGATTTCCTTCTCCATCGGAAATCTTCTGTATTTCCAAAGGCTTCTCAAGTACGTGACAGTCAAAAGACAAATATGGCGGCAATAAGATTTCTTTTTCTTCACTCTTTTTATATTCATTTAAAAGCATAGAAAAATCAGCACAGTAACATTCCTTTGGAATTGTAATATCCATTAACACTAACTGTTTTTTATCCTGATAGGCATTTAAAAAACCCGCAGTAGAAGTAGAAAGAAATGAAGCGATTCTCTTTTCCTTCATAAAACATGCATAGTCCACAAAACGTTCTACACGATACACATGTAGATCCTCTTTTGCTTTTGACATGCAATGGATCAACTGCACACTCATATCAATCACTTCAGGAATATGATCCAAAAATACAGGATTTAAATATCTGTTTTCTTCACTTCTTGCCTTCTCTGTTTCAAAGCCCGGAAATAACAGTGCATTCCACGTTACATATGCCTTTGCATCTGCAAAGAATGGATCATTTCCCTTCACATCACCTTCATAAAAACGAATCACATCTTCTTGTTTCATACTACTTATTGTAGACCAATCCAAAAGAAAAGTACTAGTTTCCTAGTACCAGACGATATCTTTTATGATTGTTTTCTGTATGAATGCATTGAAATCCTTCCTGAATCAAAAACTTTTCTCCAATATCATTCCTGTCATGAATTTCACATACAAAAGCAGGAATTTCATATTTCACTGCTTCTTTTTTCATGAGGCGTAATGATTCATGACCATAGCCAGCTTTCCTAAGATCACTACGTACAATTACGCTCCAAATATACGCATCCAGTTTAGAATCATATTTCCATGAAGTTTCAGATACAAAATCCTGACAACCATCACAATACACAAAACGATAGAAGAAATGTGGATCATCCTGATTCATCTTATACATCAATCTATCCAGCTGTTCTTCTGTATATGTATCGGTATGCTCCTGAAATGCCATTGTCTTTGCATTTTCATGTATTTTTTTCACAAAGGACAATTCCTTTCGTTCTGGTTTTACAAGAATTGCCATACATCAATGCCTTTTTCCTTGTACAAAAAAGCCAATCACAGCACACAGGATTGCACCTGCAAGAATATACGTTGCATATTGATTCACAAATGTTGTCGTCATATACATGCTTGTAACTTTCATACTTGTCAAAATATCACTGGATGCAAAATCCGTTAGATGCATCATGTTAAATATTGTAAATAATGCACCAATACTTAAGATCCTTCCCCCAATAAATGCAGTTGCAATACGAATAAAGATTTTATGAAAATGTGCTGTAACTGCGCCAAAAATAACACCAAAGATGATTACCGCAACAAGCTGAAGATTTCCACTGATTCCATGTACAAAAGGAATTAGAAGATACCCTAAAAATACACCCGCTACAACACCCAGAAGAAAGAACGCAAACTTCTCAGCATACTGTGCAAGAATTGCTGCAACAACTGCAGCACCCAAAGCAATTGCCATTGTTGTAGATGTCTGTCCATATGTAGAAACAACCATTTCAAATGTTAAGCTAAATGCAAAAATTGTCAGAAACAGCGAAAATAATTTCTGTCCTTTCATCACAGCCATAAACCCTGTAAAAAGAAATATCGCAATCGTTAAAATGACTCCTATCATACTTTTTTCCCTCAATTCTATTTCAAAATCACATTCTTTAATATTAATCTAGATTCCAGTTCCTTCGCACTCATACGTAATGCTCCCTGTGAAAATACCGCATTTTGAATCAATGCATCACTCGTAGCATACGTAACACGATATCGGTTCTTTAAATCATATGCACTCTTTTCAAGATATGCATCTGCCGTCTGATCCGCTTTTGTATAAATGATCGTCAATCCTTTTTTATGAAGTGTCGTTCCAATGTTGCCTTTCACCTGATATCCATCAAATACGACCCATATATCATGTTCCAGATAGGGAAGATAGTTATACAGATATGTAATCAACTGATCACGTGCCAGCCCAATATCTTCATAGGCAATTCCTTTCAGACTGTCCCATGCATAAATCATATTATAGCCATCTACAATCAATAATTCTTCAAGATTTTTAGAAGCCTGTACTTTTCGTAATTCTTCCACTCTGACTCTTTCCTGCTTTTCTTTTTCCTGTGCGCGCTTTTTTGCTTCCATTTTTTCCAGGTTACGATTTTTACCTGCAGTTAGAGAATCAATATAGCTAAGATCTTCATTCGATACTTTATAGCGCACATTCTGATAAGAAACACTCGATTCTTCCTTTGGCTGAATATGCATATACTCATCGGCCTTATCCCATGGAACACTAAATCCACTGCCATTTGCACAGAACACAGAATCACTTGGATTTTTCAAATCATTTTCAGGATGATAGTCAAAGGAAGCAACGATTTCATCTTGTTGTGACGTTGGAAAATATCCTTTCAACGATGCCTGAAATCTACCTTTTCCCTTTGTATAGGAAACTACTTCATTCTGATAATTCATCATTGTCCTGACAGGACCATCTCCATGAATATGCATTGAGCCATCATCATTGGTATCCACTTCTACATGTGCACCTTTCATTTCCAGATCATATAAAGCTCTCGATAAAGATTCATTTGGCAAGTCTAGAACAAATGCATAATAAGGTTCTAACAGCACAGACTCTGCCTTCATCAATGCCTGTCTGACTGCTCTACACGCTGCCTGTCGAAAATCTCCGCCAACGGTATGCTTGATATGACCTTTTGCTGCAACTAGTGTAATTCTAACGTCTGTCAATAAAGAACCAGTCAATACACCACGATGCTGCTTCTTCTCTAACGCAGACAAAATACTTTTCTGCCAGGATGAAGATACCATATCTGTACTGACAATACTCTTTACTTCTTTTCCACTTCCTTGTTTCAAGGGTTCTAGTAAAACATGCACTTCTGCATAGTGACGCAATGGTTCAAAGTGACCAGCACCTTCCACTGCTTCTTTAATTGTTTCCTGATAAACGATTTTCCCCGTTGAAAAGCCAACCTTGATTCCAGACAGTTCTTCAATTTTTTTCTGCAGAACTTCCATCTGCATCTCACCCATGATCTGTACATGGATTCTTTTTGTTTTCTCATCCACACTAATCGCAAGTGTTGGATCAATAGATGCCAGTTGTTTGCATGCATCCGCAAGTACCAATGCATTTGCCCCACTTGGCAAAACAAGTTCATAATTCATATATGCTGCTAGAACTGGTTCATTGACACCTTCTTCAAAACCAATGCCCTGCCCACTTTCTAATGACTGAATTCCTTTCAAACAGACAACCATTCCAGCTTCTGCCTGTTTTACCATCACAAAGCTTGTTCCGTTATATACACGAATCTGATCAACTTTTTCTTCATTGATCACATCTTTTGCTTTTAATATGCCCCCTGTAATTTTCACATGCGTAAGACGATTACCAGCATCATCCATAGAAATCTTATAGACACGACCACCTAAACTATCTGGATATTCAACTTCTCTAGAAATTTCATTCATCAAATCCAATAAAGCATCCACACCATCATTTTTCAAAGCAGATCCAAACAAAACCGGAAACCACTTTCTTTCATAAAATGCATCCTGAAGCATTTTGAAATCAATAACACCAGTTTGTGAATATTCCTGTAGAATATCATCATCAATCATCGCAAGCATTTCATCTTTATCACTAGAAGCCCAGTCAATACACATATCGCTACAATGTTTTCTAAGATCTTCCAGTAATTCATCTTTCGTAAAATGTGCAATATCCATCTTGTTTACAAAAATGATAAATGGTACATGATAATGTTCCAGACATTGGAAAATTGTTTCTGTATGTGACTGCACCCCATCCTGCCCGTTGATTACCACCACTGCAAGATCCAGCACCTGTAAGCTTCTTTCCATTTCACTTGAAAAATCTACATGCCCAGGTGTATCAATCACGTATACATCTGCATCTTTCCACGTAAAATGTGCTTCTTTTGAATAGATCGTAATACCATGTCCTCTTTCCTGTTCATCAAAGTCCATCACTGTATCTTTATGATCTACTCTACCCGCTTTTCTAATCACACCAGCATGAAAAAGCATGCTTTCTATGCATGTTGTTTTTCCTGCGTCTACATGTGCTACAATTCCAATCGTTATTTTCTTCATACGATATATTACTTTCTAAGATCTGTTCCACAAAATGGACAAAACTCTGTTAACTGCTGTATTCCTTCACAACAGATGGCTTCCTTCCTGCAAGATGGACAAACATATTTTCCATCTGTTTTCACCCATGTATACCCTTCTTTTTCTCGACATGCACTTTGCATTCTTTCATTTTTTGCAGCCTGTTCAAGAGTAAAAGATGGATCTCTATGATTTTTACGATAGTAAAACTCATAGTCATGGTATGTAAATGTTAATCTTTCGTTTTCTCTTTCTTTTTCAAGCAAAGCATCCTGACATACCTGAATCTGTTTTTTTAATTCACGCATGTTAGATAGATCTTTTGCATCTTTATAGTTTTCATACTTCCAGAATACAGAGCGTAACAAAGAATCTTCCAGCATTTTTCTAGTTTCATCTAAAATCTCTTTCTTCTTTGCCTGTTTTTTAACTGTCAGTTCTTCCCCAACTAATATTCCACAGTATGGAGGGATATAGTTTGCCCATGTTGGATTTTTAGCATAGAGACTCTTTGATACAACAAGATAATTGTAATCTCCATAAAAAGATTTCTTGTTATCTGTCTTAAGATCCTGTAATGTCACTTTCAATTCATAACATTTAAAGATACCCTTTGCATCCATTGTCATATAGTCAACGATTTCATCTCCATGACCACTGCTTTTAAATCCAATTGTCACTTCTTCACAGCCATATTCTCTTTTTGCTTTACTCAAGGCATCTAATGCCTTCTCTAAATTTTTCGTTTCTTTTGTCTTCATAATAGTTCGCTATCACTGGAAATCATTAATACGTTTTGCTTCTCAAATGGTTGTTTCTCTTCCTGGGTTGCCAGCAAAACAGTGTGTTTGAAATGATTCTGTAGTAATTTACGGAATGCATTGCCTTTTTTTGCAAATGGACCACTCAAAGCCGTTGGAACATTCACAATATAAATTCCTTTTTCATTTAAAGCATCATGAATGATTTGAATACTTTCTTCATCTCTTCTCTGTTCTTTTTTTCCAGTAAAAGCATCATTGATAATCAAATCAAACTTCTTGTTAGATTCTCTTAAATACTCAATGCCATCTTCATTCACAATATGCATTCTCTTTGTTTCATCTTCACTTAAATCATGTAATCCAAAATACTGAAACGCAACAGAAATTACATCTGTATTAATTTCAGAAACTGTAATTTCAGCATTTTCATACGTATGCACATAAAACTTTGGATACGCAAATCCGCCACCACCAATCAAAAATGTATTCTGGATCTCTGGATTCACAAAAAAAGCATAATCAAATCTTCTCATATACGGAAATACAAGATCATACTTTTTTTCTTCACTCAGATACATCGCAGATTGATACGTATCATTCACAAATAAAAAGCTTACTGCTTCATCATCTAAAACGGTATCAACGACACGTAATGTACCACCAAGTGTCTTTTTTTCAAATAATATATTTTTACGCATGGATATATTTTAATACATCTTCTTCATTGTTGGAATCATGTAATAAAGTGACATAGCCCAATAGACTATCTGCCTTCTTCTTCAGCATCTTACAATGTGGATTTACAAAAATACGACAAGAATACTTTGCATTCTTTGCTTCCTGTACAAGATTGACAACAGAGGAATTTCCATCGAGAGCTAATAAAACAGATGCATTTCTTTTAAAGATTTCATACGCTATTGATTTATAGATTCCCATGCTGCTTGGTTCAATTGCAACACGAATCGAAACATTGCATCTTTGTAAAGCATGCAGTCTGGCTTTAGAAATCGTAGCAGGAACAAATGCAAAGATTTCAAATTTCTTAGCATAATCTAACAGATATTTTTCATACCCTTTCAGTGATGCACCAATCACAAACACAACTTTATCAGGATCACACTTTTCAATGAGTGTATCAATCAACGCACAATATTCTTTTCTTGTTTTTGTAATATGCGTATCGTTATTAAAACTTCCTCCCGCAATAATGACTGGAAATTTATCTGTTGGAAGTGGGACAATCTTGTCTTTGAATACAATAGATGAATCATAGATTTCAGATGTATCTTTCGATAAATCATCTACGTGATATGACTGCATTCTTTCTGCATACAATGTTTCCATAGAAGATATCTTTAATGCATGTTCGAGTTTCTTCTTCTTTTCTATAAAAGCATGCATTGAAAAAGCAATGATCTTCTTTTCACTCTCACACATTTTAGCAAGGTCATCATTTGTCAATTGCAGGATCTTTTCCAGTGACAGCTGTTCATCAATGGAGTTTGTTCCATACAACGCACCACCATCACTTCCCTGAACACAATCTACACCTGCATGTAAATACTGCTTTAATGGATGCTTTGACAAATCTGAAAGATTATTCAAGCGCACATTCGAAGTAATCTGGAACTCTAATACAACATCCTTCTCTTTCAAATATTCTAAAAATGCTTTTCCTTTTACTGTAGATAGATTGGCAGTATATAAACCATGCCCAATACGAACATGCGGCATCTTCTGATTCATTTCTAAAGATTCTTCGACACAGCGAATACTGTTATATACATTGTCGCGCAAGGAATCATTTTCTCCTGCATGAATACGAATGACAAAAGAATCATCCATAGATGCTAGATGAGTAATTTCTTTAATCAATGGTTTTAATTCACGAATATCATTGATTTCTTCTCCAACAATATCACTTCCCGCAACATATGGATCCATCATCACACCATACAATGCTTCTAGATTATCTTTGTAGTTATTTGCACTGATAGAATCTCTGACAATTGTTAATGGAATACGACGAAAAGATGCAAGAAAACGAATCATGACACCTGTTTCCTGATAAACAGCAGGCATCACAGAATGTACTTCTTCTAACATATGAATCGATGCTTCTTTTTTAACAAGCGTTGTATCAGATATTTCTACATACTGGATACCTTCCTTCTGATATTTTCTCGCAATCCATAATAACTTATCCTGGAATAATGAATTGTTCTGATATACAGGATTTGTTTTATCTAAAAGCATCTGCTTTAATAACATTTGAATATCATGATCATTTATTTCATCAATATGCTCCAATGGAATCTTCTTTTCTGCTATGATTCCCTTTGTAAAGACATAGCGATATAAATACACTTTTTCAAGATTTGTAAATACAGCCTGTCCATCTTTCATGACAGCTAAAGAATTACGAATCCGAGGAATGTTATACACAGCATTTTCAATATTATTTAAAATAAGATCTGCGAAATTAATATACGTCGTATCATCAATTCTACGCTGCAGATATTTACCTTCCAGACTGGAATTTTCAAATGTTTTCGCAACAATACTTCTCTGTTTTTCTAAAGCATCAATCTGAGATGCACTACATTTCAGTTTTAATTTTTTTACATAGTAATATGGATACAGGATTTGATGTTTGATTCCCAATGCAATCAGCATATCTCCCGTCAGATTTGCATTCATATGTGTATGCAGATCTGTATGAAACTTATATTCTCTTTGAATAAATGTCTTAACAACTGTCTTTTGAAAATCTAGCTGATAGTTTTTGGTCTGAGACATCAATGTTTTAGAAATTGCAGGAATCGAAGCTTTTCTTTCAATCATTCCATTTGGATAAATATTCGCAACCTTTGTATCCTTTAAGCGAAAAATATATACAAGATTTCCTTCATCATTGTAGTAACATGGAATTTCACCTTTGATTACCTTCAATCCAGCATCATCAAAAGAAATCTTTAAATCACACATCTTTGCAAGATTACTGATCAGATTTCCAGTTGTATGGTTTGGTGTACGCAAAACATAGAACAAATGATCCTGTTCCTTATATAATTCAACAATCATATCTTTTTCTTGATCTAAATAAAACTGTGTAAAATATTCCATGATCGACTCCTGATTTTTATGCGCTATTTTACATCTAACGATACAAAAAGAAAAGAGGCTTGCGCCTCTTGTTCATTTTTACTTAATGATTGGTTCTAACCACTGTGTTGGGTAATCTTCGTAACCGAGGATCTTACATACAGTAGCAGCTACATTAGCAAGACCGAAATCGCCTTCCCTGCATTCTGTTCCTTCTGGTCCATTGTATACTGCAAATGGTACAACAGCTAAGGAATGAGATGTCTTAGGATTGCCCTTCTTATCAATCATTTCATCAGAGTTACCATGATCAGCCATAACAAGCATTGTATAGTCATACTTTTTACAAGCATCCATAATTCTTCTGAGGTTGAGATCAACAGCTTCTACACCGATAATTGTAGCTTCATAGTTACCTGTATGACCTACCATGTCACCGTTTGGATAGTTACATCTGATAAACTGATACTTGCCGCTGGCAATTGCATCAACCATCTTTTCAGTAACTTCAGTAGCCTTCATCCATGGCTTCTGATCAAATGGAATCACATCAGATGGTACTTCTTCCCATACTTCTAATTCATCAGAGAACTTTTCAGAACGGTTACCATTCCAGAAATATGTCATATGACCAAACTTCTGTGTTTCACTGACAGCATAGCTATGAACACCCTTTTCAACTAAGAATTCAGACATTGTATGTTCAATGTGTGGTGGTTCAACAAGGAAGTTCTTAGGAAGCTTAAGGTCTCCATCATACTGAAGCATACCAGCATAGTATACCTTTGGCTTCTTAACCATATCAAACTTGTCAAATGTATCCATATCATCAAAGCACTTAGAGAATTCAACAGCTCTATCGCCTCTGAAGTTATAAAGGATTACAGAGTCACCATCATCGATTGTACCAACAGGTGTTTCGCCATCAGCGATAACGAATCCAGGAAGATACTGGTCTGTGTAGTTACCTTCTGCTCTATATGTTTCGATAGCTTCTTTGCATGAAGCAAACTTTCTGCCATCACCCATAACATGGATATGCCAGCCTCTTTCAACCATAGACCAGTCAGCTTCATAACGGTCCATTGTGATTTCCATACGTCCACCACCACTGGCGATGCATCCATGGAATGTATCATCATTCAATTCCTTGAATACTTCTTCCAGCTGATCAACATACTGTAATGCACTTGTTTCAGGAACATCACGTCCATCCAGTAAAGCATGAACTCTAACTTCCTTAACGCCTTCCTTCTTAGCTTCCTTGATCATAGCAATCAAATGAGAAATATTGGAATGTACATTACCATCAGAAAGTAAACCAACAAAATGTAATTTACCATTATGTTCTTTTAAGTAATCAACTGCACCTACCCAGGCAGAAGCCTTATAGATATCTCCGCTTTCGATAGATTCATTTACTAACTTTGCACCCTGAGAATAGATTTGACCACAACCTAAAGCGTTGTGTCCAACTTCAGAGTTACCCATATCTGCATCACTAGGTAGACCTACCGCAACACCACTTGCTTTGATTGTTGTATGAGGCCACTTTGTCATCAATTCCTCAATCTGAGGTTTGTAAGCATGCATTACTGCATTACCATTGTCTTTGTCTGTCCAGCCTACGCCATCCATGACTACTAATACTACTGGTTTTGCCATAAATATTTTTAATCTCCTTTTCAAGCATGAACATTATCTCATGTTTTTTTTAATTTGACGCAATGAATTGTGAAAATATACACAGAAATTATTAGAAGAAACTAACACAATTTGATAATTCATCTACTGAAACGCAGCAGATATTTATCAAAAGTAAATGCGTGGGCTGAATTATCAAAAATAATTGATGTGTATACAACAATCATAATGATATATGAGACACTTCTTTCCTCTTTAGTTTCGTTAAAAATGATTTTATCTCTTTTCAAAAGTATATTTTATAGCATTTCCATACATGGTTGTCCCATATATCATTTTTTTAATTTTTCATCGCATCAATGATTCGATCTGTCTGTGTTCTCACATTTGTATCATCCATATGATTCACAATCATAGAATTAATTCTTTCACTGGCAATCTGTGCCTTTTCTTTTTCAAAAATAAAGAAATTGATTGCGATTACTTTTCCTGAAGTTGTATTAACAATTAGTTCATACTTAAATGCGCTTAATAATATTGAAGCACCTACATAACCACTTAATACAAATATAATAATGTTCAATTCAATTAAGCTAGCAAGTGCTACAAGCAGCATCCATAGTCCTACTAGAAAATTTGACAATGCAAATCCATAATTGGTTGCTGTAGATGAAATCTGATGTACCGCAAGGTTTTCTTTTCTTGTTCCTGCTGGAATAAAGCCACACATCAGATTTGGAATCTGAAAGCTGACAAAGTTTGTGTTTCCTGTAATTTCTCCTTTTACGAAGAATGCGAGTAAAGATGACATAAATTCAATTTTTTCCATATTAATTTCCTCTTTTCTTAGGGATTACTTCCCTTACACTATATAAACGACACAGATATCCATTTTTAAAAAAATTTCTAAAAAAATTTATTTTTTAGAAATCATTTTGTTTTTCGTTTTTAAATGGGTCATATTCTTGTCGCGTAACACTAAATGTATGCTTTCCTAATTCTATATACATATAGCTTGGTTTGCTGCAGTCATTGTTATGAAATAATGAACCTGGATTACAGACATGTATTCCATCAATAACTTCATCACAATACAAATGAGAATGTCCAAAGAAGGCAATATCGCACTGATTCCTTTTTGCACAATCTACAACTTTCTGAATATCTGGATGATCAGAATCAAACAAAACATGTCCATGTATGATCAATATACGATGCCCACATACGTCCATGATTTTTCCATTTGGATACATGTCAGGATCATCACATTTTCCACAAACAGCTACAATTCCATGCATCATATTTTTATTCAGACAGATATCTCCACAATGAATCAAATACTCTGCATCTGGATATCTTGCCTTTATATATGCAATAGGTGCAACCAATCCATGGGAACCACTCATTACAACAATTTTCATTTTCTTCTACTCTTCATCGTAATACATTTCAACTTCTCTACGATTCTTTTCTTCAAGATATGGAAGATTTAAAGAAATCCACTGATCATTCAATAAATCATATTTTTCAAAACAATTCTCTAAATCAATCTTAAATTTTACTCCACATGTAATCATCATCTGTTGATACATTGGAATAGCTGAACTGTTTTTATAGTGAATATGATCTTCTTCTGCCCCTGCTCTATCTTTCATGATCTTTTTCAAATAATCTGCAGTTAATCCATTATCACAGACAAATAGAATTCCCGGTATTTCTTTAAAGTTGTTTTTCCATGTTTCTTCTTCATACCAATGTTCATATCTTCCAATCATTTCATCAACTCTTGTTTTATCACCATATAAGAAATCATCGATTGTAAATGTAACTACTAAATATGGCTTTTCTTTAACCTCACTTTCTGTAGAAGATACATTGAAAAATACCTGTGCATTTGGTATCAAACGGAATCTGCCAAATGTATACATACGATAAGAATCATAAGATAATGGTCTACGTACAAGTTTTCTTTCACATGCAATTCTAAACTCTGTTGCTAATAAATCCTGTTTGATCAAAACAGGATTATGCAGCAGACATCTAGGATTCCAGTTATAAATATCACGATCACTGCTAAAATGACTCAACAATGTAATTGCAGCATAATCAATGGTATAGATCTTAAAAGCATCTTCTTGAATCGTATTATTCCTTTCATCCGTCAACATAAATGCATTCATAAAACGATCCTTGATCCATTTTTTAGACCGTTCATCAAATGTATTCCAATCCAGCCATGGACATCTACGAATTATCTGCTGCTTCGTTGCGAACCTGACATCATATAAAAAGCGAAACATCTCAATGTCCTGATCCGTTATTTCACCATTTTCATACATATCTAAAATCACATTATGTGATCCAGAAACTTTTGTATACATGCGATAGAAAAATACCTGTCTTAAATCATCTGTTCTATAATCTAAATCTTTTAGTTGTTTAATATACATTTTGAATTACCTCCATTGTTATATGCAATATGTCCACGTAGTCCCATTGAAGGAAACCCTGGACGATTTCGATTCTTCACGTTTGTCACAACTACTTTCACCTTGTCTCCGACATATGGCTCTCTATTCCATGGGATTGGACATAATACATCCTCACCATTCTGAATTCGAACAAACATTGCACCTGGCATAATTTTTATAATTTCTCCATCCATAGGATGTTTCCCGTAATTAACTAAATTCTTTGTTTCATATGTTTTATTCATTGTTCTGTCCTCCTGAAACATATCCTGAAGAAAACAGAAGCTTCAAAGAAACTCCTGTTCCTGGATATTCGTTTAAATGATTACATATTACCTTCTTCCTGATGCTTCTTTCCTTTTCTTAATGCTGCAACAGCAACACCTGCAACTGCAAGTGAGCCAGCAAGCATATACGCCCAGGAATTTAGATTAGCATCATCCGCAGTATCTGCAGATTTAGAAACTTTTTCCTGCTTTGCAGCTACTTGTTTCTTCTGTTCTGCATTGGATTGATCTTGCTTGCTAGAAGCATCATATTTGATAACAGCACCATCATAATTTGCCTTAGCAACAATGAGCTGTGCATTTGCCTGATCTAAGACATCTTCTGCATAAGTTAAGTTATATTCAGCTTCATCATATCTCCATTTTGCATCCTTGAGATTTTCTTCTGCTTCACTCTTAGCCTTTTCTAATGCATCCCAGTCTGTCTTTGTTGGCACAGCCTTCTGTGCGTCTTCCAAATCACGTACTGCCTGATCATACGCAGTCTTTGCTTCTTCATATGCTTTCTTTAGACTATCAAATGGCTGTTTCGCATTGTCTCGATTATTTGTTGCTTCTTCGAGTGCTTTCTTAGCTTTGTCTAAAGCGTCCTTAGCAGAAGCAAGATTGCTGGAAGTCACATCCTTATTAGAAACTGCATCTTCTAACTGCTTTTCAGCATTTTCCAATTCAGTCTGTGCATCACGCAATGTCTGTTCTGCCTTCTTCTTATCTTCTACAGCTGTATCATAAGCAGTCTTTGCCTGATCATATGCACTGCGAGCTTCTTCAGCAACTGCATGCTTTTCATCAAAGATTGCTTTCTTTTCATCTGCTTTTGCTTGTGCATCTTCATATGCATCCTTTGCTTCATTTGCCTTTGTACGAGCTTCTTCCGCTTCTTTCTTAAGCTTTGATACATTTTCAAATAAAGCATCATAACGATTCTGTGCATCTTCTAATTCAGCATTTGCTTTATCAAGATTAGACTGCGCAGCACCCTGATTTGCAATTGCATTTGTCAATTCAGCATTTGCTGATGACAATGTAGATTTCTTGCTTTCTACTGCATCTTCATATGTTGTCATATTAGTCAATAACTGTGTTACTTTTGCATTTGCTTCATTCAATGTTGTTTGTGCCTGATTTACTGCTTCATTTGCAGATGCCTGTGCCTTATCAGCAGCTTCTTTATTAGCTTTGGCATTTTCCACATTCTTTTCAGCTTCTTTGACATTTGCCTTTGCTTCTTCCATTGCCTTCTTAGCTGCATTGATCTTTGCTAGATTATCCCCATTCAGCAAGCTATCATAGATACCCTTCTTGGAAGCATAATCTTTCTTGGCAGCATCTAATTCTGCTTGTGCCTTGGCAATTTTTGCCTGTGTTTCAGCATCAGACTTATTTGTAATTGTAAGTTTTTCTGTTTTTGTAACCTTTGGCTTTTCAACAACTTCTGGAAGAGAAAGGTCTGTATCCGCACTCAGTTCAACATACTTTGCACCACATGCCTTTGCAGCTGCTTCTGCTGTAGAACCCTTTGGTGCAATGATCGTATCACTAGAAGTAAATAATTGAGAATTTGTGTTCAATGCATCTGCATCAAATACTGTATCCATTGACTTGAATACAAATGTAGAACCAGATTCATGCTGGAACAGTGCATATTTATCAACATACTTAAGTGTAGATGGGAATACGATCTTCTTCACCTTTGTATAGTAGATTGCACCTTGTTCAAGTGTTTCTAGACCTTCATTGAGAATGATCTGCTGTGTTTCAGCATTCCATCCATAGATTGCATATTCTTTCATTGTCTTTACAGTAGATGGAATTTCTAGAACTGCAGTCTTTGGATTTGCGTGATAGAGTGCTGTGCCGTCTTTGCTGAGAATATCGCCGTGCGCATTGCCTGAGAATGTTGAATTGTTTTCGTCAACTGTCCAGTCTGCAAGGTTTCCAGCTGCAGTAAAGTTTGAAACAGCAATATCTGTTACCGTAGATGAAACTCTGACAGAATTCAGCTTGTTGACGCCGGATACTGCACTGAATGTTCCGTTTCTTGAAGGGATTTCGCCAATTTCTGTAACACCTTCCGGAACAACAACATCTGTGATATCTGGAGCGTTTACTCTGAAGAGTGTTCCGCTGTTTACATCGTACGGATCGACTTCATTTACTGCAAATGGACGCTTTCCGTCTGCATTGTACTGAGAGAAGCCTGCTTCACACACGAAGTATCTTCCGTCTGAGGTCTTTACCATTGCATTTGCGTGACCGCTTCCTGCACCGCCTTCATATCTTGCATCATGGCTCCATGCTTCAAAGCCGAGCTGCTTTGCAAGTCTGACGATGGCATCTGTTGATGCCCAGCAGTCTCCGCCGCCGTTCTGATACATTGTGTACGCACTTGAATGTCTTGCATCATACTTGTAGTTTTCAGCGATGTACTTTGTGATGGCTCTGATCTTTTCTTCTTCGCTCATTCCTTCTGTATTGACAGAGGAAATGATTTCAGTGTTTTTATTTGCAACGGTCTGGTTGCAGTATTCCGTTTTGTAATCCTTGATTTCAACGAGATACTGTTTTGAGCCGCCTTCCCATTCAGCAACAATGTAGTATGTTCCTGCAAGGGTTTTGTTTTCCACTGTGACATTTGTCATGTCGTCAGGCTTTTCCATTGAACCGTATGACACGCCACTGCCGCTGTTGTGCCAGTACCATGTCTCGATGATAGGTGTAATTACGCCTGTTGATTTGATCTGTCTGGAGTAGTAGTCGTTTACTTCGGAAGTCTCACCCTTTTTATGATAGACCCTGTATGTTACAGCGCTGTCACCTGCTTCTGCAGGTCTGAGATCAAGAGTTCTGTTTACTTCGGAAATGTATGGATACAGGCTTTCATCTGTTCCAAAAACAACCTTCTGATAGATACTTGCATTATCAAATGCCTTTTGTGCAGCATCCTGTACTTTCTCTGCATTTTCAGCATCTACTTTAGCCTTTTCAAGTGCAATCTGCGCATCTTCTTGATTATTCACAGCTTCATTATATGCATCCTCTGCTTCCTTAGCTTTTGTCTGTGCATCTAACAAAGCCTGCTTTGCATCTTCCACTGCCTGTAATTTTTCTGTTGTATCACCCTTAGCAGTATCCAATGCTTTCTTTGCATCTTCCAATGCCTTTTCTTTATTAGTTACATTGGATTTCGCATTTTCTAATTCTGTTTTCTTACCTTCTAATTCAGTATTTGCTTCATCCAATGCTTTCTTAGCTTCTTCTACAGTATCCTTCTTTTCTTCCACATCTGCAGTCTTTTCGTCAAGCAATTCCTTCGCAGAATCTACTTCTGCCTTCTTATCAGTCAAATCCTTATTCACAGCATCATATTCTTCAGAACCTTCTTTTGTATCTGCTTCTGCTTTATTAGCAGCATCTTCTTTTGCACTAGCTTCTGCATCAGCACTTTCATATCCACTCTTTGCTTCATCTACAAACTGCTTACTGGAATCTACATCATTCTTTGTCTGTTCAACTGTTGAATTTGCCTGATTCAGCTGATCCTTCACTGCATCTTCTTTTGTCTGTTCTGCAGCTAAAGTATCCTTCTTAGCATCTGCTTCTGTCTGTGTGTGATCATAGTCATTCTTAGCATCTGTTTCAGAGGAAGCTGCTTCATCTACCTTTGCTTCAGCATCCTGCTTTGTCTGTTCAGCATTAGACAATGTTGTATCTGCTTTCTTATTTTCTTCTTCTGCCTGTTTCTTTGCTTCCTCTGCATCTTTCTTTGCCTGTTCACTAGCTAAACGTTCTTCTTCTGCCTTCTGATCTTCAATTACTGCCTGATCATAGTTTGCCTTAGAAGTATCATATGAAGCCTGTACTGCAGCTAAAGTTTGTTCAGCAGTTTCTAATGTTTGCTTAGCAGATTCAAAATCAGCCTTTGCTTTGTCATAAACAGGCTTTAATTCATCAACGATTGCCTGCTTTTCTTCAACAACTTTCATTGCAGCATCGACATCTTCCTGTGTAACTCCATTCTTAGTTGCTTCTTCATAAGCTTTCTTGGCATCAGCAAGTTCTGTTTCCGCATTTCTATAGTTATCTCTTTCTTTGATATATACATCTAATGCATTGTTTTTAACATTCTGTGCATCTTCTACTGCATACTTCGCAGTTTCTAAAGAATTGTAAGCTTGATCCATTTGTTCTTTTAACTGTGCAGTTGTTTCACCATCTGCATTAACAAGTGTAGTAACCTGTGGGATATAAGAGCCAATAGCAGCTGTAGCGAGTGTAATCTTTGCAAGTGTTCTGAATTTGTTTGTCATAGTTTTGTTTTCTCCTTTATTCATTCTTGATGTTTGTTTTTTTGTCATCTTGTTTTCTCCTTCAATTTCTCTAAATACTGCTTTGTTGATCATTGTTTCTTTTGTGTTCATATTGTTTTCTCCTTTATACATTTCATTCATGTTATTTGTCATATTGATTTCTCCTTTTTCACTTAGTCGTGTGTTCTGCATAAATATTTCTTAGCCTCCTTCTTTCGATCTGTAAAATATCTGCTTTTCATTTGTAATGTTTGTCTTGCCTGTTCGCTTGGAAATCTTCTTGTTGTGTAGCTTGGTACTGTAATAATTTGTTTTTTCATTTTCTTTCTCCTTTTGACCTTTTGGTCTTCTCTTTCATTTTTGTGTGGTATAACCCATAAAAGTAATTTGTATTTATTCCATTAAGTGATGTTTCCTTCGTTTTAGAACATAAATAGTTCCCATTACCGCCATTACGATAGTAACGGAATGAAATACCAATTCTTGTTCATGATTGATCATTGCCTGCTGACTAGCTAAAAATACTCCAATGATAAAAATGGAACTCAACACTAAACTTGTAGTCTTTTTCATAGTTTGTTTCTCCCTTACACTATATAAACGACGTATATTCATGAAATTAAAAAAAATAATTGAAATTTTATTTTGCATATCTATAACCTCCTTTTTCACATTCCTTGTGTTGTATTCAAAAAAA